>Ga0114998_10000197_pt1 | contig 40149 bp, 16 predicted proteins | sample ArcticOcean_MG_C_5_FD_87044 | JGI IMG/M metagenome (GOLD analysis project Ga0114998, IMG submission 87044) | Marine microbial communities from western Arctic Ocean - ArcticOcean_MG_CB4_138 | ecosystem: Environmental > Aquatic > Marine > Oceanic | place: Arctic Ocean: Canada Basin | collected... | reverse complement strand
TCTTCGATCTATCTTCGCCTCTTGCAAAGCCGGAGTTCGAGCGATCGGGGAAGCAAAAGAAGCAGAAGAGCAGGAGGAAGAAGAACGAGACGTTTTTCTTAGTAGCTTGTATCATCTCTCTGTGTACTCTGTGATGTGTACTCGTCGTTATCAGTGTCGAGTCAACTAAATCCTATGGCCTTATTTGTACGTTATTAGCTCTGTTTCTGTCATAACTCTCTCTGATGTGCTATACCGCGTTCCTCTCATCAATGGAAACTCAAAACAGATGTCACCGCGTGAGTACGCTCTGTTTATTTATGACCACGCGATGATGATGATATGTTTTGATTTCGCAAATACGGCGTTTTATCGTAAAAAAGAGCCGTGAAGTAATATTTAGGGTTTCAAACCCTAAATTTCACACCCTAAACCCTGGCAGCATAGCTCCTATCATTACTGTAACCAAACTACATACCAATAATAATACGTAATAATAATAATACGTAATAATAATAATCGAGCAGACCACGGAAGAAGAAGAAGAAGAAGAAGATAAGTGCGCCGGTAAATATTTCTAACGCTCTACAGCGCTCTTATGGAGTCCTAAAATAACAGAGCGAGACAACTTTTTGTGCCACTGTAACTACTATTGCGGTATTTATTTAACCATCATCGTATGATCAGTGTTACTAATAACAACGATAACGATAATTGTGATGGAGCAGACCACGAAGAAGAAGAGGAAGATAAGTACGATAAATATGAAAACATCGCGAGTAGGAGAAAAAGACGAACCAGAAGAAGAGCGTTGATAACGATCGCGACCGTTTTCTTGCTTGTGATGACGTGGAAACGAGAACTGAGCGATTGCGTGCATAGGATCATCGATAGTGATGCTGATGATTTTAATAAAAGGGGCGGCTGGATGAAGTATAAGTCTTCCTTTGATAGCAATGAATGCACTGTCGATAGAGTGAGCTTAGGTTTATTAACGGTAGAAATGTTCCAGAAGAACTATCGCTTGAAGAGACCGTGCGTAGTCACGGACTTGAACTCGACTGCGTTCCGAGCGAACTTCGCGACGAGGGAGAAGATTTTGAGAGACCACGGGGAGAAGACGATTACGTTATCGTCGGCGAACACGAACTCGTACGAGAAGAAGGAGAAGAAATTGAGAGCGTACGTTGAAGAGAACTTGAAGGCTATGCATCCATCGATCGCTGAGAAAAACGCGGCGAAGATTTTTTATTGGTTCGGCGATAATAAACACGAAGAGTTCGGTGAGTTCTTCCCAGAATACGCGAGGAATTCGAAGGAAAGTGGAATTGGGAAGTATATTCCAGAGGATAGCTCTGTTGCGTTAAGTTTTGGCATAGGCGGTCCATTGAGCGGCGTGCCGATGCACGTGCACGGTCCAGGTTGGTCCGAAACTATATACGGGAGGAAAAAGTGGTTCCTATCGCCTCCACTATTTGAACCGATATTCAACGGCAACGAGACGACGATGACTTGGGTGAAACAGCTTCAAAAGCGCGGGAATAAAGGACTGTATAAGAAAAGTATAATAATAGGAAAAAATGGCGGTGGCGCGATAATAGACGTAGATAAATTTGGAAACGAAAAGAAAATCACGAGTTGCGTCGTTAACGAGAACGAAGCAATTTACTTCCCCGATCATTGGTATCACGCGACGTTGAATTTGGATGAAACAGTCTTTATGAGTAGTTTTGTTAATTACGCTTCTTGATAATACGTAATAAATAGTAATAGTAATAAATATTATTAACAACGAAACGTTGTTTGAACTAGTAGGATAGTAGGAAAAATAAAGTTTATCATATTTATTTGTCAGTGAGCGCGCGATAGCCTTTCCAATCGCTAGGCGCTCGATAATTCGTCTTTTCCATAACCGCCAACAAACTTTTCGTTGGTCCGTCTTCAATCTCTTCGCCGTTTGAAGAGACTCGTTTTCTCGCCCTGAGAAGCATATTTTTTGCTTCATTCCAATCACCGCTTTCGTATTTTTGAAACGCGCTTTCGAAATCGCTCAAAAATTCGTTCGAAACGCCTTCTCGCATGAGCGCGACATCCGGGTGCTCAAGAAATGGATCGGCGTAAAATTCGAACGAGTTCGTCTCGTCTTCGTACGAGCGACCGGATGAAATTTCAACTTGCGTCGGTAAAGGAATCGCTTCAATATCAGCATCGCAAGTGAAAAGTCTTAATGGCTGCTCTGAACCTTTTACCGTGACGTGGTCTATTTGTCGACACTTTGCTCTCGTGCTCTTGGATAAAATATTGGCAAACTGTCCAGTGAAGAGTAAGGGCGTATCAAATTGCTTTGTCGCCGCTTCCAAGCGCGCGGAAATGTTCACATTTGGTGATAAATAACTCGCATCGACTTTATATTCCGAGCCAATGGCGCCTTCGATGGCCCATCCGACGTGTAACCCAAAGCCCATTTTCGTTTCAAAATTCGGCATACGCTTGTTTAATTTCTCGTTCGATTTGTACGTGGAAAGCTTCGCGCTTCTTCGTAGACCAGCCATAACGGCGAGAAAACTTACCAAGGCGCCGTCTGCGACTTGTTCTAGTGCGGCAAGTTTTTCCTTGTCTTTCAATAGCCCTTCACAAGCCAAATCGACGTCTCGCATGGATATTTTCGAAGGGAATTTCCAGACGAGTAAAAACGCATCTCCAATATTTTTATTCGCGCTTCCGCCGTATAAGTGCGCTTCCATGTGTACGATTTTCCCAATCGTGTTAACGTACTCCATGACACCTTCTTGCAAAACTTCAGTGGAGTCAGTGAACTGACGAATGTCACAAAAACCAAAAATGGCGACGACTTTGCGTCCAGGAACCATGGGATTAATATCACCGCCTCGTTTCATGTTTTCGGCGATAATTGCCGTGCCGGCTTCGCCGAAGCCGACCGATAAAAGAGAGCAGATTCGTGCAATGCTATTTTCAAGCATCCTCGTTTCAAACTGTTCGCCGTCATCATCTGCGTCGTCTTCCGGTCTGATCGCGAATTTCGTCAACGGATTCGCCGCCATGGCTTGGACTTTCAAAACCATGCGCTCGATCGGCCGTAAGACTAACTCGTTGGCATCTTTCGAGAACAAAAGCGCACCCAAGAGCAATACAATACATACAAAGACCGTTTTTGCAATATTCAAGATAGCTTGAAGCTTGTACTCTTTTGAAACATCGAAGAACGCAAACGACAGATTGTCGTATTTTTCGTTTTCGGTTTTTTCTCCAGAAAACATAGCAAACTCAAACGCTTCGCAACGCAGTTTCGGATATTGAAGACCAGAAAGGTTCAGGAATAAATACGATAAAGGATCGCTTTGAGACGCATCGTCGATTGAAAAGTTACCTCCCTTTTCGTACGACGTACCGTTGACAACTAATCGATACATTTCTTTGTTCGTATCATCGTAATATCGATTCAAAGACTGAAAAAATCCCAACCTTGCTTGCTCATCGGTTTCATCAAAACGCGCAGACTCGTGGACAATTTTCAATCCACCGTCGATTAAAGTGGTACTCGCTTTGAAGTATTCGGAGCCGAAAATTGGTAGCATAAAAAGCATGAGTAAAACACCAACGATAACACGTCGCGTAGAGAGTTCTGAAAGACGTTCTCCAACTCTCGATTGCTCCAAGTCATCGTCGGACATATCGTCGAACTCTTCAGCCGCTTGCGTCAAAGAATTTTTCTTGACAAGAGGAATCGTGCCGTCAAAATCGGGATCATTTTTCGCGCTATGAATTGAAGCAGACGATGCGACGGACTCGATAGATTGAATCGAAGATTTGCGCACTTGCTCGAATCCGTTGTTTGAAATTAAAGAACTTCGAGCGATAGACAAGCGTCTATCCTTTTCAACTTTCTTCTGTTGCAACGAAGAGTATGAATTTACGACGCGAATCAATCGCACGACGCGGACGAGCCTGCCAGCACGAGTACCCGCTCTCGATGCTCTCCCAGCCCGCGCTATATCTCCAGAATTATTAGATTTTGTTCCATAACTCGCATCGTATTCTTCTCCTTCTAAACCGGTGCCGTACGAGTCGGTTCCTTCGCACGGGTCCATACCGACGAACGTCATGAACTCTGGAACATCCATTAATAAAGAAAGACAAGCTACGAAATCGAGCCAGAAATAGAATCCGAAAATGTACTTCCTTCCTTTAGAGAAGCACGACATAATGAGCTCCAAAACGAACAAAACTATCAATGAAATTGCAATGCCGACGAATATTTCATCGCATTCAATCGGAAACGCTAAAACTCTCACGTCGTCCCCAAACAAAGCCCATAACGTCGCTAAGGTCATGAATATCGACGTCACTTTATTGTCCAGTATCGCGCGACACGTTTCTTTCATTTTCTTTCGCATTTTGCGCCATTTTGCGTAGTTCTTATACGTCGACGATGAAATCTTCATCGAAAGCTCTTTTTCGTCTCGTTCAATATCGGACGCCGATGGCGCCATTGAAGAACTTAAACGCTGCTGCCTTCGTTGGATAATATTATTAGTTAGAGTATTTTGGGCACTGCCGACGATGGATAATCGAGGACCTATCGCGCGTTTAGTGAATGATGACATCTTTGAGTACATATGAGTGCTCGATCGTTGTTGTTGTTGTTCGTTATCGTAATCATCATAAACATTCGTGGCAGTATCGTAACCATTATTCTTTATTGATCGCCTGTTGACTCGCTGTTCGGTCGTTAATGAAGGGTCAAACGCGTCATCGTCATCGTTTATTCCAGTCGATGCATCAGCAAACGTAACCGATCGTCGTCTCTGCAGATCAGTACCACCGTACTCTTCCTCTTTCGATTGTTTTTGATATCTATCATCGTTCGTCGATGGTTGTTCGACGGTGACCGCGCGCAACATTTTCTGGATTAAATTTTTTTTATGAAATGCGTTACTTTTTTTCGCCCAAAATAAACTTTTTATCCATTGCAAGCATTTTTTTGTATTTTCTACCGCTTTTGTATAACACACGAAAACTAACATCGCGTTTGATTATTTTAATCCTCACTAGTAGTAGTAGCAGTAGTAGTACACGTAGTAGAATTCCTCATTCTATGTTCGGCTATGAGAACAATAGAGATAGAAGTGAGAACTTTAGATAACATCGCACCGGAGGGGGTATCGAGCGCGGCAGCTTCGGCGTGATCTTTCACGTCCGGGTCCTCGCAAGCGACTTTTAAACAACGTAAAGTGGCATCGGCGCCGATGACTTCACTCGCGGCGAGCGCTAAGTTTTCTAAAGACTTTGATAAAGCTTTGATATTTTCATCGTCCGAGAACACGTCTTGAATAATGCGAACGAATAGAGCTCGAGAAGATTCGATGACGATCGTTTTTGCGGCAATCGCCGGGACGCTTTGTAAAGCAAGCGCGACGTCGCCTCTAGTAGACGAAGGATCGCAACACTCTCGCGAAACGTTCAAGAGTTCGTGACTAGTGAGCACGTCGTTCGTTGTTTTTGGCGTGCGAGGAGTTTCAGGCATTCGCGAGTGATTTTTCCCACCTTTCAGTAAGCGATTGATTGGAGATTTCAAGATGCCGCCGCTACCACTACTTCCATCATTAATACGTACTTTCGATAATAATTGACCAGGAACTTTTGAAGTATCGCCATCAGAAGAAACATTAATATTAGTGTTCTCGTGCGAACCATTTTTTTCCGCGAGTAGATTATGTTCGTGCATCGCCATAGCCGCAGCCGCATGTCCTGTCGATGCACGCGTATTTTCTTTCTGCTGATCATAGTTTCGAGTCGGATCTAAACCAAGCAAATCTAAACTCTCAAATAAAGCCATTAATTCTGGGTCAGCCGAGTAGCCATTAAATTCACTCTCAAGTAAACCTGAGACGATTGCTTTAGCGCATATTTTCTCATCTTCATCTTCTCGCTTTCGAGATTTCCCATTTGGATTATAGAAGAAAATAGCGTTAACATCGCTTGCGTTTGCAATTTTCGGGTACACCTCTTCGTCGTATAAAACTTCTTCGGAATCCGAACTGCCAGCGTTTGCGTCTGATTTTTTCAAAAACTCTATAGGCGGAGCTTTCGGTTTTACCTCCTTCGCCAATTTCGCTAGAACGGCTTCCTTCTCCACACCGTTCGCAACGTGTGCATTGCCCGAGACTAATACAGATGAGGAAGACGAAGCTATTGGTTGCTCAGTCGTGTCGACTTTACACAACTCGCGAAATTCTTGAAAATCTTTCTTTTTGTCTTTATGGCTGCCGCTGCTTGATACTTCGAGGCACCAAACGGTCGAACCGACTCCCCTCGTCGTCGTCGCTTGCTGTTCATCTCCTATTTCGTTCGCAGACTCAGATGCTTTTGTCAAGAAAAATACAAATCGACCGGAAACTGCGAAATCTGAAAAGCCCGCTGCAAAATTTCCTTGCGCGATGGTCTCCGGTTCTCGTAAAGGGAACCACTCCGCGACGGTTGCGCGCGCAACGTCGACAATTGCAACAGCTTTTTGCGATACAGATAAGCACATTTTGTTATCATCTCCAAGTGGCATCAAAGTACCAAACTCGAATTTCTTTTGCATTCTCTTAATTCGATCTGGATTATTTTTGATTCCGAAGCAATTTTCGGGATAGCCGAGGACGATTGGCGCCGATGGCAACGGAAGGTCCGGACGCAGTGTTGCGACAACATCGACTTTTGGAACCGCTTCATCACCATCGGGAACATTAACAGTAGTAATCCATAGTCTTCTTCCAGGTCTTGCACAAAGTGCCCATTCGCGTTTACTTTTTTCATTATCTACATCATTTTCTTCTTCGTCCAACCCGATTGCGGATTTACACATTTCGTGAAAACACGCACCAAAGTATCCATCTCTCGCCTTCGTTCCTATTACTTCTTGTTCTCCAGATTTTACTGCTAATACGCTAGCTTTAGAGCGCGAGGAAAGTAGAGTCGAATTGTTTGTCTTGGAACAATGAATTTGATGACACGCCTCCGTTTCTTCCTTCAATCCTGGAATGAGCGATTCACACTTTACAAATTTCGCTGCATACACTGGTTCAAACTCAATCATTTCGCCATTATTATTACTATTTCCTCCTCCTCCTCCCCCTATCGTTCCAGCATTACCTATGCTTTGAACGCCACTACTACTATTACTATTACTATCTTTATTATTATTATTGTTATTATTCGTCTTCAAAACGTCCTTCCCATCTCCGGTTTCAAAAAACTGCGCAAACTTCGAGACGTCGGTTAAAGTGACCATCCCATTATCGTCGCCGCAATACACAATATTCCCATCTTCCGACCACTTCAACGCAGTAATAATCTGCCCCGCGTGTGCTTTCCTTAACAAAGCTATCGTTTTCCCAGCCTGCGGTAACTTCATCTTCTTCAAAACATCATCTCTTCCCATTCCTTGCGTGAACGAAATAACGTGTAAGACTCCGCTCGCGTACGCAATAGCGGCCATAGCTCCACTCGGACTCATCTTCACTTTCTGTATAACCTGCGATGTGACCATAGTTCTTCCAGTTATCTGATCGAGCTTCTTTATCGATTGTGGTGATACTACCGCTAAAAATCTCATCCTCCCCTCGTACAATTTTTTCCCTCCATCGTCGCATCCATTTGAAGAACCATCACGAACGAACGTTCTTTGAAAGGTATAAATGCTCCCAGTATTCGCGCCTAAAATCACTCTCGTTTCATTACAATCGATCGATGTGAATCTCACGCGCGGTCCGCACACATCTTTCAAGTTTGTCATGGTCGATATATTTCTGAACGTTGATTTGATTTCGTTCTTTATTATATTTTTAATTCGTTTTTTGTTTTCTTTTTCTTCTTCGCGATGGGCACCATCGGCATCGTCGGCATCATCATCAGCAGCGGCGACAACCTTCTTCGCCCCTGTCCTTCTCATCATCCGTCGCGTTTCCAATAAATTCTTCTCCTTTTGTTTTAGATGATTCGTTTTTATTGAAAAGTAAAGAGAGAGTTTTCGTTATCTTAATAAGGATGTCGTGTACTCATTGTTAGTTTTCGTTTTAACAGAATTGACAGATGACAGTAGAAGAACCATCTTATTAACGAGAGCAGTTGATGTGATTATTACAAGTATGTATCTCTTCTTTCTTTCTTTCTTTCTTTCTATGTGTATATCTATATATGTATATCTATATATATGAATTACTTTGTTCGATCGTCACCGATGAACTTCCAGTTAGCGACTAACAACTTTTGCACGCAAATCAAACTCTTCGCCTTGACTTCTTCGTGAGAATGAATCATCAAAGCCATCGCGGCGGTTTTAGCGCCCAAGTCGCACGCTAGAAACCTTCCCGATGGATAATGCGTTGCAAACTCACCGACGTCGTGACAGGCTACGGCGAGAGTTCGTGCGTCGAGATCTCTCGAGGACATCATCGCAATCAAGTTACGTAAGACGAAACAGTTATTATCAGTGAGCTTTGAACATTCGTTTCTCCAAAAACCTTCGTCCGTGTGCGAAGGCGACCAGTCTAAAGAACCAGAGCGAACTTCGGTTAAATAGCGTTCCCATGAGGATGCGACGACGCGTCTTTTAGCTAAACCTTTTGTGAGTTGTTCCAAGTTATTAACGAGTTCGTAGTCTTCGAAACCGCGATGTGCTAAGTTCTCGCATACTTTTCTGAGCGAATCTCGTTCGATTGCCGTTTCGGCGCAAGGGCCTAACTCGTCGTCGTCTTCATCGTTTTCTTCTTCGTTATTGTTATTCTTTGATGCTTTGTTTTCCAGAGTAGTAGTAGTAGTTGTACCTTTTACTTTTGAATCATCCTCGGCATCGGCAGATCCGATTAATATGTTCTTCAACGCCATTATAGCAACGCGTACGACTTTTTCTTTCGTGGCTGTTTTTGCTACGTTGATTAACTTTCTTACGATGACCGCGTTGTCCAATTTTAGAGCTTGCTTTCTCGCTTTTGCATCGAAAGAAAGGAGCCACGCGCATAGAGCGGCTTCGTATAAAACTTGCACTCGAGAGTTCGGATTGTATTGATCTGCATCTAAAAGAGGCGCAATCAGTTTATACGCGTCTAGATTTCTCGCCAAAGGTCTGATCTTCCTATGTTGTAAGACCGAGGCCAAGGCGTGAATCGCAGTAGGAATAATCCTATCTTCTCCTTCTTGCTGTACGTTTCGTTTTCCATTATTATTATTATTATTATTATTATTATTATTATTAGATCTACTAATTTCTTCTTCTTCTGACGATGGTTGCAATAATGCCGGTGACACGTTCCCGTCTCCTCCGTTTAACAAATCCATCGACCATCTCACGACCGTTCTCGCGGTTTGCATTTCTTCTGACATAGTAACACTGCCATTATTATTAGTAACGTTATCATTATCATCATCGAATGCCCTAACCGATTCGCTCCTGAAACTCATACTTTGCTTCAACATCTGACATAAGATTACGCTCGCCTTCTCTCTCGAAAACCACCGCATTTTCTTATTCACTACGACCCTCAACAAAGCTCTATAGCTCGTAATGTTCGATAAAGTAACTTGCTTATTCACTTCTGGTTCAATCAATCGCATTATAATTCTTTGTAACTTTAAATCTTTCGATTTCATTAAATCGGACAGATTCGCGATCGCTCTCTCAATCGCATCCTCTCTCGAGCAGTTCCTTAAGATATCCACGAACGCGTTTATGATTAATATTCCATCATTCGATTCCATAATCTTAATCTTCTCCTCATTATTGATATTATCATTATTAATATTATTCTGATTATAATTAATCTGTTCGTACTTGATTATCAAGTTACAATCCGTCGGCGATATCAAACGCGCTCGTTCAAACTGTTTCCAATCGAACGCACGATCGTTCAAGATTTCTTCCGTTCTTTGACAGCGCCCGTAGTTGATCATTATTGAATTATTATTCACATTATTCATAGTATCTCTTGCGTCTCCTGATGCTCGTTCCATTTCTATTTCTTGTTTGCAGTTGTCTCGCATTAATTTAAGTATCGTGTATTACTCTCTTAATCGCTCTTAATCGCTCTTAATCGCTCTCTCTCTCTTAATCTCTTGCGTCGATTGCTGCTGCTGCTGCTGGGTCGAACACTAAAATGTTTACTATGATGACGTGTTTTTATTTTTTGACGCTGATGATGATGTCGATGATGTGCTGCTGCCAGGCTGCTGCTGTGAATAATTTGCACTTTGAATTTGACTGATGATGAATTTGCCCTTATGAATTTGCCCTTATGAATTTGCGCCTATGCATTTATTCTGCTGTGAATAATTTGTTGTGAATTTACGGGGTGCCTTGAGCAGCACAAACAACAAAGAGCATCAAAGAAAATATCTACGGATACGCGTACAATAAATAAAACTTCTCGTTCATACACGAGCAACGAGCGTGCGCACCACACAAAAGAAACCTCTCAATCGCTTGGCTCACTCACTCACTCACGCGCTCATTAATCATAGCGAGAACGAGAAGAAATCCTCGTCTATGACTGGAATGTTCAGTTTTGCGACAACTTACGCGCTTACTGCTAAACATCATCACGCGAGAACGACGAGAACGACGAGAACGGGGCGATCGGGAACGAGAACAAAGAAATCAAAGTCTTCTTTGATTGCGACGAACCTCTTTGGAAATAAGAACGATGGCGAAAAGGCGACTGTTGAGTCCTTACGCTATGAACTCGAAAAAAGAGATGAATGGAGGGCGGAGTTAGTTGAGGAGAATCAAAAATTGAAGAAAGAGAGAGACGAGGCCGTCGAAGCGTTAGAGCTCTATAAACGAAGAGTGAAAGAGTACGAAAAAGACGTGTTCAGGCTAGAAAAGATGACGTTGGAACAGACGCAGAAGTTTAACGCGTTCGAGATCGTGGCAAAGGGGCAGATCAAGTTAGTTGAGGATATGCTAGCGGCAGAGAAGAAGAACAAGTCATCGTAGGCGTTAGGTATTGCTTTGTTGTATATACTATATAGTACTGCTAATGAGCGCCTTATATTAGTGGCTTTTAAATTTATCGCGGGTCGCTCTTTATTGTTATTATCGTAGATTCGCTTTGTTGTTGCGCAGTAGTTGCCAAACTCTTCTTCTTCATCTTATTATTGTTCTTTTTCGATTCGAACAAGTCCTCGCGAAAGATTGCGCCGATTAAAGCGTTCGAGACATCATCGCAAATAGCAATAGGGATCGAATTTTCTGAACTGAAACATTGTAAGGCAACGTCGCCGATTGACGTTTTGAGAAAACAGGAGACTAAAGTAGTACAGTCCATTAAAGTCTCCGCCGAAGCAAATTCTTTGTTTTCCTCATCAATCTCTAATCCCCTGCGTAAAACACCAATTGGTTCACCGAAACCATCTAAAACTAATAAATCTTTTAACGATGATGAGTTTTCTTTTTTATCCTTATTCGCTTGTTCGAGTACCATGCGAGCAGAATCCATTCGTCTGGCCAACAATTTTCTTTGCACCAACTCTTCGCATGAATATAATCGTAAAGCGTCAGACGCTATAGCCTCTTGGATCGAATCGTTTGGGTTCAAACCTGCTTTAAATGCTAAAGGTGAAACGTTACCAACTTCTATAGCTTTTTCGTATCCTTCCTTTGGTGGCGGTTTCGGAAACTGCCCCTTACCGGTTACTTCATCGAACTCGTCGAACGACCACGCTCCGTCGAGTAAACTCAACGCTCTCGCGACGTTCCTCGCTTTTGGCACGTTATTTGGAGACACATCTTCTACGCTCATTTCGTTTTCAACAAATAAAGCGACCAGAACTTTCTCAGTCGCTTCTCTAAGAACTTTTGCAGCTTCGGTTTCATCAGCGACGTTTTGCGCTCGAAAGATGGCGTCTCTCGCACCTTCGACATCGTTCGCCGCGGCGAGAGCTTCGGATTCGTACAAAGCAGACTCTGCTCTTAACAAAGCGGTATCTTTCGGATGATTGCGAAGCATTTCTGAGAGTTTACGAACGCTCTCGACATCGCCTTCGTTCGCCGCATGTCGCATGACGAGAAAATACGAGTTTGGAGAAACCGCGTGCGTTTTGTTTTTGTTCCATTTCCCTCTCTTCGGACCATCTCTTTGCGCGTGTTCGAGAACGTTAATGGCATAGTTTGCTTCTCCTTTTCGCAAAAAAGCGGAAACAAAAGCGCCGTAAGCAATTTTATTCCTTTTCTCAATGTTCGTATATTCCTGAAACAATCGTTTCAACGTTTCAACGTCACACGCGTAATCGGTGCCTAAAATGCCTCGAGCGGCTTGCGTTTCACCGCTGGCGCACGTTGCATATGACGTCGCATCTGGTTTTAAACCGTGATCTTTAGCTTTTTCTAATATATCTATTGACCAATCCGGTCTCCCACCTTTTACACACGCGGACATTAAGATGTTGTGTGCTAATAAACTTTTCTTAGTCTCTATTTCGTTCGTTTTAAGCATTTCTTCAAACGCGCTCAAGGCTTTAAGCGGTTCCGAGCTTCTGGTGTGCGCTTTTAGTATAGAACACCACGCTCGCTCGAAATCGTCAGAACGCTTCACTCTTCCTTCGCAAGCAAATATTTCGTTTTTCGTTTCAATCGCTCGAGGAACATCTCCACATTCAGCGCAAGCGTCTAAGATTGAAAATAACATAAGACTCGTCGCCGTTCTTCGCGGATGCCACTTGACGCCGACGCGGTCAGAGCGGTTTAAACCTTTTGGAACATCGTCTACGGTCCACAAAAATGAATTTGGGATGAACATTTTACCATTTTTATTTGCCGAGGCTCCAAACTGTGTGCTTTTCGGACCTCGTCCTTTTTTCCACCACTCGAGCATTTCAAACGCCAAGTCTAACTCATTCGCTCGTCCGGCTTCGATTATTATTGCAGAGTATGCAGCTGGCGAGACGCCACAGGAGAACGGGCCTTCAGCTGCCTTTAAAATTGTAGTCGCAAAGGTTAAGTCTCTGCTACATTTCGCCGCCGCTGCGACTGAAGCCGTGGCTAAAACTTTCAAATAAACTTTCTTGTCATTTTTTACGCTCGAAACGAACGAAGCTTTTGTGTCTAAATATTGAAGTAATTCGGAAAACTTTCGTTTCTCGCCTAGGCGTTTCAATTGCATTAGAATTTCTGATATTTCCTTCTCAACGACGTTTGTTGTTTTGTTCGTTTTATTACTATTCTTACTATTATTCTTTTCTTCCCCTGCTGCGTTTTCTTCGAATTCGGCTTTGATTTCGTTATTATTATTTTCCCACGGACGTTCGTTTTCATCTTCGTCATCCATGGTCTCTCCAGTACACGTTAAATACTGCCACGTCTTATTCGTTTTCTCTTTATTATTATTATCATAATTATTACTATTGCTATCAATATCAACCAATGATGATGACGACGATGCTTGTAATTTCTTCCCAATCTCTCTCACGAAGATATCTCCGGCGCCGACTGAAGATGTTGTTGATTCTTGAGCGGCTGCGAAGGTAGATTTTTGATACGCAGGTCGTCGTCGTTGTTGTCCATCATCTTCTTTGTTGCGATTATTATCATCATCGTTGCCAATGAATTCTCCTCCTGCTCCTCGTTGTTCTCGTTCTCGAGCGCTATACGCCGCTCTTCGAAAGCTTTCGTGGGAGCGGCTGCTAATCTGTTGATTACTGGAAACTTTTCTCTTGACATTATTGATCGCAGTGATCTGCGAACGTGAACCGTATAAGTATGCAGTAGCAGTGCTCCTATTGTTCACGTTCCTTTGTGCACTCGATGCGCTGGCGAACATGTTCTGCGCCGTCATCCCGGTCCTCATTCTATTTTTATTGAGAACGAAACAAATATATCCAGCGGACGAAAATCTTCCTTTTTATTTCTCGTTCACGCGCGCGACTGATGACTCAACGACACCGGCAGTAGTTTCTGTTTAGTTTTACGATGTCGTGATTTATTATCAAAAGCTCATCTCTCATCTCTCATCTCTCTCTCGCTCTCACGTACTGACTGACGATGTATACGTGTATCTTATTATTATATATCTTGTGGCGTGTATTATTTTGTTTTGCAGGTGCGAGACGTGTATCTGCTGATTTGCTCTTATTTCCTCATTATTTCCTCAAAGAGGGGTGCCGTTTGCAGAAGCAGCTCTTCGTTTTTTCTTGAAAGATGTTTAGGGTTTCAGTATAAAATAGAGAATTTTTTAAAATAGGAAGAAACATGTTTTATCAGTTTATTAATAATAAAAAGCTCTTATAAATACTCCAAGAAGAAGAGAAAGCAGAAGAAGATGAAGAAATCGATGAAATCACAATCAGGAGAAGAAGAAGCAGAAGAAGAAGAAAAGTGTTACGCATCACTGTTAGCCTTAAACGCGGATGCGAAGAAGATTTTACACATCGATCAAACGACGGAAGATTTCGCAATAAAAGGCGCGAAGAAATGTACTTTGATTGGACCTGCGATATCTTTGAAGCACTCGCAGGTCTGCGTTGGGAGGATTTTAATGGCGAAAGATAACGTGACGAGGGCGAAACAACAAACCGCCGATATAGCGTTGGATTTACCGAGTGGTACGTGTGTGTGTGTGTGTGCGTGTGTGCGCGTTAAACAAGGAAGAAGAAGAAGATTTCTTTCCGTTTAAATCTCTACTTTTTTTTTTTTTTTTTCTTCCCTCTTTCGTTGGACCATGTTTTTGGTCGATTTGTGTGCCCACATTCGTTATGTAGATATACTCACGCTCGCTCGCTCGCTCGCTGTTCTTCTTCTTCTTCCTGTTATATATATAATTAGTTTCCGCAGAACATGCGAAATTCACGTGCGTGAAAACAGACGGTGACAAACGATCGCTATCGTACGAAGTATTCATAACGGATTGTTCAAGAAACGGTCTGATCGTGAACGGGCAAAAATTGGACAAGGGCGGTAAGAGGAAATTAATCGGAGGCGAAACCATCGAGTTTCCGTTCAATTGCCAGTTTAAGTTTCAAATCAATGAAGATACGATGCCTATTTTTGAATTACCGAAACATAAAATGAAGAAAGATACGAAGGCTTCTTTGACGCAATCTGTTGCCGCCGCCGCCGCCGATAATAATAGCCCGGTGAAGAAGAAGAAAGCTGTGCGAGAGGCAGCTACCACTGCCGTGAAGAAAGCTGCTGCTGCTGCAGAAGAAGAAGAGAAAATTAAAGAAGAAGATTTGTTTGTTGAGGAAACGAATAATAATAATGAGAACAATAATACTAATAAACGAACGTCTCCAGAAAAAGAAGAGCAAGCCGCTGATGACGATGCTCTCGTTATGGAGAAAGACACGATGAACGACGAACGGGTCCAAAAAGAAGAAGAGGAAACGAGACTTTCTATGCCGCCTTCGAAGAAAGGGAAAAGCGAGAGAGAACCAAATCAAGAACTACAAGTTTTAGTCGAAGTGAACGAAAACTCGTCCTGGCAACAACAACAACAACAACAACAACAATTATTACAACAAGTCAGGAAAGACGCCGAGGAAGAAATTGCGAATTTGAAAAGAATCAACGAAAAAACTCAGCAAGAGTGCGACGCAAAAGTGCAAAAGGTGATAGAAAGTATAAAATGTGAAGTCGAGAAAGCGCTCGAAGTTAAAGAATCAAAACTTGTCACCAAAGTGAACGCAGAGTTTGATCAGTTCAAGAAAGAAACGGAATCAAAAATGATAGCCGCAGAAGAGTGGAATGCGAAACGTGACCGAGAAGTGGAAGGTCTCGATAAAGAAATCGAACGCTTGAGCGAGGTTAACGACACGAAATCGAAGGAATGTGAAGAGCAAGTTGTATTAATTGCGAATTTGGAAGAGAAATTGAGCAAGATCGAGAGCGAAGTCGATTACCGTCTGGTAGAAAATGCGAGTTTGATGAAGAACGTTGACGTTTTGAACGAGCGACTCGAATCAACCGAAAAAGAGCTCGAGGAAGTTAAAAGTCTATACGAGAGCAGTAAAGACGCTCTCGAACGCGCGGAAAAGTCCGAAGAGAATGAAAAGATTTGGAAAGAGAAATGTGCGGAGAATGAAGAAATTGCCAAAAACGTCTCCGCGCAGTTGAAAGAAATGACTGAAATGATTTCAAACGCTGCATTGCTCAAGTCTAACCTCGAAAAAGCTTTGAAAGCGAAAGAATTGGCAGATAAAGAATTAGGAAAGGTTAAGGAAACGCTCGCATTTTCGAGGTCGGCGTTCGAAGAAGCCGAAAGCGCTCTCGCGATTGTTCGAGAAGGCTTGAACTTGGGCCTGCAGTCGATGGAAGAAGAAGAAGAAGACGAATTAAAAGTCGGTGAAGCGATGGACGACGACATACAAACGCAGACTACTACGAACGACGATGGAGCGGATAACAATAATAATAATAACGGGCCAGAGAACGGAGAAGATGATGATGGTGACGACGACGACGATGAAAAGGACGACAAAGAGGTTGACGTTAATAATGTCCCCGCTGTCGAAACGCAAGAGTGCGTTGACGTTGAATTTCCGCAAACAGAGATGCAAACAGAGATGCAAGATGCAATAGATAATGAAGAACCGGAAGATGATGAGGTAATGGAAGAAGTTGAAGTTGAAGTTGAAGTTGAAGTTGAAGTTGAAGAAGATGAAGACGAAGACAATTTTTACGTTGAAGGAACTCCTGCTCCCTCAGTTCGTGTGAACATCAACAAAGCTGCAGAGAATGAAGACGAAATGGAGGAAAGATACGCGAGTTTGATGAAGAAAATGACTCCAAATACCACAGACGGTGAAAAAATAGCGGAAGAAGAGGGAGGAAAAGAGGAAGAACCGGTTCGCACTACTCCGATTGTTCAAGAGCTTGTGCGAGAAGCTGTAAATAATCTTGTTGAGGCGGAAGAGGCAAATGAAGACGACGACGAGACGGCTTCAAAATTATCGTCATTACCTTCTGCGTTTGAAAATCGAACTGGAATGGGTTTCACGCAAGGAGAAAAATCCTCTGAAGCAGAAGAAGACGAAGAAGCAGAAGAGGAAGAAGACAAAGCAGAAGAAGAAGCAGAAGCGGAAGAAGAGGAGGATGATGAAAGAGACCAGACATTGTGTGGCGAAGATTTTGATAAAACAGCTGAGCTGCCAGAGTCCATTTTGAAGAAAGCGAAACACTTTCGATTTCCGCAAACTCCTATGTCGCCGAAGAACTTAGTTATTATTGGCGAGGAAAACGCAAGCCGTGGCAAGACAATAACAGCTGAAGAAGGAGGAAGTGAACAACAACGTTCGCCGCTCGCTGCTAACAGCCCGATCGTTTTAGATTAAAAACAAACTTTTTGTTGTCAATTCAATTCATTGAGTTTGCGCTAACATAACATATTACAAAAATGAATATTATTATTACATAATCATCCTATCATGGTGAGATACGAAGGAATGAATCGCTTTCGACTAAAATGGTGGTGGCATCTTCTTGATTATATGGAATGATGCAATCAAACAAATCAAGATGCGCGCCACCAGAAACTTTCACATCATTCGATCCGTTGTTAAAAACAAGGCACTCTTTCAGAACAAGACGATGAGTTATCGCGTATCTTTCTCTCTGGGCCAAGAGAAACGACATGAGTTCGCTCTCGTACTCTTCGTCGTCGGTTTCATATTCAGTCTCGAGAGCGTTGTTGTGATGATAAAAATTATCAACGTCGTTTCTTTCCTTCACCGCGCCGAGTGAAACGTCGATTCCGGTGTGATTGTTGTCGCGTATCTCACAATTAGCTGCATAGCCCCATCCCCCAAGAAAAACAGCAAGTCCCACGCCGCGATTCAGCGCAATCAAGTTTTCGCGCATATGCACCCACGAGTCTTTCCCAACGTACACACCACCGCCATTATTATTTGCAATTAAGCACCCGACGATTGTAACATTTGCGCCGTCGAGACACGATACGCCATGCGACGAGTTCATTATTATTCGAGTATTTCTGATATCCACGGTTTCGTTTGTTGATAATTTCTTATCTTCGCATCCCAAAATGACAATTGATGCGTATTCTCTACCAGCAGCGCTATGGATTGATTGCGTATCTTCTTCATCATGATCTGAAACGAAACCCAACATTTGAACATCATCATCGGTATCGTCTCCGCTCTCTTCTTCTTCGCCAGAAAAAGAAGCTTCTGAGTCTAGATCGATTTTTCCCTTTTGGTCTTCTGCGATGGCAGATGTTACTGAGCACCCTGATACTGTTCCATTTTGTAAGACGATACCAGATAGCGCAGTTGAAATATCGCAGTCGATGATATCGCAATTATGCGCACAAATTCCTTCGCCAGCGGAGACTATGTCACAGTTATGAATATGTAACTTTACATCTTTTCTCAAAGAATATACGCAAGCAGTATGTTTTGGATGAATTCCGAAATCTCCAATTGACCCATCTTGCGCAGCGCGATGCCTCCATAAAGATATATTTGAAAGCGTTGCAACATTCGCTGCTATTTGTGAACATGCTTCTACATCATCATCACTCGATAGCGATGATGAGGAAGATTTTACAACTATTATGACTGCTGGTTCATCATCAGTGACGACGTGCGTTTCTGAAGTACCGCGCAAGTGTATACCCGCGGGTAATCGAATTTGCCCATAGTACGTTCCACTTTCAAGAATGCACACGTCGCCTTCGCTCAAGCCCTCTAAAGCGTCGCTTATGTTCTCCACGCTATACATTTCTGCGTTAAACGTTAAAACTACTTTTTTCTTTGTAAACCGTTGTTGTTGTTGTTGTTGCTTCGTCGTTACCGTCCTCGTCTTCGTATTGAATTTATTTTTATCCTCTACGATCCTCGTCTTCATAAAAATCTTCCATCCTTCGATCGGTGGCTTAATAGCTTTCTTTTGTATATCGCTCGTAAACGGTAACGAAGCAGCTAAGGCCCAATTCTCTGGTCTATACCTATATCTCTTCAAATATTGTTCTTTCCAACAGTTTTTATCCGAAAACACTTCGTTCATTTGCTTCGACGCTTGTTGTACGTTAACGACGTCTTCGATCGCGAGATATTTCGCAACCGCTAAGAACATGTCGTTCGGAAGCTTCGAGAACTCATCTGCGTCGTCTTGATGATTATTATGATGATGCTGTTTAATACTATGATCATCCGAATCATAATCGTCTCCTACTATCATACTTAAATCTGACTGATCGAATAACAACTCATCGACGTCGTAATCAGATTCTACATACCGCGTTGCCGCCTGTTGTAGATGTTGTCGCGCGGGTTCAAATTTTTCGCAGCTCACGAACACGTCTGAAGCAGATGATGATGATGATGATGACGATGATGAATCTGAAGGTGAACAAGATAGTGATTGAAAGCAACGATTAAGCTCGTTCTCGTTCTCATTCATTACCGCAGTAGCAGTAGCAGTAGCAGTACTCATCGAAGTCGTTATCGCGCGAGCAAGACCGTTAGAAAGATCCCAAACACAAATAATAATAAGGGAGCAATATAAATAATATATATATATATTCAAAATCTCTGTTTTAATACAAACAACAACACGCACACAACAATAACACGAATTGATGACTATTCTCTCTAAATTAATTAATTATGTATCGATATGTATTGATATGTTATGGAGAGAGTGCCATGTGGTGGAGACTTTCTCATTTTTCAAAGAGAGTTTTAAAAGAATATTTTGTTTGTTCTGCAGGGTTTAGGATTTCAGTAAAAAAGTTGAAAATGAAGGTGATTTATTTCGCGCGATAAAGAAGCGTTCAATCGGTCAAGAATAATTTAGTTCGTTCGAACGAAGACGACTGTTGGATCGAATCTTTCAGTGCGAACGAGGAGTATCTTCATCTTCTTCATCTTCTTCTTCATCATCTTCATCTCTGTTTCATCTTTGCGCGCGTCCGGATTAGTATAATCGATTGATTAAAAAAGAAATAATGTGTGGAATATTCGCATATTTAAACTGTGGAGTTCTGAAGACAAAACGAGAAATTGTGGATAAGTTAATAATTGGATTGAAGCGATTGGAATACAGAGGGTATGACTCTGCTGGATTCGCTATTGATGATTATGATTATGATTCATTAGATGATTGCGATGATAGAAAAGTAGAAGGTGAAGATGATGCTGATGCTGATGATGAAGAGAAGAAGAATAAGAAGAAGAAGAAGAAGAAGAAGATTCTCGTGTGCAGAGAGGTTGGGAAGATTGTGAACTTAGAAGCGCTTGCTGAGAAAGAATTATTCAACGATAATAATAATAATAATAATAATAATAGTATTAAACCAATGAATAATTGCGCAAGTATTGCGCATACGAGATGGGCGACGCATGGACCGCCTAACAAAATCAACACGCACCCGCATACGTCCGATTCAATAGAAAACGAATTCGTCGTCGTTCATAATGGGATTATAACGAATCACGCACCATTAAGGGCGATGTTAGAGAGACGAGGAATGAAATTTGAAACTGAAACGGATACGGAGGTTATACCGAAACTATGTAAATTTCTAAGCGATAAGTTTGAGGAGAGCGGCGAGAAGGATGTTTCGTTTCGACAACTCGCGATGGAAGTGACGAGACAGCTTCAAGGCGCGTATGCGTTAGTTTTTAAATCAACAAAGTATCCAGGAGAATTAGTTGCAGCTAAGAGAGGATCACCTCTTTTAATGGGGATTTCAGACGACGATAGCGGAGAAGTATCGGGCGTGATCAATAGAACAAACGACGACTTAGAGAATAATATAAACAAAAAGAGGAAAACGACAACAATAACAACGAATACGAAAAAAATAACGACGACACCAAAAGTTGAATTTTATTTCGCCTCTGATGCTAGCGCAATGGTTGAGCATACGAAGCGCGTTTTAGTTCTCGAAGATTACGACGTCTGTCATTGCAAAAACGGAGGGTATAAAATTTATAAAGTCGAGAAACAAAAGCACGCGCATCCTGGATACACGTCCGGACACGATTCTCCCGAATATGGATTATATAAGCCAGTAGTTTTAAGTAAAGAAGTTGAACGAACGATTGAAACTTTAGAAATGGAAGTCGAATCTATCATGAAGGGCGAATTCGATCATTTCATGCAAAAAGAGATTTTCGAACAACCGGAAGCTATTGCGTCAACCATGCGAGGTCGACTTGTTTTAGATGTCGTTGGAGCTGCAGAAAGGGTCGTGTTAGGCGGTATGTCTCAATTTGCAGATACAATTCGACGCTCTAGGCGTATTATTTTGTGCGGTTGCGGAACTTCGTACAACTCAGCGGTCGCCATTCGTCAGCTTTTCGAAGAACTTACGGATCTTCCAGTGACTTTAGAGCTCGCGAGTGATGTTTTAGATCGCAGGTGCCCGTTTTTCAGAGACGATACGTGTATTTTCATCTCTCAATCGGGAGAAACGGCAGATACGCTTAAAGCTTTAGAGTATGCCAAGGCTAAGGGCGCTTTGTGCGTTGGAATTGTAAACACGGTAGGGTCGGCTATATCGCGAGCGACTGATTGTGGCGTTCATATCAATGCTGGCGCCGAAATCGGTGTAGCAAGTACGAAAGCGTATACGTGTCAAATCGTAGCAATGGTTTTAGTAGCTTTATCTTTAAGCGAAGATTCGCGCTCGAAACATACGAGAAGGGACGATATCATGCAAGGCTTGCTAAAACTTCCGAGTGCGATGAAAGAATGTTTGAAATTAGACGCAAAATTGATTGAATTGGCGCAAGAGTTGAAGGACGAACACAGTTTGTTGATTTTTGGAAGAGGTTTTAATTACGCAACGGCTTTAGAAGGTGCTTTGAAAGTTAAAGAAGTTGCTCTCGTTCATTCCGAAGGTATTCTCGCCGGGGAAATGAAGCACGGCCCTTTGGCTTTAGTGGATGAGCACATGCCGATTATTGTCGTGTGCACAAACGATGGGTGTTACGAAAAACAACAATCTGTCGTGCAGCAGTTAAAAGCAAGAGATGGGCGTTTGATTTTAATCGTATCAGAGGACGATAAAGAGATGGAGAAGACCGCGCCGGAAGCAATAATTTTAAGAGTACCAAAAGTAGTAGATTGCTTGCAAGCTGTAGTGAACATTGTTCCTTTACAGCTGTTGAGTTATCACTTGACTATATTGCGTGGTCATAACTGCGACCAGCCTCGTAACTTGGCAAAGAGCGTGACTGTAGAGTAGTAATAGTAGTAGTAGTGGCCATATATAAAATATAAAATAGTACAAAGCAATCCAACGCGCGCCAACAAGTCGCGCTACCCGCTCTTGGCAAAAGAATTAAAAAAATACATACTGGTACCTAGTACTGCACCGCAACGTATATCAAACAGGTGTGCAGTAAATAAAAAATACAGAAAGAAAGATAGAACTATTATTTTATATCTATCTGCGCTGATGCCGAATGTTTTTCATGCAAATATATGCAACAATAATCCAGAACCAGTATAGACCAAAAACGCCGAGTAGATTACTCGTAATTGTACCCGAAGCGCCGTAGAACTCAATGACGCCTTGCGATTTCCCACTTTTATCAATGAATACGGTCGGTTCTTTGTTGTCAAAGTAGTTTACCATCTGAGCTTGCCATCCGTAGCGAACGAACAAAGTGTGAGAATACCATTCCCATCCTGCCGGCATATCCGCTCGTCTGATTAACATTCCAGAAAACAACAATTGAATGACGTTATAAACTGGCAAAAGCGTATTCGCGGCGTCCATATTAGGCGCAACTGATGCGCAGACATAAGCCAAAGCAATACCGCACGAGAGTACCATATAATTACAAATCCAAAAAATTGCAAACGATCCGTGCATTTTGCAACCTAAAAATAACATAGTCTGCGCAATTAATGTCACTGGAATCGCCAATAAACCTTCTTCGATGAATTTGTAAGCGACGTATGAAAACAAAGGATAAGACCCGTCGTCGACTTCTCTATAGAACACCGCTCGTTCGAGCACGATGCTTGGCATGTAGCCGCTCGCGCCAAACGAAGGCAAAATGTTCAACATATATAAAAGCGAAGCGACGTTTAATTGGTTAGCTTGATCCATATCGTCACCGTTTGCTTTGCCAATTTCCCAAAACAGGGAAAATTGCACTATTGAAAATAAAATTTGTCCAGCCGCTCTACTCATAACGAAGTCGATTGATTTGTAATTCTTAGTCGTTCGAAACTTTAGTAAAGTCAATATTTTCGCAAACGCGCCTCGTTCGGCTTTATCTTGTTTTTGTTTCGCCGGAAGCAACGATTCGGCTAGAAGCATCTTCTTCGTTTCTTCCATTGAAAATTTGCCCCAAATCGAATTGCGAAACGCGTCTTCAAAATCAAAATCTTCATTCGTAGCCGCGCAAGATGTTAAAAAATCAGCCAAGTTTGATTTTTCATCCCACGCAAAACCGATTGAAGAAAAGTAGGAAATTGCAGAATATTCGCCAGTGTGAATTGGACCACTATAAATCACTTTCCCTTTCTTCAACATTATTAAATTATCGAAATATCTAAAAGCGTCCGGGGTTGGCGAGTGTATCGTAGCAACGACCGTTACGCCCGTATTCGCTAAACTTCTTAAGATTTCGACGATTTCAACCGAAGTCTGCGAATCTAAGCCAGACGTCGGTTCGTCCAAGAACAGAACGTCCGGGTCGGTCACTAAAGCTAACGCGATGTTCGTTCTTTTCGCTTGCCCTCCAGAGATCCCTCTGTTCAAAGCGTCGCCGACGACCACGTCTTTACACTGCGATAAGTTCAAATGTTCCAAAATCTCTGACACTCTTTCCTTTTTCGCTTCTGCGTCCGCGTAAGTTCTCGCTTGCATCTCCGACCAGTACATCAAAGTCTCCTCCACGGTTAACATCGGTAATAACGTATCGAATTGTTCCACGTACGCGGCGCGTTCTTTGAACACTGCCTTATTCGCTCTTTCCATTCCGAATTTCACTTCGCCTTTTAATCACGCCCCTGGTTTTCCTGCACGCGCAGATATCTAAAAGTGTCGTCTTCCCGGCCCCGGACGGTCCCATGATCGCCGACAGCTTCCCGTGCTGAAAGAAAGTCGTCACGCTCGCGAGTAATCCGATCGTTTGTTTCTTTTCACCCTCGATTTCGTACGAAAGGTCTTCGATCAGTATTGGCACCCTGTGTCTCTCTTCCAGAGATTTCCTTCCAGAGAAGAATTCGTTAGAGGTCGTCGCTGCAGGAGCGAACTTTCTCACGCGCACCATCGCAAGTGTGTGCAAGCGTACGTATTGCGATGAGCAGTAGGCTAAAGAGACGTATTAGTGTAGCGAAGTAAAATCGTTCTTTGAATATGACGCGTTTGTGGTTCCATTTATTAGTTTTTCGTCCATTTCTATGAATTCAAATATTCAAAATTTTCCCCAATTACTGAATTACCAACTGTTAACATTGCCCAACAAAAATGAAACGATATCGTAAGGAAAGTTAAACGAACCAAAGCGATTAAAAGAACGTTCAAATATCTCTAACACAGAGCAACATCATCATCTTCGACTATCACTTTTGATTTACTATTTTGTTAAATATTATTTTATTTTATTTTACAGTATTTCTTGAAGCAGCAGAGAAGCAAAAAGCTAAAAAATGCCTCGTTTCACTTAAACAGTTGAAGGAGATTGAAGAAAATATAATTCGCTATAAAAGCCGAGCGCACTCAACGCGTTCGATCGGTCATCTTCATAAGTGCTCAAATTTTCGCGCGCAATCGAGAACATAGACAGAGAGCCTTAGCGCTTGCTCGATTTCGAGTGCGGATCTTTTCTTTCGTGATCGAGCGCCGAGTTAAGAAAAAGTGTCGTTTTTGAACTCGCCAATCAAAAGAGATTGATGATGATGATGATGATGATGATGATGAGTTTATCGATTGAGTGCATCGAAATGCAACGGCGACGATGATGATGATGAAGAACGAGGACGAGGAGGAAGGACGACTAGCTATACATAAACACGCGCGCGAGATTTTGTACTCACTCGAGCGTCATCAGTGCTTGATAGTAATAGGGCAAACTGGTTCAGGGAAGACGACACAGATTTGCCAAATATTGAGAGAGAATAATTGGACCAGCAGCGGCGCTCGAAATAGTAGTAATAATAATAATAATAATGATAATGGAAGAAGAAGAAGAGGAGAGAAGAAGAAGATGATTTGCGTGACGCAGCCGAGGAGAACGAGCGCGCAAACAATCGCGATTAGAGTGAACGAAGAGATTTCGATTCGAGAGAATCGTAATAATAATAGAAAGACGGTATCGATGCCGACGTTGTTAGAGCTTGGCGACGTGGTCGGATGTTCGGTGAGATTTGAGACGTTGAGAACGGAAAGGACGGAGATTTTATTCGCAACGGACGGCGCCTTGTTAAGAGAGTTACTCGATGACCCTTTGTTGGAGAAGTATTCAGTCATAATGGTCGATGAAGCGCATGAGAGGAGCTTGAACACGGATGTTCTTTTAGGTTTATTGAAGAAAGTCATGCGAAGAAGGAGAGATTTGAGAGTGATTGTGAGCTCGGCGACGATCGACGCGAAAGCGTTTGAGGAGTTCTTTTCACAATCTAGATCTGATACTGATAATAATAAAATCGATAATAATGATCATAATACTAACGAAAGCAATTATAACAAAATAGGATTTCAAGACGACAACAGCGATGATCATAATCAGTATTTAAAACCGGCTATTTTAAGCATAGAAGGGCAGAGGCAACATCCCGTGAGGACGTTTTATTTAGAAGAACCGACGGCGAATTATATCAAATCTGCAGCAGAGTGCGCGATGAATATTGCGAGATTAGATTTACGAAATAATCCAGGCGATGTTTTGATATTTTTAACTGGTGAGAAGGAAGTAGAAGAGTGCGCGGATATTTTAATCGAACAATTGCGCTCGGAAAGAATGGAGCATGAGTGTTTAATCTGTCCCTTATACGCTGGGTTAGATAATAATAAACAAGCGAAAGCGTTTCGAGCGCCGCCAAGAAATATGCGCAAGTTTATAATCGCCACGAATATTGCCGAAACGAGTGTAACAATTGAAGGTATCAGTTTCGTAATCGATTCTGGTTTCGTGAAAATTAAAGCGTTTGATTGCGAACGAAATTCAGAGACGTTACAGATCGTTCGCGCGTCATCATCGTCAGCGAAGCAACGGGCTGGTAGAGCAGGACGCGTGAGACCTGGTACATGTTTTCGATTATATCCAGAAAATCTGTTTAATGATTTAGATAAAACGAGCGTACCTGAAATCATTAGAGCGGATGTTTCGGGGACGATTTTACAACTTAAAGCGTTAGGTATTGATAACATCGCGCACTTTGATTGGTTCGAAGCGCCGCCAGTGAAACACGTCGTCATCGCTTTAGAGCTTTTACATGCGTTAGGTGCAATCGATGATGATGCGAAATTGACCAAAGTTATTGGTACTAAATTAGCCGAGTTACCGTTAGAGCCGAAATTGGGCAAGGCTTTATTGGCCGGGTGCGATTATGGATGTGCGAATGAAATGTTGACGATTTGTGCGTATTTTTCCATCGGAAACACGTGTTTTTTAGCCGCCAGACGTAATCAACAATCTTTCATGAAGAATCTGGACGAGGCTAAAGCGAAATTCGCCACTCTCGAAGGTGATGGTTTAACGTGTTTGAACGTTCAACGCGCGTATTGTTGGAACGATAGGAATCGAAAAGGATTTTGCGAGGATAATTTTTTGAATTTTCGCACGATGCAACATATTCAATCGGTCAGAAATCAACTGAAGAAACATATGCAAAGATTGGATTTATTACTATTTAATAATAATAACAATAATAATTTCGAGGGAAAAGAGGAGAAGGAGGAAAAAAAAGTCGAGTCCATTTTACGTTCGATTTGCGCTGGATTTTTCTCAAACGCGGCGACGTTGGCCCCTTATGGCGGCTCAAGCGAAGACGGCTTTTCGCAGCAATACGTTACCGTTCGAAATAAACGAACGGTTTACGTACATCAAAGTTCGATTCTATACGGTGCTCTCTCAACTACTAGTAAGCCGCCGCAAGTGATCGTTTATCAAACATCAGAGTGTTCGAACGAAGGGAAGGAGTCAATCAGTAACGTTTCCGCCGTATTGGATCTAAAATGGTTCGAATCAATCGCCGGTCATTTCTACGAATTCAATTGACTAAAATAAATATAATATAATAGGCATCAGAGATTTATTTTAATGTAGCACAGTATAGCAGCAAAAAGAAAGTTTACGGTTCGAAACAAACTTAGACCACGCATTGATCCCAAAACGCGTTCGGTTCAGCTCCCCAAATGCTGTTCGCTACTCAACAGTTACGCTGCTCCGTTTCCGGCCATCGCGCACTTGCTGCTTTAACAACGATCGAAATTAACCTCCGAAAACATCGAAATCGTCGATAGTGAACTCACTTGGACCGATCGTCAACGCGCGTTTAGGGTGTCTGGGTTCCATTCGCCCCTCATTCGTGTCGAGGGTCGCAGACGCGATTACAGAAAATTCATTACTTTTTCCCCCTTCTTTGATCGACCTCGTTAGGGTTTAGGAGAACATACTTATTATCCTATTCTTATTATTGTTCTACTATTTCCGTTTATTCAAACAAAAATAGAGCGCGCATAATTTTTCTCCATAAAACAATAAATAACTAACGAATCCATGCTCTAGCTATCTATTGATGTAATAAAGATGTAGGAATTAAAGAGCGATCGATGCATAAACATGTCATAAAGTGGTATTTTTTATAGTATTTTTTAATAAAACCCTAAATGAATAATCAAATTTGGTCTCTGTTAAAACGGCACATAAAAACAATAAAGAGTAAATCGCGAGACTAATAATAAAGAACGAATAGTAGGGAAATGGTTTGGCGCGCTATCGCACGCGCGCAGGCCAGGGACGGCCCACCGGCGAGAACTCTCTCGGAGGAAGAAATAAACTGCCCACACGTCGACGCAATTGCCTCGCAAAGACTCGAACGATGGATCATCGATGATAAACTAAACGACGGATGGTCAGTGAACACTTCTGAGCCTTCGTTAGAGTCGCAATCGTACGATATATTTGGTGGCACTAAAAAAAGTAGTACTGGTAACAGTAATAACGATGACGATGATGATGACGATGAAGGTACTACGAGTCATGATAAGCACGAACGAACGCAAAGTATTCTATCGACTTTGTCCACGCAAACTATCACTACTGAAAATCTGCACGAAATCGGTCCACATCATACCCTGCATGGGAGTGATTACGGCACCGCGAGTAGTACGCAAAGCAATAATCATAATCGTTATTTTGAAGATAATAATAATAACAGTAATAATAATAATAATAGTAGAAAGAGAGCACCTGCGTCTGTTGTCGATGGCTTACCGTTCATGACTTTGTACGATCCGTTGATAAGAGATAAGCCGCCGATGCCTGGAGCGCACGCGATTATATCGGCACCGAAAACAGCCTTGCCTCGAACGCCATTGGAGGCACCACACGTAAGTGTAGAGCAACGGAATAGAGAGCAAAATTCTTTGAGGTTTTTGTTTTGCTTGAAAAGTATCGATTTCGAGGTTGGGAATTTCGAAAAGATTGAATGCGTCGCGTTTTTGATCGATTTACAACAGAAGAAGAGATTATCCGAGGCGTTTTATTTCAGTTGGGAACCTACGGAACATAATAATAGTAGGAAAGGGGTGAATAATAATAATAATAATAATAATAATGATCAAGAAAAACCATCGGCTGTTTTCACGATTCCACACCATAGATGCTCTGGACAAGTGAGACTATTTGTACAAATTGCACACGTGACTCCAGAATTTGGCGGTTTAGATCCGAAAGTGTATACAATGCGAGACGATAAAAAGGCAAAATTATACGCAGAGAGAGAGATTGTACGCGTGAAGCAGTTGAAATATGGTCAAACTGTTGGATCCGAGAACATTCCAAGAGGACAGACAAACGGGAAAATATTTTCAATCGATGATAACGACGACGAGGATGATAATAGCAGTAGTTCTAAACTAACGAATAATAATAATAATAATAATAATAATAATAATAATAATAACAAAGCCGACTTAAATATTTCTGACGAAGAAAGAGAAGACGATGGAAACGTCAACGTCGACGACATAGAAAACGAATCAGAAATAGCCGCCGATGATGAAGACGATTCAAAATCGGTTTCAAAAAAGATGCAAAACTTTAGAAACGTCGTTCGTAAGACTAGTAGTAGTAATAATAACGCGATGATGAGCGAAAAGGGCGACGGCGGCGGCTCCGATTACAGAATCAACAACAATAATAATAACAACAACAATAATAACGTAGCTAACAAAAATAATATCATCAACAATAACAACAACAACGAAGAAAACAGATTTTTGCAACAAATAAATACGAAATTATTAGACGAAGCGTCAAAGCCGCGTTCGGTAATTGGTTGGATCACGATGTCAATCTTTGAAAACGCTACAGATGCAAACGGTCGACCATCTTTTAGAGTTCGCGACACTGTAGAATGTTCGCAGCTTTACCGAGTTAAAGAAACGTACACAGAAAGTGCAGTCATTGAAGCCGCGGCTTCATTGGGCGCTAATCATCCGTTGAAATCGCATAAACCGATTAGGTGCAAGATTTTTGCGGAAGTGTTGCGTTTACGTTCTGTGGCACCACAAAAACAGAAACAATCATCATTATCATCAACAACATCGCAACAAGATGGATCGGCGACAACACTTCCAGAACCAAGATTACCTCAACACGTTGTCCATATAAAAGATCTATCGGAAACGAGCTCATTGAAGTCAAACTGGGAAAGCGCTTGGGGCGATACGCTCGATTGTGGCTTGCGCAGAGAAGTTTTCATAGACATTCGAAACATAGATTTGTGCCGAAGAAAAGATTTACGTGTTAAATTGGAACTCAGAGATGATGATTTGAACATAAACGCAAAAGGAATACCTCAGACTTTTCCTTCGCCTGATGGTAGGAGCAAAGTAAGCGTATTTTGGACACCTTTATCGATTGGTAAAACAAAAGGAGGAGTATTCTGTTGCGAAGCTCGCGCTACGTTGCCGGCGAGATTGAAACCTTCGCATCATTTGATTTTATCTGTGTACGGAACGGACCAAAACGCTAAAAAGAACCTCTTTTTAGGTTCCGTGCAAAACGAAGAAGAGTTAATTGGACACTCAATCATACCTTTATGCGTCGCTCCAGAAACGCTCGCTCCGAATATCGCAACTGCTAATAACCCAAACGGCGTCGAGTTAGGACTTGTCGCAGTGAAAGAACTTCTTCCAAAATATTTGCAGGCAAACGTGAGAGCTCATATGCCGTACTGGAACGAGAGAGTACCGTGTGTACACGTGAAAATGCGATTAGCTGATACGTTACATACGGCGGATGGTAGAATAGGCAATTTCTACGCCGCTACGGCGGCTTGGGCAGCCGGCGCCTCTGGTCGAGAAGCCGTCGATAGACTCTTATCGGCAACTCGGAATATACCTTTAGCAGAAGGCACTGCGTTGTTAGCTCATTTACCAGCAATATTCAAAATATTACTGAGACTAATAAAACTCGAAGGCGCCTTAGACGACGTCGCGCATAATCACGATTCGCAGCAGTATAATCAACGAGGATCGATGATCGATGAAAATTATACGGCAAAAAATGATAGCAATTTTAATGATGCTTGGAACAATTTAGCCTCTGATGATAAGAAGGTTCCTGAATTTGCGCACGTTGTAGGAGACTCTCGATCGGAATTGTCTGGGAGCGAATTTCGCGACTCGGCGTTTGGAGGAAGCGGGCGATATTCTTCGACTACTCGTTCAAAATCTTACGTCATGATTGAAGAAGAGGATGATTTAAATAGAGACGTGGGAGATTTAGCTTTCCGTGCGTTGATTCGTGTCGCTGCAAAGGTACAAACGATCGAGCCTGGAGAAGATTTATTAGGTGGCCTCGCGCCGCACTCGCCGCCATTGGAAGCTTTCGTTACTTTAGCGTTTGGAACGGAAACGTTCAAACCAAGTTACTTGGATAAACTTGATCGGTCGTCGCCTAGAAATAAAGCGAACATTACTCCAATGCACACGATATTAGCGCGAAGATTTTCAGCCGTGTTGACGGATAGAACTGGTGCGAGTCCGTACGAGGACGCGCTTTCTGTGTCCTGGTTTGCGTTGGGGTTGATATCGAGAGCTTACGCGTTAGATCGCGCTCAAATCCCGAGAGATGCTGTATCTGTAGATAAAGATGCTATGCCGTTGAAAGGCGTTGCCGAAGCGTTATCCTTGGAAGTTTCTGCAAGAGCAAGTCGTGCAAATAAAAACACGAATCCGAGAGAGCTCATGCGCGTTCGTACGCTTAACGCAAATTTGGCAGCGCTCTTGAGTGCTATCTTGGTCATTCCGGGAACAAAATCGTCAAAAAAAGAAGATTCAAAATCGGAAGGCGATAAAACCGATGGTGTTGATCGTTTTCAAATTGGAAGTGGTATAGCTGGGCCACTTGGTCCATTATCGATAGAACTCGCAGCCGCTCATGCTCGAGCGCTTGCGGATGGAACAGCTGCGCACGCGGCGTTGCTGAAGGAGTTTACAGATTTTTTAGCTGCTTCACCAGGATTGTTAGATATCATCACCTCTGATGTCACTCGAGCGTGGGATCCATCGATTACGGCGCGAGAAGAGCGGGAAATTCGTTGCGACGGTAATTATGATGTTCGTCCTCAAGACGATTTCATCCAATCTGGAGTAAGACCTAACGTCAACGACGATGTTGATGATATCGAAGATGTCGGCTCCTTGGACGATATCGTCGAAGGTGATGAAAGAAAAGCATCGCTTGACAGCGATGGATCTCCTTTGCCGAAAAACGAAAGTATAGGTAGTGGAAATCAGGATGCGAGTGTTAAAAGTAAAGCAAATGTTACTTCGTATGATGGCGTTAGAGATGTTACTCTCATCACGCCCGGTGAAGCATTCGTCTTTGCATTAACTGCGAGTACGGCAAGAGGTTTATCACAATCTAAAACTGATGCCGCGCGTGCCGCGAATGCCGCGCGAACTGTTGCATGCGTCACTGCTAGACACGGTTGGGATGCCGGTTGGCAAAAGCCAGCAGCGCGCCGAGCGATTGCAGCAGCTTATGCACCTATGTTACGTTTGATGATTCGTGCTCGAGATGTAATTGCAAATTTACAGCCTTTGGCAAAGAAAGATGCTTTGGCTGTGTTTTTAGCGTTAGCGAGAGATTCCGATCCGGCTAAGTTATGGGGATGGTTATCGCAAGATCGAGAGCGAGTTCGCTCTTTCATTTCGTTATTGCGTGACGCAGCGGAAGCTTTTGAAGTGAAACGAGACGAAGAATTAGTGAGCGAAGAAATCATCAAGAGTGGTAATCAAAGTGTTATGAATGATAGTGTCTCCTCGTGGCTTCCACGCGGTCCTAGTCCCAAAACAGATACGTGGTCTAGAGAAGCCGCTGGACACTTATCAACTGCGGCGACGACTTCTATTTTGCGTTTGCTCAGAGATGCGTGGAAGCGCGTTGATCAGTCGCAATTTAACAAACAAGCGACGCAAATGAATGCTGCTACGGCGATTCAAGGTGGTGTGACTGATGACAGTAGTAGTGATGTCTTTTTAGAGACATTATCGATTGCGTCTTCCCCTAAAAGTAAAAATGACTTGAGTGCTCAAAAAGGTAGCGCTACAGCTATTAGTGGTCTTAAAACGAGCGAAAAAGAGTTTAATGTTTTAGAAGCTATCATGGGCGTCTTAGCTGCTTTACTTCGCCGTTCGCAATCTGCCACTGGTTGGGTTTTGCAGGCACCGCTCCTCAACGCTGTTATTAGGGAACGTAAATATGTCTTGTTTGAACCGCTATATCGCGCACCTCGCGAAGATATAGATGGTGTCTTTCCTCCTCTCGAAGCGCCATATCCTGGAGCAAAACCGTTTGCATTTCTTGAATCAACATGCGTTGCCTTGTTGCGTTGTGCTGCACGTCCACAACCTGCACGATCTCTCGCTGTTGGTGGTCTTAGGGCTCTTCTAGAGTCTGCTCTCGACGTCGGCGGAGGAGTCGAGTGTTTGCGACCAACGTTGACTTATGCCTTGCTTCAAGGATTAACGCCTTTTGGTCACAACGCTCGATCGGGCGGAGTATCAAGGGCTTTAAGAGCGCTTTCGGAGCCAGCTTCTTCGACAAACGGTACAACTCAATCGCCGGCAAATTGGAAATCGGCAACAAATTCGCTAATTCGAGCAATTGCTTTTTCGGAAGCGCGTGTTAGAGAGGTGGCTTTAGCAACTACTGGTAGTCGCCGCACATCAGATGTATGCCGTGCTGTCGAGCTCAAGAGTGCATTGGCGTTAGCGTTAGAGGCATCACCGTCCGCGCAGATTAAAGTCCTTTCTACTTTGAGTAAACGTTTAGAATTGGAAGAACATTGGGTTGAAGCTGGTGAAGCCGCTTGCGCGGCGGCAGTTGTTTGTATGCGAGCATTAGCGTCTGTCGCACCAGAAGTATCGGTTTGGACAGCAGAAGATGCAATTCAATTGAGAGATGCTTTCTTTGGCCTGGGACCGAGAGGTGCGCCTGAACCAACTATTGCTGCTTTGCGTGTCGGAGCCGAAGAAGTAGGAGAAAAGCGCGTGTTGGAACACCTAGCTGCGGCGGCTAAGTGCTTCACCAAAGGCGGATTCGATGAAGCCGCAATCAGAGTCGTCAAAGCAAGTTTAAAAGCATGGGAGCGAAGAAGAGATTTCAGAGCGCTTGCTACAGCGCATAATACGTTGGCTGATTTGCATTTGAGATGCCCAATGCCTTTGATGGATCCTTCTGAGAATGTGCGCAATGATGAATTCTTTGCTTATACGCCGAAACCGCCACGGGAACCGGCAACGTACTGGAGAGTGCGAGCGATTGGTGATGCATGGGGATCACTTAGTGGAGCACAGTGGCTTTATCGAGACGCTCGAGATCGAACGCTTCCTGATATGTCAAACAGAGTCATGAAATGGTTACAATCGTATGTACCGGCGGGAACGAAGGTGAGTCAGTTACCAACAGCTGGCGATCCAACTCCAGGGTTTGGTGTCGCTGGTATTCAAGTCACCGCGGCGCTTCCGTTAGATTTCGAAGCAGAAAAGAAATCATTATCATCAAGCGAAAGTCGTGACATTAATGAAGCCTTCAAAAGAGCACTTCAAAAGCTCGACGAGGAGGAATTCGATGAGCTCGATGAAGAGGCTCGCCGCAACAACGGAGGGGCAGTTGGTGGATCTTGCTTTGAGCGAGCACGCGTCTTTGTATTCGATACTCCCTTCGTCGTGGAAAATTCGCAACTTCTAGATGGCAAAACCAGTAGCGTAAATAATGATTTGCTATCGAGAGGAAGAAGACGATTGACTTTGGCCACGAAGAAAGCTTTTCCAAGCTTTTGCCCACGTTCAGAAATTGCATTTACGAGAGTCGTTGAAATGTCACCTGTAAGTTCAGCCGCAGAAATGCTCCGCGCACAAGGCCAAGCTCTAGTTAAAGCAGCGAGACAAAGAGAAGTGAATCCAGAAATGCTGCAGAGATTATTGCAAGGTTCGCTTGCCGCTGGGGTGAATGGAGGCGTGCCCGCTCTCGTGCGAGCGTTTTTCCCTTTTGCATACGAAGAGAAACCGAGATCGACGAATCAGTTTTCTAATGACAGAGATGTTAACATGGTGAATGCTAACAACGCTGATAATTCGATTAATGTCGCAGCGGGTGGTTCAACCACTACTTCACCAGATGGTATGGTTAAAACTAGCAAAGCTGGTCAGAAAAAGAATTCGTCTGTTCTCGGGGATTTACTTGGGCGACACAAACGCGGTATTTCCATGTCAGATAACTTCGATGGTGTCCCACTCGATGTAGTCGATAATCCCTCATCATTCAACGCCGTCGCTGGAATGCATTCAAGGGATCTATCGAGAACAGAGGGTGAGTTTTTTAGTCCAAGACATTCCTTTTCTGGGGATATCTTAGGAAAAGGGACGGCGTCAGTTTTTGGAACTCCTGATCATACGGGCATTCAAAATAAAACTTCGCTCGATTTGACTGCACCGATAGATCCAATCTCCGGATCTGCCGCGCAAAACATGGATCCAAATGATTCGAAAGACTTGGTGAATGCGCTTTGGGAGCTTCGAGATGCGTGTGCAGAAGCGGTCGAGGCTCACGAAAGAGTGGGCGTCGTTAATCCGCAATTACAAGGACTGTTTGAAAGTTCGCTGCGAAAATTAGGAAGCGATATTGCGAGAGTGCAACGAAGTAATTCATCTAGGACAACGTAGGTTTCCAAAATGTCAAAAGTTTTTATAGAATTAGTTAGTTATTTGTACGGTAGAATAAGAAATTATTCATTTCATTTTAACTCTCCGCAACACCTTTTACGCTAGTCTCCGCCGTCTCAATTAACTCTTTATGAAGAAGAATATGAACTTATGCTACTACAATTTACGTACTAGTTCTTTTTTAGTTTTAGTTTATATTACAAGGTATCGTATCATTTTTAGTAGTAGTATCACGTTTGTTCAATCAATCAGCAAAATCCCAGCTATCGCTCTTATCGTCGTCGTCGTCGCACGTAGCTGGAGCTCTGTCATATTGCATAAAAGTTCTTTCATCCTTTCCGGCGAGCAGATTTTTGCATCCAAAAGTGCTTTCTTTAGCCGTTCCGTTATTATCATTATCATCATTATCATCATCATCGGCGGCGTCCCAGTTGCATCCCCATAGCTCTCTAATAGCTGCTTTATCGTACGTTTGCGGAGATATAGTGTCGTTTCTCTTATCGACTTCATTTTCCTTTAATCGTTTCCCAGCGGGTGACTCGAACGCTGGGAACGAAGAAACCAAAGTAGTTTGTTTTGTTTTGCGCATTTGCGCCAAGCCTGTATCAGATCTATTCTGCGATATGGTCATCACCGCGGTCTTTTTCGCTACTTTACGTTGCTCTTGTTTTGCACCCGTTGGAATGATTGTGTGATTTTTCGTCGTCGTCGTCGCCGTCGTTGTCGTTGTTGTCTTCATAGTCTCTGGCAGTGGTACTTTTGCCAAATCCGCTTTTACGGTTCGTGATGCTGATGTTTGCAAGCGTCTTCCACTGGCGTTTAACTCTCCTTGTATTTTTTCAGCCGAGCCTAGCTTAGGGGTCTTCCCAGCACCTACCACCCATCCGAATGCATCTCGCCCGATACAATGGTCAAAAAATACTCGAGCAAAGAACTTTACAGGTGTTCTATGATTATTTGGTAATGATCTCGCCGTACATTGCGACTCTAAAATCAGCAAATCTTCTTCCGATTTAACAACTCGACCACATACCGTTGGCAATTTCGTGCGAAAAATGATGCTGTTATCGTGTTCACAACCGACGATAAGCACACCGGAATGTCGTTGTGGAAGGTTCACGACTTGATTCTCTATCGGTTCAAAATCTTCATCTTCACTGAAGAGATTCATTTCGCAAGATGGTATTTTTGCCGCCACGAACTCCACTCGTATATTTACAGAGGGATAGGTCTGCGTTTTCTTCTTCTCGTCGCCCAAGGAAGGAGACTTTTTCGATGAGAGCGTCGTGCTATCCTGTATTTCGAGCAATATTCGGACTTCAGACGGTAAAGCGCGGACGGACTCCTTCAATTGATCGCCAAATGGAAATGGTCTATTTAGAAGTCTCTCGAGTTTGCGACTGTTTGTACTTTCGAGATCAAAAAACGTTTTGATGTTATTAGCGATCAATACCTCTACTGTTTTCGTTCCACATTTAGGTAATTGCGTAAGTACATCTTTTGAGTCAAACCATTGCTTCAATTCGATCGATTTCATCAACTGGTAGGCACAAACGGCGTGAGAAAAGTTCTTGCGAGACAAGTACAACTCATACGCGGCATACAGCAGGCGTGGTGCTGTACTCAAAACACCCTCCACTTCTTTGCGTAGACTCGCTACCATGTTCTTTTTTGCATCAGCATCGCTAAGCTCGTTTTGCGTTAGAATATAAAGCTTCTCCCACCCTTCTTTGATCGTAGTATTCTTCGTTATTCGCTTTCCACTTTTGGATTCGTGATAGAGGGGGATTCGGATATCATTATTGAAATTTTTTAACGTCAATTTCTCGTTTTGTCGGATGTTCATTTCGCCAAACTCAATTGCATGACATGTCGCACTTAAAATTTTTCGCAAAAGTTCAGCCTCGCTTTGAGCAGGGAGTGATTTGTTCTGCGTCGGAGTTGAGAGATTATTGTCATTCAATTTTTGTCCGTCGTCTAAAACCGCTTGGAATTGCTTAAAACTTTCAAAACGAATATATCGCCTCGACATGATTGATCCTTCAGCTTTTACGTTCACAGATTGACCTTTGAAAATTGGTTCGTGAATATTCTCTTCTTGGTTTTCACCATTGGATTCAAAGAATTCGCAAAGGTTCGCCTCTTTCAGCTCTCGCAACGTTTTCGTCGATACGCCTTTCGCCCACCTGAGAGCTTGTGCTTCTGTTGAACCAGTGGGCAAAGTTCCTTTATTATTTCCAGAGGTGGCGAGTGCATTTTTTCTGCGCGTGTACATGAACGTATTCGTGAGCCATTGAACGCAACTTGGTACGGAAAAAATCACTCCAGAGTCAACTTCTGCGTTTATGTGTTCAGGCAATCGCGAAATGAGCGAGCTCGTTATCGGTTCGACGTTATTAGCCAAGTTCTCCCACTGATGAACTGAATTCTGATCCGTCATTATTACAACAACTCCTCTCTGGTCAAGTCTTGGACGACCAGCACGGCCAGCCATCTGTATAAGCGTCCCTCTCTCGATATCGACGTATTTGCCACCGCCACGATATGTCTTTGTCCCAAAGACAACCACGAGGCGCGCCGGCAAGTTAACCCCGAGTGCGAGCGTGGACGTCGAGCATAGCGCTAATATGCACCTATCGCGAAAGAGATTCTCGACGAGATCACGGTCGGAACTTTCGAGAGAGGCGTTATGAACGCCAATCCCTTTCTGTATGAGTTGTTTCAACTGCTTATTTTTAGCTTTTGAAGCTGCTGCTTGGAGTTTGGTTTTCGAGCGTTGATCGATAATAAACGGACCGTTCACGTTGTTCGTAAATCTCTTGATGATATCTTCGTCCAACTTTTTAGCTGCTTTCCAAGTACCGTCGCGCGTCGCGCAAAAGATTAAGCACGGACAGCGATCGTATTTGTCCAAAACAACATCCAGAAGCTGGGATGCAAGTTGTTTCTCAAATAGGAAGTCGTTATTTGAAATGCCGCAGTTTTGGACGTGCATTTCCAAGCTTACTGGTCGAAATTCTTCGCCAAATTCCCACACATTCTTTGAAACATTACCGGCGTCAGTGGAATAAGCGACGGCGGACGGTGTGCTTAACCATTCAGCGATTTCGTTAACATTTGGTGCCGTGGCGCTAACGGCGACGTATCGACACTTTGCGAGTTGAGAAGTTGGTAACGTTTGACCAATAGCGCGTAACCGCGATATAATCGCTTCCAACGTCGCACCTCGCGAAGAATCACCTATACAATGTACTTCATCGATCAACACGACGGAAATGTCCGCAAAAAACGATTGACCGCCATTCGCCGTGTTTCTCCTACTCATCGAATCCAGTTTCTCCGGCGTCGCCAATAAAATATCCGCGTCGTTAATCTCTCTCCAAAAATTGGAAGATCTCACGCGTTCATCATCCACATCACCTGTTAACAACGCGAGCTTAAGATTTAATCTCGTCCCTGGTCCAAATCTTCTTCCCCAATCTTCCAACTTCTCGCTCACTAAAGCCCTTAAAGGAGCTAAATAAACGACCTTCCGCTTACCGCGCGTAGTATCTGTCATATCATTCTCTACTAAAAATTTTTCGTCCTCTGACAGACGCGTTCCTAGACTCGCGATTAAGGCGAGTTCCATGAGAACTGTCTTCCCCGAACCCGTTGGTGCACCTGTTTGTCGTCGTTCAAAGAGAAAGCTTTTCGTCAGCGAGAGAAGAAGAAGAAGAAGAGGAAAACAAAGGGAGAAGAAAAAAGAGAAAGATAAACGCGCGGTCGGAAAACGCGCGCGAACGAAACGCGCGAACGTCGAAAAAAACTGCGCGCACTCACAAGCGACGAATGAGATCTCCGTGTTCACGACGAACTCGAGCATTTCGCTCTGCATGCCGTTGAAGTACCTGTGTGCATTCACGCGCGCAAAAGCGCGCGCGCGTTTACTGGTCAGTCTTATTTTAAAAAGAAGAACGACAAAGGCTGAAAACGCGGAAACAAAAAGAAAGCGAAACCGGGCGCGCGCGAGAAGAAAAGAACGATCGAGATCGAAATCGTGATCATCAAAACGCAACTGGAAATCAGGAAACGCGCTCTGAAGTATCTCTGGCAGCTCTTCGACCGCTCTTAAGGCCTTTTCTGCTCGCGCGCGTACGAGTTCTACCATTTTTATTCACTGATAAAAGAAATACGCGCGCAACTTATTAAACAGAGAAACTTCTTTTTTATATTTATTTTTTTTAAACTCAACTTAAAAAACCCTAAACCCTAACCCATCTTTACCCTATGAAATTTAGAATTCCCCTCTTTTATTAGGGATTGACTCGACTTTTGCCTCATCATCATTAAAAAAGAGGAATGGATGCAGACGCGCGAGAACGACGAGGGAGATCGAGAACGAGACGAAGCATAGAAACGACCGCTGCTGCTGCTGCTAATGAAGAAGAAGTAGATATCGAGTTCGATCGAACGATCGCTTTAGGGAGTTCCGGTTGGCTCTTCATTTATTACGTAGGCGTGATTAAGGTGTTGAGGAGGAATGGATATGCAGCGTACGTTTTGTTGTTTCATGAACGTGTTTATTTTTCGTGTTCTGTTCAGTACTGCGTGCTCGTGCGTGTTTTATGATTACACAGACAGACACACACACACACACAGACAGATATATATATATATATGTATTACTTTGTGCGTGCGTGTGTTCTCGCGATTACTTTGAGACGATATAATCATAATCGTTTGTTCGTCGTTCGTTATTTTAAATTCGAGTAAAAAAGTGGGAGAGACGTTGAGTGTGCGTATA
>Ga0114998_10000196_pt1 | contig 40203 bp, 38 predicted proteins | sample ArcticOcean_MG_C_5_FD_87044 | JGI IMG/M metagenome (GOLD analysis project Ga0114998, IMG submission 87044) | Marine microbial communities from western Arctic Ocean - ArcticOcean_MG_CB4_138 | ecosystem: Environmental > Aquatic > Marine > Oceanic | place: Arctic Ocean: Canada Basin | collected... | reverse complement strand
TTCAGAGATATTTCCTCTAACTATACTATTACAAAAGATGCAAAAGGACTGATTAAGGTAAAACATTCGACCTTTTCAGTTAATACTATTGACGATGGTACAGATACCTTAACAGGAATTGAAAAACTTAAGTTTACTGACAAAGTTATCGATGCATCTTCAATTAATTTAACGACTTCTTCTTTAGAAATTACTCAAGATGGAAATTTCAACCCTTTTAACAGATATATAGATGTTTATGATTTAAGAATCTTTTATTTAGACGATGTTTCTGAGTCCTTTGCAAAAAAAGTTGCTGCTTCTTATGAAGCCATCCTTGGATCTGGGGATATTATTAATACAGAAGATCAATCATTATTAAAAGAAACTATAAGGGAGTATTATGTTTATCAAAAAGTAGGCGTTCAAGGACCAGAGAATTATGGAGGATCAGAACCTCCAAACTTAGAAATTAGAGGAAGCTATGATGAATATCAAACTGACTATATATGGGAACTTTCTTCGGAGTCTCTTTCTTCATCCCAAATAAACGAGGTTTTTGAACATATCTTACATACTATAACTGCAGTTGCCCTTCCTTTAATTTACGATGATTGGAAATGGCAAAACCCATCTTCAAAAATCAATCTAGCTATGCAGCAAGCAGTAGATGGTGGGTATTATGACATATCTCAATATGACAGCATAAAAGGAGATTCTGAAGCGTATACTAAAACACTTGCCACAGAGTTTGCGTATTGGTTTATTTTAGCAGAATGGGATTATTATTCGATATCCGGTATGAATGAAACAAACGAATTTACCCTTAGGACATCTAAAGATATAGCTGAAAAACTACCTTTAGCTCATGAACTTTATCAAGATATAGTTACTAAAGTGCTAGCTGTTCCAAATAAAACATTTACAGAAGCTTTATTTTCTAGAGAAAAAGAATACGATTTTTCAACTCATATTGCTGGTGGTTCTAATGAAAAAATATCAGAAGAAAAAAATTCAAACTCAAGCGATGCAGAAGATATCTCAACTTCTTCTGCAAAAAGTCAACAAACGTATAATGAGTCAAATCAAACTATAGAAACTATAGAAAAATCAGGAAAATGGTACATTGACTCCTTACTTAATAATTCCTTAGGAAAGCCAAAAAAATGGATTAGTGATCCAGACCTAACCGCTCAATATTCAGTTAATAATTCAACTGTTATTTCTTATAGTTTTCCTGGTCTTAACACTACAACTCCATTGTATAGCTATGAAGATGATCGAGGAGAAATTTCAGCAATTCCTTTTTCATCGGCTCAAGCAGATGATATCCGTCAGGCTTTTAAGGAAATTAGTAAGTTCGTAAATATTACTTTTGTTGAGATTGAGGAAGATGGAAGTTCAGCAGGTACTATAAGACTTGCCATGAACACAATAACTGATGAAGCTGGAAATTATCGTGAAGGGATTGCCGCCACAGCTGATCCTCCATCAGAAGAACCGCGTGGAGGAGATGTTTTCTTTAATAAGCAATTTAACTCAGGTAATTTTTCTACAGGACTTGTTCAAAATTCTGAAACTGGTGTTGGTGATGTTACAGTTTTATATCACGAAATTTTTCATGCACTCGGAATGGAGCATCCTGTAGATAATAAAGAAATTCTTTTTCAAGAATCTAAAAATTCTAGAGAATATACCGTTATGGCAGATGAATTTTCATCGGAAAATGGAGCAGATTTTAATTTAAATGGAAATAATTATACAGTTGCATCAACTCCGATGGTTTATGATATAGCGCCATTACAATATCTCTACGGCGCTAACATGAGTCACAATGCTAGTGACACCACTTATTCATACAAACCAGATACTCCTTTTATTGTAGCAATTTGGGATGCAGGTGGAACAGATACTCTAGACTTTAGTAATTTTAGCAAAGCGAATACTATCAGCCTTGTTGATGGAGAATATTCAACAATTGGCTTTGATGTTGATTGGTCAATGACTGATAATCTTGGTATTGCTTTTGATGCCATAATTGAAAATGCAATTGGTGGTTCAGGTGATGATACTATCAAAGGAAATAGCTCAAATAACATTATAAACGGTGGGCTCGGTGATGATACGGTAATTTATAATGATGAATATTCAAATTATTCTATAACAAAAGATTCTGAAGGATTTATAACAGTTAATCATTCAGATACAAGTAGTGCCACAAACGAAGGAATAGATATTTTGTCAAATATTGAAAAAATTCAATTTACTGATCAAATTATCGAAACAAGTTCTATCAATAATATTGATGACAACATTTATTCAAGAGAAGGAACTTTTCTTGGAAATAACTATACAATTAAAATGCTTGGTGACAATGAAGAAGAGATATATGCAAAAGGGACTGGTCCTGCATTTGTAGTCGGCAGAGATGTATTTTCTGAAGAACAAGTAAAGGGTATAATGGATAATTATGAGTATGTAATTAAATCAATATCCAAAACCCTATCTTGGAAAGGTACTCTTGATTTTGTTGTTGTAGTTCAAGGTGACACAGGTCATCCAACAGGTTTACTTCCATCAATTGCCTTTCAGCATGGTGAAGATTTAAGTGGCGACGCAGGTGTATTGCTAGGAACTAATGAGGATAGGGTTCATGTTGCAACATATGAACAATTATCAGGTATAGATTTAAACGGTGACGAGCCTGATTTAGGTTTTTATATTAATATTACTGAAAATAATGAGTTTAAAAACTATGGTGATGATGTATGGATAGATCCAAATCCAAGTTCAACAAGCTATTCAAATTTACCATCAGGACAGCATGATTTAATATCTATAATCACTCATGAGATAGCACATGCTATGGGAATTGCGGGTACTTTAGATCCATATTGGGGTATTAATCATTATAGTAAATCATTAACAGAAAAAGATGGCCAATATTTTTATAGCTCGGAAAGAATAACTAATCTAATAGGTAAAGATCTTTTAACAGAATATCAAACAGGCTTACCTGATGATTCTCTTGATCATCATGTAGAGGATCCTGAAGGAGGAATATCTGGTATTGCTTCTTTAATGTCTGGTCAAATGTACTCTCAAAGATGGAATGAGCCTGGTCCTATAGAGTATGCAATTCTTTATGACTCAGGGTGGACAGAAAGAACAACAGGAAAGCTTTCTAAAACAATCGATTCATCAGAGAATATTTTATCGGCACATACGGAAGATGTCCTTTCGGGAACGCTTAACTTTAACAAGGGTGATAATATAATTATTCTTGATGGCCAAGCAAAAACTTACAGGGGACTCGAGGGTGATGATACCTATTTTGTGTCACAGCTTTTACCAAAAAATAGTAAAATCTCCATTACCGACACGGAAGGGTCGAACCTAGTTCAGCTTCCAGCCAATACTTATGTGGACAAATCTTTATTTACTAAAAATGCAGCGCGTTTAACACTCGAGGATGGACGAGAAATCACTATTAGTGGGGCCGATAAGTTCTCTTATAATCTTGGTGGTAATATTACGAATGCTGATAAAGGAATAGATATAGGCTTTTCAGAATTTGCTGAGATTTTTGGAGTTTATGATATTCTTAATTCTTCCGGCGCCCAAAATGGAACTATCTCAGACCTTTATATAATTTAGTTCTTTAAGGTAGATTGAAGTTGTAATATCGGAATTTGAATAATACAGTTTTATAAATAAAGGGAGGAATTAATGGTTAAAGTAAAAAATATTGAAGATCTTTTAGCAGAACAAGCTGTAAGAAAAGTAGCTACATGTTATTCAAGGGGTGTTGATAGAACTGATTTAGATCTATTAAATTCAGCTTTTCATGACGATGCCGAAGTCAGATATGGAAGTTATGACGGCCATTATGCTGAATTTACAAAAATGGTCGTCGATGGTCAAGCTGGCATGGATTATACAACCCATACAGTTGTAAATGAATATTTTGATATCGATTCCAAAAATAATAAAGGTAAGGGTGAAATTTATGTACTCGCCTTTTTGGCTACCGGAGGATCAGAATATTTAGTTGCAGGTCGTTATGTAGATCACTACGAATGTCGTGATGGCGATTGGAGAATTTCTTTAAGACAGTATATCTTTGATTGGAGTCAAACAGGTGATGATAGAAATACTGATCCAAATGGATTATTTGCAGCCTTAACTTACAGAGGCAAGCATACTATGGAAGATATTTCATATGATGTTCTCGGCGAATAATTATTGAGCCGTCATACCTCCGTCAACTGTAAACTCACTGCCGGTAACATAAGATGATTCATCAGATGCCAGAAAAAGTGCACAGTTTGCAATATCATCAGCAGTGCCCATTCTTTTTAGTGGTATAGCCTCAAGCATTGCATTTAAGTCACGTCCTCGTTCAATAATTTTCTTTGGATCATTCATATTTGTTGCCATAAAGCCAGGGTGAACTGAGTTACAACGAATATTATAACTGCCATATTCTAAAGCTATATTTTTAGTTAATAAGCGAACCCCTCCTTTGCTTGAGTTGTAAGCTGACGCATTTACCAAACCAACTATTCCAGCGACAGATGATATATTTATAATTGAACCATTTTCTTGTTCGCGCATACTTGGAGCAATTGTCTTACAACCTAGGAAAATAGATTTTAGATTTACATCAATTGTTTTATCCCAATCATCTTCAGTCGTCTCTTCAAGAGATTTTAATATTGCTATTCCTGCATTATTAACAAGTATATCTACCTTCTGAAAATTTTTTAATGTCTCTCTTTTTACTTTTTCCCAGTCCTCAATAGAAGTAACATCATGCTCCAAGAATAAAGCCTTACCGCCAGATTCATTAATTTCATTTTCTACTTTTTTACCACCTTCAATATCTATATCTGTGAGAACAACTGTTGCACCTTCTCTTGCAAAAGTTAAAGATGTTGATCGACCCAAGCTAGGGTTTGATGCTCCACCTGTTATTATTGCAACTTTACTTTCTAATCTTCCCATTATTTTCCCCTATATTAATTTTCTATATGAACTGAAAAATTTACGTATTTCCTTTGTTAAAAATTCGGGCTTTTCCATTGGCGCAAAATGACCTCCTGTCTTAGCCACATTCCAGTATTGTATGTTGTGTTCCTTTTTCATCCATTCTTTAGGACGAAATATCACATCTCCTTCAAATATAGTAAAGCCTGTCGCGCTTTCTACCATTGGATGTCTGTCATGAGATGGCTGCCATGGATTATGAACTGCCTCATAATAATATCTCGCCGATGTTCCAAAGCTCTCACTTAGCCAATAGATCATTGTAGTATTTATGAGATCATCTTTTGAAAAACAGTTTTCAATATTACCTCCACAGTCACTCCAAGATCGTCTTTTTTCAATTAGCCATGCTAATAAACCCACAGGAGAATCATTTAAACCATATGAAAGTGTTTGTGGTTTAGTCGCCTGGATTTGAAAGTAACCATTACCCTCGGTTGCAAAGTCGATATTTTTTTCATACCATTTTTTTTCATCTTCACCGTAATCATCAGCTCCTGGTTGGGGGTTTGTAAAAACATCTATTGGTATGGCCATATGCGTGTGAACTGCAGGTACGACTTTAGAGTATTTGTGCCCTAGTTGAAGTGTAACGGCTGCGCCCCAATCACCTCCATGGGCAAAGAATTTTTCGTAGCCCAGAACATCCCTCATAAGACGAACCCAGAGATCCGAAGTTTTCCAATAATTAATGCCAGTTTCTTTTAGAGGTGTTGAAAAGCCATATCCAGGTAGGGATGGTACAATAACATCAAATGAATCTTCAATATTTCCACCATACCTCTCTGGATGAGCTAATGGACCGATAATTTTTTGATAATCCCAAAATGTCCATGGCCATCCATGGGATAAGATTAATGGCTTAGGGTTTTCCCCTGATCCTTTTTCATAAATAAAATGAATAGGAATTTTATCGATTTCTATTTTATAATGAGAAAAAGTATTAATTTTTTTTTCTTGAGCCCTCCAATCATAATCATTTATCCAATAATGAATTAAATCTTTTAGATAGGATTCCTCTGTTCCATATTGCCATTTTTGATTTCCAAAATCTTTAGTTATTCTTGAATTTTTAACTCGAGTGTTTACATCATCAAGAAGATCTTGCTCAGTCTCTAGGGTGAAAGAATAATCTATTAGTTTCGATTCCATCTAAACAATTCCTTTTCTTATTTTTCTTGTATTGTAATGTTGCAAGGCTAAGACTTTAAAGTACATTATCTTTTACTGAAATCCGAAACCTATCTTCTTCTTTGTTTTCTTATAAAATTACGTATCTCTACAATATTTTCATAATTCTTATGACTAACCTTTATAAAGCCCTGGCTTTCACCAAATGTAATTTCTTTAAAACATTGCTCATCTTTTTCTTGTAAATCTAGATTATGCTTTATTAGCTCTTCTTTAAATTCCACGGGAAGATCTTTTCTAATCACATGAGGGCCATTCATAATAAATTTAGATAACCAAATAACTCTTAATTTATCCATATCGAGTAAGCCCTTTTTGATCATATTTCTAAATACACCCCTAGTATAGCCTTCTTCAACAGCTCCTTGGCCTGAAACCCATGTAGCTCCGGCATCATATTGACCATTTAGGACGGCAATAATGGCTTGCTCATGACCTCCGGCAAAACCGGTTCGACTAAAAAATTCAGAAGGTACAAGGCCCCTTTGATGTAACTCAAAAGAGGGAACAAGATATCCAGATGTAGTATTGGGATCTGACCAAGCTATAGACTTTCCTCGCATATCTTCTATGGAGTATATATTGGAGTCTTTTCTCACATACATTGCTGATTTATATCCATTTGAACCATCTGTTTCTTTAATTGTTATAATTGGTTCAACTGCATCAGGATCATCAATATACATTGCGGCATAAGCAGACGGCCCCACGCTTGCATAGTCCAGAGTTTTTCCAAGCAATCCATGTATTATTCCTGCCACATCGGATGCTGGATAAAATTTAACTGGAATTTCGAGGTTTTCCTCAAGATAGGATCTCCAGCATTCATAATTTTTTAACCTATCGGCTTCATTTTCTCCTCCCGCAAGTCCAATTTTTAATTCTTTTACTTCCTCGCGCCATTCAGAAAAAGCTAAGCTTGGGAATAGAATAAAAAGAAAAGAGACAATTAAAGAAATTAAAGAATTACGAAAAAACATTTTACGACCGCTTAAAAAAATATTGTTTATAAAAAATATTAAATATTTTCTTGTTTATAATTTTTATTAGTCTAACATTTTTACCGTAAAGGAAGTAGTAATTCGAAAAAAAAATATAAATAAAAATAAAATAATTAAAATATTTTATTATTAGTTTTTTTTATCTAGTTACCTTAATTATTTTACTTAGGGAGGAAAATCATGCGTTTACTGAATATCTCATTTAATTACTTAGTAGTTTTATTAGTATCAATTTTTATGGTCACTGAAGTTAAGGCTCAAGACGAAGGGATTGAAGAGATCTTAGTCATAGGTAAATCTATCAAAGCAAGCCAAATGGCTGCTATTGAAGCAAAACGTCAAGCTGTAAATGTTGCAGATATTATATCGGCCGATTCTATTGGAAGATTTCCAGATGTGAATTTATCTGATGCACTTGGCAGGCTTCCAGGGATTTCAATTGAAAGAGATCAAGGTCAAGCAAGGTATGTTAGTTTCCGAGGTACTCCAAAACGTTATACAACGACAGCTTTTAATGGAATAAGCATTCCTGGTGTTGAAAACGGAAGAATTCCAAGATTTGATTCTTATCCGGCGGTTATTACTTCTCAAGTTGTAGCCAATAAAGCTATTACAGCTGATATGCCAGGTGAATCAATTTCTGGATTTATTAATATTAAAACTTTTAAACCTTCAGACATTGAAGGATTCTCTTTTTCTGCAGAAATAGGAATGGGTGAACAAGATCAAGGTGGAGGCGATACTTCAAAAGAGAATTTAAGGATTTCCTATTCTGATGATAGCTTTGGATTTGTAGTTTATGGTTCAGCACATAATAATGAGCAAATTACAGATAATCGTGAGCCTACCTATGGAGGCGTTAAAGGCGCTCAAACTCCAGACAGAATTGATTTCAGAAGTTATAAGGTTGAGAGAGAAAGTGAAGCCCTTGGTGGAACAATTGAAAAGTATCTTGAAAATGGAGGAAGAATTTTTCTAACCTCACTAAATACAGAATTTTTAGATAATGAAGAAAGAAATGATTTTAGAGCCTATGTTAAAAATGGAACTCCAACTACTGGCTCAGGCTTTACTGGTAGTGCAAGAAGACTTTTTAACGATGCCCTATATATAAATAAAACAGAGATGAATACTTTGGGAATAGAAACATCTTTTGGAGAATGGGATATTAAGGCTCAAGCAAGTAAAATTGACACTACTTTTGATACCTATATGCCAATCGGTTATTTTATTGGTGGTGGACAGTTAAAGAACCTTTCTTACGATATTTCTGATCCGCAAAATCCTATTGTTAATTTTGATGGAACTTATCGAGATGTTGATTACAGTACTAGGCTCCTTGTTGATGCAATTGGTGGGCTTTATACCGAAACTGATCAATTTAAAATAGATATAAGTAGAGAAAATAACAGGGGTGAGCTAAAGTTTGGCCTTCAATATGATGATAGAATAGCTACCGGTGGAGGGGCAACTCTCGCTACAATTTCAGTTGAAGGGGGATATCCCTCTGATGTATGTGATCCTAAGGAATACAGACTTGGCAATTTTGCTAGCCCAAGAGACAATAGTGTTGGAGCCTTCTATACCGATAACCCTGCACTGAATGATTGTCTAAACACTGTTCGTCCTGCTCGTTCAGATTTTCCTGATGATGAAAAAATCGATATCGAGGAAGTTTTATTTGCTGCTTATGTAATGCAAACTTTTGAAATGGATTGGGGAACAATTGTTGCAGGCCTTAGGGTTGAAGACACTGAATATGAAACTAGTGGTTTTAAATTAGCAACTGTAAGTGATGAAGATATTGAATTTGGAAATATTGCAGCAGGCTCTAAAGAAGTATTGTCTGTCAAAAGAAGTTATACAAATTACCTACCAAGTATCCATATTAATTATGATGTGGCTGATGATAAAAAACTTCGTCTTTCTTATTCAACAGGTATAAGTAGACCATCATATATTGAAGCAAGAGCAGCGGCTTCAATTGGTATTATTTCTCAAGAGATTACAGGTGGTAATCCTTTCTTAAAAGAAGAAGAGTCTTGGGGAATAGATGCTGCATTTGAATGGTATTACGATGAAGCAAGTCTCTTTTCTGTAACGGTTTTCCATCGTGAGATTGATAATGTAATTTCTGAGTCCAGTTCAAAAGTAGACGGAAGCCTATATTCTGATTCAGCAGTGGCAGGAGAATTATGGGATCTAGCTGCATTTGGGAATGGTAAGGATGGAGAACTTCAAGGTATTGAAATCTCATTAAATGCACGACTTGATAACTATATTGAAGGATTTTTCTCAGGCTTTGGAGCATCACTTAATGTTGCGCTGATTGAATCAGAATATACTACTCCAGAAGGTAATATTTTTGCACTTCCAGGACAATCAGATACAAATTATAATGCATCTGTGTTTTATGAAGATCACGGATTTTCTGCTCGAGTAACCTATCGCTATAGAAGTGAATGGCTCGATGAAACTGAAACAGGAGCAGTATTTAATCTTGGTGGGGGTGTGTATTGGGCAGCTCAAAATCGTCTTGATGCATCACTTCGATTTGATCTTGAGAGATTAACTGGTCAAAAAGCATCACTCTTTGCTGATTTTAATAATATTACTGATGAATCAGATATGAGATATACTGCGGAAGAATGGAATGTAAACCAAGTTGAGTCTTTTGGTAAAAGCTTCCTTGCTGGAGTTCGTTACTCATTTTAATATTTATTAAAGCTAAATAATAACCTCATAAAATCTTTTTTTATGAGGTTTTTTATTGCAATAGAGGACTAAATAGTTAGTATTTTTATATGAAAATTTTCAAATATATATCTGTTATTATTGTTATAACTGTAATTTCTGTTTTTTGGTTTAATGAGAAAGAGGCCCCTTCATTTGAAAGACCTATTCCAATAAAATTTTCTGAAAACCTAAGAGAGGATTATAGAAAATTACCTTTTACTGGTGCGCATAATTTTAGAGATTTAGGTGGTTATAAAACTGAAGATGGAAGGACTCTTAAATGGGGTAAACTTTATCGCTCTGATGATCTTCATTTTCTAACAGACGAAGATGTAAAATATCTTTCAAGATTGGGTGTAAAATCGGTAGTAGATTTTCGTTCTGATGAAGAAAGAGAGGCAGAGCCCGATAGATTGACGCCTAATATGACTCAAGTATTCCTTCCAATTAAATTTCAGCCTAAAGACATGGGTGATGAATCATTGGTTAGCTACATGAAAGATATAACTTTAGGTAATGTAGACGCTAGTAACTTACTAAGGGATTTTAATATTGTAATAGTTAATGACTTTGCAGAGGAATATAAAAAATTCTTTAGGCACATTATCGAAAATAATGCTGAGCCTATTGTTTTTCATTGTACTGCAGGAAAAGATAGGGCTGGTTTTGCTAGTGCAATGATATTATCTGTTCTTGGGGTTCCACGAGAGAAAGTCATTGAAGATTACTTACTAACCAATACTTATGTCAAAGACCACGTTGATGGCGAGATGCTAGAAATTAAATTGAAGACTTTTTTTAAGGCAGATACAGATAACTTAAGAAAAATTCATTTAGTTGAAGAAAGATATATTCAAGCTGCATTTGATACTATTGATAGTGAGTGGGACGGTATGGATAATTATATTTCTGCAGCATTAGACTTAAGTGGAGAAGATATTTTAAAATTAAAAGATTTTTATCTAGAGTAAAACTTCTGCTTTTTTATTATCTTTAAACTGATATTTTTCCCTTTTTTAGTTTTGTAAATACTTTTGGTTTGAATTATCTTAGAAAGTAATTCATAGAATTTTTATTTCAAATTACTGAAATATGAATAAACAACAAAAGTAGGCTTAAAAATTATGTCGAGAAAAATTTCAGATGACCATCCTTCATTAGACCTTAAAAAGAGTTTAAAATTTGTGTTATCAACTCTTGAAAAAGGTGCGACAGAACGAGGTCATGATTTTCATCTCCTTGTCTTAGGTACCCTAGATGAAGATAATAACCCACAAACCAGGAATGTTGTTTTAAGGAAGGTTGATTTATTTCAATCACTCCTTCGCTTTCATACGGATAAAAGATCAAATAAAATTTTGGATATTAAAAATAACAACTCTATCTCTCTTCTGGGGTATGATAAATCGAATAAACTCCAAGTAAGAATAATGGCAAAAGCTGAGATAGAAGATTCACAAGAAACTTTATTGGATATTTGGTCTAATATGTATCCAATGAGTAGAGAGTGTTACCGAGTTAATGATGCACCTGGAAAAATTGTTTCTTCAAAAGATGATGTTTTTTTTGAAGAAGAGGGAGCTGATAAAATGAATGGCTTTGAAAACTTTACAATTGTGAATTGTTATATTGAATCTATAGAAACTCTTTTTCTTCACTCTTCAGGACATTTAAGGGCAAAATATCAAAATGAGAATAATCAGTTTACTGGTCAATGGCTAGTCCCATAAGATGACAATTAATTATAGCTCAGGGAATGATATTATTATTCCAACAAATAATAATACGACATATAGGGGCCTAAAAGGGGATGATACTTACGTAATATCAAAGGCAATACCATCCGATTCGTCCCTTTCTATTGTTGATACAGAGGGTAAAAATACTATTCAATTAGCTGATGGATTAGAAATTTTATCAACTAAATTTTCTTCCAGTGCTTTTCAAATTAAACTTTCAAATGGAGCAATTATAAATATTAGCGCAGCAGACAAAAACTCATATGAGATTGGAGGGAATATAACTTCAGGGATAGAAGGTGAACAAAAAAATTATCTGGAATTTTCAAAATTATTTGGAATTCAAACGTTTCCTAAGTCTGGTTCAATATCAGGGGATACCAATTTAGTAATTAAAGGGACAAGTCTTAGCTCAGCTAATATAGATTTTTCTTGGATTGAGAAAACTCCAGAAAGCATTGGTTTAGAAGCTATTGAGGTAAATCAATTAATGGAGTTTGTAAAAATCCCTGCATTTAATACGCAAGCTGCTATTTTAATCCAAGGAAATAATATAATCGCAGAGTATTATAATGAGGGATACGATAAAGCTAGCTTAGCAACAAGCTGGTCGGTCGCAAAGAGCTTTACCTCTACATTAATAGGGATAGCCATTGATGAAGGTTATATAAATTCTATTGATGACCCTATTACTGACTATCTCCCTGAATGGAAGGGTAGGGATCAGGATAATATCCTATTAAAGCATCTTCTGGCAATGCAATCAGGTATGGAGGATCATCCATTTGCGGGCGTTATTTTTTCAACGGATATGGTTAAATATTCTCTTGATAGAGATATTATAAGGCCTCCAGAAAAAGCTTTTAGTTACTCCAATGAAGATTCTATGTTGTTAGGAGAAATTTTAGAAAATGCTACAGGTTTATCTGTTCAAGATTATGCCGATGAGAAACTTTTTGATATTCTAGAAGTTGACGATAAATGGTGGACCGATCAGGCTGGTAATACAGTTACTTATGCTGGTCTTGATATGACACCTAGGGACTTTGCTAAATTTGGATTAATGATTGCTCAGGATGGTAAATGGGAGAATAAAGAAGTTGTCTCATCTAGCTGGCTTGAAGCTGCAACAAATAGTTATAATGATTTAGCCTCTTATGGATTTCAATGGTGGACGAGTAATAGTCCAGACGAAAAAGAGTATAATTTTTTTTCAGCAAAAGGTTTGGATGGCCAGCTAATTTATGTATGGCCTGAAATAGATTTAGTCTTTGTTAGGTTTACTAATTATGAACATGTAGGTGATAAAAATTCTTCTGTTATCGACATATCAACTTCATATCAAAATACAGATTCTGGTAATTTACCGACTTCTAAACTAGAGGAATTACTTTATAATGTCGGAGATAATCTGATTATGGACTCAACCATTATGATCACTAACGATTTTGGATAATAAATCATGGATATAGAAGAACGTTCACAACATATGAGGGAACAGCCTTTGTTCCAAGGAATGGGTTTTAGTAGGATTTTAGATTTTAGTAAGGAAGAGAGCTCAATTAGGCTTGAATATATTGCTGAGCGTCGTCATTGCCATTCTGGAAATATAGTACAGGGCGGATATGTAACCGGATGGATTGATTCAGCCATGGCCCACAGCGTTATGATACCAACTAATTTTGAATTTAGCCCCTTAACTCTTGAGTTAAAGATAACTTTTCTTAAGTCCGCTAATCCTGGTCCAGTTATAGCTGAGGCTAGGGTTATTAAATTAGGTAGATCAATAGCTTTTGTTGAGGGTTCTTTATTTGACAATGCTGGCAATCTTATTGCAAAAGGGACGTCAACAAATAAGTTAGTGCCTATGCCTAAGCAATAAATATTAAATTTCTAACGATGAATCCGATGAGTTCTTATCAATATCATTGATATCACTCCAAGCTTTTATAGCTAATGGAATAGAGAGTATATAAATTAAACCAATAAGGCTTAATGATATCCATGGTGAATTAATCAAACAAATTATTAAAATTACTAATGAAAGAATAATTTTTAGATCTCGAAATTTTTTTATTTGGAATCTAATATGCTTACCAGAAAAGGTAGGAACTTTACTTACAAGAAATAAGCCAATCAATATTACGTAAGCGCTTGTAAGATTTGGTGTTTCAAAGGCCCATGTGAAACCTAAAAAGGAATGGATGAGGGGTAATAAAACTAAACCAGCACCAGCTGGTGTAGGAACTCCAGTAAAAAAGTTAGGATATTTTTTATTTTTTGAATCAACATCAACATTGAATCTCGCAAGACGAAGACATGATAAAACAATAAAAGTTAGTATAGCAATCCAACCAATACTCCCATTACCTTGAAGAATAGATATATAAATTAATAAACCGGGAGCTATTCCAAAATTTAAAAAATCAGCTAATGAGTCAAGCTCAGCCCCAAGGAGTGATTCACTTTTTAGTAGTCTAGAAAACCTTCCGTCTAGAACATCACAAACAGAAGCCATAACAATACAAATGACACTTAACTCAAATTGCTCTGAAAGAGCAAAGCGTATTGAGGTTACACCAAAACAAAGACCTATTAAGGTGGTTATATTTGGTATCATTGATTTTAATGAATTTTTTTTCATAATTAAGCTTTTATTCTATTTATTACTTAAGGCAACTTTAAAAATTATAATGAACCAATTATTGTTTCACCTGCTTTTACGATATCTCCCACTTTCACATCTTCGACTGATCCTTTCGGCAGATAAACATCAACTCTAGATCCAAATCTTATTAAACCAAATCTTTCACCCGCTTTAATTTTATCTCCATCTTTAATAAAACCAATAATTCTTCTAGCTATTAATCCAGCTATTTGAACAACTACTATTTTTTTATTACCGTTATTAATAATAAGACTATTTCTTTCATTCTTTTCACTGGCCTTATCAAGACTAGCATTGAGGAAGCTACCTGCTTTATAAGTGATTTTTTCAACTACCCCTTCAATTGGACTCCGATTAACATGAACATTAAATACGTTCATAAAAATACATATCCGCAGCATTTCTTTTGTATCTAATGAAAGTTCTGCTGGCGGACTAGCTTTATCTATAAGACATATTTTTCCATCTGCTGGGCTAATAATCTTATCCTTAATATTTGGAGTTACCCGCTCTGGATCTCTAAAAAACCATATAACAAAAAATGTTAAAAGAAATCCCAGTACAGCAAGAGGTATCCAAACCATCAACGACAGTATTGAAGCTGAGAAGAAGATGGCAGCGAATCTCCAACCTTCTTTATGGATAAATGAAGTTATTTTTTTTAATGAAAGCATTTTTAACATCCTTTTAAACAGAATAATTTCTGTAAAGCATGACATATGTACCTTAATCCTTTAAAAATGAAAGTATTATTGATATTTCTATGAAAATAGAAATTAAGAGCATTAGGAGATTGTGAAGTGATAGAGTTTTTTAAATCAGCTGGATTGTTTATTATTTGCCTACTATTGAGTCGATTCATTGGTTTGCCTGCTAATTTTACGCCTATTATTGCGGTTGCATCTTTTATGCCTTTCTTGACGGGCAATCGTTATATTCAATTATTTTTACCAGTTGGCGTCTTAATCTTGACTGATCCTTTTTTAGGTTTCTATTCCTCGATGCCAATCGTATATCTTTGTATTTTTTCAGCTAGTATTTTATCTGTTTTATCAAAAGAACTTACTTATAAGAACCTTATTATAAGAGGTATTGCTTCAGTAGCTATCTGGCATATTTTCGTTAATTTTTCAGTTTGGCTTTCAGGTGGACTAGGCTATTCTCTTATCAACACTTACTTCCTGGCTATACCATTTGATCTGCGTTTGTTATTTAGCACACTGGTATTTTCAACTCTATTTTACGTCTTAAGAGAAATGATTATGAATTTATCTAATCATTTTGACTTCAACTCTTAGTTTAATTTTGAAAGGTAGTTTAAAGAAAATTAAGAAAGTTGTTATTTTTCTCTATATTATAGCAATTCCTTTTTCTAATATATATTCCATGAACAACCCATTTTATAAAACCTATAATACTCAATTTGAGATACCTCCTTTTTCTGAAATAGAAGAAAAACATTATATGCCTGCTTTTTTAAAAGGTATGGAAGAGCACAATAGTGAAATAAACGAAATAATTCAAAATCCAGAGAAGCCAACATTTGATAATGTTATAATTGCAATGGAACGCTCCGGAGATATTCTGGACAGAGTTAGCAATGTATTTTTTAACCTCTCCGGTTCAGCAACTAATATAAAATTACAGGAAATTGAAAAAGAGATATCGCCGCTACTATCAGAGCATTACGATTCAATTAGTCTTAATCCAGACATTTTTAATAAAATAAAATTACTATGGGAAGATATTGATAATCTTGAATTATCGAAAGAAGAAAACAAAATGCTTGAGGAAAGCTATAAGAATTTTTTAAGAAATGGTGCCCTTTTAAAAGGTTTAGAAAAAGATAGGTACTTAAAAATAAATCAAGAAATTTCAAAACTTTCTGTTCAGTTTTCTCAAAATCTTTTAGCAGAAACAAATCGTTTTGAGATTATTCTTAATGAGGATGACCTCAATGGATTGCCAGAGGATATTATTAATCTTGCAAAAGAAGAATCCGAAGCCAAATATAAAATAACTGGTGATAATCAATATAAAGATAAGTATGTTTTCACTCTCCATAACAGCAGTATTTTTCCATTCATGACTTATTCCAAAAGACGCGATCTTAGGGAGAGATTGTATAAGGGTTATATAACGAGGGGCGATAATAATAATGAATATGATAATAAGGATATTACATCAAAAATTGCCTCATTAAGAGTTGAGAAAGCCAATATTCTTGGCTTTAATACGCATGCGCATTACGTTCTCGATAACACAATGGCAAAAACACCTGAAGCTGTTTATGGGCTCCTCGATAAACTTTGGAAGCCGGCCTTAAGTAGAGCAAAAAGTGAACTTCAGGAAATGCAAAGCCTTGTTGAGGACGAAGGTCAAAACTTTAAAATTTCCTCATGGGATTGGTGGTATTATTCAGAGAAAGTTCGAAAAGAAAAATATGATATTGATGAAGAAGAGATAAAGAATTACTTTACTCTTGATAATACTATTAACGGAATATTTGAAACAGCTAATAAGCTCTTTGGTCTAACATTTGAAGAAAAGTTCGATATTACTTTGTATCATCCTGATGCTAGAGTTTGGCAAGTAAAAGACAAAGATGGATCTCATTTAGGTTTATATGTTGGCGATTATTATACTCGCTCAAGTAAGAGGGGCGGAGCATGGATGAGTGCCTTTAAAGAACAATCCAACTTTGATGGAAGGGAGCGACCGATAATAATTAATGTTTGTAATTTCCCTCCACCATCCAAAGATAAGCCATCTCTTTTGAGTTTTGAGCATGTTACAACACTTTTTCATGAGTTTGGTCATGGATTGCATGGGTTGCTGACTAACACAGAATATAGAAGTTTGTCTGGAACATCAGTTTCAAGAGATTTTGTAGAATTTCCTTCACAAGTGCTTGAGCATTGGGCAAGTGAACCAGAGTTAATGAAGTCTTATGCAAAGCACTATGAGACGGGTGAACCGATAAGCGATGAGCTTATTTCGAAGATGCAAAAAGCAAGCAAATTCAATCAAGGTTTTGCCAATACAGAATATTTAGCAGCTTCCTTTCTAGACATGGATTGGCATAGTCTTGATACAAAAGAAATTCAGGATACAAAAAGCTTTGAGAAGCAATCACTCGAAGGTATTGGTTTAATAGAAGAAATATCATCACGTTATAAAACTACTTATTTTCAACATATTTTTACTTCCTCTTATTCGGCTGGTTATTATAGCTATATTTGGGCTGCGGTTCTTGATTCTGACGCCTTTAAAGCATTTAAGGAAAGTGGTGATATATTTGATGTAAATTTAGCCTCTAAGTATAGAAAATATATCCTTGAAAAGGGCGGGACAGAGGATCCAATGCATTTATACCGAAAGTTTAAAGGAAGCGATCCTGATATTGCCGCGTTACTAGAGGATCGAGGATTAAATTAGGTGGTACAGCTACTTAGATTTGAACTAAGGACCTCCTGGTCCACAACCAGGCGCTCTAACCAACTGAGCTATAGCTGCCCACCAAGTATTTATCTATCACTATAAAGACCTTTGCAAAAGTCCTAATTAATTTTTTCTAATTTTCTGAAGCCTTGGCACTAGAGATGTTAATCTTTATATTAAATAACTGTTAGCGGGGCATTAGAAACTAAATATAATTTTTAAATGCTTTACAATTCTTAATGCAAAGTCCATACACGCTTTTTTAAACATTCTAATATTTTCTAGACAGAGATTTGTAAATAACGAGAATGAATGAAAATAGTTTTTATTTCAATTTTTTTAACAAATAATCTTTAGTATTTAATCTAACTTTTGCTTGCACCTTTTAGTTTTGGTATTGCGGCTAACTAATAAGGGCTTGTGATGCAAAAAACCTTTGGAAAAATTTCAAAGAAATTTTTAAATAATAAAATAAATATTTCATCATTATTTTTTCTTAAGACAGAAATTTTAGCTGGACTAACCGTTTCGCTAGCTTTGGTCCCAGAAGCTGTTTCCTTTTCTTTTGTTGCGGGCGTTCACCCTTTGGTAGGTCTTTATGCAGCCTTTATAGTCGGAATCATCACATCTTTAATCGGTGGAAGACCCGGTATGATTTCTGGAGCAACCGGTGCGCTTGCTGTCGTTATGGTTTCTTTGGTCGTTCAGCATGGGGTTGAGTATTTATTCGCAACTGTTATTCTTATGGGTGTTTTTCAAATAATTGCAGGCCTCCTGAAATTAGGAAAATTTATAAGACTAGTTCCATACCCTGTAATGCTTGGCTTTGTGAATGGTTTAGCTATTGTCATTTTTTTATCTCAACTCTCTCAATTTCAGATTATAGATAGCAATGATGCTAGGCAATGGATGGAAGGTAGGGCTTTATTTATCATGTTGACCCTAGTGGCTTCAACTATGATAATTATATGGCTCACCCCTAAAATAACAAAATCTATACCAGCACCACTTGTGGGAATATTTATTGTAGCTATGTTTGTAATACTATTAGATATAGATGCACCACGCGTTGGGGATCTTGCTTCTATTAAAGGTGGTTTACCAACTTTTCATATTCCAATTATGAATTTTACATTAGACAACTTTTTGATAATCCTTCCTTACTCATTGATTTTAGCAACAATTGGTTTAATTGAAAGTTTACTGACACTTAATTTAGTTGGCGACATGACTGGAAAAGTTGGCGGAGCATCCCAGGAGTGCTTTGCTCAGGGTCTAGCCAATACGGTTACAGGATTTTTTGGAGGTATGGGGGGGTGTGCAATGATTGGCCAATCAATGATTAACGTAAAATCAGGAGGAAGAACAAGAATTTCAGGAATATCCGCATCTCTTTTCTTACTTTTATTTATATTGGTGGGTTCAACTATGATTGAAAGGATACCATTAGCTGCTCTTGTGGGCGTAATGTTTATGGTTGTTATAGGAACTTTCGCTTGGCAAAGTATTACTATTATTCGCCGCATTCCAAGAGCAGATGTGATTGTGATGATAATCGTTACAGTGGTCACTGTTATGCATGATTTAGCTGTTGCAGTTATTTGTGGTGTAATTGTTTCGGCACTATCTTATGCCTGGAATAATGCAACTCGTATTACAGGAAGAACTGAAGTTAATAAAGATGGTAATAATATTTATTATATAGAGGGTCCGTTATTTTTTGGTTCAATCCAGGGCTTTGCAGATATATTTAATATTAACGATGATACGGATATTGTTATAATTGATTTTATTAATAGCCGTATTGTTGATCAGTCTGCCTTGCAAGCCATTGAGGATCTTGCTTTGAAATATAAAAAGAGAAAAAAAATATTACAATTAAGGCATCTATCAGCTGATTGTCACAGACTCTTAAGTAAAGCAGGTCAGCTAATAGTTAATTCTGATGAAGACCCTCATTATGGAGTTGCTGTTGACTACGATGTTAAAGCGGGAGTGTTTGGAGGTGACCATTAACTTAAGAAACTTTACTAACATTTTCTTTTTTTATTTTATTAATAAGCGTTCATAAACATTTAAATCAATTACGTGCTTATACTCACATGAATATAAAAAAGTTAATTGATAAATTATGATTTTCAAAAATTAAGGGTTAATGTTTTCTTCATCATTTAAATAATAAGACTAATATCAATTGGTCATATTATTTTTATATGATTTTTTCTCTTTTTTTTCATCACCTTCATTTGCACTATCTTTTTCAGTATGCTCTTGAGATGCAGCTGCATGAGCTTCTGCATTACCACAATGCGCTAAAACATTTCCAGAAAATGACATTAATAAAACTAGTAAACTTAGTGTAACGATTTTATTCATAGTAAGTACTCCATTTGTTTTTTTTCTACTCTACAATATCATAATAAAGAAATAACTTATTAGCAAAGACATTCCCACTCATCACAACTGCTAAGACTATCTCAATTAAAACTTTGAATCTTTTGAGAATCTAGAAGAGAATTGGATGGCTTATATGCGCGTTATTAATGAAGACCGCTATATACGAAATGGTCTGAGAGAAGCAAAGACCAATAAAGAATATATTACTAAATTAAAGAAAGGTGGGTATGTTACAGAGGATGATTATATTAATCACTTAGTCCTTATTATTAAGAGGTATAAAAAGTTAGGATTATTCCAATAAATTAATTAGGACATGCACTTCATGAAAATTAAATATATCTTTTATACTCTTCTTACCTTCCTTATCTTAACCATGAGTACTCAGGCTTTAGATTGGAAACCTCAAAACTATACTATCACTGATGGCGATACTCTAAAACGCAACGGTATCCGTTACCGTCTTGAAGGAATGGATGCACCAGAGATTAATCAAATCTGTACTCTTAATAATCAGGATTGGGAATGTGGATTGGCAGCAGCTTTATATTTAGAGCAACTGCATGGAGTAGATGGATTTGAATGTGAGGATCTAGGACAAGATCGCTATAAAAGAATATTAGCACGATGCTATATCTTAGAAGATGGTAATCGTATGGATATAGGAAGTCTTATGGTGGGAGAGGGATATGCCCTAGCCTATAGAAGGTATTCTAAAGATTATATTGATGAAGAAGAGTTAGCTAAAGAGAATAATAAAGGCTTATGGAGAGGTAAATTTATGAAACCTTGGGAATGGAGAAGGGCTAGGTCTAATAAGAAGTAGTATGAAAAATAATTTATCTATTAACGAAATTTTAAAAACTTTCTTTGGCTATGAAAAATTTCGAGTTGGCCAAGAAGAAATCATTAGTCATTTGCTAGAAAAAAAAGAAAATGCCTCTGTCATTATGCCAACTGGGGGCGGACAATCATTATGTTATCAAATTCCAGCAATCAAAGCTGATAATATTTCCATTGTTATATCACCTCTTATTTCTCTTATTAAGGATCAAGTATCTGCCCTTAATCAAAATAATATTGAAGCGGTTGGTCTACACAGCGAGTATACAAAAGAAGAAATATTGGAAATTGAAAAAAGAATTAAAAAGGGAAGGTATAAAATTATATATATATCCCCCGAAAGGCTTATGTCAGAAAGAATTCTTAAGTTATTTAGTACCTTAAGTATTGATTTTATATTTGTAGATGAATCTCATTGTATATCAAAATGGGGCGCTGATTTTCGAGAGTCCTATTATCGCCTGAGAGAATTAAAAAATATTTTCCCCGGTGCTGTTATTGGAGCTTTTACAGCGACAGCAGATAAGGTTACCCAAGATGATATTTCTAACCTTTTATATGATGACAAAGGGAAAACGTTCGTTTTTGGCTTTGATAGGGATAATATTAATTTAAAGGTAATTAGTAAGAGTAGAGAAAAAAAGTCTCAACAAAATCAAATAATAAACCTTATTAAGGATAAATCAGGATCCGTTGGTTTGATATATTGCTTCACAAGAAAAGAAACTGAAGAAATTGCAACCTTATTAAGGTCTGAGAGTTTTAATGCTTACAGCTATCACGCTGGGATGCCTAGTGGCGAGAAAGAAAAGGTGCAATCAAAATTTATGGAAGAAGACGATATAATAGTTGTTGCAACTGTTGCCTTTGGTATGGGAATAGATAAATCAAATGTTCGTTATGTGATTCACTCCACCATCCCAGATTCAATGGAGTCTTTTTACCAAGAAGTGGGGAGAGCTGGAAGAGATGGAAAGCCCAGCGAAAGTATTGTCTTATATGATGCTTTTGTTGATGTTGCCAGAAGAAGAAGAATGATTTCAAGGAATGATGAGGGCAAGAAAAGTGACGATCAAATTAATTTGCAACATCAAAAACTAAATTCATTTTTAAATTATTGCGAGAGTGTTCATTGTAGAAAAGTTTCAATAATAGGATATTTTGGTGAACAAACAAAGAAATGCAATAATTGTGATAACTGCGAAAATCCTCCTACACTAGTTGAAATGACGTCAGAGGCCCGAAGACTTCTTATCGCAGTTATTTATACAGGAGAAAATTTTGGACTAAAGTATGTAATTGATGTCATGCTCGGAAAGGAAGATCAAAGAATTTATAATAACAATCATGATAAAATAAAAGTTTTTGGTGCGGGATTAGAATTTGGAAAAGAGGATTATTGGAGAAGTTTATGCCATCAATTGATTGCAATTAACTATATTAATATCGACCTAACTAAATATGCGATACCAAAAGTCACAAATAGTGGAAGAAAATTTTTAAAAAATAATGAAATATATGAAGGAAAAAAAATAATTCCACTTATTAAGAATCCGGGCATATTAAAAATAAAAAAAATAAAGTCTAAAATAGAAACTAACGATTGGGATGATTTTGAAACTAACCTTTTTGAGAAACTGAAATCTTTAAGATTAGAAATTGCCCGTGAAGAAAAAAAACCTGCTTTCATAATTTTTTCAAATGACACATTAGAGGAAATGGTTAAGCAGAAGCCTCAAACAATAGAAGAGCTTTTAAAAGTTCATGGGGTTGGTAAGTTTAAGGCTGATAAGTTTGGAGATAGATTCATAAGTATAATAAAATGAAAATGAGATAGCTTTTAATAACTTTATTAAAAGTAGAAATATATTCTAACTAGGCTTTTTAAAAAGAAGGGTCATTCTGTCAGTTTCACCAATCTCTATATATTTATCCCTATCCGAATCTTTCAAGTAAAGAGTTGGTGGTAATGTCCATACTCCAGCTGGGTGGTCTTTTGTATCTCTAATATTTGCATTAATTTCGGATTTTGCAGATAGAATAAATCCAGCCTCTTTTGCTAAATTTATAGTTAATTCTTCAGTAACATAACCACTTTTTTTCATGTCTTTTAGAGAAGTTCCTGGGCTTGCCCTATGTTCTACAACACCTAAAATACCTCCTGGCTTTAATGACGAATAAGCTTGCTGGAAAACTTTTTTGACTCCACTCCCGTCTTCACCTATCCAGTTATGAACATTCCTGAATGTTAGAATGGCATCTATGGTTCCATCATCAGAAAGTTTGCTAAAGAGGTTAACGATTTCAACTTTATTATAAATTTCTTTACTCTTTAACTTTCTCTCATAGGCCTCTCTTGATCTTTTAGCATAATCACTTAAATTTGGGTCATATGCAGCCGCTATTAATTTACCTTGATTGTAAAGGTAGGTAGATAAAATTTCCGTATACCAACCATTTCCTGGCGAGAGTTCAATAATAGTCATACTGGGCTCAATTTCAAAAAACTTTAATGTTTCTAAAGGGTTTCGAAATTTATCCCTTAAAACATTCTTCTCCGATCTTTCTGAGTGATTAACTGAATCCTTCAATGTAGTGGCTAATAAATTTTGTGAATTAAAAATTGTAAATAAAAATATAAAGCAAAAAATTATTTTTTTCATAGTTTCCTCTCTACTAAAATACTAACAAAAAAATCTCTTTTAGGAAGCAAAAGAATTAAAATAAATTTTTATATTTTGCTTTAAATTTACACTTTAATATCTAATGTTGAATAATATAAGCTTTGGGGGATATAAACTGATGCATAAAAAATTTTATGGATGGAGGATAGTTGGTGCCGCAGGTTTAATAAATTTTTTCTCTATTGGTTTACCCTTTTATGCATTTTCTGTTTTTTATATTCATCTTCAAGAAGAATTTAATGCTAGCCGATTTTTAATTTCTAGCACCCTCTCAATTTTAATTATTGCTGGAGGGATTTTTGCTCCAATCTGTGGACATTTGGTCGATAGATATTCTATTAAAAAAATGTTATCACTAGGTTCTTTGCTATTCGGGGTTGGTCTTATCGCCCTTGGTTTTTGTCAAAATTATTATCAATTTCTAATAGTCTACGGAACTATTTTATCTCTCGGGATTACGTTATTTGGTAATTTATCAACTGCAAAACTTATTTCCTTTTGGTTTAATAAAAAAAATGGAACTGCTATAGGGTACGCAGCGCTAGGCATCTCTTTATCTGGTGTTTTTATTCCACCTGTTGCTGTTTATCTTATAAGTATTTTTGACTGGCGTATTACATATATGATTTTTGGTACTTTTATACTTCTTTTTATGACTCCCTTTTGTCGTATCTTTATTACCAATAAGCCATCTGATATCAATCAGAATGTAGATGGAGTAGAGTTGTCTGCTTCTGATACTTCAAAAGGTGAAGTTGAAGTAATGGATTTTTGGGACATAATTAAAGTGCCTGCATTCTGGATTCTTATAATAATTTTTAGCCTCCAGTTTTGTGCAAACCTAGGAGTTTATAGCCATATATTTCCTTACGTAACTGATCTTGGTTTTGATATTAAAAAAGCAGGATATGCTGTATCGGTTGGAGCTTTTGGGGCAGCAATAGGAAAGGTAGTGTTTGGTAAGCTAATTGATATTTTTTCTGCAAGAATAACGCTTTGGATATCTATTATAATTCAAGGAATAGGAATTTTATTAGTTTCTTATTCTTCATCTTACAACCTTCTTCTTTTATCAGTTCTTGCTATGAGCTTGGGTTTAGGAGGAAGCGTGCCTCTTATGAATATTTTATTTTCTAAAACATTCTCTCCAATCAATTTTGGTAAGGCTCTTGGTCTTGCGGTTCCTTTTATGGTTCCAATTCAGGTTATAGGAGGACCATTATCAGGATGGCTTTTTGATACCTTTGGGAATTATGACTTAGCCTTTTCATTAAATTCGGGTGTTTGTTTTATTGCATTTTTATTTGTTTTCATGCTCAATGTTCCATCAGATAAACATAGCTGAAAATTTTATGATCATAAGGTAAAATAATTAACGATAACTATAAGGGGAATGAGATGGGAAATAAACATTTAGACGGAAAAGTAACCTTAATACTTGGAGCTGCGGGTAAAGACAATATGGGTCAGGTAATGGCCCGGAGATTTGCGAAAGAGGGTGCAAAGTTAGTATTAGCTGGACGTAATGAAGATGCCTTGAATGAAATTTCAAAAGAGCTTGATGCAACATATTGCGTTTGTGATATTACAAAAAAAGAAGAAATCGATTCGATGGTCGAAGAAACAGTTAAACATCATGGCGTTCTTCACTCGGCGATTCAGGCAACTGGATGGGGTTACCTATCACCATTTTTAGAAAGCTCAGAGGAAGATTTAATTAAAATAATGAATCTTCAATTTAAAGGGCCTTATCAATTTTTTCAGGCATGTATTCCTGCAATGACTGAAGGTGGCTCTATAATTCAAATTTCATCTGCTACAGCTACTATAATGCTCGATAATCATGCTGCTTACATGGGAACAAAGGCTGGAATTGATCATGTCGTCAGGACAGTGGCCAATGAGTTTGGTGAAAGAAATATTCGTGCAAACTCAATTTCACCTGGATTGACTGCATCTCCCATGACTGAAGCGGCTATGTCTGCACCAGGGCTTAAGGATGCATTTTTAAAAGAATATCCACTCGGAAGGATTGGTACATCAGATGATATCGCGGCAATGGCAGTGTTTTTATGTAGTGATGAATGTTTCTTGTCTGGTCAAAACTTGCAAGTAAATGGTGGTTTAACTCTAAGAAGAAACCCAAGAAGTTCTGATATTGACGCATCTGTTGCGGAAGCCATGGCTAAGCTTGAGAATTAAAATTTATTTACTTAAATACCAGGAAGGATAAGATTTGAAAAAAAATATTAATAAGCAAACTGAAACGGTAGCTGATCTCCAGATTGGTCCAACTAATCAAGGAATGGTGAGAATTTATATTACCTCAAATTCTATTGATATTCCTATGGATTTTTCTCCTGAAGAAGCGAGAAGCATTGCCGACGAGCTAAATGCATCAGCCGTTCTAGCCGAAAAAAGTTAATACTTATTATAATGAATAAAAATAGAAATTTTTTCTTTTATGGAATTGGCTCTATTGCTTTTGGTATAAAAGGAAATGCATTTTCTTGGTTTCTTTTTTTCTATTACAATATGGTTATAGGCCTGCCTGCTTTGATGGCCTCATTAGCTCTTGGAATAGCAACAATTTGGGATGCTTTTTCGGACTTATTAGTTGGTTATTCTTCCGACCACACGAAGTCTAGGTTAGGAAGAAGACATCCCTACATGTATGCGGCCTTAATTCCTGTCCCTATCTTTTTCTATTACCTTTGGAATCCACCTACTTTTGAAACAGATATTAATTTATTTTTATACCTTCTTGTAATGGCTATTTTAGTAAGAACTAGCACTACCCTTTTTGAGATACCTAATCAGAGCTTGGGTCCAGAAATAACCCGAGAATATCACGAAAGAACAAGGATGATGTCGCTGAGATATTTCTTTGGGTGGATGGGTGGAACTGTGATGACCATCTTAATGTGGTTTATATTTTTAAAACCAACAGTTGATTATCCTAATGGGCAGTTAAATCCCGAAGGCTATGAAACATATGGAGTTGTCGCTGCATCGCTGATGTTAATCGCAATGATTGTTTCATCTTTAGGTCTTAATAGAATAATACCTAATCTTTCCAAGCCTGCTAAAAATAATAACTTTAGTGAAATAAAGGATGAACTTAAAAATACCCTCCTTAATCCGTCTTTTTTAGTTTTATTTATTGGCGGTATTTTTGCAGGAATGGCCTCAGGCTTCTCTGCAGCGCTAAATATTTATTTCAATACTTTTTTTTGGGGATTTAATAATATTCAAATAGGGATAGTTACAGTTATTGCCGTTGTTCCTGGTATTGTTGGCGCGATGATTATTTCAAGGATTCTTTCCGTTAAAATTGGAAAAAGAAAGGCAGCTATTGTATGTGGAATGATAGCTTTAATTCTAACGCCAGTTCCATATGCCTTAAAAATATATGGTCTTGCGCCTGAATTTGGTTCAAATGCTTTATTGTTATTAATGAGCGTATATTATTTTATTGAAGTTTCGACTGGTGTTGCGGTTACTATTTTGGTCTCATCTATGGTTTCAGATATTGTTGAAGATTCTGAATTAACTACTAAAAAAAGATCAGAAGGAATTTTCTTTTCTGCGCAGGGTTTTTCAAATAAGGCAGTATCAGGTGTTGGAATTTTTCTTGCAGGCCTTGTTACCTCATTAGCTGGTTTACCAACGGATGCTAAGCCAGGAAGTGTTGATGATTCTATTCTGATAAATGTGGCACTAATATTTGTCCCTATTTATATGGTCCTGTATTTATTATCGTTATATTTTCTTAATAGATACAAGATAGACAAAGAGACACACGAAAAAAATATTTCAGAAATAGATCACAGAACTGAATGAATACTATAAAATAATATAAATATAGAAAGGTTTAATTATGAATATTTCAAGTAGAGAAAATATTATCAAATTAGTCGCAGATGGCTATGTAGAAAGAGGCTTATTCAGTGGTATTGAGTGGCTTGCAGAAAAGTCTGGTAAAACTATTTTGTCTGGTAAAGCTGGATATAAGAAATTTGAAGATAAGAGTCCTATACCCGAGAATGCTATATATAGAATTTATTCAATGACAAAACCTATAACCGCAGTTTTAGCATTAAAATTAGTCGAAAAGGGAATGTTGAGATTATACGATCCTGTTTCAGCATTCATTCCATCTTTCGATGGTTTGAAGGTTTTAAAATCTGATGGAACTACCGAGAGCATCTCAAGGCCAATGACTATTGAGGATCTATTAACTCATAGGAGTGGGCTAACTTATGATTTCTTAATGGGGTGCCATGTAGCACCATTATATAGTGCGCAAGATATTTCAGATGATGGAAGCAAAAATCTGAAGGAAAAGTGCGAGGCTTTATCCCAACTTCCCCTTGCTTATCAACCGGGCACTAGGTTTAATTACTCTGTATCATTAGATGTTTTAGCTAGAATAATAGAAGTAGTTTCTGAAGAAGATTTTTACAAAGTACTAAAAAAAGAAATTTTTGATCCTCTCGGAATGGAAGATACGGGTTTTGGAGTGAAAGAAGAGAATATTTCTAAATTAATGTCTACTTATGGTGCAAGAAATTTTAAAGAAATCATGAATGCAAAGCCCCATAGTCTTATTGAGACAGATGTAAATGAACATAATCCATACAATAAAAGTGATACCTTTCAAAGAGGAGGTACTGGATTATTTTCTACAACTCAGGACTACCTATCATTTGCTAGAATGCTCTTAACTGGTAAATCAAAAAATGGGGAAGTTATCCTATCAAGGAATATGATTAATTATATGAAAGTGAATCGAATACCAGATTCGCAATTACCTCTTATGCTTGGCCCTTTACCATTTGTTGGGTATGGATGGAATTTAATTGGTCGTACTGTTTTGGATTCTGGGAAAACAATGTCCTTAACCGGGAAAAATGAATTTGGATGGGCAGGTGCTGCATCGACTTATTTTTGGGTAGACCCCGATGAAGATTTGGTTGGAATAATAATGACTCAGTATTTAGGATCTATGTGGCCAATCAGTGATGACCTTCGGGTAGCCATGTATCAAGCTATAGAATAACTAAATTTTTGCTCTTATAAAAAATATGAAAGCCATTAAATATTCAATTCCGGCATAAATAACTCTTTTTTCCTCTACACCTTCAAAATAAGGTAAAAATCCAACTGATCTTCCGATTGCCAAACCAAGCATTAATAAGCTAAAAACTTTAAACCATTGCTTTCGTGAGTCGGGCTGGTGAGAAGCAAGAAGAATTCCAAGTCCCATAAAAGAAAACATTCCTGCAAGAGCCCTTATTTCACTTGCTCCAGCTTCACTTTGAATCACAACATTAAGACTGACAATATCATTTTTAGCGAAAAGTGTTGGATCGTAAACACCTACTAAACCAAGGATAAGCCACATAAGACCAAGAGCGTAACAAAATATATTTATTAAAGATTTCATATATTTATAAATAAACTAGTTTTCATAAAATAAAAAGATCGATTTAATTTAATTAACTTTTTTTCGTTCAGGAAGAAGCGGAAGTGATTTTATTATTTTAGAATCAATTTCTTTGTTTACGGCCTCAATATTTACCCATCGCTCCGAGGATGATGGATGAGAAGATGCGTATGATATTGATCCAGGATTTTCAACTGACATGCGGCGCCAAAAATTAGCTACACCTTTTCTATCAATATTTGAATTTGCCATTATATACATACCTACATAATCTGCCTCTCTTTCAAAGTCCTGACTGTACATTTGGGCCCCTATATTACCAAAAGTTCCTCTTGTATTTATACCTGCGCTTGAGGCAGCAAGATCAACTATTGTTCCTAAAATAAAATTATTACTTTTTTTCTCAATATGGCCTTCTGTATTATGAGCTAATTCATGAGCAATAATCATTTGAAGTTCTTTATCTTCTTCTATAAAACGAAGCATTCCTTGAGTAATATATATATTCTTACCATCTGCATAAGCGTTTAGAGAATTATCCTGGCTTAAAATTATTCTATGATTACATATATTAATTGGCTCAACTTCAAAGCTTAGATCTTCATTATTTCGTCTTATATTTATATTTATATTTTTATTACCAAAGTTCCTCTGGCGACTATTCTTTACTATTTCATCGTTAGTCCATGAGAAATCTTTTGAAGAAATCTTAACTATTTTATCTCCCTTTAATAGCCCAGATTTACTTGCTGGCGATCGATCGACAACAAATAGTACTTCAGGTTCTTCGGTAAAATTAAGCTTATCTGAGGCAGCCTTTTTGAATTCTTTTTTTATTTGATTTATTGAAATTATCTCTAATCCAATAGCTTTTTTAATATTAGCTCCACAAAAGTCTGTAGATTTTTGAAGAATTGGCCACGCAATATTATTTAATCTTTCTAGCCGACTGTAATAAGTTTCAAGAGCTATTCCTTGCATAATCACCCTTTCTTTTTCTGTATCAGCATCTAATCCTCTACTCGTAATTGTAGTGGGTGCTTCACAGGATGAAATTATGCCTAGAATTAAGAGAAGTATAAATTTTTTGATAAACATAACACCTATTCTTGTGGTGCCCGGGGGCGGATTTGAACCACCGACACGAGGATTTTCAGTCCACTGCTCTACCCCTGAGCTACCCGGGCTAATAAATAACTATTATCATATATTAGTGGTAATATAACTGTCCAACACTAAGAGACAAGCCTTTTAATTAGCTATATTTAGTGCTCGTCGTTTTGTTGGTTAGTATCAACATGATATCTTTCACCAAGCCATCTATTTAAATCAACTTGGGAACATCTTTTTGAGCAGAAGGGAAAAAAATCTTTTTTTGAAGTATTCTTACATGTTGGGCAGGAGGAATTTTTCATTAATAAAACTCTACTATTTATGTCTATAGGTTATTCTTCCTTTAGATAAATCATATGGAGTCATTTCAACCGTAACTTGATCACCAGCAAGAACTCTTATTCTATTTTTTCTCATCTTTCCTGCAGTATGAGCAATTATTTCATGGTCATTTTCTAATTTAACTTTAAAAGTTGCATTGGGAAGTAGTTCCAAAACAGTACCGGGGAATTCTAATAATTCTTCTTTAGCCACGTAATCTCCATTTGATAAAAACTCTTATAACAAACTAAACCAACTTATTAAAGGATTGAATTTTTTTGTTGTATATTCATATGAATAGCGAATACAAAAGAGTGAATAGTCTTCTTGACGTATTAAGATCAATCTCAAAGTCATTGCTTAAAATAAAATCCAGATTTTTAGCTCCCTCATTATGAATTTTTCTTCTATTATTTTCAATTTCTTCAAGCTTATCTGTTGATCCACTCTTTATTTGTTCATAATAACTTGAACATGCCAAATGATAGCTTTTAATTATTTTTTTTAGCCCACTTATTGATTTGGTTATATTGTATTCTTTTTTATTTTTATTTTCTTTAACACCAATTACAAGCTGCCCACTGTTAAGAGATAAATTCATTGTAAATGGGCCAACGAAATTATCTTTCTTTATTCTAAAAGAATTTTCTGCAATTAAATCATGAATAGCTGCCTCTCTTTCATATTTAATAAAATCAGTAATTTGATCAACTTTGGCTCCGATTATATTAATTTCTTTAATATAATTATTTTTCATTCAATCGAACCTTTATTGATTGAGCATGAGCATCTAATCCTTCACATTCCGCTATTATTTTTGCAGAGGGACCAATATTATCCATAGTTTTCTTAGTGCTTTTTATTGTCGATATTCTTTTTATAAAATTATAAACCGAAAGCCCCGATGAATTCCTTGCAGCCCCATTTGTGGGTAAAACATGGCTTGGGCCCATTATATAATCACCCATGGCCTCAGGAGTCCATTTGCCCATAAATATAACGCCTGCATTAATAATATTATTTTCAATACTTTGGCAATTTTTAAACATTAAGGATAAATGTTCGGGAGCTATTTCATTAATAATATCAGGAGAGTTTTTTAAGTCCTTAATGACTATGATTAAACTATTCTTCTTTAAGCTATTCTTGATAATATCAGATCGATTTAATTTTCTAATTACTTTTTTAATACTGTCATTAACGTCTCTCGCGAATATTTCATTATCTGTAATAAGAATAGCTTGAGCAGACTCATCATGCTCGGCTTGTGCCAACATGTCGTAAGCGACCCAATCTGGATTATTATTTTTGTCTGCTACAATTAATATTTCACTGGGTCCTGCCATCATATCAATATTTACATCACCAAGAACTTGTTTTTTAGCTTCAGCAACCCACTGATTTCCTGGGCCAACAATAATATCAACTGGTTTAATTGTTTCAGTCCCATACGTAAGGGATCCAATTGCCTGTGCTCCACCAACTCTATATATATCTTTTATACCGCATACTTCCGCAGCAGCTAAGATTAGTGGATTAATTTTTCCAGAAGGCGAAGGAACGGTCATTGTTATATTTTTTACACCAGCAACCTTAGCAGGTATTGCACTCATTAAAACTGAACTTGGGTAGGATGCCTTTCCTCCAGGAACATAAATCCCAGCGCTTTCAAGAGGAATCCATCTTGTTTTAATCTTCATACCATCATTATCTGAATAATTTATGTTTTTTGGCATTTGGTATTTATGAAACTTTTCTATTCTTTTTGCCGCTAGCCTAAGTGCCTTTAGACTTTCCTTTGAACAGTTTAATTTGGCATTTTTAATTTCACTAGATTTTAATTTTAATTCTTTTTTAGGATTAGATACATTATCAAATTTTTTAGCATACTTAAAAAGAGCTATATCCTTTTTCGTTTTGATATCGTTAAGGATTTTCGATACTGATAATTTAATTTCTTTAGAATCCATTCGTTTAAATTTAATAATCTTTTTTAAAGATGCATCAAATTTCAAATCGTTATATTTAATGATTTTTATCATTCTTAGTCCTTACCATGAATCGGCTTATTTGGTATTACCCAAGATTCACCTATGTCAGTTAAAAAAGCTTCTATATTTTCTACATTAAAGGTTAATGATTTGTTATCAGCAAATTCTAAAAAAATAGAACCACTTGGCTTACTTGTAGTAACAAACTTTATTGTGAGTAATACTAAAATATCCTTACTTGATCCAAGATCTATTCCAAGGAATTTAATAGAATCCACATAATCAAAATGAAGAGCTGACCGTACTCTTGAGGATTTACTCTCTTCATGGCGATATCGGTTCATAAGGAATGCAAGTCTCTTTGAATTCTTATCATAACCAATGTCATCAGCCTTAATAATCGAATCTTGAGTTAGTGAAGATAGAATAGTTAGCTGCTCTTGATCTAATGCGATTAATTTTAGTCCTTTATTCATTTTAATCTCTTTTTCTTTCTATTTTTGCGCCACAAGATTTTAATTTATTTTCTATTTTATCAAAACCTCGGTCCAAATGATATATTCTTCTTATTGATGATTTCCCTTTAGCCGATAAAGCCGCAATAATCAAAGAAGCTGAAGCCCTTAAATCTGTAGCCATAACAGGTGCAGAATTAAACTCTTTAACACCTTCTACGATAGCTGTATCTGCCTTGAGTTTAATTTTAGCACCAAACCTTGCAAGCTCTTGGACATGCATAAATCGATTTTCAAATATATTTTCTTTTATTGTACTTCTTCCATTTCCTAGAGCCATTAATGCCATGAATTGAGCTTGAAGATCAGTTGGAAAGCCAGGGTATGGTGCTGTAGATATATCCATAGGTTTAATTATTTTATTATCCTTTTTTATATTTAACCGGTTACCATCCGAAGATATCTTTGTTCCAGATTGCTCTAATAAATTAGTTAGTAAATTAATTTCGTTTGGATTTACTCCCTTTAAGGATATACTTCCGCCTGTTGCTGATACCGCTATAGCAAACGTACCTGCTTCAATTCTGTCTGGTGGTATGGAGACTTTTGTTCCATTTAGATTTGCGACACCATCAACTATTATAATATCACTTCCATGCCCTTTGATTTTTGCTCCCATTTTAATTAGCATTTCAGCTAATGCTATAACTTCAGGCTCCTTTGCGGCATTTTTAATTATTGATCTTCCGTCTGCTAATGATGACATCATTAAAAAAAAATGAGTAACACCTACTGAAGGAAAGTCTAAAGAAAAGTCTAGAGGTTTTAAACGGCTTTTGATGGATGCAAAAACATATCCTTCTTTAAGATCTAATGTTACTCCCATCTTTTTTAAAATGGATAAATAAAAATCAATTGGCCTTGTTCCAATTGCGCATCCTCCGGGCAATGAAACCTTGGCTTCTCCATGTCTAGCTATAAGAGGTGCCAATACCCAAAAACTCGCTCGCATTTTTCTGACCAGGTTATAGGATGCCTCTGTATTTAGGATTTCTTTAGTTGTGCAAGTTATTTTGTTTTTTAAGTCTGATGATTGATCGAATTGAATCTCTGCCCCCAAGGACTTCATTAACTCAACTAATATTAAAACATCAGAAAGGTTTGGAATGTTATCTAGCTCAACTTTTTCTTTAGTCAATAAAGATGCTATCATCATTGGTAGTGATGCATTTTTTGAGCCAGAAATTTGAATCTCACCCTCAAGAGGGGAGCCGCCAATAATTTCAATTAAATCCATTACTTCTCTTCTTTATCATTTAAGATTTTTTTCTTAACTTGAGTTTTTCTTCTTCTAAGATTTTTACGCAGTGCATCGTATAATTTTTCTTCTTTGCTTTTATTTTTTGAATTTTCTTTCATAATTTTATGTTTATTAAATATACTCTAAATAATTAATCGTTGACATCAATTCTTGTTTAGTTGATTTAACTGACTAAGCCCACGTAGCTCAGTGGTAGAGCACTCCATTGGTAATGGAGAGGTCAAGAGTTCGATTCTCCTCGTGGGCACCACAATTAAATACTTTTTAATATCAAGTTTATAAAGTTTTTTTAAATAAAAATATAATTTATTTATAAGGTTTTTATTTTTTACAATAATTTTCATCTTCTCTTTCTGTTAATTATAGAATCACTTGTAAACGCTTCTGCCAAATTCGATTTTCTAAAATAAGGCAAAATTATATACTAAATTATTAACTATAATGACTGTTATAATGGTCTATGGGATAAAAAATTCTCAATTATGTCATAAATGTGTCAAAAAAAAGGAAACTTTAGTTGACAAATGAATCATAAAACTATGGGATCGTTGTAAGTGAGTTTATTTAAATAATTCACATAACATGCAAGGGAGGAAATCGCATGCTTAATACTGCAAAAAACTTTCTAAGTGAAGTAGTATCACTAGGTCTTTTACTAATTGCTGTAGGAATTGTTCTACAAGTAATCTTTGGTTCAGCTGTTCCATTTGTTGGTGGTGATATTGTTGCTAATCTAACAGGTTTAATTGGAACTCTAGGAGATGGTGGCCTTGTTGGTTTAATTTCAATTGGAATTATTCTATACCTAATTCAAAAAGCTTAATTAAATTAAGCATAAGAAAAATTAAGGGGTGTCGCAAGGCATCCCTTTTTTTATATAAAATTTAAACTTTTTAACTATAGTTATTAATAATTTTTAAAAGGATATAAAATGTCTAAGTCTGGAAATTGTTTATGCGGCGATGTTAGCTTTACTTATGATTCTGATCCCAGAATGTTTTTGATTTGTCATTGTACAGATTGCCAAAAATCCACAGGAAGTCCTTTGGCTTCGATTATTATAGTACCTGAAGATGAATTTAAGATTAGTGGTTCAACTGGGAGCTATGAGTGTGAGGCTAAAGTAACACGTTCATTTTGTAAAAAATGTGGATCACAGATTTTTAGTAGAATAGAAAGTGCGCCTGGTGTTGTTGCAATTAAGACTGGTGTTCTAGATGAGCAACCCTCTAGTGAACCTAATCTTGTATGCTGGACAAAGAGTAAGCCTGATTGGCTCGACATAAGGCATCCTGAGAATGCTTTTGAGAAGAATCCAGGCTAGCTGACATTCTGCCACACAGCCCGTAACATTATTATATAGTATGGTTTTACGAATTGTTTTAATAAATAAAAGTTGTGAAGATGGTAAATAAAAATAGACGTCAATTTTTAAAAGATTTTAGTACTGGATTGCTAACGCTTTCAGTAAGTCCATATATTATTGGAGTTAATAAGCAGGCTCATGCAAGCTCTGCTAATAGCTTTAACAAGCATAATTTTTTTAATCCTAGTTTAATTGGTTGGGACGATGTAAGTCCTTTGAAAGAATCAGATGTGAGTGGTGTGCTTGTTCCTGAGGGATTGAAGTGTACTTTAATAGCTAAATCTGGTGAAAAAGTACATGGTGATCATGTTTGGCATGGATCTCCTGATGGTGCATCAGTATTTCCAACAAAAGATAATGGATGGATCTATGTTAGTAATAGTGAGTTAGGGGGCTCTAAAGGTGGGGCTGGTGCTATTAAATTTAATCAAAATGGGCAAATAGAAGATTCTTATTCAATTTTAGAAAACTCTAATAGAAATTGTTCTGGAGGATCTACTCCTTGGGGCACTTGGCTATCTTGTGAGGAGCATGATAAGGGAATTGTTTGGGAGACCTCACCTTTTAGGGATGATAATAGATTTCCTAAGAAAAGAAAAATTTTAGGAGCTTTCCGGCATGAGGGTGCTGCGGTTGATCCATATAATAATTATATCTATATGACGCATGATGATATGGCTGGATTCTTTTATCGATTTATTCCGGGCGGAGAGGTTTATACAGATGCATTTTATGATAAGGGTGAGCTTCAGGCTGCAAAAGTTAATAAGAATGGCTCTATAGCATGGTTAAAAGTACCTGATCCATTCGTAAAATATGAATCAATTATCGAACAACTACCGGAAGCAACGCCTTTTGAAAGGGGTGAAGGTATTGCGTATTTTGATGGTAAAATTTTCTTCACTACTACAAATGATCATAGGGTATGGTTATTTGATCCAGTGAAAAATAAGCTTTCTATCTTTTATGATGGCAAAGAGAACTTTGGGATAAAAAACCCTTTTAGTTGGATAAAAAATTGGCGTGAAGAAAATCAAGACAAACCACTTCGTAGCCCAGACCAAATAACGGTTAGTAATGGAGGTTATCCGCTTGTTGCTGAGGATGGAGATAATATGGAGTTATGTTTCTTAGATCATAACGGATTTGCAAAACCTTTGGTTCGTATAGAGGGGCATTGGTTATCAGAAATTACTGGACCAGCATTTTCACCTGATGGTTCTCGACTATACTTTTCATCTCAAAGAGGAAAATCAGGATCACGTTCTACTGGAGGAATGACCTTCGAAATAACTAGAGTGCTCTAGTTTATTCTTGTAATATTTTTTTTGCATTCTTTTCAAATTCTTTTATTTTTTTAGAATCCTCATCACTGGGAAGCTCTAAAGCTCTAGGTACCTCAATACCTTTTTTGAAGCTAGGTCTAGCATTCATTTCTTCCATCCAGCGCCTTAGATTTGGTAAATCATCGATCGCAACTCCAGACCACTCATGAATTCTTATCCATGACCAGTTTGCAATATCTGCTATAGAAAAGTCCTTAGCTAAATAGTGATTTTTTTCAAGGTGCCTATCAATAACAGTAAATAATCTCTTACTTTCATTTTGGTAACGATCAATCACGGATTGTATCTTTTCTGGAAAGTACCGATAAAATACATTGGCTTGCCCCATCATTGGTCCTATTCCGCCCATCTGAAACATTAGCCATTGCAATACCTCTGATCTACCGGCTGGATCAGAGGGAAGAAGTTTAGATTCCTTTTCTGCTAGATAAATCATAATTGCACCAGATTCAAAAATAGCTAGATTATTTTCATTACGGTCAATTATTGCAGGGATTCTTCCGTTTGGATTAATTTTTAAAAAAGATTTTTTCTTTTGATCTCCTTTAATTAAGTCAATCTCTTTAACTTTATATGGAATTGATAGCTCTTCCAGGGTTATTGAAACCTTCCAGCCATTAGGAGTAGATGCAGTATAAAGATCAATCATAATGTTGTCCTATTAATTTAAAGTTTATGAACTTCAAAGATTATATCTAAATATCGTTTAATCAATATAATATAATCATTGACGCAAAGAAAATCGCTTGTAAGGTTTGACGATATGAAAAAACTATCATCTCTTATTTTAGTAGCTTACGGAGGGCTAGCAATACCCTTAGCCGCACTTGGCTTACCTCTGGTTGTTTACCTCCCACCTTTTTATGCTGGACCAATTGGTTTAGGGGTTGGAACGGTAGGTCTAATTTTTATGATAGCAAGATTTTGGGATATTTTTACAGATCCTATAATGGGTATGATTGTGGATCGTTACCCAAGTCGGTGGGGCAAAAGAAAACACTGGATAGCTATCGGTGTTCCAGTTCTGCTAATAGCTTCTTGGTATATTTTTTTTCCAGGCGGTAATCAACCTCCAATTTATTTAGCATTCTGGCTTTTTATTTTATATTTGGCTTTTACTTTTGTTGGTTTAACCCAGCAGGCATGGGGTGTCGATATTTCTAAAAGTTATAATGATCGATCAAAAGTCTATGGCTGGAGAGAAATGGGCTCAATTTTTGGAATGATGTCAGTTTTAGCTTTGCCTGCAATTCTAGAAAGTTCTGGTGCTAGCTTTACAGAAATGGTTGGAGGAATGGGTTATTTTTTTATGATCGCACTTCCTGTTACAGCATTATTTGGCTTATTAATTATCCCTGATGATAAAAAATCTAAAGGTACAAGCTTTCCAAGATTGTCAGAAATACCCTTACTTTTAAAAGGCAACAGACCACTTCAAAGAACTCTGATGATAGAATTTCTTTGTAGTAGTGCCTCTTCAATATCTGGAGCTACATATATTTACTTAGCAAGATATGTCTTTGATATGGGGGATATTTCTAGTCGAATACTATTCCTGTATTTTTTTGCTGGATTATTAATTATGCCCTTTTGGATGAAGCTATCTTATTTTATTGGAAAATCTAAAACACTATTGATATCCACCTTACTATGCTCTCTAACTTTATCTGTTTATATTTTTATTGATACGAAAGATGCTTTACCAATACTCATTATTCTAACAATACTTTATGGGATTGGTTATGGCGCACCTTTTACACTCACTCGAGCCTTAATGGCTGATATAGTAGATGCTGATGAACTAAGAAGTGAAAAAAAACGTCCAGGGTTATTCTATTCAATATTAACAACTTTTTCTAAAGTAGGCGCTGCTATTGCGGTTGGCGCTGTTTATACATATTTAGAGTGGAGTGGCTTTAGGCCTGGTGAGGTTGCAACTGAAGAAGTTAAGGGTATTATATTATTTGTATTCGCTGTATTGCCGATGGTTTTATATTTTAGTGCTTCTTTATTGTGTATTGGTTATGAATTGACCTCCACAGAACATAAAAAAATCCAAATAGAGCTTGAACAAAAAAGAGATATAAATAGTAAGTTAGAATAATAAAAATATAAATTTTAAGAGGGGATTAAAATGGGTGGACCACTAGACGGCGTTAAAATAATTGATCTTTCAACAGTTGTTTCGGGGCCTCTCGCAGGCTCGTTATTGGGCGATCAAGGTGCTGATGTTATAAAGATAGAATCTCCAAATAGGCCTGATAATGCAAGATTTATGGGGCCAATACGAGGTGAAAATGGTGCATTATTTGCAGCTGCAAATAGATCGAAAAGAAGTCTTGCGCTTGATTTAAAAAAGGAAGGCTCTTTAGATGTTATCTTTAAATTAGTCGAGGGCGCAGATGTCGTTCTTGATAATTTTCGTCCAGGAGTTTTAAAAAAGCTTGGTTTAGAATATGAGAATTTAAAAAAGCATAACCCTAAGATTATTCAATTGTCTATTACGGGATATGGTGTTGATGGTCCTTATTCTAAAAGAAGGGTTTATGATCCTCTTATTCAAGCAACCTCTGGTATAGCAGATGCCCAGTCTGTTGACGGCAAACCAAAATTTGTAAAAACTCTAATGTTTGATAAGATAACTTCATTAACTGCAGCCCAATCAATAACAGCCGCTTTGTTTGCAAGAGAAAGAACTAATGAAGGTCAAAAAATAAATCTTTCTATGCTCGACGCAGCTTTATACTTTATGTGGTCAGATAATATGTATAATTTTACGTGGGAAGGTGAGGGCTGGAATCCTATGCCTAATATTGCTGATTTTTATGAGCCCGTAAAAACTAAAGATGGTTATATAGCTCTTGTTTCAATTAATGATATCGAGTTTGCTGGTGCTTGCAAGGCTATTGATAGAGAGGATATCTTAAAGGATGAAAGATTTTCTACAATGGAAAGCCGAATGATGAATGTAATGGAATTACAAAAAATATTATTACATGAGTATACTTTATTTACCTCTGAAGAGCTTGTTGAACGAATGGATAAAAACGATGTTGCTTCAGCCATTATTAATAAGCTAGGTGATGTTGTTGATGATCCCCAGGTTTTAAACA
>Ga0114998_10000185_pt1 | contig 40606 bp, 24 predicted proteins | sample ArcticOcean_MG_C_5_FD_87044 | JGI IMG/M metagenome (GOLD analysis project Ga0114998, IMG submission 87044) | Marine microbial communities from western Arctic Ocean - ArcticOcean_MG_CB4_138 | ecosystem: Environmental > Aquatic > Marine > Oceanic | place: Arctic Ocean: Canada Basin | collected... | reverse complement strand
ATTGTCTCAGTCGCATGGAGAGGCGTGTTGACAGAAGCTTGTCCAACTCAGTGAGTATATGATGATAATGATAGATGATTATATTGAGATTAGTAGTGTGTGAGTATGTACTGTACGTGCGCGTAAACAAAAATCTATCGTGACATAGTTAGTTAATCATGGACGAACTGCGACCTTCGAATCCTGGACGATTACGCTTCTTTTCTCTCCTATCAATGTTCTTCTCGATCTTCTCATCCGCTTTCTTCTTGATGTTTTCTTTACGTTTTGTCTTCTTTTGCTTATTCGCTTCGTCGACCGTTTTCGTGCGCTCCTGCCACTTTTCTTTACTCTTTTGTTTCTTCTTCTCTTCGCGTTTGACCGATTTGCGTAGGAGTTTCGGGTCGTCGAGGACTTTTTCGCCCCTCGCGCGTTTGAGGGACGCTTCCCATGCGTGTTTTTCGGCGACGCGTTTACCTTCTTTCGTCGTATCGCCTCCGGCGTCTGCTAAATCTTTTTCGCGTCTAAGCGCTTTCGAGAGCAAGTCTTTTTTGGTTTCCTTCTTCTTCTTTCCGTTTTTTCCTCCAAATCTGATGGCTTCATCGACGTCGACGTTTCCGAACGATAAGTTCATCTTTGGGAACTTTTTATTATTATTGTTATTATCGTCGTTGTCGTTGTCGTTGTCGCGAGTAGTGTTATTGTTATCCGCTCGTTGTTGTTTATCGCCTCCCGGTTTCGTTTGCGCGTCGTTTGTGTTATTGTTATTTCTCTTCTTTGCGTCTACGATTTTCTTCATTCGTTTCTCTCTCTCTTTCTTCTCCAATTTCGACTTCTCTCTCTCTTCTCTCCAATTCTTCGCACTCATCGCTTTCTTCTCGTGCTCTGAAGCTTTCCTTCGCTCTCGCGAGTCTTGTATTTTCTTCTCCAAACGTTTTCTCAACGCCTCCAATCGTTCGCTCTTCTCAAGTTGCGTAGGCGTTTTAGCGTCGATGATCATATCCCCAAACAACTTATTATTATTACTATTATTAATATTAATATTACTAGAATTACTCTTCGTCAACGCTTCTGCTTCATTATTAGTATTTCGCTCGTTCTTATCATCATCTTCGTCATCGCTCGAATCCTCTTCCTCTTCTTCTTCTTCTTTCTCTACGTTGGCTAGAGCATCCTCGTCACCTTCTGCGTCGCGGTCGCTTTCATCCCCATTCCTCTCCTTCTTCATCTTCTTCTCCGTCGTCGTCGTCGTCGTCGTCGCATAAGTCTGCGCCTCAATAGCCGTCACGCAACGACTCGGATCAAGTTTCCTCCTCTTCGCCTCTCTCGATTGCTCCTTCATTTTCTTCTTCCTCTCGGCCTTCTCTGACGGTTTCTGTCTCTGAAACCTGTTCCCAGCTGTCGCTTGTTGCGCATCGTCGTCGTCGTCATCGTTGCCCACTCGCGCATCCGCGCCCGCGACGTAGTACTTTGCCGGTATTCCATTCACGAGTCTATCGAAAAACCTGGAGTGTTCGAGCACGGCGTTCATTAACACCGATTGCTGCGTCATCACGCCGCACACGAATATTTATAAAGAACTCGTCGTCGTCGCCGTCGTCGTCTCCCTCGCTTCGTCACTTAAACTCGTTTTTGTGATCGAGAATACTTTCCTTATCTCCTCCTCTTCTTCGTCCGATGTATTCCTGTTTCGATCGATTGCCGCCGCTTTTTCTTCCCTAAATACTTTTAAAACGTTCGAGATTTACTTTACGCGTACGATCGGATACAGCGCGTTCCAGGATTCGGATCAGTTTCGAAGTAAACGTTGCTCGATTCGACTCTTAATCTCTCTCTCTCTCTCTCTCTCTCTCTCTTAATCCCTGTTTAAAATCGATTTTAATTTCGTTCACTAAACGTGTTTTAAAGTGACCAAAACGACATCGAAACGAGTTTGTTTGTTTATTGAAAGACTGATCCAATTCGGAAAAAAGCTCCACTGAAAAGTAAAAGAACGAACGAAAAGAGAACTCTGTTAAAGTAAACGCTCGAAGTAGTAGTTCGATGAGCTCTTCTTCTTCTTCTTCTTCGTTCTTTTGACGAGTGTTGGTATCAGAAAACGGTTTTGAACGAACGAATACTTCAATCGATAAAACGCGTTTCCAATTCGAAATCGAAAGCTCGGGAAAGATATCCAAACAACGTCGGTAAACTCGCGAGCACGAGATGCACGAGTGAATCGGAACGAGATAAAAAAGAAGATCGATTCGTTCTGGGAACAAACGTGAGAGTAGTGTGAGTGAGAGTAGTGCGAGTTGTCATTACTCGTAACTACGTCGTTCCTATACGCTGTGATAGTTACGATATCTTTGTAGTAAGCAGCTGTTCCGGTTTTGGCCAAAAGACAGTAAAAGCGGTTACACTCGCGAGAAGCAAGATCTCTTCAATCGATATCGATCGAATGTCGTTGTTCTACTGCCGCGTAGATACTTGCAATACTGGTGCCAGTGCGAGCCATGAACAGGATTCGGCAGGGCAGTGCGAGTACTTTGAGTTCACGACCGGCAGTTCGACGAAGAAGGCGCAGAGAACGAAAGGGCGCTTACGACTGTTCAGAGTAAGCGGTGATCGAACGCGGTCGGACGAAGACGAGCGAGATGACGAAAAGGCGACGAAGACGAAGACGAAGATCGTGTGCGTGCCGTTCGTGCCGAGGACGTTTTCGACATCGGACATATGTCGTTACTTCCAATCCTGTTTAGAGACCGTTTTAGAGTTCAGGATCGTCTGCGCGGAGGAAGCCGGGATCGAGAGAACGCATGACGCGGTCATAATCGCGTTTAGGAACGAAGATAGCGCGGAAGAGTTCGTGCAGAACTTTAATTTACAGAAGTTTTCGGAATTAAACGGGGAAGATATATGTAAGTGTTTGTTCGTGAAACGAGTGAGTTATGGAGAAGAGGAAGGTAGTAGTAGCCTTGGCGACGACGTAGTTTCAGCGGATATGGTCGAACTGCCTTCGAGTTGTCCAGTATGTTTAGACCGTTTAGATTCCGACGTTTCGGGGATTTTGACCACGTCTTGTGGGCACTCTTTTCATTCCGGATGCGTTCAAAATGGCGTGAGCGGAGCGTGTCCTGTGTGTAGATTCTCGAGCGACGCGATGGATGAAAAAATAAACGGACGACGAGCGAACGAGACGAAGTGCGAAAGTTGCGAGTGCACGAATTCGTTATGGTCGTGCTTAATATGTGGAGCCGTAGGATGCGGGAGGTATGAAAACCGGCACGCGGTCGCGCATTGGACTGAAAGCGGTCATTGTTATTCGTTAGAAATTGGAACCGGGCGAGTGTGGGATTACTCGCGCGATCAATTCGTTCATAGATTGATTCAAGGTAAACACGGTTTAGTCGAATTGACACCGAACGAGAAGAATAATAATAATGGTAGTAATAATCAGTCGTCGTCTTCTTTTTCATCTTCGTCTTCGAGACTGGCACAGAATAATAATAGAGTAGTCGAAGGTCCCGGCGGAGGAGAAGGAGGATACCAAGAGGATCCAGAGCTATCCGAAGCTTTAGTCGCATCGAAGCTCGATAATGTCGCTAATGAATACGACCGCTTGTTAATATCCCAACTCGAAGGGCAACGGCAACATTACGAAAAGCTCCTTTTAGACGTATCGGCCGATAAAGACGAAGCTTTGAAACGTGTTTCGGTCGTCTCGGAGCAAGCGACTAAGTTACGCGTGGCCACAAAACGAGCCTCAGAAGCCGAGAAACGATTGATAAGACTCGAAGAAGAAAACACGTTTTTGAGTCAACTCAACGAACAACTTCTCGCCGACGCGAACGCAGCTCGCGACGATAAGACGAAGTTAACAACAAAATCGAAAGAAAATGAGAAAATAAAAGCGCTCGAAGATAAAATAGTCGAGTTGGAACAGATGAATAGAGATTTGATGTTCTTTTTGGAATCAAAAGATGCTATTCAGAACTCGAAAGGTACAGAAATGGACGCGCGTTTTGGTCAAATCGAATTGGGAGAAAAAGAAGTTGAAGAAACGACGACGTTACATCGCGGGAGTATGAGTACTCGCGATCGACTCCGTCAAAAAGTGAAAGATAGACAAAAGAAATAGTAGTAATAAAATAAGATTAGATAGTCATAACTAGAATGAATTTTATATAATAAACACACGCAAATAATATTACAACACGTACACACACAAAAATTTTCTTTATAGTAGTATAGTAGTCCCTCTCTCTCTCTCTTTCTTTTAGTACTAAACACACGCACGAGGACGTGGGTCAATAATAATAATACAATATCCAATATACACTCACGCTTCATCTTCTTTCAGTGCTTATAAGTGGTTTCATAACATGGCAATCCTTTCAAGCCATTACCGTCACGAGATTATTCTCATCTGATTTCAAAAACGGCTCAACAAGGAAACATTTCTCGAGAAAATGTTTCGTCGCCGAAAAATACGCCAAAGCCGAACCGCAGGTCCAAATTAACGATAACTCGCCGCTAAGGCCGTTTAAATTCGTATACGGATCAACAGCTCTCGATGAATACTCCAAATTTTGATAGTTATGTTCTAATCTAGCGAGAATTTCCTCAAATCGTTCGATAAAATCGTCGTCGTCGTCGTTCTCGTCGTCGCCGCGACCGCCGTCGCCTCCTCTACCGTTTCTTACGTCGTCCGAACCGCCGTCGTCTCCATCATCGACATCGCCTTCCTCGTCCTCTTCTTCATCGAACATGCCCGGATCTTCCTCTAAAGGCCCCCCTGGTCCATCATCTCCACGACCTCGTTTCTTCTTCTGCTGCTTCTTGGCGACTTTTCGTGGCGCGCATATCTCTTTCTTCACTCCAATGTTTCGCCTTGGAGGCGCTTTCACGCTCGCCTCGGTCGCACAAGCTCTGCAGGAAGAACCAGTAACGATCGAGCGCGATGATGATTGCTTTTGTTTTCTCATCGCAATCGCGATTTGCAAAGTATTCGCGCGAGCAGCGTTCGTACAAGAAGTAGTAAACATGTGCGTCGTGCTCTGATTTCTAGTCGTTGAATAAATATCGCGGATATAAAAAAAACAGAATCGAACACAACGAATCCTCTTTTATGTCTCTCACGCTCTCGTCTGTATCGAGAAGAGATTAAGAGAGAGAGAAAGAAAAAAGGTTGGTCGCAGGTGAGTGCGAGCTCTCGCTGTCTTAATCGTCTCGCTCTTTCTCTTAAGACGCGCTCGAAAAGTCTTTTTCTTTTGAAGCAAAACGGTTGGAATTTTTTTTTCTCAAAAGTCACGACACCCTAAACGCTCTAGTGCCTATAATTTACGGATATTATTTGTACGTATAATGACATTAATTTAAATTACAAGACGCCGTACAGTTAAACGAGCGCATCCGTAGTACTTACGTTGATGTTGTTCGAGACTCGGAAGTCGGCTTTTTCTTCAAACTCGCGCAATCGCCTGCTCGGATCGACGAAGAAAAAAGCGACGAAGTTCTTGAACACGCCTCTATCGAACGGGTTATGAAACGTGCCGTCAGAGTTTCTTAAATACGTATACCTGTGTAGGTTCATTAGTTCGTTCGTGGTTATGTTACGCGCGACTTGCGCGAGTTGAGAACCGGATAATAGCAATACTGGGATTAAGACCGATAAATCGCCAGCGACGAAGAATAAGACGCCAGTCTTCGAGGCTTGTTTCTCCGTAGGCGATTCTTCCCAGATTCGGAATACGGCGACTATTAAAGCGATGATCATCGCGGCCGTTTCTAATAATAAGAAAATCACAAAGTCGCGATGGTTTTTCGCGCCGATCGTGTTCCCCATCCATGGGCAGTAATGATCAAATCGTCTAACGCATCGTTTTGCGACTTGACAATGCTTAGTCCCAGCCGGTTTCACGATTTTACAAGTCACGCATAGACGTTCCCAATTACCGGCCCATAACTCTGGATGGTCGAGCCATTTCAACTCTTCTTTATTATTATTATTATTATTGTTTTTGTCGCTGATATTATTATTGTTATTAGAACTAGATATTATTGCGCCGCCTTTTTCAATGTCATTATTATTTATTAAAGAGTTCTTTTTTCTCGCCGCTGCTAATTGCGCTCTCGTGGAGACAAAGCCAGGGTCCGAGTTCGCTACTCTCCAAAAGAATACCAAACCAATCAGAGCAAAAAGAACAACCATCCATGACCATGCAGCTACTGCAACATCGGGAGAAGTCGTCCCAATAGGTCCGACGACAATGTTATTCACGAACATTAACGTTAAACCTAAAACGATCGCTAAACATCCTGCGGCCATGCCGTTTCTTGACCACCACGTCTTCCCCTCTTGATTAGTCAATAACTGATTCGTTAACATGTTCGATAGGCTTTTATGGCCTTTTTCCATGGCCAACTGTGCAGGCGTGTTCCCATCGGCATCTCTCGATTTCAAAATATCCTCACCCCCACATAAAGCCAATATATGCGCGGCTTCGGCCTTCCCTCTGATCGCGGCCCAATGCAAAGCCGTACATCCTTCTCTATCCGCCCTCATAACATCTGCATCAAAAGCCAACAGTAACTTCACGACATCTTTAAAGCCCTTATATGCGCCCCAATGCAACGGACACCTCCTATCCTCATCCATACAATTCACGTCTAAATCCCATCGCATCAAAAAATGATACAACATCGAAGCGTGTCCGTACTGCGCCGCGACGTGCGCGCACGTATACCCGCGACAATCTTGCGCGTGCATCTTCGCCCTCCTCCTCAGTAACAACTCCGCGACCGGTAAAGCTCCTCTCACTGCTGCCCAATGTAACGCCGTTTGTTTCTCGTCATCGCACGCGTTCACTTCGGCTCCTCGGTCCAGTAAATATTCTGCGATTTGTACGCGGTTATTCAAAGCCGCCCATTGTAATGCCCTGAATCCGTTCGAATCTTTCGAGTCGATTTTCTCGTAGTTATCCTCTTCTAAGAACTGTTTCAGTTTCTCGAGGTTCCCGTATGCGGCCGCGCGCCATACGTCCCACTCCTTCTCGCCCTTTTCCTCTTCTATGTCGTCGTTCTTGTTATTCTTATTGTTCTTCTTGTTGTCGTTTTGCGTAATGGAAATTGCCTGAGCGGATTCCCCAGGATTATTCGAAAACGAGTGCGTTGAAGTCTTCGCACTCATTTCGTAGAGAACGCACTAAAAAACTGAATAAATCGAGAGAGTGACTGTAGAAGCAATCGATCGATTGAGAGATCTAAGGTTTGTACTGTTTCAGTTCGTTCGCGTGTTTATGTAATTAAATCGTTCTCTGGCACAAATAAGGAAGCAGGAATGAACAAAGTGTGGCGATTTTTAAAGAACAGTAGAGTTTGTGAAAGGCACTAGTCAACCGTGTAGGCCGTGATTTTGATTTGTTTAAAACGGAGCCGTTTTCGTAGAACGAGCGCGTCTACAATGAACGATGAACTGAGTGATTACGTTTTGTACTGTTTCTCGGCCGAGAAGAACTTATCTTCCGCGTCAGCCTTCGTTCGTTTCTTCCTACTGCTACTGTTGTTATTGTTGTTATTGACGTGATGATGATGTTGAGGCGACTGCTTTTCGTCGTCGTCGTCGTTGATGTTGTTGTTTTCTTCGTTTGTTTTCTTCGCTTGCTGCGAGGAAAGATAGACGAAGTGCTCGCGCCGTCTTTCCGCGCATTCCGCGCAAGTATTGTTCGCGGCGTTGTTCGTATGGATCATTGGAGGAACTTGATGAGTAGTCGCGAATACAGACGCTTGCGGTTCGAGTTCGGGATGATTGAACAAAGCCGCGACGTCCGCTAACTGATTTAAATTTTCCACGTTCGAAATCTGTTGTGATTGTTGTAGTTGTAATTGTTGTTGCTGCTGATGTTGAGGTTGAAGAACGTTTTGAAAGCTTTGCAAAGGATTATACATAAAACTTTGCTGAGACGGCGTCGGGCTAAATATCATTTGCATCTGCATCTGCATCATTTGGATATTCTTCTGTTGTTGCTGCAGCTGCTGAATCTGATACAAGGTCTGCGCTTCAATCTGCTTCAAGTGCTGCATTCTTTGCTGCATTTGCAATTGCTGTTGTTGCAGATTTTGTTGATCGTTTTGTTCTAGTACTATAATACTACTTCTCTTCTTCTTCGGTATTATACCATCGGGCTTGAAAAAGAAGTTTACTACTTTCTTCTTCGATGATGACTTCCCGAACACCACGTTGTTATTATTGCTATTATCAATCATAGGCGTAGGAGTAACCGTAGTTGTAGTAGTTTGTTCAATATCGGCTTCTTCTTTCTTTCCATAAACAACAATAGCAGATGTTGGTGGTGCGCCGCTCGGAATCGCTCGAGGAGGAAAAGAGTATTCTTGGTAGATTAACTGTTCTTTCTTTCTCTTTGCCGAACTTGCAAGTTTTGAGACTATAAGTCTTTGAAACGCGCATTCGACTAACACGTTCAAAGTGACTTCTTTTGGTTTCGATCGGTTATTCGTTGGAATGATCTCGAACGTACAAAGAGGCCAACCTTCGTCTTCGATTTCGTGATTATCGTCCGTTCGTTCTTCGATCTCGTGCACTTGGACTAATCTCAATAAAATGAACTCTGCGTAATCATCCTCTTCATATCCATCATCTCTTTTAACTACTACTTTTCTTAACAAACTCGCCGGTTTCACTCGGTTACGCCCAGTAACCAACGCGTTAAAAGTATCAACCTTCATTCCTCGCGTGGCGTACTCGAACAAACTCCCGATCGGTATCGTTCTCAAATCTCTTCCGTTATACGTTTTCTTGTTCAAAGAGAACCAAAAATTGCAGGCTTTGAACCGTTCGACGTACTCTTTCTCCATCTCTTGAATCCTCTCGCTTCGATTTTTCGTACGCGCGTTAGAGGACGACTTCGCCGAATCGAGGTCGTCCTTATCAGTACTGAAGCAGTCGTGCGGCTCTTGCACGATTTCGTTCTTCTTCAAAGGCCCTCTCGTATCTCTGTGTATCTCGATCGGTCTAGACTGCGAAGTTGGTTGACTGACGCCGTAAGACGTGAACTGTAACGAGTTCATCATCTTCCAGTCTTCTTCCAGTCTTCTTCCTCTTCTTCCGTACTTCCTTTATACGATTATCTTTTCTTCCAATCGCTCGTTCTCTGATATGATTAAATCCTTATTATTAATATATAAAGATCTCTCTCTCTCTCACACACACATAAACACGCACACAGATACGCGCACACAGACACGCAGACACGCACTCGCGCGTTTAATTAATTGATTAATTGATTTAATTCTACTTTAATCAGGATTAGTTTTAGTTTATGAAGTAAACAGGAAAAATGGCCTGACGATGGAAAAAGTCTTGCGAGACTTTTTTCAGCCTTTTTCTGAGTCTTTTCTCGTTTCAGTGAAGTCCAGATTGTATTTCCGGTTATTTCTCGCAGTAGGGACATAAAATGATAATAAAAGGGAAAGAGTGTGGGCAAAAACCGCGCGTAGGAATAATTTATGGTTTTAAAACGATTCAGTACGCGTGAACCGATTATTTAATGAGGGACAAAGTGCTCGTTTAAGAAATGAAACCCTAAATGAGTTGCCAAATTTGGTCACTTCGCCATATTATATTCCCGGTTATTTCCGGTTATTTCTCGCACAGAGACATAAAATAAAAGCGAAAGAATGTGCGCAAAAACCGCGCGTAGGAATGATTTATGGCTCTAAAACGATTTAATACACACGCGGGACGAAAATATCGCTCAAAAGTGTGCGTTTAAGATATGAAACCCTAAACGAGGTGCCAAATTTGCTCACTTGTATATTTCCGGTTTTTCTCGCTTGTCAGCATAAAAAATAATAAAGTAGGGAAAGAATGTGGGCAAAAACCGCGCATAGGAACGGCCCCGTGCACGTAAGCGATCGCGCGCTGGCCACAAATTCGCAGAGCCGCGCTCATCAAAAGACGTGCGTTTGTTCGTCCTGTTTACCGTTTTTCGCGTGCGACTATAGCACTCTTTTTTTGTTCTCTCGCGTAAGTATGAAATGATATCGTGCGTATATCAATCGCATACACAGTCACGATATGTTCAGTATCGGGAATCAGAAAACTGACGAGCTCTCTCTTAATCTCTCTTAATCTCTCTCTTTATGGATCGTTATGTATTGAACGAAAACGATAGAGCAAGGAAGGCTGCGAGAGCGAGCGATTGGGGACGCGTAAGCGCTCGCGCGGTATGGAGAGCCGAGAGGACGATATCGATAGAGTGCAGGGCTACGACGGCGTTTTTGTTCCCGGGTCAAGGCGCGCAATCGGTCGGCATGGCGAAAGAGTTATGCGAGACTTCGAAAGAGGCGAAGGAGATGTTCGATAGAGCGAGAGCGATTTTGGGGTACGATTTACTCGATTTATGCGTGAATGGACCGGCGGAGAAGTTGAATTCGACGGTCGTGTCGCAACCGGCGATTTACGTGAGTTCGATGGCCGCGCTGGAGAAGATGAAATCGACGTCGGAAGGACGAGCGAAGATCGACGCCGTGGACGTATGCGCCGGGTTAAGTTTAGGCGAATACACAGCGCTCGCGTTTGCCGGTGCGTTTTCGTTCGAGGATGGGTTGAAGCTAGTGAAATTAAGAGGCGAGGCGATGCAAGCGGCGGCGGATGCGCAGCCGTCGAGTATGGCGGCTATCATCGGTCTATCGGCGGAGAAATGCGAAGAGTTATGCAAGGCGGCGAGTGAACAGTCTGGGAAAGACGTGCGCGTTGCGAATTATTTATGTAATGGAAATTATGCAGTATCCGGTGCAGTCGAAGCTATTGAGAAAGTTGAACAGATTGCGAAACCTGAGTTCAAGGCGAAAATGGCCGTTCGATTAGCAGTCGCTGGAGCGTTTCATACGGATTTCATGAAACCGGCGGTTGAAAAACTCGAAAAGCAATTAGCCGCGACGACGATTAATGCGACGCGTATTCCAGTCATCTCCAACGTCGATATGTTACCACATACAGATCCCGATTCTATTCGTAAAACTTTGGCCACGCAAGTCACAAACCCTGTGAGATGGGAAGGTTCGATGCAAAAGCTCATCGCCGAAGGTTTAACCGAATGCACTGAGGTAGGGCCAGGTAAGGTCATCTCTGGTATAATCAAAAGAATCGATAAAGCGTTACCGTGCGAGAATTACATCGTTTAATCATATTTTATATATACTGATATATATTATTCATAATATAGAAATTACATTTTTGTTCTTTGCGCGCGCGAATGCCGGGGTCGGTCATTAATACTTTCCTTAATCGTCGTCATCTATCTCTTTCAACTCGGCCGTTTTAATGAACGGAAACGTCTTTTTTAAGCTCTGCGCAGTCGCGGCAGCTAACGCCTTCGGTCCCTGGAACCCTAAAACGACGTTCCCTCTTCTCCCGTCGACTTCTAAACATCGTATCGAACCGCCGTACGATCTCACTCGCGCCTGTACGTTCAACAGTACTTCCTCGACCGCTATTTTCGTCAACTCTGGACTTTTACTGCCCACGTCTCCACTGACGTTAACGACTTCTTTGAACTTCTGGCCGAACCGTTTCCTCAAAACGGCTTCGACGCCTAATTTCATCGTTTTTTCAGAACTCGCGCACGACGAACAGTTCCCGAGAAGTCTCACGGCGACTATGCCATCCTCTTCTGCGACGGCGACGACCTCGACGTTCCCCCCATCATTGATCAAAGCGTATCTTATTTCCTCTAACGCTTCATCCACTGTCGCCTTCGTCATTCTACTACTCCTATCATTCATGGCATACTCTTCTTCTTCTTCTTCTTCTAAAACTTCTTTGTTATCATTCGCAATCTTTTCGAATGGGGAAACGATGGTTTCCATCATCGCTAGGTGTTCTCGTCGCTCACTCAACGCGATTTTCTTCGCTCGATCGATCCTCCGACGCTTCATCGAAAACGTGCTCCAAACATAGTCTCTACTAATCGCGCGCATTTTCTCTCTCTCTCTTAAACTCGCTTTTTATTTCGCTTTGATTATTTACTCGTAAAGTGAAGATTTCTTAAACTAATCAAATTCCAAAATTCGCAAGTTTTTCATATGCGCGCTAGCTTTGATAAAGCGATACGAGCGATATATTTAAAGATCTCGGAAAGCCTGAGCGTTGCGCAAACAAGGCCGAGGATGACGAGTGCGATTATGCGCACGATCGGTAGTAGTAGGAGGAGTAGTTCTCTTCCTCGTTCATCTTCCTCTTCATCAAATGCTTCTTCTTCTGCGTTCAGAGCTTGTACTAAATGGAACGAGCAAAGGACGATGAACATCGATCGTCGAATGAGGAAAGGGAATACGAGCAGGGCGTTCAATGGAAACACAAAAACAAGCGATGATCGCGCGTTTTCTAACCTTGGTTCGAATGCGAGTACGCACGAGAACGTACTGGAGACGATTTCGATGCTGCAGAGAGGATTTCGGTATGAACAGAGAACTGGGTACGCGAACGCGCGAGGGAAACGATTCGCTACGTTCGAGCAATTTCTCGATACGAAATTGAGGGAGATGTTAGACGGTAGTCGTTTAGGTAGTAGTAGTAGTGGTCGAGGTGGTACGAGCATGAGTTATAGGGCGCGAGAGATTTTGGAAAGGATGGCGATAGATTCGACGTCGTACGCGAATCAAACGGAGGAAGGGCGGAAGACGATGCTGTCGAATATGGATAAGGCGCTGAGGATCGTTAAGGATGATTGCATGTCTTTTAGTGATGGGGTTGGAGAACGGAGTGAGGTTGCTGATGTTGATGTTGTTGTGGATGTCGTTGCTGGGTGGAGACCGCCAGTGAAGAGAGAACGACAACAACAACAACAACAACAACAACATTCTCCAACGAGTACTCCTACTACTGCTACTGCTACTACTACTAGCTGGAATTCTTCTTCTTCTTCTTCTTCTTCTTCTTCTTCTTCAATGATGCAAAAGAATAGGACATCGACAATCACCCCAACGATGAGTTCATCATCGTCATCATTAAAAATGACTGATTCGATGAAGAGTCTAACGATAAAAAAGAAAATGCCCACGGTTATTGTATTCGATCTCGAAACGACCGGGTTACGGAAAGATTATGACCGGATTGTCGAAATAGCGTGCGTAGATCTTTCGGATGTTTCCAATAACGATAGTAGTGGTGAAGAAATAAGAAATTTTCAGACGCTCGTAAATCCGGGGAGATTTGCAATCCCGCCGCTTGTACAACAGCTTACAGGAATAACTAACGCGATGGTCTCAGCGCCAGAAGTTCCAAGTTTTCAAATTGCTTCCGAACGTTTCGAAGCATTTATTGAGTCCGCAAAATTAAGGAATAAAGATAACAATGACTATAGTGGCGAAGTGTTACTCGCCGCGCATAACGCTCGACAATTCGATAGCTCGTTTTTACAGAGAGAATATTGGCGCCTGGGCAAAGAAATGCCGCCCGATTGGCGATTTTTGGATACGCTCCCGTTATCACGCAACGTTTTGAAGGATTCAGAAACGAAGAAAGACACAAAGTTCACTTTAGACGCTTTAAGTAAGCACTATGGAATTTCAATAAAAGAAGGCGAAATGATGCACCGCGCGCTTACAGATGTGAAATGTCTATCACGAATTTTACAACAGTTAATAATTGATAACGAAAAATCAAACTCTAAGTTTTCTGCAGATAAAGTTGCGTTATTAGAATCGTGTTCGTTCTCCGTCGGCGATACCGGTGGAAATTCTTTGAAGCGTTCAACAACAGCAGCTGCAAACAACATTGCGTCGACTAGTGCAGCTCAGCCCTATTGGTTTGCAGGTGGCACCACACGAACATCAACTGGTGGTATAGCTGATCCCGCTGACCCGTGGGGAAACCTCCGCGCGATGAGTAGTACCGATGATTTTGATGACAATCTCAACGGTAATGATGATGACGATACGATCATGATGACGTTCGGTGAAACAAGGAAGCAATATAAAGAAGAATCGGACGAGGCGAAAACGAGGAACAGATTAAAACGTCCGTTTTGGGCACAATCAGACCCAATCAACGGGTTTGCTCCTCCAACGCTCGATTTTGAAAAGCTTCAACGACCGATTCTGATGAGCGATTCTGAAAAAGAACTTCTTCGTTACAACAAAGACGTGTGGAAAGAAACGCCAATTGCAGAAGCTTTTGGTGAAGGTTCAAAGTATTTTGACAAGCTCGATGCTGAACATGCTGCGGGCAAACTTGATGATGACGAGCTTAAAGCTCTTAAAAATGAAAACATGAAAACGCTCAAGACTCTTCAGGAAAACAATAAACCAGATAAAGACAGAAAGGACAAGGACAAAGAAAAAGAAAAGGAAAAGGACAAAAAGGACAAAGTGGAAACAGTCGAAGCAATCTTAAGAGTATGTCCGAGAAAGTATCAAGAATATTCTCGAATGTCGAACGATGTGAGACCTGGGACGTCAGTTTCTTTGCGTGGAAAAATCGTCGGAGTCCAAATCGCACCGTATTCCAAATCCCGTTCGAAACAGCCAAATGTAATTACGCTTGAAACTATTGATGATGATGGTGATAATGATGAAAGTAATAATAAAAACACTAACGATAGTAGCATCGGATGGGGAAAAAGTACAAAGAGAAAGTTTAAAGTTAAAATTTGGGATTATATCACCAAAGATCAAAAGATGTCTTTGACGAGAGACGCGATTGTTAAAGTTCGAGGAACGCTAGGAAATTTTATCGGTTCTGAATTCTCTATTGAATCCGCAAAAATCATCACCGATAAGAGCGAAATTAATAAACCAGTTGGAAATGCTGGCGAAGTTGTTGCAACCTACCAAAAAAAAGGTTTAATGACAAACGAGGAGTGGCATAAAGCCATCCCTCGAGCGCTTGAATTCTTCAATGAAAAGTTGGACAAATTAGAAGTAGATCCTTTAGAGATTTCGCTCAGGGAAGAGAATGAATTATTGAAAGAGCTTCAGCTTATCTCTCACAAAGATGCTTTCAATGCAATTCACGAGCCAGCTACGGTTGAAGATGTTGCCAGAGCGCGAGAACGATTGGCGTTCGAAGAGCTTTTCATCCGACAAGTTCACCTAATGAGCGAACGCAAAAAATTTCAAACTTTAGCTTCCAATAAAGAGGGCATTTCGATCGTTTCAACGCACCTTTGCGATCAACTTAGGAAAGAACTATCTTTTTCTTTGACTGGATCCCAAGATCGAGCACTGGAAGAAATATTAAACGATATGGCTGGGCCGGCGCCGATGTTGCGTTTGCTTCAAGGCGATGTTGGATGTGGTAAAACCGTCGTCGCAGCTTTAGCTTTGTTAGCGGCTGTTGGTGCGGGCCACCAAGGTGCGTTCATGGCACCCACTGAAGTACTAGCCAATCAGCATTATAAGACTATATCTGATCTTTTGCGTGAGATGGGTCCGGATGCCCCAAAATGTGAAATCATAACTGGAAGCACGAAACAAAAAGATTTGAAAGTAATTTACGAAAAGATTGAGTCTGGTGAAATTTCAATCGTCATTGGAACTCATTCGATATATAACGCAGATCTAAAGTACAAATCGCTTGGTTTAGCCGTAGTAGATGAACAGCATAGATTCGGAGTTGATCAAAGAGCGAAATTATCCTCAAAAGGAAACGAGATTGGAACGCCTTGTCATTTGTTGACAATGACCGCAACGCCCATCCCTCGCACGTTAGCGATGACGAAATACGGTGAGATGGGGTTGAGTGTTATTGAAGAGAAACCTGCGGGACGATTACCGATTTTGACGAAAATTTTAGATCCGCCCGAGCACGAAACCGCTTTCGAGGCTATAGAAGAAGAAACGCGACGAGGCGGGCAAGCGTATTATGTTTTACGTTATGTTTCCGAGAAAGAAACTGACAAGAATCAAACCAAAGGAGCCGAAGAAGAATTCGAGAGAATAAAAAAGAGGCTTCCTAACGTTCGGTTCGGTCTTTTGCATGGCAAGTTATCGTCAGAGGATAAGCAAAATGCGCTCGATTTATTTGTAAAGGGCGAGACGCAGTGCCTCGTTGCAACTTCCGTCATCGAAGTCGGCGTTGACGTCCCAAACGCGTCTTTAATTATCATCGACGCCAATGTTGGTGGTGGCTCCGGTGGATTCGGATTAGCCGCTCTTCACCAATTACGCGGTCGTGTCGGTCGTGGTGCTCGTCAATCTCGATGTTACTTACTGAATGCGCCAAATGTAGATGAAGAGCGCGACGACCAAAGTAGAGAACGTCTCGCCGTGCTCGAAAAAACGAACGATGGTTTCCGCGTTGCAGAATCCGATTTGCAATTAAGAGGTGCTGGCGATTTCTATGGAACAAATCAGTCTGGAATCTCCGATCTTTTCCATGCGAGCTTGGCGACTGATTTATATCTCCTCGAAAGTGCCAGAAAAGCAGCCGCCGAGTTAGTTGCGACAAGCGATGAGATCGAAGTCGAAGGTAAAGATGGTCAAAAAGAAAAAGGCGTACGTTTACCGGCTTTTATTGAAATCGCTTTAGAAGCGATTAAAGAAAAAATCTCCGTTCCGTCGGCGTCTGAAACAAAGTAATTACAATTACAAAACTATTACATTAAATGTAGGTACCAGTACTAGAAGTATATATAATATGTATATATTATTTTTGCAGTTTTGCCGCTAACGACCCTAAAAAGTTGAACAGTCTGTATCTCTTCGACCTCTGCCACGGATTCGCCTCTGGAAATGGCAACGGACTCCCGACTGCGTAGAACAACCCAAAAACACCCCCAAGTCCACCAGTGTTCCCAACCGTCCGGTCCATGACTACGCCGACGGTTATCTTCGTCACTTCGCCTCGTTCGTTAAACGTCAAACTTAACGCTTGCGGAGGGCAAACGACGACCTTATTCGTCGCCTTGATCGTCCCGGCCAAAGTCCCCGTATGCGTCCCAACCGTCCTATTCTGAAACCAAACCCTATTCGTCTCAAACGGATCGACCCTGAAATGATGAAACTGCGATTTCATGTCCGGGAACCCTTTCGCTAAATCGAACCCGCTGACGGCCTTCACGAACTGCTCTCTTTTCAATGGCCCAACGACTGGACCAATGAACTCGAAGTCCTCCGATAACGATATATTCGCAAATCCTTTTCGTAAGTTCTCTTTCGTCAATTCAATCAATTCTAGCGGTTTAATCGCGAAAGTTGATTCGCTCAACATCTTCTCCTCATCGATGACGTCGTATAGATTATTACTCTCCGTCGCAATCCGAGCAGTTTCTGCGTTTGCAGAACTCGCAGCAGTCGCAGAAGTTAGGCCGCGGCGTAAATTACTCACCATCGATTTCTTCGCACAAAACACGAACGAAGGAGCAGCGCGAGAGCACGAGTGCATCGCGCCTCCTTTATTCTTCCTCTTTTTCCTTATTTCTAGAGTAAAGTCGCTCTTGACCGTTTAAGCGTTCTCGAAGTCGTTTTGTTTTGTGTCGTTTTTGATTACGTCATCGCGTCGATGGAAAAAAACGATTAACCAAAATATATTCCCTAAATACTCCATTCTTAGTAAACACGACTTTCCCTATATCCTACAACGAGCTCGTCGTGAACAGCGAGACTAAAGAAGGCAAAGAAAGGTACTCACGAAGAGCCTTGGTTTTAATCGTAACTCGTTTCGTTGCATCGTGTCGTTTTTGATTACGTCATCGTCATCGGAAGATCTCTTCAATCAATTGATTAACCAAAATATATTCCCTAAATACTCCATTCTTAGTAAACACGACTTTCCCTATATCCTGCAACGAGCTCGTCGTGAACAGTGAGACTAAAAAAGGCAAAGAAAGGTACTCATGAAGAGCTTGATTTTAATCGTAATCGTTTCGTTGTATTCCCACGCGTCGATCGAGAGCGTTGAAGCCTTGGACAAGAGAATAACTTGGTCGTTCTCTTTGCAAACCGTTACGGTTTACGCGGACGAGAAATTAACGATCGATTGGACCGGTTCACACGATGTTTGGATGGATTCGGTCGATAGATGCACCGGTGGTGGTACGCAGAAAACGCCCGAAGCAGAGGGTGGTGAATGGACCGCTCTCGCTGGTACTATTCCAGTTGGGACGCACTACTTCTCGTGCAGGGTCGGAAATCACTGCTCGAGGAACATGAAATTAACCGTAACGAGCGTCGCCGGGTCAAACACGACGGCCGGGAACGCTCCAGGTCCAGTGCCGAGTCCAAGTCCAGATCCAGTGCCGAGTCCAGGTCCACAGCCGAGTCCACAGCCGAGTCCAGGCCAAATGAATGCTACATCGCCGACTCCACAGTCATCGGCGCAGACCGCGTGGAAGACTTCCTCTTCGATAGTTCTCGCGTCGGTCGCGTTCGCGCTCGTCTCTTCGCTCGTTTAAGAAGACGCAGAGAGAGAGCGAGAGAGAGCGAGAGTTAGCTTTACGACTCCGCACTATTTATTTATGTGTACATTTATCGCGATTATTGTTTTAATACTACACTTTACCCGGTTTAATCGACAAATGGACCGCGATATCCTCGTTCAACTAATCTCGCCCGAGTGTACTGTTGGCTTCCTCACAAAAACAGATTACGATTAATTGAATGGGTTGCTCGAACTCGAAATCGTTAGCAAACGATCGCGCTCGAACGAGTACTACTCAACCCTGTTCTTCTTCTTCTTCTTCTGATGACGATGCCGATGATGATGCAGAATACGCCCTCGATGTAGATCGAGTGTGCGTGAGCGGGAATACTTCTAACGAACTCGTGATTGGAAAAAAGAGGTCGATCCTAAAGAACTCGAATTCGCAGGAATGTTTGTTCTCAGTAGCGCAATCGATGAACAAGGACGAACAAGAAACGATGTTTGTGAGTTTAAGAGAGGACGATTTGATAGCCGCGCATAGCGCGACGACGAAGGAAAAACAACAACAACGACAACGAGAACAGATGAAAGGAGGGGAGTTGAGTCCAAGGCTGAGGAAGAAGATTTCGTTCGCGGATGATTTAGAGAACGCGGAGATGAATACGAGTAAAGAGGAACGAACGATAAAAAAGGCTGCGATGACGACGACGATGAACTGGACGTCGATGTTTAATAGGAGTAGTAGTAATAATGTTGCGCTCGACGTAAGCGCGGTTGTTACCGAAAAAAGTAATACCGACGACGACGGTTCTTTTTCGTCCGAGGACGTTGGGTTAACGAACGAAGAAGAGGACGAGGAAGAGTGGTGGTTCCATGGGATTTCGGTATCGACGCAAAGAGCGAGGTCGGAGGTTTTAGACGCTCGATTAGAAGCGGCCGACGGAGAGACAGAACGTTTGAGAGCGATCGCTAACTTGAGTAGAAAAACGTTAGTAGAGTTGATAATATCAGCCGGTATAACGAAAGAAGAATTGCAACCTGAAATTGAAGATTTAAGAAAAGAAATCAAGAAAGGACGAAGGAAGAGCGTAGAGTCGATGGAGATCAACGACAACGACGCCGAACCGTTTTTATACGACAGCGAACGGATTTCGAACTTACTCTCAAAGTTTCTAGATAAAATCGATTCGTACGATTCAACCATTGGACAAGCGAATAATAAACCAGTTGCTTTGACAATATTAACTCTTTGGGCTAGAACCGGTGACGTCGAAGCGGCTCTTTCTCGTGCGGAATTAGAAAAATCGCGATTAGCGCACTCGTCGGCGAAATGGACTCTTCAATCGGCAATTCAAGCGGTTAATGATACAATGGCTAGAGAAACAGTCGTCAAGGAAAAACTCAAACGTCGCAGAAAGATTCTCGAAACTGCAACGAAAAGAAAAGAAATAGCGCACAAAGAGTTGGAAACTGCTGAAAATAGACTCGAGCTTGCGCAAGAGATTCGCACGAACATGAACGTCGCTCTGGCAAAAGCGGTTGGAGATTTCGAAACGTCAAAAGCTGCACTCGTGCTTTGGAAAAAACGTAGAAACGGTGCAATGATGACGTTCAAAGATGCCATTAATGAACTTACAGACGATACCGTTCGCGAAGTTACGGCTAAGCGAGAAGAATTCATCTCCAGGGCATCAAAGGCTTCCGAGGCTTTATCTTTAGCATACAGCGCGCTCGGTAATAGATTACAAAGAGCTTTAGATGAAGGTTCTCGGCATAGACCGGAGCCGCGTGATGAGCAAAATTCGCGCACTTTGAATAACGACGCTCGAGCTGCATTCGTGGCGCATAACCGCGCTGAACAAGCAATGAACGCGCCTATTTCACTACATTTTGCAAAGTTAAACGCTTTAGAGTCTTCGACCAGACACTTGTTAGCCGAATGCGAGGAAGCTGTAACAAAAGGTATTTCATTGTTTTACGAAGCGTTTAAAGTAGAGCGCGAGGCGAGAGAGAAATCGGAAACCGCGAACTTGGACGCAAAAATTTGCGAGACGACTTTGGAGGTTGCGCAATCTTATGCTCAAACGGCAGATCGTGAATACGCGGATGCTCTATACTTTGCGCAAAGCACGATGGAACACGAAATTTCTGAAGTGAAAGACGCGATGATTGTCACAAAGCGCCGATTAGAAGAAGCGAGTGAACAGGAGAGAATCGTACAAGCTGAATTATCAGAGGCTATCGAAAAGTGGGGGAAGAAAAAAGCGTTGATGTCAAAAGATAACAAGAACTCTCCATGGAACGCGGTGACTAGGGCGGTGAACGACGTGCACGAATTATCGACCGTGATCAGAGGACGCGAGATGATTGCAAACCCAGTAGACGAGAAGGTTTCTTTTCCTGTACATTCCTTAAACAACGAAGACGGTAGTAATATTACCACTGACGCGGTTTCGTCCGACGACGTTCATCAGCTTAGACACAACGCGACGGAAGTCGGCTCCATCGCTTCAACGAACTCTGATTTAGAAAGTTTAATGCGAACGCTTTCTGGTGGTAGTTTCACGGCTCCGGAAGCAGTCAGACGAACGCCGGTTTTGGACAAGATTCACAACGCGGCTGAAAGATACGAAAATGAAGCAGACGTCGTTAGAGCTACTAGAATGGTCGAACTGAAAGCTAGAGAGTCCGTGGATGACTTTGTTGGGCAAATTCACAACGCGGCTAAAGGATGATTTTTGATTTTGTTTTGTTTTGTAAGTAAATAAATTAGGTACTATCATACATCATAAATATACAAACAATTTTTATTAACCTTTTATATCGAGCGAGATGCCCGTTTTATACGTCTTCGATGCCAAATGTGCCTGTACGACAAAGTCGGCTCTCGCCGATTTGCATATGTCGTACTTGTGCGACATATCAATCGTGCCCGCGGAATTAAAAACAGCTCGCGACGTTCGATTCTGCAAACCAATCGCATACGCCAAACTCCCCGAACTTCGTCCACAAACACACTCCAACGCACCCCTTAAATTATCATTCACATCGAGCTTAGTCGAAATACCAAACTTTATACGATCGAGCGCGTTATCAGCCGCAAACGCGATAACCGTATCTCTCTCAATCGTCTTCTGCATCGCAATCGCGTACGATTCAATCCCGCCTTTCTTCGTCACGGTCGAATCAACGCCGACGACTACCCCGTTTCCAAGAACATCCGTACATACGTTACAAGTCATCGCCTTTACGTTCGGTAACTGTACCTCGAACTTCATTCCAGTGCCTTTGCTGATCTCGTACTGCGCAGATACCTTCTCGAACGGTAAATGGTCCGCCTTGCCGTAGAGCACTCTTTCGTTGAACAAATTCGTGCTCTTCAACTGGATCTTCATCCCTTTCAAGACCGCGTCCTCTGCAAGCCTTAAGTCAAAAAACAATTCCTTTTCGGGCATTGAAACGATCAATGCGATATCGATCTTGCCCTGGAAGATCTCATGCGTCAAAGTCTGTCTCGAAATCATTCGGTCCTTCAGGATCTGAACATCCGTCTTGATCGTGTTCCCTAGATCATGGGCAAGCCTATGCTCGAGTTTCAGGTTCTTCGTGAGTACTTCGGATATCGATTCGCCTATGTTCGAGAAGAACATCGTCTCGTCTCCCGTGCGTTTATTCGTTTACTAGTACTAGTGTGTGCGTATCCGTTTTTTGATTAAATCGATCCTGATTTCGGTCAACGCGAGAACACAGTTGTGAAGTTGTAGATCTGAAGTGAAACAGTTGTTTAATAATATGGACTACTAATCTACTATGTATATGTATCAATTTATGGTATATGATTATTTTGTTATCGTCTACTTGGGCCGGCTCCGGCACCGTAATACCCTCGGCTCACTGGAGGCGTCGTACCGTAACTTTGCGCGTACTCTCTGGAACTCGTTTCAGCGCCTACAGCGCCAGTTTTCGTAAGCGTTTCTCGGTAAAGCGGTCTCTGTTCTGCGGCGGAACCGGTCATGTTAGTAGTGTTCTTATTTGAATTCTTCAAACGATAACGAACCAATCTTCGGTAGATCGATCGTAGGACGAGGTAGATGATTATGATTGCTAAAGCGCCCATGATGGCGCCGGTCAAGCCATCCGCGGCTGACATTGACATGTTGAACGCATGTACGAGGAAGTCTCGGCCTGACTCGAATCCGGTTTCGACTTTGTTCGCAGTCCAATGAATCGCGTCGCGGACAGATTCTGGCAGGAAGTAGAACCATTCGTCGACTCTGTTCTTCTTTTGATCGATGAGAGTGATTTCGTAGTCAGTGGCGAGCGCTGGAGCGCCGGTCGCTCGAAGACGAGAGACGACCGCGTCGATGATTTTAGGATCCGAAAAACGCTGCGCGATGAGAAGTTCTTTACCGTCCACATCGTCAGTTTCTATGACCATGGTAATCTCTGTGGCAGCAGTAACGTTTGAATCAGTCGTCGTTGTTGTTGTAGTTTCATCAGTACCAAGACCACCACCTTTAGAAGAAGAAGAAGATGAAGACGTCTTGGCCGCGCTCTTCAGTGGTAATACGAAAGAGTTCTTTCTCACCGCCGAGTTAACAGAAGAAGAAGGAGAAGTCTTCGATAAATCTTTTTTCGCCGTTGCTTTCTTGATGTATTCACTGAGATAATCTACGTCGTTATAATTACTGTTCTTGTCTTTGAGCGCCTTTCTTGGCAAAGCTCCGAGCGCGGCGGTTGACCTCGCCAAACCAAGCGCAGCTCCCTTCTTCGCGATAACTTTACTCTTCATAATTGCTCGATTTGCTCGCTCTTTCACGGCAGATTCTTTTTCTGCTCTGGACAAAGTCGCCGTGGACGATGGCGACGACGCGTCGCTACTTACGACGTAATCGTGAAGCGCAACAAACGTAATCTTGTCCGTAGTCGTATCCAAGGCTTCGGCGAATACTGCCTTCGCGGCATTTTCATCTTCCTCTGTGAACGATTCAACGTTCACACCGTTCAAAACGAAACTTGCTTCAATCGATTTGCCTGTATCAACGGTAAGAAGCGCGTCAGAAATTTCATCCAAACTCTCCGCAACCGGAAAAGCCTCGCCCTCGGTACCTACTACTGAGGTCTGTGACTCACGAATAACATCAACGCCCGAACCGCTCACATCGACTTCAACAATCGGGTCAGTGTTCAAGATACTGACACTGTCGTCTCGGTTCTTCAAAGTTGTAACAACGGATTTGTCTTCGTTTTCATCTGTCAAAGCTGCGACGACAGCCGGAGGCGCGTCAGCTGGAATGTCTTCAACATCCTCTGCGCACGTACCTGATTTGCCGTCGTGATGACAAATAAAATCTTCAACCGGGTTGCTGCTCGAACTGCTCGAACTACTCGATGATGACGATGACGACGACGACGACGACGAAGATGAAGACGAAGATGACCCAGAGGACGTGTAGCTCGAAGCCGATTCTGTTGGAAAAGTCACTTCAGAGCTCAAAACTTCTTGCACTTCGCCCTCACTTTCTTCGGCTGAAGATGCGAGATCTTCATCAGTGCCTTCTTGCTGTTCGAGAACTTCTTTCAACACATCTCTAGACTCTGAAATAGCTTCCTCGATTTCTGAAACAGTGGCCGCTTTGTCCGTATACGGCGTACCCGTCGCGTCAAGATTTTGCACTTGCGCCTCGATTTCTTCCGCTCGATGCTGCAAAAACTGCTCTTGCGTTTTGAAAACTTCGCTCATCGCGTTGGATTCCTCGACAAGCTCAATCTTTTTGTTAAGAAGATCGAGTTCTGCCAACTTTGCTTGCCTTTCATCCATTTCATTAACGGTATTACCGAGAGATTCAATCTCCGCGAGTAATTGTTCTCTTTCATAGTTATAAGAAGACAATTGCATTTGCAACGAGGAGTTTTCAGCAGCTAAAGTATCTTTCTCCGTGGAAATCTCCTGCTTTTGAACCTCTTCTTCCTGGATTACAACCTTATCTTGCTGAATTGCATTATTGGCTTCGTCGAGCTGGTTGGACAATTCTTCTATGTCGGTTTGATAGTTCTCCGCATCGCTTGCGGCGTATTCGCCCTCGGTCTGCGCAGCTTCCAATGCTCTGTCTTTGTCTTCCAACTCTTTGTCCTTTTCATCTAACGCTTCCTCGGCTTCGTCCAATCTTCCTTGCAAGTCTTGAAGCTGATCCGATAACTGTTGAGCTTCATCATAGTTTGGCTGCGGAACGCCAGCGGCGTCAGCCTTGATTTCATCCGCGGCTTCGTTCAACTCGTTCATTTTGCCTTCCAATACTGCATATTCCGGAGATGAAGAAGACATCATGGACATTGCGTTCATAACCTCCGATTGTTGCGTCAAAATCTCGTTTTGAGCGTTGATTGCTTCAAGCCTCGTCGTCATTGTCGTAATCTTTGTTTCCAACTGATCGGCAGTCAGCGGCGGCGTTGGAATTGCATCGAGTTTCGTCTCCGTGAGCTCTTTCTGTTGCTCGGCGATTCGAATCTCTTGTTCAAGCTGTTCAACTTTATTTTCCATTTCTTGAATTGCAACTGTTTCTTCGAGCGTATTGTTTTCATCTTTCACGTCTTCGAGTTCTTCCTTGATTTCGTCGCAATCATCTTGGTCCATCCCAGTCTTGGCTTCCATCGTATCTTTCGGATTGAAACGATTCATGATTTGTGCAACTTTTGGCCGCACGGCAGTATGCGAGACCGAAAATTGAGATGAATATGGGTGCGCGACCGAAGCTTTTCTCGCCGGGTTATTCGTGGAAGAAGATCTCGCGCCAAACATGTTCGCATACTTCGACGCAATCGAAGACGACGAAGGAGATGACGACGACGACGTTTTATCTCTTCCATATAATGATGCAGATGATGCACGCAAATCCGAATGCAAGCCGGTGGTAAAAGCAGTACTACCGCTCGTCGACGGCACCAAAGTCGCAGCGCTCGCGGTTGTTGTCAAAGCTCTCGGTCTCAAATACTTTTGCGCCGTTGGCGATAAAGTTTTCATCGCGCGCACTTTCGTCATATCCAAATTCAAACCAGATGAATACTTGCTCGGGATTGAAGATTTCGCATCTCTCAAAGCTTGCAATTTTTCTTCATCAGAAGGAGATATCGCGGAAGTAGTCTTCTTCTGCGCCCCGCTGATGGCGGTCTCGGTCTCTTTGCTCGCTTCTTCCAAGAGTCTATCAGCTTCGGCGGCCATGTCCATTTTTTTCATAGAAGATGAAGATGATGCTGATTTCATTGGAACCTTATTAGTATGTAATAAATCTTCACCAGATACAGTAACGCCAGACTTCAAGGAAGATCTCAATTCGTCCAAGGTCGGATCTGATCTCAGAACTGGAGCGTTCAACGCCGTCTTCACGGCGGATGACAAATCCTTTGTAGAGGTAGAAGAAGATTTCCCAAAATATGCATCCAAATCGTCTATACTCGACGACGACGCTTTCTCTGCATTCTTTGCCCTTAACTCTTCCGCGCTCGCGATCTTCGTCGCTCGCGTCGTTGGAATCGCAGCGGTAGAAGCAGTAGTAGTAGAGCGAGATCCAGAAGCAGTAGATCCAGAACCAGTAGATCCAGAAGCAGAAGCAGAAGCAGAAGCAGAAGAGCTACTACTACTTCCATCGAAATCGAAATACCTATCCAGTTTCTTCTCGGTCTCTAAATCATCTCTCGCTCTTGCGTCGTCGCCAATCGTTCGCAGATCGACTGCGAATGAAGTATCGTCAGAATCCAATTTCGGTGGTTTCGGTGGTTCAATCAATCCATCGCCTAACGATGACCGCCTGTTCACGACATGATCTTCACCATCGCGAATACTTCGCTTTCTGCGTTTCCCTTCGCTCGTTTCTTGTTCATTCTCCTTCGCTACACCGAGCACTTCGTCGTCTTCTGCGATCATCACATGATGATGTTCCCGGTTTAGCCGCGGCTCCTTTTTTTCGCTCAAAATCGAATTCGCATTTGCTTCGACCGCGGACGACGCAGATAACGCTAAAGCGGAAACGATCGCGATTAAAGCGCGAGATCTCTGCTTTGCGCCTTGCTCGTTCATTTTATTCTTAATCGTTAGGTCTTGCGCTTTGCGCTTTGAGCGTGTTTAACTTATGCTTTGTTTGTATCGCTTTTTCTCGTTCTTTTCTGGAGAGATTTCGCTTTGTTGCTTTTGTGGGTTTAGGGTTTAGGGTTTGAGAGAATTTAAGAAAAGAGTTGTTTTAAGGAGGCGCGGCTGAAAATAAAAACGGATCTGGATAACAAAAAAGTTTGACCGCGCGGTATGAATTTTTCTTACCGCGCACTTGTAAGTTACGATCGGTGAACGAAAGTACTGGTCGCTAAAATCGTACGCTAGTCGCGTCGTAGTTTTAAAGCGATGATTTTTAAGGGTACGATGAAACTGATTCAACAGAGAACTTGAGATTAGAAAGACTTGTGTGGTGAAAGAGTGCTGTAGGGGGCTAAGTTTAGCGCAAACGCTTCTCGTATTACGGTGAGTGCTGCTAACTATGCTATGCTACTATGATGACTAGGGTGCGTATGGGGTCGTGAAACGCGCGTTTATAGACGAACGAAAGAGGCTTGGATCCACTTTCGGCGCATTTCGGTTTCATCTTTTCTATTCTTAATGATCCTCGCGAATTTCGTGCATTCGATCAACTGGAACATGGCTTCTTTATTAGTAGTAGTGGTAGTGTTATCATCGTTCTTCTGAGCACAAAATTCTTCAACGAGACCTTCGATTGAGAAGAACAACGAACGCGTTCGATCGGATCTTACGTAAAAATGGTCGCCCAATTTTTGCCCGTCCCTCCTCGCTTTCTCGAACCTAACTTCGGCTAAATCACCTATGGCATAATCACGAATTAGGCATCGACCACGACCGTCTCTTTTCAACGTTTTACTAATGTTCTCGACAGCTTTTGAGACAGTTTCTGGACTAAGAGCGGATAAGACAAAGACGCACGTACATACGTCGATTCCGTTTTTTGGGACCTTGAAGGCGATTAAATCTTCTTTCGTTATATCGCACACGAACTCTATTATGCGCGCTTGATCTTCTACGCTCAAAGTAGTTCTTTTACGTTCTCTTAAAACCTCAATCGCGTTTGAGGAATAATCGCAACAATACACTATTGCCGTTTCATCGTTCTTAATAATTGGAAAAACAGAGTTACCGACGCCGCAGCCAAGTTCTAAATATACTCTGTTCTCCTCAGGCAACGACTTCACTAAGTTCTCTAAATCACTCTCTAACCCCCTCATACTATCGCTCTGTTCCGCAGTCGTCGTATCGAACTCATCCACCTCAATATTCTCCGGCATCGGCTCGTCTATAAATCTCCAGTCTGGTTTCTTAAAACAATCCTTGAACTCGCGGTAGAACCATTGCCGATCGTTAAAGAAATTCCCTTTATGTTGCTTATAAAAGTAATCCCAGTTCTTCGATGCTTCGCGCTCGTACTTGTCTTGCCAAAACTTCGCTGCTATGAACTTATCTTGATACAATGATTTCGTTTGCGTCTGCGTCCGCGTCGTTGTTGACATTTTCTCTCACTCAACTACCACTTTTCCAAAACTTTCTCACCAAAATCTTGATCGATCAAATATACTTGTACACTTAGCCCTAATGAATGAAAATACTACACCTTTTCCTTTGCTTCTTCTTCTTCTTCTGACTCCTTCTGTTTCCAATACGAACAACAGCGCTCGTATCTATCGATTTCTTTCCTACACAATTCGATATTAATCGAATGCGGGGAAATCTTAGTCTTTGTCACCGGTAACGTCGATATGCACTTTTGAATTTTACAGGAGAACGATTTACACTTTTGTTCGCAGATATCGGCGTCTTTGCGAGTTTTCGATCGCGAACTGCGATTTTTTTGTTGATAAACGAACGGCGTGTGTTGTTGTCCCATGCACGAGATAAAGGGAGCTTCTTGTTATGAAGACATTTCGTGTGTTTGTACGCATACAAAATAAAGTATTAAAATGACATTTTTTTATGAATGTAGTTATTTAAAGAGACAATAGAACGACGTTCAGATATGAAGAAGATCATACGCTGTTGTACTGCGCAGTCGATTGCTTACGAACTAACGGCGTTAGGTCATCTTCGTTATCTGATCCAGAAGAAGTCTTCGATTGGCGGTAACGGTGCACGGCGAAGAGACCGAAGCAAGCGACGGCTAAGAGAGCAGAGGCTTGAGGAACTGTAACCGATGATAATGAAGCAGACGATTGCGATGATGATTTACCGAGCATCGATGAGGAGGCAAAGGTAATGTCGGATGGGCATTTTTCCGGCTCAAGAGCGCAAGTGGCTTCGCAGGAACCCCATGAATACATTTCGTCTCCCTTATACACGCGGTGTTGCGATGTAGCGCCGTTCCATGAGATCGTTTCCGTGCAAGAAGCCATTGTTGAGAGGATATCGCCCACTGGACATTTCGTTGCATCGCCGACGCATCCGATATCGGAAACCGCAAGTGTTTCATCATCCGGATTCAATTTATCGTAAAGATAAAATCCGAACTCTTCATCGGCTTGGGGAGTGAAATCGACTGCGTACGTACCGCAATATACTTCGGTCATTTCCATCGCCTTGTTCCATTTGAAATCTGGGTCCATTGATTTCGTAATGATTTTTGCACCGACACGATCGCTGAACGTTTCGCCTTGAAAAGTGATCAATTCGAGCGGAGAGCATCCAGTGGTTAAGATCATTTTCCCCTTGAACGGATCGAGCGCTTGTGCCTTGGCCTCGCGTTCCGCCTCTTTGTCGTTCGGCGTGACGCAATCGTAATTGACTGTGAGGTACTTATACGTTCCACCACATGGATCTCCAAATACGCCGTTTGACGCGGCAACTGCGCAAGAGTTTAGCCCTTCGCATTGCGCTCCAACCACGGTCATCGATCTCGTCGCCGCACAATTAATATTCGACATCGCCGAGTGCTTGCAAGTATCTCTCTCCGAACGACCATACACTGCCGTGTTAATTTTAAGAAAATCGCCTTCTTTGCAAGATAAATTGAGCGTAGAGTGTTCGCAAACGGTCGACGTTTGGTCAACCTCTTCGTTCGCTTCGGCCGTTTCCTCGGCCGCAGTTTCCTCGGCGTTAATCTCCTCGATCTTCTCGCTCTCGTCCACGGACGGTCCAACGCAATCGTACGTAATGTTCAAGTACTTATACGTTCCCCCACACGGGTCTCCAAAGACTCCGTTCGAGGAAGCGATCGAGCAGCTCGCCTTTCCTTCACACGCTGCCTCGACCTTCAACGCGCTCGAACTCGCGTGGCAATTCCTGTTCGAAGTCGCGCTGTGTGGACAAACGACTGGTTCGCCAGAGACGTGCGCTGCCTGCGTTCTTCCATAACTCGCGCTCTTCACCGAAATCATGGTCCCTGCCGCGCATACCAAAGAGTTCGTCGACCCTTCGCATTGTAAAGATGACTCAGCCGCGGTCTTGGAAACGAATAAACTGGAAAAAGCAAACGCGGATAAGATCTTCAAACTTCGCTTTTTTAAGGCGCTCGTTTTCGTCGCAGCTCTGCGCTCCGCGCTGCGCTGCATCTTTCTTTTATTCTTCTTCTTCCTTTTCTTCTTCTCCTTCTTTCGTTCTGGAATTAATTAAATTGACGATTTAGAGCGAGTAGTGTGTCTTTTCTTCAGCTTCCTCTTCTTCTTTCGTTCTGGAGTTAATTAAATTGACGATTAAGAGCGAGCGAGTACTGCGTCTTCTTCCCCTCTCTCTTCTTCTTCTTCCTCTTCCTCTTCTTCTTTCGTTCTGGAGTTAATTAAATTGACGATTAAGAGCGAGTATTGTGACGCTGTGTACAAAGAACAGTGTATGGTGTTGGCTTTTTTTTTTAATATAGTGTTGGCTTTTTAAATAGGTCGTGTTACGCGCGTAACGGTAGAGAAGAAGCGATGTTAGGATTGCGATTGGTTACAGTTCTTCCGAAAGAAGGAGTACGAAGGGGCGACTATGCGATCGAGGACGACGTCCCACGGGTCGAGCGGTATTAAAGCGTCGTCGTCGTCGTCGTCGTCGTCGTTTGAAACGATTTGGTCGTCGAAGCATACTCCGATCTTCAAAGAATCTCTGGTCACCGAAGAACTCATGAACTTATCGTAATACCCACCGCCTCGTCCTAATCTGTTACACGCTTTATCGAACGCGAGACCTGGGCATATGACTATATCGACCTTTCTTCCTTCGCTCTTCTGTAAATCTTCGCGCCTTTCGTTCGTTCGCCAATCGATCTCGGTCGGTTCCATGATCCCCATCGTACGCCTCACTACGTCTCGGTCTAAGTCCCTGATCCTCAAGAAGCGACAGTTCGAGTTCTTATCGTCCACTATCGGTACGTACACCTCCTTATCGCTCTCCAACGCCATCGTTATGATCGAGCTCACGTCGACCTCGAACAACTTCTCTAACGCGACGTACGCGCATACGACGCGAGCGCTCTCGAACTCTTTCATCTTCACGATCTTCTCACAAACTAACTGACTTTGCTTCTTCTGAGTATTCAGTATTTCCTGTTTATTCGCGCGTAGTCTCTCGCGCATTTTCTTCCGCAGCGATTCCTTCCTCCTCCTCCTCCCCCTCTCGTCTTCTTCGTCTTCTTCTTCTTTTCGCACTCGCACTCCTTCGTTTGTCAAATCGGATTCGCAACACCCTTTGCGAACATCCACGCATTCGCGCATGTTGGATGAGTTCGAAAACGGACTTTTTTTTTGCGCACAAACGCGCGCGTACTTCAGCTCGATCCTAATTATTTTACTCGCGAGCATTAGTTCCTTACCGTGCTTGGATATGAATCGTTCGCAGAGTCCTCTGGCCGCTACGTTCTTTGAATTATTGGAAATAAATAAAACGTTTGTTGTCGTTGGTCGCAAAGAATTGCGAATTTGTGTTTTGCAATCAGTTTGGAGAAGATTTCACATCATCAGTTTTTATAGGGTTTAGGGTTTTTGTAATGAGAAAATTTACATATTTATCACTTCAAAGACATCAGTAGGGAGAGTAGAGGCGCTTTACTGAGGAAGAGTGCGGAGTAAAAAAGCCGTGGCTTTGATTAAGGCATACGCGTGAGAACGGCGAGATATACATACATAAACTGCCTCGTTCGTTCGTTTGTTTATTATTGTTGTTGTTGTTATTATATATATTGTTATGTATACTATATGTATATTGTATGATTAGTGATAATCTCTGATTCCAATTTTATTGGGCGCGGTCAAATTTGAGATTTAGTTATCGCTCTCGAGCGCTCTCGATTAATACGCGCGAGTAGAATATCTCTCACACACAGACACACATATCTATACATTCATAGAAGCGTGGTGTGTTCTTTAGTGTTTTGATTTCCAGTGTTAATTGGACGAGTCGAGAGAAGAGAGCGCGAGATGGGTTCATTATACGTGCATAACCTCCCACAGCTCGGGCAAAAACATTTACACGAATTCACGAGAGCGTATCGTACGAAGAACGAACCTGGGTCGACGCACATTGAATTCTCGATGGATTTAACGGACCCGTTTTCACAAATGGACATATCGAAGAACGTCGTCGCTGCGTTGAATTCAACTGCTGGGGGGAAGATGACGAAATACGACGTGAACCATGATACGAAGTTCCAGTCGCCGAACTCGCAGTGTTTCATAAAACCGATTTCGTCGGAAGAGATTGGCGTCGGGTCGATGTGGGTTATGTTTATTTTCATAAGCGCGGTTGTCGTTGGGGCGATTCCGCAATATTTGAAGTTGTGCGTTTTAGGCAGCGCCGATGGGTTGTCCTTGCAGTCTTTAGCGTTGTTGAACATCAGTTGCGTCGCGGCTTCGTTGAACGTGTTCATCTTACACTTTGATCAAATAAAGTTTTGCGTGAAGCAGAAAACGAACGAGTATACAATGGAACGCTGTGAAGCTTCTATGTTGACTTTATATTATACTTTAGTGTATACTCTATTATGGTTCCCTTTATATCCATTGGCAGCGAGTTATTGTAGCGATAGGAAGAAAATGTTCATGGGCCGTTTGATGTCGGAGAAGCACATCGCTTGGACTGGATGGTTCGCGCACGGCATCCCATGTTTAGCTCTGTGCGCACCAGTAATAAGAATGGTAGTTTGGTACGGATGTTTAGAATTTGAGAACTATGCAGTAGCTTTAGGTTTATTAAACGCAGTTTTAGAGGCGACGAGGTATTTACCTCAAGTTCTAGAGTCCTGGAAATATCAAGGTAGTGGTAGTATGTCGTACGTGAGGTTGGTTTTATCAATCGCCGGTGGCGCTGGAGCGTGCGTTCAAAAAGCCAAAATGCACGAGAGCCCATCGACATGGGCACCACCGTTAGTTGGACATACATTAGAGCTCGTCATTTTGTTCATTAACTTATACTACGACGCCGTGAATAAGAAGAAGAAACAAAACGGAGAACCAGTCGAGGATCGCGCTAAAAAGTTCCGAAGCGAAAGCGAAAGCTTACTCGTAGACGACACCGAAACCGAAAACTCGGATAACGACGACACCGATGACACTGAATCGAGATCGTCCTTCAGCGCTACGACAAAAACTGCGTCGCGCGCGAACGACGTCGAGAATAAACCTACAAAGAAACCTGCGGCGCGGTTCTTCTCTTCATCGAAGGCGAAGAAAAAAGCCGCCGTCGAAGAAGCCGAACGCCTCGTCAAAGAGGAACAAAAGTTCCTCGAAGGAAAACAGGAGAACTGGGTCGAAGACATGCCAGAAGATCAACGCGAGCACTTCGGCTACTTTTGTCATAACCTACGCAATAACCCGAAGTTTTGGAAAGGATTAGTTAAGTACATGTAGCGCTCTTCGCGTCTCGTCCGAAACGCATTACCCAACGCAATAGTACCGTCGAATTCTTGCTACACAGTAGTCACGTTTCGCGTCTCGTCTGACGCGCGTAGTATAGCACAGTAGACGTCAATAGAAACTTTTTCATGCCGCGTCCATCATCTTTCACACGTCTCACGACCGAGGCATTTACCAATGTCTCGTCAGTACTTTTTGCCGTTTCCGATAATCGAAACATTTTACTCGTATTTCTCACATCTTACCTCTCTTACCTACGTTCACAATCGACAAAGGGAAAACCCTAAACACTAAACCCTAACCTCAGTTCTTGCTTTGGAACAAAAAACGCGCTCTACTTAATTCGAATTCATTAGAAAAGAACACCGCCTGTATGCGCCTCGAATGCTCTCGCAGAGAACCGGTTTCCCTAACAACACGTTCTTCAGAAACTTCAGCTTGAGCGAGAGAGGAAAGACGTTCGAAGCGCGAGCGATGCGTTTCGCCGCTAAAGATATTTCCGCGATCGAATTGAGGAAATACACCGAACAGATCCGGCAAGAGTTCGTGCGAACTATCCAGAGCATCGAAAACAGGGAAACAAAAGACGAAGATGCGTTGATCGATTTTTCTTTAGCCGTAGCACGTTTAAGCCTTCAGTCGGCTTACGCGACGTTGCCTGGCATGACGCATGGATCGGCGCTCCTGAGAGCCGAGTCACAGAGGGGCAAAGACGAGCTGAAAAGCGCGTTCGACGATGCGTTTTCCAGCGAGAGGTTAGCCGAAGTGATCAAAGTGGCATCTGCGCAGAAATTAAGCGATGGCGATGAACGGTTTCGTACGCTTTTGATCGATAGCTTTAAGAGGAAAGGATGCGGGAACGCGCGCAGGGATTTAGTTTGCGAGAACTTTCGCGAGATCGAACGCAGGTGTTCAGAGTTTGCGAGTACTATTAACGAAGATCGGACGTTTGTTTTGTACGACGAAGAAGAGCTTACCGGTGTGCCCGATTTGAAGCAATACGAGCGCTTTGATGATGGAAAGGTGAAGGTGACTTTGAAAGCGCCGGACGTGATGCCAGTCTTGCAGTTTTGCGCAAACGCAAAGGCTAGAGAGAAATTAGCGCGAGCGAAGAACACGCAGTGTCAAGAAAAGAATACAAAGTTGTTCTTGGAAACGGTTAAATTAAGACACGAGACTGCGAATTTGTTAGGGTACGAGAATCATGCGAGTTATATGTTAGAACCAAAGATGGCGAAAACGCCCGCGAACGCGATTCAGTTTCTGGAAGACATTCTAAACAGGTCGCAAAGTAGATTGAAGAAAGATTTAGAGATTTTGCTCGAATTGAAACGAAAAGAAGAAGGAAACGATGTGAATAAAATTGAACCTTGGGATATTGCGTATTACACGAGAGCTTATAAAGCGACGTTGGGCGTAGACGAGGCCGAGATTCGAAATTATTTCCCTCTCGAACATACGAGAGACGCCATTTTATCGACGTACGAAAAGTTATTAAACGTGACGTTTAAGAAAGAAATAGAAGCCGAAGTTTGGCACGATGAAGTCGAGTGCTACGCCGTGTATGAAAACGAAAATAATTCTACTCCAGCTGGCTTCTTTTATCTCGATTTATATCCAAGAGAAGGTAAGTACTCGCATCAGTGCGTATATCCATTACGTCCATCGTTTGTTGATAATGATGGGAAAGTAGTACCGCCGGCGTGCGTTAATATTGGAAATTTATCGCGTTCGACTGATCCTACTAAGCCGAGCTTATTAAGATTTCGCGAAGTTGAGACGTTTTTCCACGAGTTCGGTCACGTCATGCATTGCGTGCTTTCGAAATCCAAACACTCGATGCAAGCCTGGGCGTGGTCAGCCGTCCCATGGCCCGGCGGCGTCGAACAAGATTTTTTAGAAGTCCCCTCGATGATGCTCGAGAACTTTGTTTGGAGACGAGAAGTTTTAGAAACTTTATCGAAACATATTGAAACCGGCGACGCTTTACCTAGAAAAACCATCGAAAACTTATCAAAATCTCGGTTTGTTATGGATGGATTAAATCGATGTAGGTTTATCGCAATGGCAATGTATGACTTAAAGATCCATAGTTCGGCTGGCCCGCTTTATGAATTCAACGGTGAGAAAGATTTGAACGCGATTGATTTGTATAACGAAATGACGAAATCGATGAGCGGTATCGACTACATCGAAGGCGCGTTCCCCGTCGCGAGTTGGTTTCATCCAATGATGGGATACGATGCTGGCTATTATGGGTATTTATGGTCAGAAGCGTTCGCGGCTGATTTATTCGCCGAATTTGAAAACTCAAAACATGGTGTATTAGACGCCTCTTTGGGAAAAAAATACCGCGAGTGCATTTTAGCTCCGTGCGCGACTCTCGATGGAAATACGATGTTGGAAAACTTTTTAAATCGAAAGCCGAGTTTAGATGCTTTCGTGACGAGAATGAATAGTAGTAGTTGATCTTCGTCTTCTTCTTAAGTTGTATAATTAAAACCACCATGAGTTAAGCTGACGATGACTGCGTCTTAAGAAGAAGGCGAGGAGCTAATGAAAGCTAGAAATTTATCGTTCACTTTCTCAGGATCTTCCTCTAAAAGGAAACCGCCGTGTTGCCACTGTCCTTGATATAAGATTTTCACTTTCGGCCATTGCTTTTTGAACGAATCACGTATATCTTCGCTCGGTACGATATCATCTTTACCGCTTAAGACGACGCAATCGTTTGCATCGAGAGGGCCGCGCTCCCAGCTTTCTTGAGGGAACAAAAGTCTTTTCATTAACTGTTGCGTCGAAGGATCGCCCTTGACGAACCAAGTGGACATGAAGACGTTCATGAAATCCATCGGTTCGTCTGGGTTGTTCATCTTTTTTTTAATATACGCAGTGAAATGAAACCAAGCGTGTAAGTGCTCATCGAATGCGTATTTCAAATACCTACCGAACGAAGGCACGAAGCATACTGGGTCGATGTAAACCGAACGACGAACGACGTCTTTATGGTATCGTCTGAATCCAGTTAAAACGACCGTTCCATAACTGTGAGCGATACAATCGCACTTGATTTCTACGAGAGCTTTATTTTGCGATGATGATGATGTATGATTTTCCGCAATAACTGCGTTTTCGACGGCTGCCTTTAGAAAGCTTGCGAGTTCGCGCGGCGTTGGATATTCGTGGCCTCTTTCGATGCCGTAAGAAATATTTGGCCACTCTGGACATAAAATCGTGCGATCTTTCGGTAAGCGTTCGATGATCCAACTCGAGTACGGACCGACGCCGACGCCGAGTCCGTGCATGAAAACAATCGGAACGTTTTTGTTCGAATCCGTTCTTTGTATACTATCAACGCCAACATCATTTGAACTAGTATTATCGCTACTCTTCCTATTCCTACTACCTTCTCGCGTCCATAAGACAACGCCGGTCTTCTCATCTGGAGCAGATTCAACGAACCCACCTTCTCTCAACGCTTGATTCCACCTCCGCCTATTCCAAGCAATGAACGCTTGAAAAACCAAGGGCTTATAAAACGCCGTAATCGCGTACGTATTCGGCCTCACAAACTCTGGATGATTCTCATCATGACCATGATAACTACTACTACTGCTATTATTACTATTACTAGTACCACCAGCGCCACCACCACCACTAATAGCTCTATGATTAGGCCCTTTCTCTCTATACCCAAACGCCCAAAACCCAAACCTCGCCGGCGCGTACACGACCCTCTCCTTCACTTCCTCAAACGCCGTCTTCCTAGCATCGTCCTCGGGCGTCGCCGGCCATTGCGGCACGTTCTTCGCAAACCTCAACTCGTTCGGTCTCGCGCGTTCCATTTGCATCAATACCTTATCCGCCGCCTCGATCACTTGTCTCGGGTATTGATTACTTTCGTACTCCTGCGCCTCTTTCGCCGTCATGAAGAAGCACAGCGCGTATACCGCCCTGTTCCTCGGTATGCTCTCGATCGCGGCGTCGTTGAACATGTCCTGGAACAGCTGTTTCGGGTTCGGTTGCGCCCGTAACTCTTTCTCGAACCATTTCAAGTGTTTCTTCAGGTCGATCGATGGATCGAGCACGCGCCTTGGCGCGTTTTCCATGTCCAGAACTCGTTTCTGATGTCTCGCGAACGATAGGGACTCTAACGAGCATAGGCACAGGATCGAAGCACGGAACATGCTCGGCAGTTTCCTCGACCTCATTTTTATATCAACAAAACGTGTTTTACTGTTTGTATCTATCGAGTAAATGATGATGATGATGATGATGATAAAGAACAGGAGAAGCGCATTTATTAGTAACGCGTAGTATGCAATAGTTCTTTACCGAGTACGTAAGCGATGCGAGACCGGTGGGTGTTTATTAATAGTGGTACGAGCAGTTAATTAAATCGATTCATCGCGCGAATTTGTGCATTCGAATTCGTTAAACAACCTTGAAAAGCTGTGCACGTTTGGTCGAATGAGGAAAATGTACAAAGACGACGACGACGATGATGCGTTGATTGCCGTTAACGTATCAAAGAGAGAGAGAGAGAGATTAAGAGATTGATGGGAGTTTTGGGTGAGTCTTTTCTTCTTTTTGAATCGATTGATTTGATGTGTCTTTACAAGTTATATTATAGCGCTTCCGAATCTTCTCGTCTTTTGATTTTACAAATAATATATACATATATATATATTGATCGATGTGATGGTAATGCGGTTGTTGTCGGGTTTAATACTGTTTATTGACAGTGTTACCGGCTCCGTAGGCGTAAGGGCCTTGCGGGTTACGAACGATTTCACCGTTCGCCTCGCGTCTTCGATTGACTGCGTTTTCAAATACCGCGTGCATTTCTTCGTGATGAATTTCGTTCCTGTCCTTATCTTTCGCGTAGCACACGAACACGGCATCAGTCGTGTTTACGAGAATCATCGTGAAGTAGCTTAAAGAACACCAGACGACTATGCCGGTGACTAAAGCGCAAATAGCCGCATATCCCTCGGACATGATTTCTTCTTCCATTTCAAACATCGTCCAAGTGATTCCGTAAGCGCCGGCTGCAGCGACGAGGGCGAATATGAACGACATGATTTGTAAAATCATGCTCGGGAACGCGTAAGTGCCGTACGCTAATAAAAAGTTTCTGGTTAACAAGTCAAAAATGTTCGAGGCCGCGTCGCAAAACGCTTCGCCAGTCATCGACGCTTGTAACATTGCAAATTTCGAAAGGTATTCGATGAATTGCCAAATGCATTCTAAACAGCTTTGAACCATGCACAGGATGATGTTTTGTTCATTTTCTTGTCTCGCTTTTTCCATCGATTGACGCATCATTTCAACCGCGGTCATGATCGCCGAACCAAACGAAACCGTTCCAAACGAAGGTCCAAACGCGTGCTTCGTCGAAGTCCAAGCAAAGCCCGAAAAATTCTTACTACCTTTCGGTGCGAAATACCATTGACACACTGTCCCGCCTATGACGTACATTCTCGCCTCTAACGCAAACGCAAACGCCCAAATCATAGCGATGAACGATAGAGCTAAATAGTACGAAACCCACGCGCCTTGCGTTGAAGCGCAGCAATTTACTGGTCTACCAACGTAATCCGCGCACGCCTTCGTGCTTTGATTTTGATATATCGCCATCGGATTCACATCCGGCGCTCCTCCAAGCATTGCGATGTAAATAAACGCAACGACTGGAATGACGAATACTAAAACCAAGACTTGTAAAGATAAAACGGTTTTAAGAATTCCTGGATTATCTTGCAAACATTGCGAAGAAACAGCGAGTAGTTGAGCGACGACATTCAACTCATCAGTCCATATCCAATACACGAACCATGTTAATAATCCAATCAACAGAAACGTAATAAAACCTTCCATGCTTCCCATGCCTAACATCATTAAAGACATCCCGAACAACGATCCGATTTTAAAATAAATAATACCCCAAACCGTCTTATGCGCGCAAGTACGAAACATATAAACGATGAAAACGCCCATGATCACTGAAACGATCAACGAAATACCGGCGCACCATAACGCCGCGTTCACTACTTTCATGACATCAAACGGTTGATTACTGTTGAAAAAGAGCTCTTTCGACCCGAGACGCGATTTCGCTTTAAACTGTTTCTTTGCAGATTCGTCGGCGGCGACTGCTGCGGTGCCTAACTTTGGGTTCTGACGACGACGAACGTAATCCGGCCCGTCCGGTCCTAAACTACTACTACGCTTCGACGACGCAGAGAACAACTTCCTCCTCCTACCACTATCGTCTTGTACGTTCTCGATCGCTTGCTCGACGATACCTCCCGCGATCATCTTCGCGCGTTCGTTATTCGCCTCGAGTTTCGTTTGGAACAACGCGCCGTCGCACGCTTTCCCGAATTCCATATCAGAAGCCGTCGGCGCAGTTTTCATTCGCTCTAAATATATCCCAGTATTCGCTGCTCCGATCACTACGGTCGTTACGCACACTGTAAATCACGTTCATGAAACATTCGTTCATTTCAAGAAGAAGAAAAAGAAGAAGAAGAAGAATATGATGACGATGATGATAATGAATGAGATGAAGAGTGTTAGTAATCATGGATAGAAATCACGCCATTCGAATCGATTCAGAAAAAGGCCGCGACTACGTCGCGTCCCGATTTCGCTCAAAATAAAAAGAACAAAAATGTACTCACCGATTAAGAACGTGATCGCCCAAGAACGGTCTTGCGCGCGACGGCCTTCTCTGCAGAACACTCCGGTTTGATCCGGTCTCGGCACGTAATCCCGCTCTCGATCTTTGAACATGATTATCACAGTGGTTAATATTTGTTTTGGACTGTTGCCCGCGTGCTAAATGTTAAATTGCTTGTGAAGTGCCTTTTGTTGATGAAAACTATTTATATTTATATCTATATCTATGTTTAGTTGTTTACGAATAGAAGCGCTTAACGATGCTACGGACGACGACGCGAGAAAACAGAATCGACGGAGCGAACGAAAACACGGAAACGAATGGAAGTTTCCTATCGTTTACTTTTTTCTTTGATATGAAAAGGAGGGCATAAAAGGAAGGTGTCGTAAAAGTGGAGCGTATTTTAAAAAGACGCGTGCGAAAATAAAAGATTGAACTTTTTAGACCCAATGAAGACAGGTTTTCCACCGTTCTTTGAACCGCTCTCGATTCGTAATTAATTGAATCCGACTCGTTCGGAGTTTCCTATTGTTCACTTTTTTCTTTGATATTTACAGAGCGTAATAAGTGCTACACAAAGGATTTGTACTTTTTAGACCAGCAGCAAGCAATAAAAAATACTGATGCTTCTGTGAATGAGATAGGTTTTCCCCATTCTTTCAGAATTAATTGAATCGAATTGAATCGAGTTTATATACGTACGT
>Ga0114998_10000181_pt1 | contig 40864 bp, 40 predicted proteins | sample ArcticOcean_MG_C_5_FD_87044 | JGI IMG/M metagenome (GOLD analysis project Ga0114998, IMG submission 87044) | Marine microbial communities from western Arctic Ocean - ArcticOcean_MG_CB4_138 | ecosystem: Environmental > Aquatic > Marine > Oceanic | place: Arctic Ocean: Canada Basin | collected... | reverse complement strand
TAGAGAAAGGTGAGCGACGGGTGCGAAGAAAACGAATCACCATTTCCAAGAGACGTAATTTCTGCGGGGGAGCACGCGGAAAAGTTTCGCCGCGTCGGCGTCTTGTCTTGTCAAAGGGCGTCTCCGGCGTACCTTGAATTCGGCGGGGGCGGTTTGCGCGACGTAATACGCCTGTTTTGGTGGATCGGGGGGACGGAAAGGTCAGGTCGGGCGCAACGGGGAGCCGACGCGAACACCGGGAGTCACGCGCGTCCCCTCTCTGGCCGGCGGCAGGGGCACGCGATGAGATGGCGCGTGTGCCAGTGCAGTCAGCGTGTTCTCAAAACCAACGCTTCGCATTTCGCACCTTTCCGTGGTCGAAGATGGACGTCTTCCCGGCGCGGTCCATCATCCTGGCCATCTTAGAGGACATCGCGGCGTCAGCAAAGAGCGCCTGCGCTTCCAAATACAGAGCAGGGCGACCCGTCTCCGGGGAACGCGCGTCTCGACTCTGAGGGCAGTCGGACAAATCAAACAGTGGACGCGTGTTTCGCCCTCGAGAGCCCAGACAGACTGTTTGCTCATACGACGATGGCGCGATGCGACGCGAGATTTTTTCGTGGTCTGGCGAGAAAAAATGGGATCGTACCCTCGTTGTTCAAACGCGCGGCTCCCACAGACTCGGCGCGCGCAGAGGCTGCTTCGGAAACGGAAACCTCGGACACCATGTTCGAAGCGTTCTACAAGACCGCGATGTCGGTGCGTGAGCTTTCGTGACCCCGTACTGCGAAACCCGCGGGTTCACCCAACGACAAAAAGACCCTTGATCGACCTATTTCTGACCGCAACCGCACCAATTCCACCCCCTTTCCGAATCTCCAGCGCTCCAGCGTGTACGTCGCCATCGTCATCGCGGGCGCGCTCGTTGGCGAGAAAGTCGTGAACAACGGCTTCGACAGCATGTGGGAATCGCGGAACAAAGGCAAGCTGTTCAAGCACATGACGTTCCCGGAGCCGGAGACGGAGGAATAGGCAGTAGGGTGGGCTTGAAGGTTAGATGGGTGAAGGTCGAATGCCTCGATCGTTTTACAACGACGCTACGCCGTGCTAAACTAATACTCGGTCCCAAATACTCAGTCCCTAATACCCAGTCCCTAATACCTGGTACTCATTCCCTAATACCCAGCCCCTATATACCCTGTCCCTAATACGCAAGTCCCTATATACGTAAGTCCCTAATACGCAAGCCCCTATACCTCGTCGGCGTTTTCGGTGCTAGACGTCCCTGTGTCCTTCCCACCACGCGAAACAACCCCGCTTTCCCCCGCCGCCACGATCGCGTTTCGAAACGCGACGGGCCCTACTATCAAGTTCAAAACGATCGTCGCCGCGGCGAGGGGTGCGAAATCGGAGCCCCATCCCGGAAACCGGCGCTCGCATTGTTTCACCAAGCCCATGGCAACGCCGGCTTGCGTGATCATGGCGAGGTACAACACGTCGGTGGTTTTTCTATCGGAAAAGAAACTGGGTAACGGGTTGTAACTTGTGCTGCCCGTACCGGTGTTACTGCCCGTGTTGTTGCCACCGTAACCGTTGCTCCCTTTCCTCTCTCCAGCAGTGCCGACCAACACGTCCTTCGCGAACGTAGTGGCGTGGAACAGCGCAAACACCCTGGCGGCGAAAACCGTGACCGCGGCGAACATCAGGGGGGGGTCGCTTAAAACTTTGTCGAACCGGATCGTCGCGCCGACCACGGTGAAGAACACAAGGTTGACAACCGGCATCAGCGTGGAAACCACGCCGCCGAGCGCGGCGCGTTCGGCTTGCCAGTTTTTTTTGTTAAACCGGTGCGCGTTCGCGCACGTCGCGCCCTGATTGAAATAAAAGAAATGTCAGTCTTTTATGAGCAATCAGTCAGTGGAATGTGGTAAATGGGAAATACTTACCGCCACGACGCACAGCAGAAGCGGCTCCACACCGACACTGTCCGCAACCGCGAACGCAGTGGACGCCAGAAACGCAACAACGCACGCGCGGGTCACGCGCTTGGCGACAGGGAGAGTGTTACGAAAACTCGGAGGGGTGTTACTTACCGTGCGAGTTACCGTGGAAAAAGTATCACTCGCGGTACCAACACTACTCGCGGTACCCGTACTACTTCCGTTACCCGTGGTCACGGTACCCACGGCTTTAGGGTTTAGGTTTTGGGGTTTAGGGTTTTTACCCACGGTATCAATTGTGGTGGATGCATCACCACTACCCACGCCGCCGCCCGTTCCAGAAAAGAACAGAAACCTCGGCCGCACCGCGACGCTCAGCGCCGCGCCGAACGCGGCGCCGAAGAAAAAGGCGAGGACGACGGATACTAAAGGTTTGCACAAAGCGCCGAGTAATGACGCTGTATCGGTGGTACCAGTAGTACTTGCAGTACCAGTAGTACCAGTAGTGGTAAGACTCGTGCCTAATTGCGCACTGCTGCTATCACTGCCATTCGCGTAACTGTTCCTTTCAAAGTCCAGCCCGGCAAGCGCCACGAATTCCAGGTTCAGCGCGAACAGCACCACCACGAGCGCGTCTTTCACCACGGTCACCGCCATGACGTGCTGATTGTAAAAAAATAAATGTCAGTCTCATATGGGGAATCAGTCGGCGGAATGTGGTAAATGGGAAATACTTACCTGGCAGAACGGGCCTTTGCCGTCCATTTCTTTCAGCACCGCGATGGCGCTTGCGGGGCTTCTAGCTATGGCCAGGGTTCCTAACAGGCTCGCGATCACCACGACGTGTTCTGTGTTTAGGTTCACTAAAAAACCGACCCGAGGGCCTATCACCAGGAACCCCAGGAACACGAACGTGAACGAAAACAACGAGACGCAGGTTGTCATGACAATCGTGGGCCGTGGTTGTTTCCGTAACTCGCCCAGCTTCAGCTCCGACCCAGCCGCCACGCCAATCACCGCGAGGCACACCGTGTCCGTCACCGCGACGAGTGCTGTGTGCGTTGATGTGAGCACCGCGGGACCCAGCAACGCGCCCGTAAGCAAGTACCCGCTGATTTTTGGCAACCGGAAACTGGAACACGCGCGTCCCGTGAAGGAGGCGATGAACAACACGAACGCCACGCGCGCGACCGTGTCCGTCAGCGCCGCGGGGTCGATGGCGGCAAAAGACCACATCGTAACGAACCAGGTGGCGAACCCACACCCCCGCGCAGGCATTCACTGCACAAGAATCAGAAGCTCCCTTTGTTGCACTCACTCACTGCCTCTTGATGACTTATGACATGGCAGCATGTGTTCAAAAGGGGTAAAATCAGAACCCACGCGTCCACCACGTGTCTGGCTGAGAACGACTGAGGCACGCTTTGCGGCGGTCCGCGTGTGCTCGACCTACACTCGCGCACGCACGTCGCTTGTTACCGTCGCAATGTCCGTTATCGCCGGTTCCGTGTCCCTCCGCGCTCCCGTTTCCGCGCGCGGGCTCGGGTTCAAAACCTCCCAACCCACGGGCACGCGCGTCGCCGCGGTGACACCCGCGCGTCCCTTCACCAAATCAGGCCGAACCGGGCTTCGCGTGAACGCGGGCAACACCAACGAAGGAGGACTCTTCGCGCCCATCGTCATCGTTGCGAGAAACGTCATCGGGGTGAAGCGGTTCAACCAGATCAGGGGCAAGGCTATTGCGCTGCACTCGCAGGTACGTCAAGTTAAACGCCACCGCAGGGAAGGGCACACGCACACGCGGTCTGTCTGTCTGTCATCAGGAACCGTCACCCATCGTCGTAAACGGAACAGTTTCCGATAACGACCAGTTCCGATCCCATCGCGCGACGTCTCGGACCTCTCGGACTCTGACCTTCCCCCCATCCATCATCCCCCCTCTCTCCAGGTCATCACCGACTTCTGCAAGGAGATCGGCGCGGACGGGAAGGTTCGCCAGGGGTTGATCCGCACGGCGATGAACAACGGGGGGCGGCTCGGGTTCCTGGCGTGAAAACGGACCGCGAACGCGTAGGGTAAATAGTCTGAATAAAAATGGGGGGGAAAAGGAAAAAGATCAGCGAAGGTCTCGCGACGATGGAAGATGCGCGAAACCAAGAGTCTCGCTCGGGATATGACAGCCAATATCGGGGATACGACAGTGCGTATCGATCGCCGAGAGAGCCGAGAGGGCAGTACAGAGGTTTTGAGAGTTATGTGTCGAGGACAAATCTTGTGACGAGTGTGTAAAAAAATACAATACAGGTTCCCATTTAAAAAGTAATCAATCATTCCTGTCCCGCTTCGAACGTTTCCCAGAACTGTTGTGTTTCCTTCCCTCCCAGCTCGACATTGATACTTCGCGGTCGGTACGCCTCGCCCCAAGTCTCCACCACGCGCTCCACGCTTTCCTCCAACACGCGTCCCCCGAAAACCAACGCGCGCCCGCCGTGCTCGCACTTTTCCTTACGACGAATAAAAGAAAGTGTCAGTGTTTCGGGCCATGTGAGTGCGTAATTACTCTGGTCAATCGGGAAAAAGTGGTTGGATTTGGGAAAGGCAACACGTACGCCGAGCCAGACAAACGACCCTAGGTTACTGCCGGGCGGCGCGAGCAACACGAAAACCCCTGCGATTGTAAAAAGAAGCGTCAGTTTCGTACGGGCAATCGCAGAGGCGGAACGTGGTGATTGGGAAAGGCCCTTACCACTTTCGGTTAAGTCGTCCTCGTCGTACATCGTCACGAAATCGAACTCGGGGTAGGTGAGCAATTTAGGTCGTACAAAGCTTTCTTTGCTTTCTCTTTCGTCAGTGGTGGCCGGTTCGGCGTCGCCGTCGCGGGAAGACGTTTTCGTCGCGGTTTCGCCTTCGACTTCGCGATTCGCGTTCGCGAGCGCCACGCCTCCCCGCCTCGCAACGAGCGACCTTTCGCCAAACGCGAACATCGCGAAGTCCAGGTCGTAGGCCTCGCATCGCGCAAAGGCGGTGCATCCGCACGCATCGGTACCATCGGTGTGTGAATAATCTTCAAACGCTTCCAGAAAAGAACGCGGTTCGTCGCCGGCGGTGACGAGCGTGATCGGAAACTCGGCGCCCGAAAATTCGTCGCCCCGAAACGCACCACCCGTTTCCCTCCCTCCCGCTCCCGTTCCCCACACCCCACCGAGCCCGTCGTACTGGAACAGCTGTCTGGCGAAGCAAGTGGCTCGGTTCAAGAACAACTCAGAATCCGCGCATTGCGAACCCAGCCAAACGAAAACGTGCCCGTCCGATGTCTGCAGCACGAACGACCCGCGCGCGTCGAGCAAATTTAGCGCCAGTGACTTGTTAGTCTCGGAGGAATCTGTCGCCTCGCCGTCCTCAGCAACCTTTTCCGCCGTTTCCCACACAGTCTTCGCGACCAAGTACCTCGGGTCGTGTTCTGAGTGCGGCGCCATGCGGTGCAGACGCACTACCGGGTGTTTGGGTTTGGGTGCGTTTGCGTCGCGAACATCACCGATAGAAGCATCCGTTGAAGCGCCAAACGACGAACACGACCCCGCTTCGCTCAGCACGCGTTTTCGCCACTGCAGCATCTGACACGTGAACCCCATGTTCGGGTTCGCGACGCCCCTTCTTTCCTTGACCAGCGCGAAGGTTTTTTCGTAGGAATCGCCGTTGCGCCACATCAGGTACGAAATCACCACGGAGACTGATCTTGAAACGCCCTGCGAACAATGCACCAACACGTTTCCGTTTTCGGCTTGCGATTCGCGAATAAAATCAAAGCAGTCGTACAGAACCTTCGTCACGTCTTCGCCCGGCGAGTCTTGAATCCACAGGGGTTTGTACTTGAATTTTGAATTTGAATTGCTTTCGTGATAGTTAGGTATCACGAAAGCGTTGCAGTTGATTATGTGTGTGATTTTATTGGATCGCAGTAGGTCGATATCCCTTGCAACGGCTTCGCCGGCGACGAACACGTTTCCGCAGATGTGCGTGCAGTGTTTTTCGAAAAAAACAAACTTTTCACGACGAATCGTCAACTCCGATGCTTGCGTTTCACTTGACCCGCTTCTGAGCGCGGAAAGGTCTATCGCGGACGGTCTAACGTGTTCTCCGTGCGACGTGTTGGCGCCCGTGGTGTCGCTCGTGACACCGGCGGCCAACTCACCGCGGGGCATTTTCAACCCCAAACCCGGTGGTTTGCGTTTGGCCAGCGAATTTTGCGTGTCCAACTGCTGGGGGGTTGGGGACGGGATGGCATTTGCGGTTTCCTTTTCCGCGGCACCGCCCAAAGCGCCGAGGCCTTTCAGACCGAGCGACGGAAACCCCACAGGGCGGGTCGTGACTGCTGGTCGGCTCTCCGCGAAAGCCGCGTCATCATCGCTGACGTCGCGGTCCGACCCGGATGACGAACACACGTCAGACGTGTCTTCTTTGGATGGCACCGTTTTGTTGATTCCGCGGACGTTTTCGTTCGACCCGGACGCATCACCCGCGCGACACGTCACCGCCTCTGTGGGGTTTAGGCGAGACACCCCGCCCAGGTTCAAACCAAGACCCACCATTGACGGTTAAGTTGGACCTGACCACACCACGGCGGCGCGCGTGGTGTGTGCGCGACGACCGCGAGATGGCGAGGGATATTCGGACAGGGGGCTGTGTTAAAACTTTTATTTGGGAGCGGCAACTGCAAAAGGTACCTTTTTTGGAGTCGGCATTCTACACCCACTTCTACATCTCAATCTCAATCGAACCTCCTGTCTTCCGGCGAGTAGAACTCTGCTAGAAGCGACGCGATGAACCCCGGAACCTGCCCTCCCGCGTCCGTGACGAACAGGGAAATCAGGTCGGGTGACACGCGGTCGAAGTCGGGGTTGGCGATTTGCAGTTCGGCCGGGTTTGGCGAGTCGTCGGCGGAAGAGACGGCGTTGGAGTTGGCAGAAAAACCACTCGCGTCTCTGCCGGCGAAGTCGAAAATCTCGCAAGGCGACTTGAGATCGTCCATGTCGTACTCGGGATCACCGGGCCCTAGCGGCGACAGCTCGTGCGTCCCCGCCAGCACCAGCACCGGTACCCGGTGCGCTTTCGCGGCGACCGCGACTGCGCGGTGCCCAGCCGCGCAAAGAGCGGTGCCGTCGTGGAACACGCCTTTCGCGCCGAGCACCACTAAGTGGCACCGCGGCATCACCGCGAAGGTCGCGGCGTCTGCGATCACGGTCGTCGCCACGCCTTTGTCCGCCAAAAGCTTGGCCAGTCTATGCCCCGCCCCGCCCGGTTCGCCCTCCGCGACGACGCACTGGAACGTTCTTTTTTTGTTCGCCTCCCGTAAAAACGCCTCCACTGAACAACTACCCCCAGCGGTCAAAACAACGCACCCCGGCGTGACGTGCTCCACCGCCTGCACCGCGCAATGCCCTTCCGCGGTTTCAAGTTCGTCAATAAGCTCACCAACGCTTTCGATGACGTCCTGAGATAAAAAAGAAAGTGTCAGTCTTGTATGGGGCAATCAGTCGGCGGAATGTGGTAAATGGGAAAGGCCCTTCCTTACCTGTTTGAACCGTTTCATCCGCGTTTGTTGGTCGTTTTCCCCACCGCCGCCCGTCACGGCGCCGGTTTCCATTTGTGCCACACCGCCTGTGCCCGTACCCAAAGCTCCACTCCCGCCCGCGTGCTCCACCGCCTCCTCCCGTATGATGTGCAGCACGCGGCGGCACATGTTGCCCACCACGAGTTCTGCGTTTGGGACAAAAAATGGATCCGGTGAGTTTTGCGGATTTACGAAGAATAACGCAAACCCCATCGTGTGGTGCCTTTGGTAAGGAAGGAAGCTGCTTCGATCTTGTCCGTGAAAACACACGTACCTAAAGGTCTGGCGTCGACGAGTTTCTTGGAAACCAATCGTACGCCTTCGATAATACCCCCCACCGTCAACGCCTGCTGCGCTGCCACCGCGTGGATCAACAGCTCCGTGGTGTGCCTGGCGAGCGCGACGCTGGATGCCGGGAACTGCCGGCGCTTGAGCTTGGTGGTGAAGTCATCGAGCACGGCGTGAATGCTGGCTTGCCCGGTGCGACCCATGGCGCGCGCGGACACGTTCTCCGTGAGAAACCCCGAGGTGGCCGGCACCGCACAACGGGCAGGGGTCGCCGCCCCGACGTCTGACGTCGGCGAGGGCGTGGATCTGCAAGAGATGAAAGGTGGCGATTTCCAAAATCTGTTGAATCCAGATTGTTGCGGGACAGTTGTCGGGAATACCCACTCTCTTTGACGCCGTGGTCATGGCCGCTGTCGCCTCATCCGTGGCTCGCATCGCCCCCTCCGCGAGGGGCAAGGTTTCCTCGCGTACCCCTGTGCGCCGTGTTGCGGGTGCGTCCCGAGACGCTGGCGCCAAATCTGTCCGCGCGTTGTCCGGCGTGGTGGAGGTTGCGCAAATCGCAGTAGATTCCCTGGAGGATGCCCTCCCAACCATCGCCGTGGGTGCGTCTCTCGGCGCTATTCTGTGGTCCAGCGCGGGTGCCCTGAAAGGCTTCGCCGCGCTTCTTAGCGGCGAGGAAGCCACGGCGAGTCACATTTTGGTGAAAGACCCCACGCTCGCGCAGTCGTTGCTTGAACGGCTACAGGACGGCCCGCAGGACAACCTGGAGGATCGCTTCGCTCGGGAGGCTGGCAAGTTTTCCGAGTGCCCGTCGAAATCGAAAGGCGGGAGTTTAGGAACGTTCAAACCAGGACAGATGGTGAAAGAGTTCAACGCCGCGGTGTTTGAAGGCCCGATTGGTGCGATTCAAGGCCCGATAAAAACCGATTTCGGGTGGCACCTGATTCTGGTCACCGACCGGAAGGAAAAGGAAGCGTAAAGAGTGAATAGAGCATGCAAGAAAGAAAACGTGGAATGAACTAATATAAAGAGAACTACTGATTTACACCGGACGTATGCCTAATACACTGGACGTATGCCTAATGCGTCCCTAACAGCCCTTATATATAGCCAATTCGCGCCTTCGCCACAGTGTCCTTTTCAGGGCAATCTTCCAAAGCCCGTTCCAAAAGCGCGTCGATAAGATTTCGCATTTCCCGCCCCGTGGCTCGAAAACACACCGAAAACGTCCCCGCCGCGTCCAAAAGCGTTTCGGTTCGCGCTGCGGATTTCCACAAACCCGCGTCCACGGTTTCGCACAAGTCCACGGCTCGCTGCGCGTATAGATGCGTAAGCTCCAACAGAAAAAGGTTGTGGGAGTTCTTAGCACTGGAAGAGTTATTAAGGGGGCTCTTAGCGCCGAAAGAGTTCGTAAGCGAGGTCTGGGCGCTCGTTTCTTCCCTCGTGGAGACCTGCTTCGTAACGTCTCCGCCAGGTTCTTTCGTCGCCAGAAAAGAAACTAAACGAACCATCGCCAGGTTGGCGCCTACTCTGCGCTGGGGCGATGTTTCGCGTTTCGTCAAAACCTTTTCCACGAACCTCGCCAACGTTCGAACGGTTTTGGAAACGCGACCTTTTCCGTCCGCCGTTTTGATGAGGTACTGTTCCCTTCTTTTCAAAGGAAACCCCCTTTCAACCTGGCAAATCAAACCAGCACACCCGTGTATGAACTCCAACGTTTCCAAAGAGGTTCGACCTTTGGACCGGGCGTCACTTAAGCCGGTGGTATACGCGCCAATCGCGTTGCGAAGACACGTCGCGGCGATTTTTTTGTGAAAACCCGTGCGAACCGCGACGATTGCGGATTGCAAATGCAGCAAAGCTCTGGTCGTGTCGTTCGCGACGCTCGCACAGGTGACGTTACAAAACGCGAGCGCTCGCGCTTTGAATGTTTCAACGCGCGTTGAGGGTTCCGGGTTTGAATGTTTCGCTGCTGGGTGGTACATACAGAGCCAACTCGCGCGCAAGCAAAGCGCGCCCAGGGTTTCGTCCGAGGCGGTGACGAAAGTTGCGCGACACGTTTCCAGAAAGGACACCGCTTTCCCGAAACGCCCGGCGGTCAAATGAAAACGCACGGCGCAATCCACCCACGCAAAAACAACATCTACGTGCCTTCGGTTGGTTGTGCCGGGTTCGTCGGTCACAGTACCGCGCCGCATCGAATCCTCGTGCACCACCCTCGCCGCGTGCAGCGCCCAGGCGAGGTGTTTCGGGTTTGAAAAGAAACTTTCCGCGTTTTTGTGGTCAGAAAAACCACGCAGCGCGCTGACACGCCACAAAACGCGACTCGACCCGGTGAGTCTTTTCGTCAGCGCGATGACCTCTGGTGATGTTGCCAGGGTGAGAAAAGGAGAAACACTGCCAGTGATGCCTTGCGAACTGCCTTTTGTATCTTGTTCCCGGTCACGGTCGTCGCACTCCAAAGCGCTTCGCAAACTCCGACTCACGATGCGCTCAACGACCTCGGACGCGAAAACGTCCAGGTCATTTTTTTCCTCCCCGACTCGTTTCGCGACGGCTGCTAAGTAAACCGCGCTTACGGTGTCTGTGAAAAAACAATCCACGTGCTTTTTGTTGAAATCCAGCCACGCATCCGCGCACTTCAAGAAACCACCGAGTGTCACCGAGGAGCGTCCAGACACACCGCAAACAACTTCCCACGCGGTTTGGAACGCGGCGCGCGAAGCCGCGCTTGACGAAGGCGGGTTTTCCGCCAGGCGCGCGCCGATGCAAAAACACATCTCAACGAGATCATTCGATGTGGTCTGCTTTGTACCGTCATCGTGGTCATCGTCGTACTCGTTTGCGTGTGATGATGCGTGTGCGCCGCGCGACAGCCCCTTGACGAGCGCCAACAGCCGTTCCGCGTGTGTAGCCGTCGATTCGTTTGACACGCGCTGCAACACGACGCGCGCGATACGCGCGACGAGAAATTGGTTCGCGTTTTTTCGTTCGCCGACATCCCACAGAAACTCGCAAAGCGCGTTTTCGTCGCACCGCTTCACGAAGCAAGTGACCGTCCACTCCAGCGCGGGCGCCAGCGCTACTAGCTGTGCTGAGGTGATGTCGCGAAGACACCGGTTTCTTTCGTGTTCCGCGGAAAATAAAAACCCGTCATTTTTTGTGTTTTTCGCGTCGCCTTCGCCGTAGCCTTCCTCGTCGTCGTCGTCGCTTTGGTCGTCAAACATGGAGTCCAGAAAAGAATCAAGCGCGTCTATCAAGTCACCTTCCTCTTCCCGTTTTTCCTTCGCAAGCCGTTCCGCGTGTTTGGCGTGGTTTCGTTTGGTTCGCGAGTACTGGACAAAGTCGAACCGGTCGACGCCGTCGACGAACGAAGTCACCGAATCGCGAAACAAGGTTCCGATTTTTAAATGCATCAAATACCGCGAATATTTCGGGAAGTGTGTCGTGCGGTACGCCCGGAACGTGGTGAGCACCGCACTCGTTTTCGACGCGTACGCGGTGATAAACGCTTTCACCAGGGGGTCTTCGATGGTTTTGATTTGCGAAATGATGCGCTCCAGGTTTTCGAACGGCGGTTTGTTGGCCACGAACCGGTGACACGCCATCGTCGCGAGTTGCAGGTACAGTCGCGGCACCAAGTGTTCGACCGCGTCTATTTTCCGGAACCAGTTCCGGCACGTTTTCCGCGCGTTTTCGTTGACATCATCGCTGGTGAAGTCATCCGCCAAAACCGAGTGCCTTTTGTGTGTGTCATCGTCGAACTGCGCTTTTTGGAACACCCTGTGGTAAATGGAATCGCCCGCCTTGTCCAGCACGTCCGCGACGAGCCCGAAAAGAATCGGGTAAAATTGAGTTTGGTGGACCACCGCGTGTTTGAATTTTCCAACGTTAAACGAAGTTGTTCCGTGCGTAAACACGCCGCCCGGCACGACGGGGTACTGCTGGTCCAGCAAAGACGCGACCTTCACGGTGTGTAACAAAGCCTCTAGTCGGTTTGAGTCCGCCCATCCGTTGTTGATTTCGGTTATTAATTTCTGCAGCTTTTCGATTGTTTCATCCTGCATCGTTTTCGACGTTTCTTCTCGACGCAAACACGTAACGTCGTTCAACCGGGATAACCGACCACCCGCCGTGGTGTTCGTCGCGACAAACGAATTGATCTCAACACCGCCGGGCGCGTGTGTGTTTTTGACACGCACCACGTGTCCGTCCGATCGCCGCGCGCTTTGCACGAACGCCCGGCGGCGAATGGACCACTCGGAAAGCACGTTTCTTAACTCAACCTCACCGCCATCTTCGGTTCCGGTTGCGGGTTCCCCATCCTCGTTGTTACGTGTTTCGTTCCAAGTAGAGACGTGGTTGGGTGATATGTGTTGGTTGGATGGACCTGCGTTTGTTTGCTCAGCATCTCCAATCGGCCCGCCCATCGCACCCAACGGGTCCATGAACCGCTCCCTCACGGGTGTTGCGTTCTCGGACGGACACGCGGCATCGTGGTCAACACACCCGGGTGTTTGCAGGGGATGCGACGCTGCGACCTGGCGCAGCACCGACACAGCCGTTTCCCACGGAATATCCCGGAAGTCCATCGCGACCCAATTGAGTCACCCGACCCGACACCACCCACCCCGAGGTGCGCGCGGTGGAGTGAAGGACGAGAATTTGGCGCACCGAAAGAAGGCACCTCCAAGAAGAGCTCTCGAAATCGACATCGTTGTGCGCGCTGCAGCAGCCTTTTCCCCGCAGATCTGTCACTCTCGCTTTTTGTGCTTTCGAGGTTGCGTTTTGCCAAGAGACGCCACCGATGCCACACGACGACGCGCGTCTTCGTCCTCTGCGAAATCGATCCAACGCGCGGCATCGATCGATCCGACACGAAGCGACACCCGTGACCTACGACGTACAAAGTGATCTCCAGACATTCCCCCCAAAACCCTCACCCGATGAGCGTCGTCGGCTTGACCCCCGAAGTCCAGGCCTTTAAAGACGATGGTAACAAAAACTTTCGTGTCGCGGAGTACTTGAAAGCCGCGGCCGCGTACACCAAGGCGCTGAAGCTGGCGGAGCGGGACGGATCGGAACCGTACGTGGCGGCTTACGTGATGACGATGTTTTCGGTTTTTTCTATTCGGTTCCATTGAATTCAGGCCGCATCTCTTGTGTCTCTGGTGCTCCGACGGCAACCAAGGCGAAAAAAAGGACGCATCTATAAAAAACCGTTGCGCTGACCAAAGATCTCTCTCCGGCGATCGTCGCTTTTCCACCCTTCCCATCCCCTCCAGTCGCGAGCTCGCGCCCATTTACAGCAACCGAAGCGCGTCGTTTCTGAAGCTGTCCAAGGTATCACAGGCTTTGGCGGACGCGGAGAAATGCGTTGAGCTGCGACCTGACTGGGACAAAGCGTACTTCAGGAAAGCCACCGCGCTTGAGGCGAGCGACGAGGACGACTTGGCGCTTATTGAGTTTGAGGCCGCTTTGGCCGTAGCGACGGAGTCGCAGGAAGGCATGATCGAGCAGAAGATCCGTCTTTGCAAACAGCGGTTGCTCAGGACGAAACGCGAGGAACACCACCAGCCCAGCAAAAAGCAATCGCACGGCGCCGCCAACAACAACATACCCGAAGGCGGTAAGGTCCGGGAAAAGGGAACCGCGTTTAGGTTCGTGGGCGCCGCCGTCGCGGCGCAGACCAAGATGAAGACGAGCGTTGCGGAGGCGGCGGCGGCGACGAAAACGGAGACGCCGAAGACAACGGAAACGCCGCCCGTCATGAAGGTGGAGGACTCGGCGAAGGCGATGCAGGCGGATGCGGACACGGTTGCGGCGGCGGCTGCTGCTGCTGCGAAGGCCAAGGCGGACGCGGCCGCGGCGGCGGCGGCGAAAGCGGATGCCGACGCGAAGGCGAAGGCGGACGCCGACGCGGCGGAAAAGGCGGGTGCTGCCGCGAAGGCGAAGGAGAAGGCGAAGGCTGATGCTGACACAGCCGCTGCTGTGAAGGCGGACGCCGAGAAGAAAGCCGCGGAGAAGGCCGCGGCGGCGAAGACCGCGGCGACAGCGAAGGCTGCGTCTGGACATGCTGAAAAGGCGGCTGAAAAGACAGCTGCTGAAACCGCCGCGAACACACGAGCTGTTTTGGTGAAAACGCAAAACACCAAGGCTGCCTCGGCGAGAAACGCGGAAGCGGCGGCGGCTTTGAATGGGAAGCGATCTCCGAAAAAATCCCCTCGCCCTTCCAAGAAACCGGAACCCACACCGACTTGGTTGCCCGCTGCCGTGCTCGGGGGTATCGGGGCGATCCTGCTAGTGTTGTGTGTGGTGGAGGGGGGGAAGTCCAAGCGACGCGCGTGATGAGAGGCGGCGGATGGTGGGGAGAGGAAAATGATTTTTTTTTTCAGGCATCAAAACTTCGTCTGCCGGTCTGCCGGTATCCCTTTTGAAGAAGCGTCTCGTCGCTCAAAAAGAGCGTGTGCCGCAATCCGCCCGGCGGGCTTGCGCGTGCGCATCACAATCGCGGGCGCCCCGCTCCAGTCGCGTGCGTCGGATCCCGCAGCGCGCGCATCGCGCACCGCGAGTAGACCCGTGACGTTTGGTGGCGGGTGTGCCGCTGTTGCTTTCGTTGTGCGCGAAGGGGCACGACCGGAGGTGCGGATCAGTAAAAGGCGCAGCGTTTTGTCCCCATGATGCGCTCGGAGTTCACAATCGAAGACGTGGCGAGGGGCCGGACCATGACCATCACCGATCTGCACGACCTCGGTGGGCAGGTGTTCGAGTGTAACAAGGTAAGGACCACGACTGCGCGTGGAGTGGAACGGAGGTCGAGTCGAACGAGCCAAGAGTGCGGCACCGACCGCCCCGCAAAAAAGGGCCCTTTTTTAGCGGGAGTATTTGCCACGGCAACCCAGTACTCTCAAAATTCTTCGTCTCCCGATCAGCACGCTGACCTTCCCATGCCCCCCCCAACCCCGAACAACCCGACCCAAAAAGGCGCACGGCGACGCCCTAATCAGGGCGTTCTCCACGAAGAAGTACCCGCGGCTCATCGTGGTGAAGAACGCGTTGATCGTTTCAGTCAAGGTTGACGATCGGGGGTTCGTGGTGCACAAATGGACCAAGAAAATCGTGGACCTGAAACAGGTGTACCTCGTCATAAAAGATAACCGGCGTATTTATCAGCTCGCGCTTGAGTTCACACAAAGACCGGGAGAAAAGAAACCCTTCACGGACGTGCTGCAGTTCAACCCCACCACGTCCAGAGATTTCACGCAGACGATTTCGAAACTGCGGAAAGAACTGCTGGGGAGCCGAGGCGGCGGGGGCGGGGCCTCGGTTTCGTCGCCAAACGCGGCGGTTTCGCGAAACGACCGACAAACGGCATCCTTTGGCAACACGCACGCGGAGTCGCGACACAACCATGGACACCAGCCCCCGCCTCACCATCAGCAGGAACGGGAAAGGGACACCCACCAGCAGCGCCAGTCCGCGTTTGGCGACGCCATCGCGTCCGCCGAGGCGCGGTACCAGCCGAGGGGCGACGTTGGAGGGGCGCCGCCTCCCGCGCGTTTCGACGGCAATCAGTTCGCGCCCGTCGCCGTCTCCGCTGCCGCGGTGGACCCGTTCGCACCACAGCCCTCCAACCCGTTCGGCGTGGTCGTACCCCCCCCCCGCGCACTCCCCGCGCGCCGCGTCCGGCCCGGAGTCCGTCTCCGGGTCCGTGAACTTCGACAACATGATGCAGTCGGTTGCGGCGAACGGCCACCAGATGCAAACCCTGTTCGACTCCCCGTCGCACCAATCGCTGCCGGTCGCCGATCCCTTCGCGCACATGGCCGCGCCTGTGCCTCAAATGCAGCATCATTCGCAGGTCTCAGACCCGTTCGCGCAGATGGCCGCGCCCGTACCTCAAATGCAGCAGCAGATGCCCGTGGCGAACCCCTTCGCGCAACCAGCGCAGGCGCGCGATCCGTTCGCGGCGATGCCCGCCACGGCGAACCCCTTCGCGGCGCCGGCCGCGCAGGTTGTGCAGAACCCCTTCGCGTCCGCGCCGTACCAGCCGCCGACGCAGCTGCAGCCGCCCTCGAACCCGTTCGCGTGAAGGGACGGAGACTTAGCGCGTGCGGAGAGTGACGGACTTTAGGCGTTACTACGTGACAAAGAAGGAACGAGAGACGACGCTAGTTTTTTTGTTTAGTTGTTACTTCAGTAAAAGTTCTTAAAAGTTCGGGACCGCTACGTATCGTCTTCCTCACGCCGCCATATTTTTCCCACTCACGAGCATGTACGTCACCGCGACCGGCTGTAGGTGCGAGTTCGTTTTCAGTAGCTCCCGTATCCTGTCGTTTCGGTGGTACATCTGCTGGCCGTGTAGCGTAAACTTCACGCCGTCGCCGCGCGCGCCGTCATCACGCGGCGTTTGCTTGAACAGCAGAAAGACGATTTTGTGCGGTGCGTCCTCGCTCGGCGGCGACGGAGGGACGTACGGCGCTCCTCGTGAGTTGTCTGGCGCGCCGCAGACAATGTTTGACCCGCCCTCGCAATCCGTCCAGAGGGCTTGAAGAAACGTGTGTGATTTGTTGGTAACCCCTAAGACTCCGTCGTCGGCGTCGATATCAAAAACCGCGACTGTGAATTTTGTCCCGTCGCTCGCGCCGCGCATCAAATCGCCCCACTCCACCAACGGCGCCCGTTCCAGCCACGGCCCGTCGAACGCGGTTTCATACACGTTCCCTTCTATTTTAACCCCAGCGTAGTCCACCACCAGTTTTTGTAACGTAGGGTTTTCTGAGTCAGGCGTTCGCACGCCGGCTTCAACCAACGCGGCCTCGATGGCATCACTCAAATCATCATCTCCCAAAGCCACCCCGAAATCGGGAGGGAGCTTCACGGGTTGTCGTGACGCCAACTCGTCGTCCGCCGTGTCCCAGGTCAGCGCCGTGTCGACCACCCATTCCATCGCAACCGCGGGGTCGTCGTTCGCCGCGTTTGGGCTCATCGCCGCTTGGAATGCAACGTGTTCGTCCCGTTTTCCCCCCGCCATCGCCCTCACCGCGAACCGGGTGGCTTCGTCCGCGCAGATTCCCGCGATGACCAAGCTCGCCACGACAACGGCGGTCCAGGAGTAACCCCCGCGCTTCATGGAGGCAGATTTTGAAGCACCAGAGCCGTGGGAACCGGAGTTCGTATCCACGAGCAACGCGGAGGCTTCATGTTTAGACGCCATCGCGCGGGACGCGTGTACCCCGCGCCACGTGCGACGCGGGCGCGGCGTTGTGCGGGACGAAAAAGGAGTTGGGGTGTTGGAGACGAGTTTTCAGTTTTGCAAGGAAAGGTCTCCATGCCCAGCATAATTACATCTCTAAAACACGCTCGTGTTCGGGTCGTGCCTCGGGCTTATTCTGCGGACAAAGGCTTCGTAGGACATCAAGCCTTCCCCTCTTGGATCGTACCGTCGCCACACCGTGTCGAACGCGTTTTGGTCGGGGTGGAAGTTCATAACTTTGAGCCACTTTTTGAACTCGCCCCTATCCACGAACCCGCTTCGGTCGGCGTCCAGCCCCCGGAACAACGCCCGCGCGCTTCCGTTGGCGGCCAGTTTGCTTTCAATTTTCTCCATCAAAAGCTTCTCGAACTCGAATGCGTACAGCCCGTTAGGGGAGGGCTCGATGTTCGCGGGTTTGGGGGCGTGGTGCGCGATGGATTGCCAGTTCCCCTCCGCATACCCGGGCGTGAGGTGTTCCGGCGAGACGCTTTTCAAAAACTCGTCAAACCGCACGCCGCCCGAGCCGTTCACGTCGTACTTACCAATGATCGCGTTTAAATCGTCAGGCGTGGGGTAGATGTGCATTCGCGCCAGCCCTGCGGCGAACTCTTCCGGTGTCAATTCTCCGTCGCCGTCCGTGTCCATCTGCGCGAACAGCTTCCGCAAGCCGGACACGCCGCTGCCCCTCGACTGCATCCAATCCAACAGAAGGTGCTCGAACCGCACCACCGAGACGCGCGCGGCCGGTACGTCACGCGTGGTAGGCCTTGGCGCGCCCAAGGTCAAACGAGGCGCCGCGACCTTTCGCTCCTGAATATCAACCGGCACCTCACTCGTAAGCAAGTGCCTCATGTTCCGCATCCCGGAAACCGTGTCCCCGTGTCTGTCCCGCACGCCCTCCGGCGTGACCAAGCACCGGAGCATCTCGCCGTAATCAAGCCCGTCGCCGTTGCCATCGTACTTCGCCATGATCTCGTCGACGATTGCCGGCGCTGCTGCGATGTTGAACCGCGCGATGGCGGTTTCGAACTCGGAACGCGACAAACCGCCGCTTCCGTCGCGGTCGAAATATTTCCACCAAGCCCGCGCGCTTTTCCCCGAATTCGCAGTTCGCTCGAGCGTTTTCTTTTGAGTTTTGCCAGAAAAGTGTCAGTATTTCGTAATGTGTATGATTACAATTGTAATTACTCTGGACAACCGTCAAAACAGTCTTTGGGATTTGGGAAATGCGGGGACGTACCTTTTTCAACAACGTCTCCAGCTCCAACAACGACCCGACCATCGGCACGTACCCGGCGTCCCCCGCTTTTCCGCGGTCGAACACGGAGGGCTCTTGCAGTTTCGTTAAGCTCGCCTCAAGACGAACTCGGTCGTACCCCGCCCACAAAACGTCCCCACCGTCCGCGCCCCACCGCTCGCCTCTCGCGCCGTTTCGCTTTTCGTTGAACTCCGTTTCCTGCGCCGACGGCGGGACGACTTTTTTCGCCATGTCCCGGTAGTCAACCACCCCGGAGCCCGGGTGGGTTTCGTGCTTCGCCACGAGCGCGGACAGGGTATCAAGTGACGGGTCCACGTTTAGCCGCCGCAACCCTTTAACAAACGCACCAACCCCAACCACGCCCAAACCGTCGGCGTCGAAAAACTTGAACACGTCCACGAACTGCTTGACCGTCGCGTCGCCGCCGTTTTCGCCGCGCAGTTTATCCAGCATCGCCGCTTTGCACCGGCGCGCTGTGAGGTCGTGGGCAGGCTTGGCGTTGAACGCGCCGTGCTCGTAGAAAGAGTCACCAGCAGTGACTCCGTGACCTGCGTCGGATGGCAGCATGACGTGCATGCGTTGATCGCGTTTGAACAGCGCGGCTTCCTGTCGCATCGCGGGGCCCTGCGCCCTCCGGACTCGTGTGTTCCCCGCGGACGCGACCGCGCCGGATGCAGATGGGTCGTCGTACCCACCGTGCTCTCTTTGCTTTTGAAACTTATCAACCGGGTGCGTGTACCCTACCAAGTTGGCGCGGTACACGGACGGTGATGTCGGTTCGAAATCACCGGGCATGAGGTAGTTGATGAACTCCTTGGGATCCAGGAACCCGTCGCCGCGCACGTCGTGTTTTCTGAAAACAGCCGCGGTCACGTTTGCGTTCGCGGGCATCACGTTGACCCTGCGCATCGCTAGTTCGAACTGCTTAAAGTCCAACGCCCCTTTAGAAGGTAGCCGACCGCCTTCCTGGTGCATCCCGCACACCAAGCGCATCGCCGCGGCTTGCGATGAGGTTCTCGTGGACAAAGCGCGGCGCATCGCTTCCTCGACCTTCTCCACGGTATCGAGCGTAGGGAAAGCGTCGCTCGCGAAGTGCGTCGCGGGTTTTTCGAAAAGAGGCGTGACGCTCTTCTCCACGAAACTGCCCTTGCCAAAATCTTCCGCCCGTAGACGCTCCTTTACTCGCATCGCGTCTCGGTCGGGCGAGTTCATCAAATAAACCGGCGCGTCCCCAGACCACCCGGCGCCCGAGACGGGGCGCAGCGGGGACATGCCTTTCGGCGAGTTCGGGGACATGGGGATGTCATCCCAGACGGGGAAGTCATCCCCATCCCCGTCCCCGTCCACGTGTATGGTCAGGTTGGCGAAACCGCCCATCCCAACCGATCTCGAGTCACGCCGAGTCGGCGAGTCGAACGACGACCGCGCGGCGGGCGAACCCGGGAACTCGAAATCGTTGTTTTGCGTTTCGCGTGGGACGGATTTGCGTTTTGGGGATCCCACCCAATCCCCACCGCCCGCGAGATTGTCGTACAGCAGGTTGTTCGGGTCCGAGCTCGCGGCAGGTGCTCTTGGTGCGTTTGGCGAGCCTCTGGATGGCGGGTAGTAATCCGGTTGGTTCACCCCCACGGCGTTGGCCCGCGCCTCACGTCGGGTGCGGAAAGGCACTCGCGCGGTCGCGAATCCCGTCATTGGATTTTCACCAACAGAAGAGTACACCGCGCTCATTCCCGATCCGCTTTGCGCGATGTTCGCGAGACGAGACGCCAGGTCTCGCACGGACAGCACCGCCTCTTTCGGGCCGTAGTCAGACCCCGCGCCGTCTCTTGGACCTACGAATCGCACCGCGTTGGCCACGGTGTCAAACGACGACTCGTCACATCCCACGTTCAGCTCAAGCACCGTGCGCCTGAAATCGGCACGCAGAATCGCCCCACTTGGCGTCGCGTCGCTGGAACGCACGTGTCGCTGTAAAAACCGCGCGATGCCTTGCGCGCCGTCGCCGCCTTTCGCGAAAATCTTATCCACCAGCACGAGCTCCCACGGCTGCGCCGGGGGGGCGTCGGGGAACAGCACCATGGCGCGGGTGCGTGTGGCGCGTTTGGAGACAATTCACCACTTTCGAAACGTTCGACAAGTTTTGCTTTGATGACGACAAAATCAACTGGCTTGGTCGCAGTGTCGACACTAGTGTTCGCGGCCCCGCACGCGCCGTGTGGGTGCGCGGGATGACCGCCGTTCGCGTCCCCGCGCGAGCGGCACCCCGCGCGCCGCCCTGGCAGGAACCGGGGCGGCGCACGTGTCGGGTAGGGCACACACTCACGCGCGCGTCTCGCGTGGGAGGGTCGTGTTCATCATCGTGGCGAGTTTCGAGCGCTTTTTTGTGTCGCGCCTCAATCGACGCGCCACCCGGCGTGGACCCGACCTCGAACTCGGTGCGCAAATTGTTCTGCTTCGGCCTCGGGTACACCTCATTAGGACTGGCGTCCACGTTGTTGGACAGCGGGTGGGAGGTCAGTGGTACTTGTCGCTCCGAGGACCGCGCGTTGGCGTTACAAGGGGTGGGCATCACCGCGTTTGTGTGGTGTCCTTCGGAGAACAAAAAACTAACCAAAGACGGAACGCAGGCGCTTCGAAACGCGACGCACGTGCTGGTATCCGTCCCGCCGAACACTGACAGTACTTCGGGTGAAACCGCGCGGGGTATCAATCAGGGTGTTGAGCAGGGTATCACGAGTACTTCGGGTGAGACGCAAAAGCAGGGTATCGCAGATGGAAGTCACTCGGACGAGGCCAAAGACAAAGAACTGGGCCCAATCGATCCGGTGTTGGCGGACACCGCGTGCGCCGCGATTTTAAACGGCTCACAAAATCTGAAGTGGCTCGCCTACCTCAGCACCACGGGCGTGTACGGCGACCACAGCGGAGGGTGGATTGATGAAGCGACGAAACCCAAACCGGTGAGTGACAAGACGAAAGCGCGACACAAAGCGGAGCTGGAGTGGGTTTCTTTCGCGGATAAAGCGCGCGGACATTTGCCGCTGCGGATATTCCGCCTCGCCGGCGTGTACGGCCCGAGACGGAGCGTTTTGGGTGCGGCGGCGAACACTTTTTCGGAAGTGAGTGATGGACCTACGGGTAATGGACCTGGAATTGGAATTGAAGTGAGTGATGGACCTGCAGGTGGTGGACCGGACGGAATCGCACAAAAGAAACCAACGACAACGAACTCGGCTTCGAAACAAGCGAGGAGCCAAAGGAAGTTCACCTCGAGGTGTCACGTCCACGACGTCGTGTCTTGTCTTTGCGCGAGCATCAAAGCATCGCATGGGGAGGAAGACGAAGAACCAGAAGATAAGGGCGCCACCGATGACTCAAACTCAAGCCAAAAGTACACGTACAACGTCGTGGACGACGATCCCGCGTCGCGCGCGGTGGCGGTGGCGTTCGCGACGAGGCTTTTAGCGAACACGGTTGGAGACGAGGAGATTTGCGAGTCGTCTGTTGAGTCATGTATTGAGTCATCTGTTGAGTCATCTGTTGAGTCATGTATTGAGTCATGTATTGAGTCATCTGTTGAGTCATGTATTGAGTCATCTGTTGAGTCGACGATGTTGGACGACGCGAAAGAAAAAGAAAAGGATGAAAAAACAACGAACGACAAAACGTTTTTCCGCGGCGAGAAGCGCGTCGCGAACGCGTTCGTGAAAACCAGCCTGGGCGTTTCTTTGCGTTTCCCCAGCTACAGAAAAGGACTCACCGCGATTCACGACGGACACATCACGCCGTTTTCAAAAGAAATCTACGATGTTCTGTAAAGCGAAGGGGTAGTGACCTTAGTACATAATTTAGTCTAGTAATAAAAAAGAGCTCCTCTGCTTATTTCGCCTGCGCCGCGAATTTCGACCAGGCTTCCTTCGGCCTCGTCCGGGGTTGCGCTTTCAGCTCCACGTCTTGTTTCGTCTTCTCCAGCTCCGTTGCGAAAGATCGCCACGCCTCTTTCGGTTTCGCTCGCGGTTTGGGATCGAGCGACCGTCCGGCTTTCGATTTTGTGAGCTTCGCCAGGGCACGTCGGCGCAAGGTAGCGGTTCCCACGATAAACACTTTCTGCGTCGCGACTGCTGACGCGACCCCCAGCAACCCAACCACGCACGCGTCAACCACTCTTTTCACCCCAAAGAACGGCTGTTTCAGTTTGAACTCAAACCCGATGACGCATATTTGGTTGAACCAGTCGTCGACGCCGTCGCCGTCCACGTCGTCGTCGAGGTCCTCGAACGGCTTACCCGTGCGTTTAGGGGGTTTCAAGCCTTTGCGAATCACCCGACGGACGTAGCTCACGTACCGCCCGCAGGGCGACCACTCCACCGCTTCAGGCCGAGGCGCTTCCTTGCCGAATCTTTTTTTAGTTAACCTTGTGACTCCATTTATTTTCGCCTTTTTGGAACACCGGTCGACGTCTTTCTGTGTGGGTACCTTCAAGTCGTCCCCGGTGGGAAACACCCGGACCCAACAAACGCTCCCGTCGTGCGCGAACGCGATTGCGTCGCCATCCGGCGACCACGAAAACGCGGACTGCACGCCCGGCCGAGGAAGCGCGGTCAGGGGTAACAGCTGGTGGTTGGTTTTGTCCCTCGGATTGCGTCCCGAAGGGCGCTTGTCCCGAACAGATCGGCCTGATCCGACTCCCTCCTCTGCCGTACCAACACCCACCCCGACCCCGACACCTAAACGCACTAAAAACAGCTGCGGCACGCCGTCGTCGTCCATCGCCACCACCGCGGCTCGCGCGCCGCACGGCGACGTCCGCGGCCAGAACCGGGGCCCCACCGCGCCAAAACCGTTTCCCGAATAAGACTTCCCCGCGCTGTTTCCTTTCGTGGCGATGCACGGGTCTTGTTCCGCGGCGGCGGCGGCGAGGGCGCTTGATTCGTTTGACTTGGGCCCAGCAGTGAGACCAGGAAATGTGTTGTTATCCGTGAAGGTCACTCGTCTCTGACTCACCCCGAACGGCGGCCGCGGTCGCGTCGTGGCGCTCCCCGCGAGCGGCGCGTTTTGGCTTTGTGGAACTCGCAGCGCGCTCGGATCCACTTGCAGATCAAGAACAAACAACTCGAGGTGCTTTCCTTTCCGTGCTTTCCTGCCGCCTGCCGTGTCAACCTCGCCAAGAAAAGTCATCGCGCGTCCTTGCCACCCGCCCGCGGACGACAAGCTCCGCCGGTACCCGCGCCGGCCGACCCAGCACTCCTCCGCGGCGCGCGCCACGGCGTTTGAATCGTCGTGGCCGTTTTGTTTCCGTCCAATTTGGTCCACGAACCTCTGGTCGTCCTCGTGCGTCGTGGCGACCACGGTGAAACCCGCCCCGCTGTGGTTCCGCGGGTGCTCACTCGTATCCACGACAACCCCGCCCCGACCGTCAAGCGCGGTGAGGGAAACGGAGCGGTAGTTTTTTTCCACCCTCGTTTGCGCGTCGTCACTCCCTCGCCGCGCGTTTCGCAACAAAACAGCATCTTCATACGCCCCGGAAACAATCAGCCCATCCGGGGAAAACGAGTGCGCCGCGGTGCCGCCTCGCAGCGCGCCAGCTGTGAAGTTCTCGTCGGTGTCTGGCAGAAGGTCGCGCGCGTCCAGGGCTCGACAGATTGATGCGTTCGTGTTCCCGCTCGTTTTAGTGTCAGACGACTTGTTGGTAGTGTCAGACTTACTTCGGGCAAACCCGTTACCCCGGCCTCCTCTTGCAGACGTCGACGCTTTCGCGTTGTTACCTTTGCCTGCTGCTCCCTTGATTTTGTCATAAACGTCCACCAGCGCGCCCCGCCTTCGGTGCGGCGCGTACGTCCAGGTTGTCGTTGGATGTTCCGGCCCAAGCGTCACCACGATCTCGCGTTTGTGCGACACTGGGTTCCAGCTCGCCATGCCAACCTTGGCGCCGTTTTCCGATTCGAACAAGGTCTTGACCTGCCTGGTGTGCGGGTTCACCACCGCGATTGTCTCGGAGTCGAACACGTCACCACCAGGGTCACTCCGCGTGTCGAACACGATCCATCGCGAATCGGGACTCCACACACCGTTGTTGGCCAACACGTGGCCGTGCTCCGCGGTGGTCACCACCTTGTCCGTCTCACCGACGGGTCTAAAAAGCCACCGGGGTGGGGCCATGTTGTTTCCCGGGGCCGCGAGCGGACAGAGCCGCGCGGCCGTGCGCGTAGGTGTGGTGCTTGAAACGGTTCGGTGGTGAGGTGCGTATCGGATGGGTCGCCATCCATCATTGCTTGGTCCGCAGAAAAAGTGAGATTCTGCAAATCCAGTTCAGGAAATACGAAAAGCCTTTCGAAAACACTTCTTCGTGGTTTGCCCGGCGCGGGCTTCTTCCCCCAGGCGCGCGTCGTAAAGTCCACACCACTTTTGCTATTGAATCCCTAAACGCACACTCGCTGGGAAGACTACGCGTCCTCGAAATCCTTACGTCAGGGTCCCCAATCTCAAACTGTTTAAAGGCGTACGGATCGAGCCGCGCTCGTTAGCTCAGAAAAAAAAACGAAAAAAAACGCATACAGGTACTGTACTCGCACTACCATGGATGGTATCACGACGGTCTCCGCGTGTTATATTTAAATAGCTACTTTCTCGCCTTCTTGCACCTCGCTTTGTGCTCCGGCCAGTGTTTCTTTTGGCACTCCTTGCTGCAGTAGTACACCAGCTTGCACTTACATTTGAAGCACGACTTCGCGTCCGTTCCTTCTCGTTCCGCGACGCCGCACGACGCGCATTCCTTTCTTCGGTCATCGGGCGCTCCGTGCGTCGCGACGGGCTCCGTGGTATTTTCGACCTGATCGTCAACCTCGAGAAACGGACCGTGCGTGTACCACAGCTCGTCCTGTTTCGAAACCGGATACACTTCCTTAAAGAAATTAAGTTTCCGATTAGAAGCGTTTCTCTTTTTTACGTCAACCTCCGCCTTGGCGTCCCTTGGCCATCGCGCGTCGTGCCAGTCGTGAATCAAACCCGGAATTTGACGCATCTTACTTTTCGAGAATAAGTCGTACGTTCCTGCTGTTTTCGAAATCTCAAGCTGACTGCTCATCATGCACTGTGTGGCGCTTTGTAATGCCGCGCGGCCGCCGAGTTTTTTCCCAGACCCAAAGTGCGGTCCAAACTTTTCGTTGCTTTCGTTTGCTTCGCGTAAATACATCTCGAAAGCGTCACCTTCGAGTTGACTCGTCAAAGTCGCCCCCGTCCACTCCCCGACCATCGCCGACTTAAGCTTGAGGTTGCTCGTGGAAAGCTCGCTGCACAATATTCCGCCCATGATGTAAATCAAAGCGGCGATTATGTCTGCCGTGGAAACTCTCATGCTTTCAACGTCTACTTGTCCGACAAGACTCGAGAACGTTTCCCATTCGCTCTTCGCGCCGCGTCGGTCGTCGAGGGTTTCGGTGGAAACGCTCGCGAGTTCGAGAAGAAGTTTTGCGCCGCGACGCGGGCCGATGCCCCTCAGCGCGCGCATCACCGGCGGCATCGTTTCAATGGGTGCATTACCGTCGTCACTGTCGTAATCGTCGTCCGCACTGTCGTCCTTGTCATCGTCCAAAAACGTATATTCGCGGACTTTCCTCCCTACGCCGATCAAAATCTCCGCCGAGCGTCGCCGGAAATGCCCGCGCTCACGATTTCCCCGAGACACGCGGTGACCAACCAGTCGATTGGAACGCTGGGCGCGAGCTCTCCCGGTCGAGTTAATTCTTTTTCAGACACGCCAATTTTGATTTCAAGCTTCATTTTCGTCTCGTGGAACGCCATCAGGGAAGACGCTATGCCCGGGAAGCAAACCAGCCCGTCGCCAACGCAAACGCGCACCAAGGGATCGCTCCACAGCTCAACCGCGCGTCGCGCGCATGCGAACGCGATGCGCGTACACCCGACACGCACCGGTCTCGTTGACGCTCGAGGTGGTTGGTTTCGCCGCGATAGCGCTCCCGCACAACACCGCGGCGAAAGCGTACGAAAACCGGTAACACGCGGCGTTCCGGCTCGCGCACGTTGTCTCGCACCAACCCAACGCGTTGCCGCATTCCATTTGAGACCGCGACAACCCCTCCGTGAAATCCGGTCCGTCCGGCAACCCGTTCGGGAACAGTCTTCGCAAAATCCTCGCCGCCGGGTTCAACAAGTCCTCGCCCAACAGCGTGTCCGCCACTCCGGGCGAGGCCCAGAACCGCTCCAGAAACGCGTTCGTGTGCTTGTTGTTCTTGGCGAAGCAAAACGAACGACACCAGGCGTGGAAATCAATCAGGCGTGGAAATCAATCTCGTGTTTGTTGTCACTCTCGAACGTCACGAACGCGCGCGCGAATTGCGCGGCGTACACACTGGCGTACTCCAGCGTCGAATTCGGGTTCGTCGCGCAATCCGCGCCGCGGGGGGCGCCCAGCATCAAAGACTGTTGCAAGCCCAACATCACGTCGTCATGAGACATAGTTTCGATCGCACGAAGCACCGCGGGGTCGCGTTTAACACACCCGCTTGTGAATGCTCCAGTGCGCCTCCACCGACGAATACCATATCCCGGAACACCGCGCACATCGCTGCGGATTCTCAACCGCCTGCAGCGTCCACGCACAAATCTTACGCCCGGTTCGTTTCCAAACCTTTTGCTTCTCACCGCCATCGCTCGACATCGCGTCGCGCGCGCCTGCGTGTGGTTCGGGATGGACAAATAACGACCTCGCCGAGATCACAACCACGAAAAGACCACACAAAAATAAACGACACTGCGACACGGCACCTCTCCTTTTCAGTTTGACCGCGCGCGGGCTTTGGAACCCGGGGCGGCGGCGATGTTTCGCAAGGGCGGCACCTCGAGTTCCGTGAACACGGGAGTGTGTAGGAAGGTGCACACCACTTTTGGTGACGGCTCGGAGATGGTGGAGGAGTTCGATTTGAAAACGGACGAGTTGTTGGTCCGCTCGCGTCGGTCGAGAACCGTGCTCGGCAAAGACCAGGAGTGGGAGTACCTGGTCGGCGAGCCCCCGCGGCGGTTCAACCCGGAGGGTTCTTTGCTGGTGGAAAACGCTTCCGTGAATCCGGTTTGGCAAAGGTCGCAAGATACGGTCGATTCGTGGGTGTGGAGAGTACGGAACTTGCCGTACCCGAAGGAGACGTACGACGTTCGCGTGGACCAAAGCGATGGGAAGATCGTCATCGCAACCGCGAACAAAAAGTTTTACAAACGATTCGAAATTCCCGAGCTCGTGTTTCTGGAGCTACCGACGGACCCGTCAGAAATGACATGGGGCTGGAAAAACAACACCTTGTTGATACAATACCGAAAACCGAAACTAGCCCTAGTCGCGGAAGCGGAGGAGAAAGCAGACCGAAGACGCGTCCGACCGGCGGCGGGCGACGCCGACCCGGAGTGCAAAACGCAATAAGAGCTTTGGTTTTCAACCGTCAATACTACACAAGCAAATAGCAATAAGCAATGCGCATCACACCCTACTCTAATCCCCTGTACAAGTACATTGTAAGAAAGCAATCCTACTCTTACATCTCCTCTCTCTCTGCTGGTCCTCCGAACTCCATTTGAATGTCCGTCACGTCCAGCTGCATGATGTCGCACTCGCACCCGAGAATCTCCCCTACGCTCGGGCTCGTTCTGCCGAAATCGCCGTGCACGAATTCCTTGATGTACGTGCCGGCTTGCGTGGTGAGCTCCAGGGTGAAGAATTTTTTAGTGCCATCCACGAAATTCGCGGCAGCGGCGTGAATCACCCGTTGCCGCGTCGCGGAGGTTCGGCGGTGTAACACGCGCGTTGGTGTTTTCTGGTTTATCGTGAGATCCGTAGCGGCGGTCGAGAGCTTTTGCAAATCGTCCTCCGTCAAGCTTTTAGAACTCCAACACACGCAGCTGTACGTCTTTTGCTTTTCGCTCGACCCTTCGTGCATCTTGATGTAGTTTTCCTGTGAAACGCGGTGCACCCCACACGCGGTGACCACGCCGTCATTAGACGACTCCATTAACAGCTCCATTTCATCGCACTCGCGCTGCGTGGAAAAAGCCAAAGGGTTTCTCGGGTTGTGCACCTCCAGAATAAAAGGCCGCCCGCCGCCGAGCATGCGCACGTCCATGTCCTCCCTGCCGGCGCTGTTTAGCTTAGCGCCGTCCGCTTTGAATTTGCGTAGCACTTGCTTTTCAAGTGCCTGCTGCACACTCCCGTCACCCACAACGCCTCCGTCCGCGAACCACGGGCTTTGAGGCACACCCCTCTGCCATTTCAGGTACCGGCCGCCCACGTAGGCCGGGGCGTGCCAGGGGAAAAAGACGCAGGAAACGTTTTGTTGCGAGTTTTGTTGCGAGTTTGCGTTTTTTTCATCGCCGGAAACCGCGCGCATCGCCGCCGTCGCCGCGGCGCATACCGTGGAACCGGCGCCTTGCTTGTGTCTTTCGGACGCCACGGCGAAGTGTTCATAACTCGCGAACTTTTCCCGCGCTGTCCTTTCTGCGACGTTGTACCCGGCGACGAAACTTACCCACTTTTGCGCGGGGGAATCCTTCAGCGCGGGCAGGTTGAGGCCGGGCGGCGGACCCCGCTTTTTGCGGTTCCGCGGGTCACGGTTTGCCGTGTCATGCGCTTGCTTCATCGCGAACTCGGTTTCATCAGCACCACCACCGGGGTGCTCAAAAAGCACGCCGAAGCGAAACGGCGCTTTGGGGTCGTGTTTGAATCCGTTGTCCGCGAGCGCCGCGACCAAAACCGCTTCGAGCGCGTCGCGGACGGGAACCGTGGTGGGAAGATACGCGTCGAGACTGTTTGCCTGTGCGACAGCGCCATTAGGTCGAGCACCACCCACTCCCACACGATCCAGCTCGTCGTCGTCATCGGAAACAGCCAAGGCCAAGGCGTCGTCCTCGGGAGTCACGGGCGGCAAAGTCGCGCTCGCGTTTGTACCCGCCGGCGGCGCGTCCTTTTCCCCTAAAAGTTTCCTCAAAAACGCGCGCGTCGCGGCTTGGCGCATTGGTAAGGACGGGGGTAACACTAAATCTAGCCCGTACGTGACGCACTCGTGTCCCCCGGATTTGAACCCAGCCACGTAGTCGCTGATTTTGCTAGGACGGCATCGTGGGTTGTCTTTTTTGTCCCCGGCATTCGCGTTTGTAAACGACGTGCTCGCCGGTGGTTCCGGTTCCTTGTGCGATGCCCCGCCGCCGCCGCGGTCGCGCGACGGCGAGCCTTCGTCGCGCGCCACCTGGTTTGCGTTTGGGTCGAACTGAAGAATGCCCAGGCAACAAGGGCACGGCGGCCTGTACTCGCCGCTTGACGTGGACACGACGTTCGTCTCCCTCGCGGCTGCCTCGCGGTACGCGCGCGCGTCGGCGGCGCGGGTCCCGAGAAACCGAAGCACGCATTGCGAACACGCCCCGACGCGACGCAGCTCGTGCTCCACGGTCTCGGTCGCGGACTCAGAGAGGACCATTGTGCGTCACAGCGCACGCACGCACGCGCGTGGCAGGCACGACTCGGCTCCGGAGACGTGCGCGCGCCGGCGCGGACGAAGTGACCAAGACCATCTCGTTGTTCGATGAAACGATGAGTAGCACTTTTGGCTTCTCGACGGCCACTTGTATTGACTTTTCAAATCTGTGACGAAGGCTTCACACCCGCGACCGCGCGGCCGTCATGACGGACGTCGCCCCCGCTGCGGGGCTCCCCGAGCCCCCACCCGACCCCGCTTCGGTTCCGGATTGCGTTCCCCCGGGCGTGATGAGCGCGGTGCAAAAAGACACGCTTCGTCACCAGATCGCGGCGTTGTCACACGTCGCGAGTCAGAACCTGCTTCTGGTGCAGCAGGGTGCGGAGGAGCTGATGCCTGGTGCGGCGAAGAGCGCGACGATGGGTGCGATTCACGCCTCCATGGGGGTTGCGTCCCGGAACTCCATGGCGGAACAACCCATGTACCCGGCGCCGGTGTATTCGAAGGACGGCAAGGGAGGCGGGCAGCGGTGGACCCCCACGTCAGCGCAGCTCGTGCGGTTGGAAGAACTGTACGCCACCGGGATGGGCACGCCGAATGGTTCGCTGCGCACGCAAATCACGGATGAGCTAGTGAACCTCGGCCCGGTGAACGAAGCGAACGTGTACAACTGGTTCCAAAACAAAAAGGCGAGGATGAAGAAGAAGGAACAGGACGCGCGGATGGGACGGATGTAACAATCGGGGTTTAGGTGGGAGGTAATACAAACTCCGCGGACATCGGGGATGATGAGCTGCAAAAGGTATTAAAAATCTAAATCAAAAACCAACTCAAAGCTGGTTCAACCGCGACAACCTCCGCTTTATGTCTTCCAACCTGTTCTGCGCGACCTGGTTTCCAGGCGCGAGCACCAGCGACTCCTCGTACGCCCCCATCGCCCCCTTGCGGTCGTTCAGCTGCTCAAGCGCATCCCCAAGGTTGTTCCACGCCGTGACGTACCCGGGCTGGAGCTCGACCGCTTTTTTGAACTCAACCACAGATTCGGCGAACTTGTCCGTGCTTAGGTATCCAAACCCCAAGGCGTTGTGGATTTGCGCCAGGTCTTCTTGGTCCCCTTGCCACATCTCCGCGGCGAGCTTTAGGTTCCTGACCGCCTGCGTGTATACCTTCTTCCTCAACATAATGCTGCCCATCTCGAAGTACTCCTCCGCCGTGGCGTCGCCCGCGCGGATGCGTTCGCCCATGTTTTTAGCGCTTTCGTCGAGTTCGCGTCGGATCAAAACTTGTCGTACGATGATGAACCCGGCGAAACCGAGGATCGCGAGCAAAGAACCTAAATACAGAAACTGGATGCCTCCCTCCAAACCATCAGCAACCTCCGCGACTAAAGTTGGGGCGGGCAGAGCAGAGGGGGGGAGCGCCCTTTGCTTGGTAACGAGACGGGATCGCGCCCCGGTGGTGCGCCGATCAAGCACCGAAACTCTTGCTGGGGATACCAAAGCGCCCGCGCCGCGGTGCGTGATGGCCGCGCGTGAGGAAACTTGCGTGCCGCGAGCCGCTGTGCGGGGCGCGGCGACGCGCGCGGGGAGGCCGACGAAGGCCACGGCCGACATGACAAAGGCGAAGGCGTGCGCGCGACGCGGACGAGTGTGCAGGGGATCGCAAGCGATGACGAGGCGATTTTCATCTAGCGGCTTGGCGGTGGGGAAGATCTTTCGCGCATGTGACCGAAACGAAACGTGTTCGCGCCTCACGACGCGCACACGTCACCGCGCCGTGAGAATGACCGCCATGGCCTGCCACCACTACCTCAGCGCGCGCGTTTCCACCGCGACCGCGCCACGTGTCGCGACCAAGAAAAGCGTCTCGCATCACCGCGTTTCAGGGTCTGTCACGCGCGCCTCCGCCGATGTGCCATCCGCGCAACTGGGCACCGCGGTGCTTCCCAAAAACCGGTTCGACGAATCGGTTTTCGTCAACGCCCTGTTCCAATGGGCGAACGGTTTGACCACGTCCGGGCAGAACCTCCCGTTCGCGCTTCCGCAACGCGTCGATAGCCTGGAGTTTGGTTTCTCAATGGCGTTCCTTCAGTCAGATCCCAAGGGCGAACCCGGGACGTTCGTTTCGGTTGGGGAAATCGTGGCCGTGGTGGAGGACGTGGAGAACGGCGGAAGAGCGTTGATCATCCGGGGCACTGGTAAAGCCGCGCAGAAAGGCATGCTCGTGGATGTCCCGATGGTCATGAATACCATGCTCCCGGCGATAAAAAATGGCATCGCCATGGCATCACAGTGAGCGCATCTCATTTTAAAAGCAAACCTGTACCAACGTCGGTGCGAGAGAGACGATGACGCAGTTTTTGTCTTGTGCTTTTATTGGAATTGAAAAAACTCGGAGCGTCTCGAATCGTGTGGTCTTGTTTCGTCTCGCTCTTCGCGTTCTTGTGGTCGTCGTGACCTGTGCGGGGGTATTCTTCACGCGTCAGTGGGTGGTTTCCTTCGAACCCAACCCATTACGAACAACTCGCCCCCGAAAAACCCACCGCGTCCCCCGACTGCGCGGTCATCAAAAAGCCGTCCTTGTGCCGCCAGCTGCGATACAGAAAAGAAAGTGTCAGTCTCGCGAGTGTACAAGTGCCATGTATGGGCAAACAGTCTACTTGTGATGTATGTAGCAAACAGTAATTACGGGCGGACAATCGGCAAAACGTGGAGGCGGGATTTGGGAAACGCAACACGTACCTGAAAAGCACGCCGTCGCGCCCGCCCACGAGCCAGCACCCGGGGCACAGGGAGGTGTCGTTGGTGAAGGACAGTGAGGGGCCGGAGGGGGTCATGGCGAGGGTGACGATGTCCCCGCAGGCGGCGGGAGGCGCGGGCTGTTGTTCCATCGCGGGTGACGCGGAGTTCGGCGACGCAGAAGCGGCGGCGGGCGCGGCGGACGCCGATCGCGAGCGCACGCCGACGTAAAAGCAGCGCACAACGAAATCGCCGGCGGGCGCTTCTCGTACTTCATTACCCACCAACACAGTTCGCGGGAAATCGAAGTTAACCGCCAAGCTCGAAAGGCACAGGCTGTCAGCACCAGGGTTGATCAGCGTACCGGTGACGAAAATCTGATCCACGGCGTCGCCGGGGCGAAGCAGGGTTAGCCTCGTGTCGCGATCGCCGTCGCCGGCGCGTTGCCGAAGCAGCTGGAACGAGGAACGCACGTTCGCCGTGGCGAGCGGGTCCCGGTCGGCGACGACCGGAGTCGGAGTTCCCGTCGGAGTTCCACTGGGAAGTACCGGGCACACTGACACGGAGTCCTCGTCGCACGACGACGAGACCGCCGCTTGCGTCGGGCCGGAAAATGAAGGCGGTTGCGTTCGCGTCGGGTCCGTTTCCGTGGGAGTTTCCGTCGAGCCCGGAACGCCGTCGCCGGGAAGCAACGTGATGACGCTCCCCGGGATCCGCGTGGGTTCGCCGGGAACCAACGTGACGGACCCTGGAAGAGTCGTCGTCGTCGTTGTGGGAACGGTTCCCGAAGGCGTCGTCTCGGGAGTCGTCTCGGGCGTAGTCGTCTCCGGAATGGTCTCGGGATCAGTACTCGGAGTCGTACTGGGCGTCGGGGTCGGCACGACGCCGTCGGTCCCCACGGGCACCACGCGGATGTTCGGCGGTTCGCTGAAGGGAGCTTGTGTCGGTGTGGCGACCGGCGTTGGGGTCGGCGTCACAGTCTCGGGCGTGGTCCCGGGAGTGGGATCAGTGGTGTCGGGGTTAGTCAACTCGGGAGTGGTCGTCGTTGGAATGGTCCCAAAAGTAGTCTCGGGAGTCGTGGTCCACTCGGGGGTCGTCGTCGGCGTAGGCACCGGTGTGGCCACCAAACCGACCCCTGGTTTCGGGGGAAACGCCCCCGAGGTCCAAGGCACCTGCGAGTTCGCCGCCCACGCGTCGGGGGTCGCGTCCACCGACGCCACGACCGCGCGTTTCAGCCAGCAGCTGTGAAACGCGTACTCCCCGCAGTCCCCGGCGCAGTACACCCAGACGTTACACTCGGGGTTGTTCGCGCACTCCCAGCAGCAATCTTCAGGGTCGCCTTTGATCAACGACCCGCCGTCGTTGAGGAGCTCGCCTTTCAGGTTCACGCCTTTTCGGAAGTCGCACTCGCTGGTTTCTCGGTCCTCGCCTTGCGCGACGAACCCGACGATGGGTAAAGACGCGTCGGCGTCGGCCGGTGACGTCGATGTCTCGTCCTCCACGGTGGTACCGGTAGCGGCGTCGAATTTGTCCACAAGGACGCGCTCCACCATCACACCAACAGGGCCGCCAGGCGCGCACTCCAGGTCGCCAACAGTCGGGCCCACGAAATCAAGCATCGCGCCAGTGGCGTGCTTCACCCTGAACATCTCGCCGCGCGCTCCGCCGCCCACGAAGCGGCACCCCAAACAGAGTTCGCCCGAAAACGTAACTTCCAGCAAAAGAACCGCGGGCGAGTCGGCAGTACCGGCGGTTTCGGTTTCAGTGTCAGCCGGTGTTTCAGCCGGTTCGAACAAAGAAAGCGCGAAGCCCAAGCCTCCACAGGTTTCCGGCCTCGGTTCGACGGTTCCGTCCGGTAACCTTGTCGCGGCTCCGGAACAGGAAACCGTGAGTTCCGCCACCGGATCGGTCACGGCGCGCCAGTCGCCACTCGAAGAAGCGTCCAACACCCATGGCGAAAACACCACGGGCAACACGATACCGGCGAGACGCACGGAGGCCTGTTCCGCGGAGTCCAGGGAAGGCAAATTTCCCGAAAGCACATCCACGCTCCCGGCGAAGACGTACTCGTCGTAGGGTTCGTTCGGTAGCCCGGGCTCCAAAGGGCCCGCGCCCCTGCTCCACCACTGCACGTCGTTCGCCAGGCGGGCCACATCATCGACGCACCCGACGATGATGGACCCGTCGCCGGCGAACGTGTCCGGAAACGTGATGGACTCAAGAGGTACGTCGTCGTCGTCGTACTGCGCGCCGCCGTTGGTGTCGGCTCGCGGAATCGAGTCCGCGGTGCCGTCGCGCCCCAGGCCGTACCGCCCGCCGCGGTCGTCGGCGGGCGGTACGGTTCCGACGACCGCGGCGGAACCGCCAGAATCGCCGTCACCGTCGTCCGAGACCTGTGGGTCAACGCCCGTCTCCTCGCTGAGTCGGTTCCAGAAGTCATCTACCTCGGACGGTTCGCTGTACGCGTTGACGGAGTCCAGGAACTGTCGTAACTTGCGACGGACACCGCCGGGGCGCTCGACGATTGGGCGGGACACCTCTGGAGTTTCAACCGCAGTCACCGCCGAATCGCCGGCCGTGTCCTCGCCCGCTTCCACTCGCGTCGCGTCGCACTCCAGGCGGTCGATGGTGGGCCTCATGGCGAGCAGGGTGTCGGAGGTTTCGTGTTTCACCCTGAACATCGCGCCGTCGGAAACCCTCCCCGTGATTGAGCAATCCACGCACACGTCAACGTTTTCGATGATCGCGTCGACGCCGTACTCGCGTTTCACGAAGCGCACGGATGCGCAAAGGTCCGGCCCGAATCGCCCGTTCACGTCAACCACCACGACCCCCAAGCACTCCGTTTCAGGTGGAGAAAGAGGAGGCGCGAATTTCTCAACGCCACCAGGAGAACCGCCCCTGGGTAAGTATCTAATCGGGATCACGACTTCGGGTGACGTGATTTGCGTCGGCGAGCAACACGAAACAGCGCCCACCACGGTGAACTCGGTGGCGCCGGGTTCCATGTTAGTGGAGAGGAAGTTCTTCAGCTCCCGGATGCCGGAACACACGCCGGTCGGGGGTTCGCCATCCGTGGGGGGGGCGACGACTTGGCCGTCGCGAACCACCACGCCTCGTGTTCCAGCGGAAGGGCCGGATTGAGGCGTGAGGCGTTGCGTGTCACCCGAATCGGTTTCGTCGGTTGGAAAATCGGAGACGTACGATTGGTCAGTCACAGGAGGGAGTGAGGCGCTCGCGGTGACGACGACGCCGTCGGGAAGCGTCACTTTGAACTGGTCCGTGGCTGGGTCGTACACCACATCCAGGCCCAAGCTTTCCCGTAAAACGTCCGCGGCGGCAGCTCCCTCAGCGAGTGTCACGTCCTTTTCTTTGTCGTCGAAAGTGACGTCGAACGCGCCGGTCGGGGATACCGAAAACGCCGCCTCGGCGACGTCGCCCGTTTCATCGAGACGCACTCTCGCCAGCGTGCCGTTCCTGAAAAGCACGGTGATTCCGTCCACCGAGCTCCCTGACTCGTCAATCACGAACGTAACACCCGGAAGCCCTGCGTTCTGGTACGACACCGACCCGTTCGCGTCCACGAACACGCCCGGAGTTTCGCTTTGCGGCGCCACGGCGAGCACCGGTGTGGGCCTCCGCGGCGCGTCGTCGTTCGGAGACACGACACCCGGTGACGTGACTGGTACCGAAATCGCGACGTGTACCCCCCCCGACCCGGTGACAATCGAAACGATTGCCGGATCGGAGACGTACAAGCCGGCGTCCACGGCAACCAGAGTTGTTTTCTGTGGTGAATCCTCGGTTTCGGTGGTCGCGGTTTCGTCAAAACGTTCAGCGGTCGCGACGCCGACGATGTTCGCGTCGGTATCCGCCGGCGCAAACCTGGCGACTGGGCAAAGCATGTCACGCGAATCCCGAGTAACGTCGATGCCACACGCGCCCTTCACCGCACTCACGACCCTGCTGTGAATCGCGGCGCGGCTGGTTTGCTCTAGCGCGCGCACCGCGGCGCCGTCGCAGTAACACCCCGCGTCGGCGACTCGTTCGATTTTCCCGCAGCACGCGCGCCAGTTCAAGTCAAGCTCGAACACGTCCACGACTTGTTCCAACACGGGAATGCATGCGGATTCCGCGACGAGAATTGCGATCAAGCACGTCTGCGTGGACCCGGGGGTCGTTAGCTCAAGGCCGGTCACGTCGGTTTCGTGTGCGTACACCAGGCCGCCTGAAGTTCGCAGCGCAACCGAGTTTGAACCCTCCGCCTGCGCAACGGCGTCGAGGAACGCGGCGACGCGCGCGGGGTCGGCATCTCTTGCTTCTTTCGGAGGCACGGGGACGAGCGTCGCGATGCCATCAGGGGCGCGAAGGGCGACTACTGACGGGAGGGTCGTGGTGGTCACGACGTAGTCCAAAGCAGGCGGCGCGTCGGGCACCACCGGCGGCGGAACCAGGGTCACGGACCACGGTACCTCCACGTTCGTCTCGGGGTCCGGTACCGTGACCACCACGACATCGTCGTGGTTTTCGGTTACGTCGCCCGCGGTAACCGCGACGAGCACCGGGTTCACCACGTCTTCAACCGAAGTAACTTCGGAAACCAAAACCGCTTCTTTCGGAACGATGTACGTCGAGCCGGGCTCCAACGATGCGTCACTCGTGTCGGGTAAAGGTTTCGCGTCGCCGGGAAGCGCGTCGTTCCGAACCACGCCGACCACGCTTCCTAGAGGTAACACAAACTCGCGGTCGGTTTGCGCGTCGCCGCCGTCGTCGAGTGCCTTCACGACTAGCGTCGCCGGTTCGGTAACCACAATAGGCGTGGCGTGCTCCGCGACGTCGAGTAATGAATCCAGAGTCACGTCGCGATCGTCAAAGAAACTCGTTCTTTCATCGGGCGAGGCGGGGGATTCGCCGTCATCCGAAATTCCCTCTCGCGACCAAACCGCCGCGGCCGGCGCTAGCACCTCCGCCAACGTCAACGTCGAGCGGCAAGTCACCGAGTCGTCGCCGCCCGGTGGGAAATCGTCCCACTGGATCCCACACGCTTTCGGGACAACTAACGGCAAATCAGGGTTGCTCGCAAAAAATCGGGAACTCCCGAGAGGAGCGCACAAACACCCGCGCGCGCGCGCCGCGCGTAGCGTCGCGCAGCACTCCGTCACGACGAACGTGGAGACGTCCTTGTCGACGCGCAAGTCAGCGCACGCCGTGGACGCGTACGTCACGTACGTCTCGCACGTCGCCCACTCGTACGCCCGGATGGTTTCGCCGTTTCGCCACGAATTGACAATCGCTTCTTCGGACGTCTGTTCCGTAGTTCCGGGTGATTCTGGAATCGAAATCGGCACCGACGGCGGCACCGACCCGACGATTTCCATTCCCCACTCTTTTGGAACCCGCGACTGTTCGTCGTCGGCGGGCGGCGCCAGGAAACGCCACGCTTCGTTGGATTCCGTAACAACACCTGCCACGGGTCGTACGTACGGTACTTGTCCAGTAATCGACGTGAACGCGTCAGGTAACTCGAAAACGTCCTCCAAAACGCTCGGGCAACTCCCAGTCAACGCGAACCCGCACCCCAACGGGGCGAACCCGACCAAGCGTCTTAAAAAGGTCTCGGAACTTTTGCCAGAGCCGCGCAAGGTATCTGAGATAGGTAAAACAAAGTGTCAGTCTCGTAATGTGGCCTGCGTAATTACGGGCGGACAATCGGCAAACAGCCGTGGGATTTGGGAAAGGCCCAATACGTACCTTCGTCGCACAAACACCTTGACGCGTTGAGTTGCCTCACGGCGGCGCAGCAAGGGACGTAGCTCGCGACTTGGTTCAGGGACGATGTTTGTCCGTTTCCGCGGCCACGTCCGTTTAACCGGCCGCACAGCGCCCTGGCGGTTTTGATTTGATCATCACACGGAATATTCGCATCCAGGGCGCCGCCGGAGGAGATGATTTCTTCAAAGGTTACCACGATTTCGTCGTCTCCGACGTCGTTTTCGGTATCCGCGTTTCGGAACTCGTTCGTTTCGTTCACCAGGAACTTCTCCAGCACAACGGCGTCCGTACACACCGCGCCTGTTTTCACCGAGAAACCACACGCCAGCGGTGTGAACGCCCGTATGGCGTCGAAGAAATTGTTCGGGGTCGCCGCGGTTGTCGCGACGGCTCCGAAATCCGTTCCGAAATCCCCGCCGCCGTCGTTCAGCTCGCCGATCACGGCGCCGTCGCAGAAACACGCGGCGGCGTCCATCTCGGACACGACCAAGCAGCACGCGGGGAAGGAGCTCGGGCTGGGCAACTGCGTGATTTGCGTTTGAACGCCACCGCACGCCCCACTCGCGGTCGGGACTTGCGCCAAGCACAGCTGCCGCAGGTAAAGCGGGTCGCTCGTGGCGACGAGCGCGACGACGCGAACGAACCGCGCAGCGGTGACGGAGCACCCGGCGGCGTCTGACACCCGGTACGTCACGCGGTACACGCCCGGGACGTTGGTGTTGAGCTCGGAGGTGTCCCTAACGATGACATCCGATAAGTCCCCGTCCTCAACGTCAAACGCGGACGCACCAGGGTCCACCCACACCGTGCCGACGCCCAACTCGTTGCGCGTCGGGCCGCTGCCGACGCCGTTGAGCGCGAGCGTCGGGCATGCGTTCACGGGAGGCGCCGCGGGCACGGGGGGAGGCGGCATTTGCGCCCGAGGAGGCGGCGGCGATGGCGGCGGACTCGGAGGCGGCGGGCTTGGCGCGTCCGGCGGTGGAGGCGAGGGCGGCGGTGGTGGCGAAGACACTCTTGGTGGCGGCGGCGAGGGAGCGACAACTACCAACTCCGGCGGCGGCGGGCTTGGTGCGTCCGGCGGTGGAGGCGAGGGCGGCGGTGGTGGCGAGGACACTCTCGGTGGCGGCGGCGAGGGAGCGACAACTACCAACTCCGGCGGCGGCGGGCTTGGCGCGTCCGGTAGTGGTGGGCTCGGCGGCGGCGTGCGAGGCGGGCTCGGCGGAGGTGGAATCGGCGCGTCCGGCGGGCTCGGTGGTGGTGGACTCGGTGCATCCGGCGGGCTCGGTGAGGGAGGCGGCGGCGAAGGCGCGTCCGGCGAAGGAGGTGCCTCGACTGGTACCTCGGGCGGCGGCGGCGAGGGTGCGTCCGGCGAAGGAGGCGCCTCGACTGGTACTTCGGGTGGGGGCGGCGAAGGCGCGTCCGGCGAAGGAGGTGCCTCGACTGGTACCTCGGGCGGCGGCGGCGAGGGCGCGTCCGGCGAAGGAGGTGCCTCGACTGTTTCCTCGGGCAGCGGCGGCGAAGGCGCGTCCGGCGCAAGAGGCTCCTGCGTGGGCTCGGGGATCACCGGCTGACACGCGTCCCCCTCGAATATTTCAATATCAGGGCCGCACATGAACGGTGCGAGTAAACGTAACGGCCGAATCTGGTCTCCGATGACGTCGAGAACGTTTTGGCGGCAGAAACATCGCAAATCAGGCGCGTTCATCTCGTCGAGCGTCGCGCAACAGCTCTGCATCATCGTCGGCGCTTCGTCGTCTCCCAGGAGGGGTCCACACTCTTTGTTGAGTTTGTCGAGACGAGACAAGCATGGGTCGGTTTGTTCGACCACCTTCGGTTGGGACGGGGGGTCCGGTTGCGACGGCGCCTCAGGCGAGGGCGGCTGACCGGGCGGGGGTGGGCTCGGAGAGGGCGCGAGCGGTACCTCGACCACCACTGGTGGAGACTCGGGTGGAGGTGGGTTCGGCGCATTCGGTGGCGGCGGGCTCGGCGAGGGCGGCGGTGACATCGGCACCTGCGGAGGCGGCGGCGATGGCGGCTGACTCGGCGGCGGAGGGTTCGGTGTGTCCGGAGGGCTCGGTGGTGGCAGGCTCGGTGGGGGCGATGTCGGCGGGAACGGCGGCGGCGGGCTTGGCGCGTCCGGCGGACTCGGCGGTGGCGGGCTCGGCGGCGGCGCGCGAGGCGGGCGCGGCGGAGGCGGGCTTGGCGCATCCGGAGGGCTCGGTGGTGGTGGGCTTGGCGCATCCGGAGGGCGCGGCGGAGGTTGGCTCGGCGCATCCGGCGGGCTCGGTGGTGGTGGGCTCGGCGCGTTCGGTGGTGGTGGAATCGGTGCATCCGGCGGGCTCGGTGAGGGCGGCGGCGGCTCTGGCGCAGTCGGCGGGGGGGGTGACTCCGGCGGCGGTGACGACGGCGCAGTCGGCGGAGGCGGAGACAGCGCGACTCGCACGATTGGCTGAGGCGGTGACCCCGGCGGCGGCGACGCGGGTGCTTCAGGTGGTGGTGGCGAGGTCACGACCACTACTGGTGTCGGTGCATCCGGTGAGGGCGGCGGCGG
>Ga0114998_10000178_pt1 | contig 41417 bp, 38 predicted proteins | sample ArcticOcean_MG_C_5_FD_87044 | JGI IMG/M metagenome (GOLD analysis project Ga0114998, IMG submission 87044) | Marine microbial communities from western Arctic Ocean - ArcticOcean_MG_CB4_138 | ecosystem: Environmental > Aquatic > Marine > Oceanic | place: Arctic Ocean: Canada Basin | collected... | reverse complement strand
TAGAAACAATAAAGAGTTATTTTTTATTTTTAATAAAAAAGAATAGTTTATTCTAGTACAATTATTATTCCTTTCATGTTGAATTGAATATGAGGTTGGCAAATATAGTAGTATACTTTTGCTTGATCTAAAATAATATTTTTAGTCTCACCATAATTTATTGAAAAACCATTATTTGATTGCGTATCATTATTTGTATATGTTTCTTCACTTACTTCGATAGCATTATGAGTTGGAGTCATTGAAAAAGTTATTGTGTCTCCAAGACTAGCTATAAGAGTATCTGGGCTAAAATACATTCCTGGAGATGTTATTGTTTTTATATTACTATTTTCATTTATCTCTAATGTATTTTTTGTACATGAGAATAGTAATGATATTACTATTAAAATAAGGCATACTCTAATTTGTTTTTCCATTTTATAAGATGATTTTATTATTTATTAGATCTTGAAACGTCAAGATATCTTTTTCGTTATATGTTTTAAATTTTCCAATATCAAAAGTAAAAAGATCGTGATCTCCAATATTTTTATAATGTTCTTTATATTTTAACTCTACCATAGCATTTGTGTTTTTTAAAACTTCATAATTATTCCATTTAGTAATCAGATCTTTCTTTTTTAAGTATTTTTCTTTGTCGTAATTTTTTCCAGATTTTTTGCCTAAGCTTCTAATTATGGAAAGATTATCAATATTCAGAAGTTGTAATACAAATTTATTTTCTTTTCTAATATTTGTGAATGTATGTGTTTTTGGGTCAATTGCTAGGCAATAAATCTTTGGTTTTAAACTAATTACTGTTACATATGTACAGATATTCATATTAAATCCTTCTTCATTATAGCTTGCTAAACTATAGATAGGGGAGTCAATTATATTCCAAGGTCTTTTCATTTGTATATTAATTAAAGAAAATATTTTTTAAAGTTAAAATCTTTTAAAATAATAGAGACTAAATTTTATTTAAAATATAAATTACTTTCATTTTTTTTCTAGTGAATAATGTTCATAAATATTATGCATTTTGAAATATTCAGTGTATCCATTAGCTATGTTTGCTGACTTTAAATTATATCATTTTATGAAACAGTATTTTAAATTTATTAAATCAACACAAGGCTCAATAAAAGATGATTTACTCTCTGGAGTAACTGTAGCATTAGCTTTAGTTCCCGAGGCAGTTGCTTTTGCTTTTGTAGCAGGTATCTCACCAATAATTGGTTTATATGGTGCTTTTATAATGGGAATTGTTACAGCAATCTTTGGAGGTCGTCCTGGAATGATATCCGGAGCTACTGGTGCATTAGCTGTTGTTATGGTAAATTTAATTAGTGAAGGTAATGCAATGGGTCCTGAAGGAGCTATGTTAGGCGTTCAGTTTCTTTTTGCAACACTTATTTTAGCTGGTATCTTCCAATCTCTAGCAGGTTTACTAAAGATGGGGAAGTTTGTTAGAATGATACCTAAATCTGTAATGATGGGCTTTGTCAATGGTTTGGCCATTGTAATTTTTACATCTCAATTAGGAATGTTTAAATCCGAGGGGCAATGGTTAGAGGGAGGGTTGTTATACAGTATGCTTGGTCTAGTTTTTTTAACTATGATGATTATGTTTTTTCTTCCAAAAATTACTAAAAAAATTCCTGAAGCACTTGCTGCAATTATTATTGTCTCTTCAATAGTAATTTTTGGAGATATTGAAACACAAACTGTAAAATCCTTTATAGTTTCTTTAGGGGGAGATGGTATTAAAGCAGGGCTACCAGTTTTTAATATCCCTCTTATATCTTTAAATTTAGAAACACTGTCTTTTATTACTCCTTATGCATTAATCTTAGCCGCTATTGGTTTAATTGAATCATTAATGACTTTAAACTTAATTGATGAATTAACCGATACACATGGAAATGGTAATAAAGAATGTATTGCTCAGGGAGCTGGAAATATTCTTAATGGTTTTTTTGGTGGAATGGGTGGTTGTGCAATGATTGGTCAATCAATAATAAATATCAAATCTGGTGGTAGGGGAAGACTTTCGGGTATTACAGCTGCATTATCATTATTAGTTTTTGTGCTATTTGCCTCAGATTATATTGAGATGATTCCAATTGCAGCTCTTGTAGGAGTTATGTTTATGGTTGTAATTGGAACCTTCGCATGGAATACATTTAAGATATTAAATAAAGTGCCCTTATCAGATGTTATAGTAATTGTTTTAGTTACTGTACTTACTGTGGTATTTGATTTAGCTATTGCTGTTTTTGCTGGTGTAATAATTTCTGCCTTAGTATTTGCCTGGGAGAACTCTCTGATGATTAGAGCACGTAAACACATAGATGTTCATGGAATCAAGCATTATGAAATTTATGGTCCCTTATTTTTTGGTTCTATAGAATTATTTAATTCAAAATTTGATGTTAGAAATGATCCTCAAGAAGTTATTGTTGATTTTGCTGACTCTAGAGTTGTAGATCAATCAGCTATTGAAAGCTTAAATAAACTTGCTGAAAAGTATCAAAAACACGGAAAGATGATTCATCTTAGGCACCTATCTGCTGATTGCGTTAAACTTATAAAAAGAGCAGAGAAAATTTGTGATGTTAATGTATTAGAGGATCCTGATTATTTTGTTGCTATAGATAACTATAGACAAATTTTAGATAAAATAAAATAATTATTTTTTCTCTTCTAATTTATCAATCCTTTCTAGAATGTCATTTGCCTCTTTCTCAAGTTTATCACTCTCTGATCTATTCGTCTTAGATAGTATGAAAGCTTTTTCTTTAGTTTTCTTATAAAGAATAAATAATTTTTCTTTTTCTGTCTTTTTTTTAAATAATCCAAACATATTTTTTAATTTTTTAGAATCACAAAATTAGATTATTTTATTGTTTAAGAATTGGATTTCTATATTTTCAACAAAAAAAAACTCCCACAATAATGTGGGAGTTTAAAAAGTATAAATATTAATAACTCTTATTTAGTAATTGTTTCTAAATTATGTTTTGAGTTAAATAGTTTTTTACTATTGTCCATACCAGAATCTGTATAAAAACGAACGAGTACTCCATTTGTAAAGTGTGCATACAATTTATGATCATCTTGATATCTTTCTGATAATATGATTAATTTTGAATTAGGTTGGTCTCCAACTTTTTATAATGAACTGTATTTTAGTGTTGGTTATGTTTTATAAAAGATAAATACTAAATAATTATTAAATAAAAAGTATTTAGTTAAAGAGATTTTTGATTAAGGGTAGTATAGCAGTTTACTTTCCGATACAGAACTTCCCAAAAATATTAGCTAATAAATCATCAGTATTAATTTCGCCTGTAATTGATCCAAGATGAAATAATGCTTGACGAATATTAATCGTTAAGAAATCACTACTTGTATTATTTTTTAACCCTTCAATAATTGCATCAATTTCTAATAAAGTGTTTTTTAATTCATTAAAATGTCTAACATTTGTAATTATAGTATCATTGTTAGAGGTTTTTTGTAATTTATAAAAGGAGATAAGTTTATTTTTAAGTTTATCAATACCAGTCTTTTTTAATGCTGAAATACATAAGTAGTTGTTATCTTCTAAATTGTTTTGTTCTGTTATATCTTCTTTATTAATTATCCTTATTACAATTTCATTATTATTAAAATTTAAATTTTCAATATTTTTAATTTGTTCATTTATATTTTTAGTTCCATCAATTAAATGGATAATAATTTTTGATTCATTAACTTTTTGAATAGATTTTTTTATGCCAATTTTTTCTATTGTATCATCTGTAAATCTAAGTCCTGCTGTATCTATAAATCTAAATTTTTGACCCTCAATAATTAGTTCATCTTCTATAGCATCTCTAGTTGTTCCTGCAATATCTGAGACAATTGCTTTTTCTTCATTTAATAGTGTATTAAGTAGGGTAGATTTACCAACATTTGGAGATCCAATTATTGCGACAGGAATTCCATTTTTTATAACATTACCTAATTTAAATGAGTTTATCAAACTTGATATTTCAGATTTAATTTCTAATAATAGCTCTTTTAATTTATCTCTATTAGCAAATTCAACATCTTCTTCAGAAAAATCAAGCTCAAGCTCAATAAGTGATGCAAAGTCAATTAAGTTGTTTCTTAAGTTTTCTAGCTTTTCTTTGAAACCTCCTCTTAACTGCTTAATTGCATTTTTATGTGATGCTTCATGATCTGACTCTATTAAGTCTGCAATAGATTCAGCTTGAGATAAATCAAGTTTGCCATTTTGAAATGCTCTCATTGTGAATTCTCCAGGATTAGCTATTCTCACACCTAGTGTTATTAATAGCTCTAAAATTTTCTTTTGAATATATTCTGATCCATGACATGATATTTCAACAGTTTCCTCTCCAGTAAATGATTTGTTTTTAGCAAAAACAGTTACGACCACTTCATCTAAAATATTATTATCTTCTTTAATAATTCCAAAATGAACAGAATGTGACTCATTAGAACTAATTTTTTTGCTAAATATTTTATTTAGAATATTTATTGATTTATCTCCAGATAATCTTATTAACGCAATTGCACTCATGCCGCCACCGCTAGATATCGCACAAATTGTATCATTATTTAAATGTTGATTCATAATGCAAAAGTATTTAAAATCCTTTGTTAGTATGCATTTTGTAGTAATTTTGCTGTCTTAAATTAAAAAAAAGATAATGAGCGTATTAGTAAATAAATATTCAAAAGTAATTGTTCAAGGTTTTACTGGAACAGAAGGGACATTTCATTCTTCACAAATGATTGAATATGGCACAAATTTAGTTGGTGGTGTAACACCTGGAAAAGGTGGTTCAAAACATTTAAATCTTCCTGTTTTTAATACTGTTTCTGAAGCAGTTAATTTAGTTAATGCTGATACTAGTTTAATTTTTGTTCCTCCAGCTTTTGCAGCTGATGCTATTATGGAAGCAGCTGATGCTGGTATAAAAGTTATAATTTGTATTACTGAAGGTATTCCTACTAGAGACATGATTACAGTAAAAGATTATATAAATGATAAAGAATGTACATTAATTGGGCCTAATTGCCCGGGTATTATTACTCCAGAAGAAGCTAAGTGTGGTATAATGCCTGGATTTGTTTTCAAAAAAGGTAGAATAGGAATTGTTTCAAAATCTGGTACTCTTACATATGAAGCAGCTGATCAAGTTGTAAAGGCTGGTATGGGTATTTCTACAGCAATAGGTATTGGAGGGGATCCAATTATTGGCACTACTACTAAAGAGGCTGTCAAACTTTTAATGAATGATGACGAAACTGATGGTATTATAATGATTGGTGAAATTGGTGGTCAACTTGAGGCTGATGCAGCTAAATGGGTTAAGGAATTTGGAAATAAGCCAATGGTAGGTTTTATTGCTGGCAAAACTGCTCCAGCTGGAAGAACTATGGGTCATGCAGGAGCTATTGTTGGTGGTAAGGATGATACTGCTGATGCAAAAATTGCAATTTTAAGAGAATGTGGTATATCTGTTGCAGAATCTCCTGCAGAGATTGGCTCTTTAATGGCTAAATTAATGAGTGCATAATTTTTATTAAATTTATTTTTTAATTATAACTATGAAATTACTTGAAAACAAAACTGCTATTATTACTGGAGCATCTAGAGGTATTGGGCGAGCAATAGCTAAATTATTTGCTAATCATGGAGCAAATATTGCTTTTACCTCTTTAAAGAGAGATGATAATATTGTTAGTCTTGAAAAGGAACTAAGTGCTCTTGGTGTCAAGGCTGTTGGCTATGTTTCAGATGCATCAGATTTTGAAGATTCATCTTCTTTGGCAGAGAAAGTAATGAATGATTTTGGTTCAATTGATGTGCTCGTTAATAATGCTGGTATTACAAAAGATAATCTTCTTATGAGAATGAGTGAAGATGATTTTAATGCTGTAATGAAAGTTAATCTCAACTCTGTATTTAACCTTACAAAAGCTTGCTTAAGACCTATGCTTAAACAAAGAAGTGGGTCAATTATTAACATGAGTTCTGTTGTTGGGGTTAAAGGAAACGCTGGACAATCAAATTATTCTGCTTCAAAAGCTGCGATTAATGGATTTACAAAATCTACTGCTCTTGAGCTTGGGTCTAGAAATATAAGATGTAATTCTATTGCTCCTGGCTTTATTGAAACAGAAATGACAAGTGCGCTAGGAAAAGATAAAATTGATGAATGGGCTCAAAGTATTCCACTTAAAAGAAATGGTAGCGCAAATGATGTTGCAAATGTTTCATTATTTCTAGCTTCTGACATGTCTTCATATGTTACTGGTCAGGTCATTAATGTTTGTGGTGGTATGTTGACCTAAACAGAATGTCAGTTGATCATTCTTATCCTTGGTATTTTAATTTAATATGTATTTGTCTTAGTTTTTTAATTACTTACTTTTTTTATAAAGGAAATAATAATTTAAAATCTCCAATAAAATTTTTCTTATTTTTCTTAAGATTTTCTTTTCTCTCTTCTGTTTTATTTTTGTTATTATCTCCAATTTTTAAAACTATAATTAAGAATATTGAGAAACCAAAGATTATATTATTACAAGATGCTTCAAAATCTGTCAGTTTTAATATAAAGGATGATTTTCAAAGAATTCAAAATGAGTTGATAGATTTTAATATAAGTATTTATAATTTTTCAGATAAATTAACTAAAGGATTTGCTGATACTAATTTAGGTCTTTATACAAATATTGATCTTGCTTTGAGCAGTATTAACGATTTATACTCAAATAGAAATCTATCATCAGTTGTAATAGCAACAGATGGTATTTATAATAAAGGAAAAAATCCTCTTTACTCTGAAAAATTTAATTTTCCTATATATTCAGTAATTTTAGGAGATACTTCAGCTCAAGTAGATATTAGTATTGATAAAATTAATCATAATGAATTGGCTTTTTTAGGCAATTACTTTCCTGTTAAAATTAGGATTAAATCTTCTTCAGCAAAAGACAAGAAATTTAAATTAAAAATTCTTCAAAATGACTCAATTATTTTTACTGAATTATTTACTTCAATTTTAAAGAACGAATATTATGAAATTGAAGAAGACTTTTTAGCAAATAAAGTTGGTATTAATAAGTACTCAATTAGTCTGTCTGAATTAGCAGATGAAAAAAATATAATAAATAACTATGCTGATTTTTTTATTGATGTTATTGATTCTAAATCAAAGATTTTAATTTTTAATGACAATCCTCATCCTGATGTTGCAGCTTTTGTTTCTACTATTTCATCAAATAAAAATTATGATTTTACAATTTCTAATACTAATGATCTAAGTTTAAATTTTTATGATTATAATCTAATTGTTTTCCATTCAATTAATAGTATTAATGAGAAGTTAATATTAGATGTTTATAAATCAAATATTCCTCTTTTGCTTTTTTGTACAAATGATTTTAATAATTTAAATACATTTTTTTCATCAGTTGATTTTTTAAGTAAAGGATCTATTGATGAAGTTTATCCTTTGTTAAATACAAATTTTGATGATTTTCAACTTTCTGATAGTGTGAAAAACATGATTAGCTTGATGCCTCCTCTCAAGTTGCCATTTGGATCATATTTTGTTAATAATCCTTCTCAGGTTTTATTGTATCAAAAGATTGGAGATATTAATTCTTTAAACCCTATTATTTCTTTTGAAAGTGTAAATAATAGAATTGGAATTATTTTTGGTGAAGGTTTTTGGCAGTGGCGATTGCGTAATTATTATTTAAATAATTCTCACAGTTCTTTTAATACCTTTTTTAATCAAATTTTTCAGTATTTAGTTACTAATGATGATAAAAGTAAGCTTAGGCTAATTTATAATAAATCATATTTTGAGTATGAAAGTATTACAATAAATGTTGATTTATATAACTCCTCTTTCAAATTATTTAATCAAAAGAATATTAAACTTAAACTATTCAATTCTAAAAATGAAATATTTGATTATAATTTTGATAAATATGAGAATAGATATTCTTTAAACATAGGGGAATTAGAAGCTGATAATTATAGATTTCAAGTTATTGTAAGTGATTCTGATACTCCATCTAAAGTTGGTGAATTTACTGTAAAACCGGTGAAAGTTGAAGAGCTCAATTTAATTTCTGATTATGATTTGTTAAATAATCTCTCTAAATCTAATAATGGAGATATATTTTGGCCTAATGAGATTGACTTACTAATATCCAACGTTAAATCTTCCAAAAATCAAAAAATATTAAAAATTTCAAATAATGAACTTGATCTTATAGATATAAAATTATTGTTAATTATCTTGTTATCTTATATTTTCTTAGAATGGTATACAAGAAAGTATAATGGTTTAATTTAAAGCTCTAATATTTTTTTAAGTTACTTATAAAAATTTAGGAGTTAAAAAAGCTTAATCTTATATTTGCAAAGTTATTTACTTATAAATAATGTAAAATTTAATAAAAAAATTAAAATTATGGAAAATCAAGGCTTACCCAAAACAATGGTTTTAGCAATCATTGGTCTAATATTTGTAGTGTTATTTGGCTCAAGTATGTTTGTTACTATTGAACCAGGAGAAAATGGTGTTTTGTTTAAGAAGTTTAGTGGTGGATTAGATAAAGAAATGGTGTATGGACAAGGGTTTCATGTAATAGCTCCATGGAACACAATGCATGTTTATGATGTTAGGTTAAAAGATACTTTTGAAAAGATGGAGGTATTATCAAAGAATGGTCTTTCTATTAAAATTGATTTATCTTTTAGATATCAACCTGTTGCTGATAGCATTGGTTTTTTACATGATGGTATTGGTAAGAACTTTCTAGAAAGTATAATTAAGCCTGAAATTAGATCAGTAACTAGAGAAGTTATTGGTAATTATCTTCCAGAAGAATTATACTCTACAAAAAGAGAAGCTATTGAAGATGAAATTTACGAATTAACTCGAGAGAATATTGAAGCCAAATACATCAGGTTAGATGCAATATTAATTAGAGATGTTACACTTCCTTTAACGCTTCAAACTGCTATTGAACAAAAACTAAAGCAAGAGCAAGAGTCTCTTGAATATGAGTTTAAAATTGATAAGGCAAGAAAAGAGGCGGAAAGAAAAGAAATTGAAGCTAGAGGTATTTCTGAATTTCAAAAAATTATCACTAGAACAATTACTCCTCAACTTTTAAAATGGAAAGGAATTGAAGCCACTCAAGAGATTGCAAAATCACCAAATGCTAAAGTTGTTGTAATTGGTAATGGAGAAGGAGATTTGCCAATTATTCTAGGTGGACAATAAATATTTGTAAGTTTACGTTGTTGTATACAGTTGAATTAATTAAAAAATATATAAATGAAAAAAATTACATTATTATTACTAGTAGCTATTGTTCCTTTTTTATCAATTGCTCAAAAAAGATCTAGTAAAAAAACACCTGCGAAACAAGAAGTTAAGGTTAAGTTGTCTGAATATGAGTACATGAACATTACTGGTATTGAGCAAGACGTTGATGTTACTGAAGAAGATGGAGAAGCTAGAGGAGCAGCTGGTCCTGAAGTTAAGTTTATAAAAAGATTAAAATCTAAAGCTAGATTATTTATTAGATTTAACTCTGGTAAAATTACTCCTGAGATTTTAGAAATGAACAAATTAGCTAGAGAGTGTACTTCAATGATGCTAGCTTTAAATGCTGCAACGAAATATGGTTGGGATTTAGTTTCAGTAAATGTGGTTAAAGAAGAGGGTGCCACTGTTCATCACATGTATCTAAAGAGAAAAAGATAATTTTTTGGAAATATTTTATAGGAAAAGTTTAGCAATTGCTAAACTTTTCTTATTTAATAACCTCTCCATTAAGTATTATTATATCAATTAGGTTTTCTCCAAATGAATAATGTAAATATTTATATGATGGGATAGGTTTTGTTATAAATAAATTTGCTTTTTTACCAACCATAATAGATCCTAATTCTTTATCTAAATTCATTGCATAAGCAGAATTAATTGTTGTTGCATTGATAACCTGTTCAGAAGTTAGCTTTAACTTTATACATCCAAGTGCGCTTACTAAATTCATATTTCCACTAGGGGAGGATCCTGGATTAAAGTCTGATGCTAATGCTATAGGTAATCCTCTTTTGATAAATTCTTTTGCTGGAGCATATGGAATGCCAAGAAAAAAAGAACAACTAGGTAATAATGTTGGCATACATTCGGATCCTGTTAGAGTATTAAAGTCTTCTTCTTTCATTGTTTCCAGATGGTCTACTGAAATGGCGTTGTTTTCAACACTTGTTTTTACGCCTCCTATGCTATTAAATTGATTAACATGTGTTTTACCAATTAAGCCAATTTTATTTCCAGCTTTAAGAATTCTATCAGTGTCTTTTGTGTCAAAGTAACCTTGTTCGCAAAATACATCTATAAAATCAGCTAAATTATTTCTCTCAATAATCGGTAGAATTTCATCAATGACTAAATCTATATATTGATTCTTTTTGTTTTTATACTCCAATGGCACTGCGTGTAGACCTAAAAATGTTGATTTAATTGTTGCAGGAGATACTTTTTTTAATCTATTAATTACATTAAGAATTTTAATTTCATTATCTATACTTAATCCGTATCCACTTTTAATTTCTATTGCTCCAGTACCAAGTTGAATTAGTTTATTTAACCTTAGTAGGGAAATTTCAAATAAGTCGTCTTCTGAAATTTCATTTATTTTTTTTGCAGAATTTAAAATTCCCCCACCATTTTCTGCAATTTCTTGATATGTTAATCCTTTTATTCTATCATTAAACTCTTCCTCTCGACTTCCATTAAAAACAAGGTGTGTATGACTGTCACAATATGAAGGAAATACCATTCCTCCTTCAGCATCAATGATACTTGTATTATTCCAGTCACTAATTCCTCTCCATTCATCCATAGATCCAAATGAACTTATTTTACCTTCTTCAATTTCAATAAAAGCATCTGTTATTGTGTTAATGCTATTCATTTCTTCTCCACAGACCCATTTTCTGTGATTATTTTCAGTCTGGACTAGGCAAGAAATATTTTTTATAACAGTTTTCATAGTTTGTAAAATTACAAAATATAAGACAATACATTATTAGTATATTTGCTGATTATGGGGAATTCATATGGGAAGATATTTAAATTAACAACTTTTGGAGAATCGCATGGAGGTTCTATTGGAGGAATTATTGATGGATGTCCCTCTGGTGTTAAAATTGATTTAGTTTTTATCCAAGATCAATTAGATAGAAGGCGTCCTGGTCAATCTAAAGTTGTTAGTGAAAGAAACGAACTCGATAAAGTAGAAATACTCTCAGGAATCTTTAATGGTGTTAGTACTGGTACTCCAATAGGTTTTATAATTAAAAATAATGATCAAAGAGCTAAGGATTATTCTAATTTAGAACAAGCTTTCAGGCCTTCACATGCTGATTTTACATATTCTAAAAAATATGGAAATAGAGATTTTCGAGGTGGTGGTAGATCTTCAGCTAGAGAAACTGCCTGTAGAGTAGTTGCTGGAAGTGTTGCGCAACTGATCTTGAATAAAATTGGTGTTGAAATTTTTGCCTATGTCTCTTCAGTTGGTAGTCTTCGTTTAAATAAAAGTTATAATAATCTTGATCTTAATAGTATTGATGATAATATTGTAAGGTGTCCTGATGTCGATCTATCAAAATCTATGATTAAATTAATTGAAGATATTAAAAAATCTGGTGACACTATTGGAGGCGTTATCTCTTGTGTTGCAAAAGGATTGCCTATTGGAATAGGGGAGCCTGTATTTGATAAGCTTCATGCTGAGATTGGAAAAGGTATGCTTAGTATTAATGCTGTTAAAGCTTTTAAACTCGGCTTTGAAAATCAAGATATCAGCTCTTCTTTAGGTAGTCAAGTAAATGATATTATTATTGATAAGACTGGAAAAACTAAAACAAATTTCTCTGGTGGAATTCAAGGTGGTATTAGTAATGGAAATGATATTTATTGTGAAATATCTTTTAAGCCAGTGTCTACATTGATGATTAATCAGGAATCTATTAATTTAAATGGAGATAAGATAATTTTAAAAGCAAAGGGAAGACATGATTCATGTGTTGTTCCTAGAGCTGTTCCAATTGTTGAGGCAATGATGGCCTTGACTATTTTAGATCATTATTTAATTAGTAAATCAAATAATATATGAAAAATTTACCTTTGTACTGGAAGATAATTATCGGAATGATTCTAGGAGTTTTATACGGCTTAATTGCGAATAGTTTTGGTTGGGTGGAGTTTGTTGATCTATGGGTAAAACCATTTGGTGTAATTTTTGTTAATTTATTAAAATTAATTGCAGTTCCTCTTGTTTTTGCTTCTCTTGTTAAAGGAATATCTTCTCTATCTGATATATCTAAATTATCTAGGATTGGCTCTAGAACTATATTGTTCTATATCTGCTCTACAGTTATATCTGTAAGTTTGGGTTTGGTATTAGTTAATTCTATAAATCCTGGTAATAGTTTTTCCGAAGAAAAAAAGATTGAATTAAAAGATAAATATGCTAGTAAAGCTAATCTTAAAATTAATGCTGCAAATAAAGTAAAAGGAGAGGGGCCTCTCCAATTTCTCGTTGATATTGTGCCAAGTAATATTGTTGATGCTTCTTCTAAAAATCAAAATATGCTACAAGTTATATTTTTTGCTATTCTTTTTGCTATTTCATTAATAATGATGCCAAATAAAAATACAATGATTGTCAAAGGTTTTTTTGATGGGTTAAATGATATAATATTAAAAATGGTTGATTTAATAATGATTGCTGCTCCATATGGTGTTTTTGCTTTATTGTCTGGTCTTGTTGTTGATTTTGGTGGAAGTACAGATTTATTTATAGCGCTAGGTATGTATTCTTTAACGGTTATTATTGGTTTGTTATTATTAATATTTGTTATCTATCCTCTTGTGCTTAAATTTTTTACCAATATAAAATACCTAGATTTCTTAAAAGCAATAATGCCAGCTCAAATGCTTGCCTTCTCAACTTCATCTTCAGCTGCCACATTGCCAGTTACTATAGAAAGATGTGAAAATCATTTAGGCGTTTCTAAAGAGATTACTTCTTTTGTTCTCCCACTTGGCGCTACAATTAATATGGATGGTACATCTCTTTATCAAGCAGTAGCAGCAGTGTTTATTGCTCAAGCATTTGGGTATGATTTAGATTTAGCAGCCCAACTTACAATAGTTTTAACAGCAACTTTAGCTTCAATTGGAGCTGCTGCAGTTCCAGGAGCAGGCATGGTGATGTTAGTTATTGTTTTAAGTGCAATTGGAATAGAGCCTGAAGGTATCGCATTAATTTTTGCTGTTGATAGAATATTAGATATGTTAAGAACAGTCGTTAATGTGACTGGAGATGCTACAATTACAACAATCATTGCTTCTTTAGAGGGAAAAATTAATTTAAATATAGGTAAATAGTGCGTTTCATTCTATTTTTGCTGATTTTAATATTTTCTTTTAATCCTTTTATTTATTCAAATAATTGCTATCCTATCACAAAGAAGGAGAAAAGGATTGTTAAAAAATTAAAATCTTATTTAATTAAGGAGAATTATTATGATGCTAAAAGATTATTATCTACTCTTGAAAAACTGCCTATCTATGAAAGCTTTAAGGCTCAAATCTTGTGGCGAAATGATGATAAGATGGCATCAAAAATATTAGCTAATAATATAATTGACATTTGTCCTGAGAGTTTTCCTAATTTATATTATATTTTAGCTGAGATGGCATATTTAGATCATGATTATGTTTTATCGACCAAATATTTACGTAAAAGTATAGATCTAGGACTAAAGGGTGATAATTATATTAATGCTATTAAGTTTTTACCGCTTTCAAATGAAAAGTCTACAATAATTTCAAACCCTGTTAAATTTAATCCAAAAGTTGTAGAAGGTATATCGACAAATTATGATGAGTATTTACCTACTATTTCACCTGATCAAGACTATGCTTTTTTTACTAGAAGATTCTTAAGTGCAGATATTGATAGAATTACAAGTAAGTATGAGGAAAAATTTATATCCAGTACTATAGTTGATGGTGCTTATAGTTTTGGCTTTCCACTTAAATATCCTTTTAATGTTGAAAGTAATGAAGGAGGAGCTAGTATTACAATTGCTAATGATATTCTTTACTTTACTAAATGCAAAAAAGATAACCAAAACTATAATAATTGTGATATTTTTTATTCTATTAGAGAACGTGGTGAGTGGTCAGAAGTTTTATCATTTAATGAAAATATTTCATCTAAAGATAGTTGGGAATCTCAGCCATCTGTATCTTCTAATGGATTAACTATTGTATTTGCAAGCGATAGGAAGGGAGGTTTTGGGGGGATAGATTTATATGAGATTAATAAGCTGCCATTTGGAGATTGGTCAGAACCTGTTAATTTGGGTGAGAATATAAATTCAAATTATAATGAAAAATCTCCTTTTTTACATACTGATGGGCAAACATTGTATTTTTCTTCAAATAATCACCCTTCTGTAGGAGGATATGATATTTTTTATTCTAGAAAAGATAGTGCTGGTAAGTGGGGGGTACCTAAAAACATAGGGTATCCAATAAATAGTTCTTTTGATGAAATTTCATTATTTGTTAGTACTGATGGAAATAAGGCTTATTTTGCTTCAAACTCATTAAATGGTATAGGAGGTTGGGATATATACTCTTTTGATCTACACGATAATGCTAAGCCTAAAAAAGTGTTGTTTTTAAAGGGGTCAATTAATGATAGTATTGATACAGAACTAGAAATTAGAAGTACAAAAACTAATAATATATCAACATTTAAAATATCTGGCGGAAAATACGCTGCTGCTTTAACAATAAGTGACGATGAAGATTTTGTTGTTACAGTAAAGAAAAAAGGATACTCTTTCAATTCAACTTTTATTTTTTCAGATGATAGTACTTTTCAATCTCCCTCTGAATTAAATTTTAATCTAGAAAAAATATCTAGTGGGTCTTCATTTTTAATTAAAGATATAAACTTTGATTTAGATTCTTATCATGTAAATGAACAGACGTCACAAATATTATATGAGTTTGTTAATTATTTAAAATTAAATAGTGATCTTACAATCTCTATTAATGGCTATACAGATTCAATAGGGGATAGTAATTATAATCTTAAGCTTTCAGAAAATAGAGCTAAATCTGTATATGAAAAATTATTATTGCTTGGTATTGCGAAAGAAAGATTGCAGTTTCAAGGTTACGGAGAGAAAAATTTAAAGTACAGGGCAGATGCTTCTAAATTTAAATTAAATAGAAGAACTGAGTTTGAAATAATTAGTGATTAAAAAATAATTACTTTCTTAACTCCTTTATTCTTGCTTTCTTACCAGTAAGCTCTCTTAAATAAAAGATTCTAGCTCTTCTTACTTTACCAATTTTATTTACTTCAATTTTATCAATACTTGGCGAATTAACAGGGAAGATTCTTTCTACTGCTATACCGTTTGAAATTTTCCTAACTGTAAATGTTTCTGTAGAACCGCTACCTTTTCTCTGGATAACATCACCTTTGAAGAACTGAATTCTTTCTTTTTCTCCTTCTTTAATTTTATAATAAACAGTTACGTTGTCACCAGCCTTAAAATTAGGTAAGTCTAATTTAGTTACGAGTTCATTTGAGATGATTGTTGTTAAATCCATAGTAGGTAATTTTTTTTCAAAATTGGAATGCAATATTAAGGATAATTTTTTAATTCTTTTTATATAAAATCTATTTTTTTAATCTAATAAATCAGGTCTAATTTTTTTTGTTCTTTCAATTGATTTATTTTCTTTCCACTTAGTAATCTCTTTTGAATTGCCAGAGAGTAGTATTTCTGGCACTTCCCAGCCATTAAATTTTTCTGGTCTAGTATAAATAGGAGCGGGGAGTAAATTGTCTTGAAAAGAATCTGTTAGCGCAGAAGTTTCGTCTGATATAACTCCTGGAATTAATCTTATGATTGAGTCGCTTAAAATTGTAGCGGGCATTTCTCCACCTGTAAGAACATAGTCACCTATAGATATTTCTTGAGTTATTAAATTTTCTCTAACTCTGTGATCTATACCTTTATAATGTCCGCATAAAAGTATTAAATTACCACAGAGTGATAGCTTATTCGAGATGCCTTGATTGAGTCTTTCTCCATCGGGAGAAAGATATATGATTTCATCATACTCCCTTTCCTGCTTAAGTTTTGTTATGCAGTTGTAAATTGGTTCAATATTCATTACCATTCCTGCGCCACCGCCATATGGATAATCATCAATACTTTTTTGTTTGTTATCTGTGAAGTCTCTTAGATCGTGAATCTTAATATTTACAATGTTTTTTTCTATTGCTTTTTTAACTATTGAATAGTTGAAAGCAGTTTTGAAAAAATCAGGAAATATTGTAATTATATCTATTCTCATTTTGCAAATTTACAAAATCAATTTTTATAAATAACAACGATTTACGGGCATGACACTTTGTCAATTAAATAAATTAAAATATTGTTTTTCAGTGTTTTATAGATTTTATATAAACCTTTAGTTAGTGTATTAAAAATAATTGTTTTATATATATATTGTAAAGATTAAATATCTTAAAAATTGATTTATTTAATTTAAATAGTTAATAAAATAGATTAATTTTGTAAATATTATGAAAGAAAAAATTAACATTCTAAATATTAATCAAGTTAATCAAAAGATTAATAGGCTTGCTTGGCAAGTCTATGAAAATAATTTTCAACAAAAAGAAATTGTTTTGATTGGTATAAATAAAAAAGGATTATTTCTTGCTGAAAAAATTTCAGAATGTTTAAATGAGATTTCAAAAATTAAAACAATTGTTGCTGAATTATCTATTGATAAATCTTTAGATGTTAATAGTTCCATGTCATTAAATATTTCCGATGATATATTTACTGATAAAGCTGTTATAATAGTTGATGATGTTTTAAATTCAGGAAAAACTCTAATGTATGCCTCAAAACTCTTTTTAAATACAACTCTTAAAAAATTATCAATTCTTGTTTTAATTGATAGAAATCATAATCTATTTCCTATAAAAGCTGATTTTATTGGTTTATCACTATCTACTACCTTGAAAGAGTACATAACTGTAGATTTATTTGGGGACAATAAGGGAGTTTATCTTTCTTAGTATTTGATTTTCATCCAATTTGTCACATTCAATTATATTATCAGCTTGAGTATAATACTCTTTTCTTTTGTGTAAATATTTTTTTATAAATATTTTTAGATCACTATCATTCAAATCCTTAATTAATGGACGTTCTTTCCTTTGTTTTTTTAGTCTTTCAAATAATTTATTATTTGAATATTTTAAATATATAGTTAAACCAAAATTATTTAATTTTTTAATATTTTGACTATTACATGCAAAACCTCCCCCTGTTGATAGGACTATATTATTTTTTTCTTTGATGTCATTTAATAATTTTTTCTCCTCATTTCTGAAAAATAATTCACCTAAATCTTTAAAGATATTATTAATTGACATTTGATTTCTTTTTTCAATTTCAAGATCTGTGTCAATAAAATTAAAATCTTTTTTTTTGGATAGCATCTTTCCAATACTTGTTTTACCAGATCCCATGAAGCCTAATAATATGATATTCATATAAATATAATTATATACAAATTAAGTTATTTCTACAATTTTTTCATTAAAAATAAAATCTATTTTTTTATAAAAATTTTTTTTTAAAAAAAAACTCATTAGTTAAGAAAAGTAATATATTTGCAGCCGATTTATTGACCCGATAGCTCAGTTGGTAGAGCATCTCCCTTTTAAGGAGAGGGTCCTGGGTTCGAGCCCCAGTCGGGTCACAAATCTTTCTAATCCCGCTTCAATGCGGGATTATTTTTTTGCCCAGGTGCTGAAATTGGTAGACAGGCATGATTGAGGGTCATGTGTTCTAATGAACGTGCGGGTTCGAGTCCCGCTCTGGGCACAAATTATTAAGGGCTATCCTCCAACTCTTTTATAATTAAAACCTTCCTTCTTTAATATTTCCATAACTTTCTCTCTAACATTACCCTGTATTATAATTTCACCTTTTTTGGCTGTTCCCCCTACACCACAAATGGATTTTATTTTTTTGCCAAGATCTTTTAGGTCATCTTGATTGCCAACAAAACCTTTAATGATAATTGCAATTTTCCCTCCTCTATGTTTGTCAATACATACTTGAAGGTGTTGTTCATTATTAGGAATTGTTTTCTCTTCAAACTCTGATTCATCATAGCTATAATTTGAATTTGTTGAATATATTACGCCATTTCTTTTTTTACCTTTATTTTTCATCTGGAACAAATATTTTTATTTTTTCATCTAGGACTTTGACCTTTATTGGATTTGAAAGTTCTTTAACTTCGCCATCAACGTGAACAAAAGAATTTTTAGTATTTATTTCACATTCCTTTGATTTAATTATTTCCACAAATTTACTTAAGTGAGTTTTTCCTTTTAAAACTTGAAATATAAAAAAAGGTATTTTCCAATTTGGAAATTTTTTAATAATTATAAAATCTATTAATCCATCTTCAATATTTGATAATGGAGAAATAATAGCATCATTTCCGTATTGTGATGCGTTTGCAAATACAATTGCAAATGCATGTAATTTATTATTATTATTATTTATCTTAATTGTGTACTCTTGTGCTTTGTATGTTAATTCTTTAATACATAATTTTAAATAATTAATAAATCCTCTTGATTTAGATTTGGCAAATAATTTAGCTATGTGCGCATCAAATCCAATTCCAGCAATATTTACAAATGGATGATTGTTTACTGAGCAACAATCAATTAATTTAAAGTTGTTGTTATTAAATTGTTTTAATGCACTAACTAAATCCCTTTTGATATTAAAATGATAGGCAAATCCATTTCCTGATCCAATTGGTATTATTGCAAGGGCAACATTTGTCCCAATCAATGCTTTTAAACACTCATTTACTGTCCCGTCGCCACCTACTGCCACAACAATGTCAAAACTATTAATTACCGCCTCTAAACTGAAATTATAAGCATCTTTGTTTGAATTTGTAAATAAGACATCAAAATCAAAATTATTGCCATTAATATATTTATTAATTTCAATATCAATCCCTTTTAATTTCCCGCCTCCAGCGATAGGGTTAATAATAAATTTTGTTTTAAACTTTTTAATTTTATTTGCTTTTTTATGAAGAGTAGTTACAATTATTTTTCTAAATCAAATTATTTTTTACAAAGTAAAGAATTATTCAATACTTTTGAAAGAAATTTATAATTGATGAAATTCAACAAAGCTGATTTAAATAATAAAGATTTAATATCTTTATATAAATCAATAATTCTCCCTAGGCTTATTGAAGAAAAGATGTTAATTTTATTAAGACAAGGTAAAATTTCAAAATGGTTTTCAGGCATTGGACAAGAAGCAATTTCAGTTGGTATTGCTGAAGCTATTTCAAAAGATGAGTATATTCTTCCGATGCATAGAAATCTTGGTGTTTTTACCTCTAAAAATATACCGCTAGAAAGATTATTTTCACAGTTTCAAGGTAAGTCTAATGGTTTTACAAAGGGAAGAGATAGATCTTTTCATTTTGGTTCTAAGGAGCATAATATAGTTGGAATGATTTCGCATTTAGGCCCTCAGCTTGGTATTGCTGATGGTATTGCTCTAGCAAATAAACTACTTGATAATAAAAAAATTACAGTTGTTTTTACTGGAGATGGTGGTGCAAGTGAAGGAGATTTTCATGAAGCATTAAACATTGCTTCAGTATGGAGTCTTCCAGTTATTTTTGTTGTTGAGAATAATGGTTATGGCTTATCTACGCCAAATTCACAACAATATAATTGTGAAAAATTTTCTGACAAGGGTATTGGTTATGGAATGGATGCTTACACTATTGATGGTAATAATATTTTGGAAGTATTTCAAACTATAAAAAAATTAAAAAAAGAAATTACGATTAATCCCAAGCCAATTCTTCTTGAATGTATGACATTTAGAATGAGAGGGCATGAAGAAGCTTCTGGAACTAAATATGTCCCTAAAGAATTAATGGATATTTGGTCTGATAAAGACCCTATATCTAATTATGAAAAATACCTTTTAGATAATAAAATTATTTCTATTTCATTTGTTGAAGATTTAAAATTGGAGTTAAAAAACAAGATTAATAAAGCTTGGCTAAAAGCAGATAATGAAAATGATATTTCCTCTTCTGCTAAATTTGAAATTCAAGATGTTTTTAAGCCATTTGTTTTTGAGGAAATTAAAGAAAACAGTATTACTAAACCACTTCGGTTAATTGATGCTATTTCAGAAGGTTTAGAGCAAAGTTTTGAAAAACATGATAACCTAATTATTATGGGACAAGATATCGCAGAGTATGGTGGGGTCTTTAAAATTACTGATGGTTTTGTTGAAAAATTTGGTAAAGAGAGAATTAGAAATACTCCTATTTGTGAATCTGCGGTTGTAAGTGCAAGTTATGGATTGTCTATAAATGGGTTTAAATCTATAATGGAAATGCAATTTGCAGACTTTGTAAGTTCTGGTTTTAATCCAATTGTAAATGTTTTGGCAAAATCTTTTTATCGTTGGGGTGAAAATGCTGATGTTGTAGTAAGAATGCCTACAGGTGCAGGAGTTGGAGCTGGTCCTTTTCATTCTCAATCAAATGAAGCATGGTTTACCAATACCCCAGGATTAAAAGTTGTTTATCCTGCTTTTCCCTCAGATGCAAAAGGTCTATTAATATCTTCAATTAATGATCCAAATCCAGTTATGTTTTTTGAACACAAAGCTTTATATAGAAGTATTTCAGAAGAAGTTTCTGAAAATTATTATTCCATTGAATTAGGTAAAGCTAAATTATTATCTGAAGGAAGTGATATATCAATTATTTCTTATGGAATGGGTGTTCATTGGGCTTTAGATACTGTAAAGAGTTTGCCAAATATTTCATTTGATATTATTGATTTACGAACATTAATGCCCCTTGATAATGAGACTATTTTTAAATCAGTTAAGAAAACAGGTAAAGTCATAGTTCTGCATGAAGATACTATGATTGGTGGTTTTGGAAGTGAGTTATCATCTTTAATAAATGAAAATTGTTTTAAGAATCTTGATGCCCCTGTTGTTAGGTGTGCAAGCTTAGATACTCCAGTTCCCTTTTCATTAAATTTAGAAGGCGAGTTTTTAGCAAAATATAGACTAAAGGATAAAATATTAAAACTTTATGAATATTAAAATTATTTTAAGTGATGTCGATGGTGTATTAACTGATGGAGGTATGTATTATACTGAATCGGGAGATGAATTTAAGAAGTTTTGCGCTCATGATGGTATGGGTATGAAATTATTACAGGAAAAAGGCTTTAAGGTTGGTATTATAACCTCTGAAGATCGCATAATTAATAGAAATAGAGCAAATAAATTAGAGCTTGACTTTGATTTTCATGGTGTAAGTGATAAATTATCTGTTGTAGAGAGATTATGTGAAAATGAAGGAGTATTAATTTCAGAGATCGCATACATTGGAGATGACATTAACTGCTTCAGTCTTTTAAACAAAGTTGGAGTTGCTGCTTGTCCTTCTAATTCTGTTGAAAAAATAAAAAATATCACTGGAATTATTAATCTTAAGAGATCTGGTGGGAATAGTGCCTTTAGAGAGTTTTCTCAATTGTTTTTATAAAAAATATTTTAATTGAAAATTTTAATTTTAGATAATTACGATTCCTTTACATACAATCTTTATCATTATGTAAATCAATTTTGTTCTAATGTTTCTGTTATAAAAAACGATGAAATTGAATTAAGTTCATTAAAAAATTATGATAAAATCATACTTTCTCCAGGCCCTGGCCTTCATAATGATCATAAAAATCTAATGGAGGTTATTTCTGTTTGTAATTTAAATAAACCAATTTTGGGTGTATGTCTTGGACATCAAGCTATTGCAAGTTTTTTTGGTGCTGATATTATTAACCTTAATAATGTTATGCATGGCGTTGCTGCAAATATTGAAATTATTGAAAATGATTATATATTCAAAAGCCTTCCTAAAAATCTAAAAGTTGGACTTTATCACTCATGGGTTGTTGGACAAGAAAACTTTCCAAATTCTTTAACAGTTACCTCAAAATCTGAATTTGGATATATAACTTCTTTTAAGCATAAGAGTCTTGATCTTAGAGGAATTCAATTTCATCCTGAATCTATTCTTACAGAAGATGGATTGGAAATAATTAAAAATTGGGTGGAATTTTAGTTAAAATCTGTATCAATCCAATCTCTCTTTCTTTCTAGTTTTAAATCTTGTAAAGCAGAAGCTTTAACTCTAATTGTAAGTGTGTAGCTTTTTCGATATCCGATAGGAATTAAATTAAACAATAATTCCCAACAATGAAGGTCTTTGTAAAAATTAATTGAAGTATATGTTAATTCTTTTGTATCAAAATCGTAGCCTGATTGAAAACCAATTTTCCAATTATTAACAATATTAAAATTACCCGAAAAGTTTAGCGACTGTATTGTGTCAGAAAATTGTGATGATTTGTATCCTTTAAAATAACTTATTCTATAATTAGCATTTAAATTCCACAATGACTTGCTCTTAGAATTATCTTTTTCTTTTTTACTGAAATTTTTATTTGTTAAAGATAAACCAATTGATGCTTCAGCATTAGTAAATCTGGCTAATCTATTATTTTCTTTAAATTCAAAAGTGTTTATGTTATTATCTTTATTCAGATTAGTTGTGTAGGGATCATATCTGCTACTAAAATTAAAATCAATAATATCTAATACTCTTGTTCTACCACTAATTAATATATCATTCATTTTTAATGAGTCAGCAAATAAATTATATGCAGAACTGAAATTTATATTTTCAAAAAGTTTTATTTTTTTATTTTTTACAATAGAATCATTTTTAGATTTAACTTTCATTTCAAAGATATTTGAAATATTAAAATTTAAATTACCATTCCTTCCTCTTGCTGGGGAGCCAAAAATTCCATTCTGTGTAATAGAATACGATTGACGATCGCCAACTGCAGATGACTGAACATCTTTATAATATCCAAATTTTTCATCTGCAAAATCAGGTCTATATGAAAAGCTAATGTTTGGCGTCATTACATGTCTAATGGCAGTAATTCTTGACTTTTTAAATTGTACAAGTCCATAAATATTTGTTTTTAAGGTTGTTGAAAAATTATATTCAGAATTTCTAGTAAATTTATTTATAGTATCACTTTGAACAATTTCATTTTGATTATCCCAACTTTTATTTATTTGATTAACATACCATCTTTCCGTAAAACTTAATCTTGGACTAACTACAAAATATTTTAAAAATTTAACAGAAGTACTCACTGGTATTGTATGTTTAATTCCATTTCTAAAGTTGTTTAAAGCCTCAGATTTAAATAATAATGAATCAGCTATAGAGATGTCATTTTTAACATTTAATAAATAGCTCATTCCTATTTTATCAAACCATTTATTTTTAGTAGAGTTATTTAAGCTTTTAAAAGGAAAAACTCTATTCATGCTTAAGGAGATGTCAGGCAGTGAAAGGTTTATGATTTTTGTTTGTGTATTTTGACTATGCCTTAAGTTTGTTGATAGGCTAAATGGGCTATTATTCCATTTTTTTATAATACTTACGCTTGATTGAAATGTATTTGTTAAATAGTCATTTGAATTATATGTATTATTTCTGTGAAATGTACTTGAACCGGCATTTACATTTGCTGAAAATAAAATTGAAGGAGATAGCTTTGGATCTTGTTGATGATTCCATCTTATAAAAAAATCTTTTTTAACACTATAATTTGGAAGTCCTTTTTCACTATTTACTATATTGCCAAAGCTTAAATTTAAGTTACCATTGTATTTATATCTGCTTTTATATCTTAGAAAAGATTTTATACCCCAACTTCCTTTTGTATAAATATCCCCCTTTAATGATAAATCTATTTTTTCACTTAAAGCAAAATAATAACCACCCTCTTTTAAGAAAAAACCTAAATTTTTAGATTCACCATATGAAGGGATAATTAATCCGGAACTTTTTTTGTCATTGTTAGGGAAGTACCCAAATGGTAAAACTAATGGAGTGGGAAAGTTAAATAGTCTTAAATGAGCAGGTCCGGTAATTATCTTTTTTGATGGTATAACTTTAATTTTATTTGACCTTATTGAAAAATGGGGTTTTTCATGATTACATGTTGTGTAATCTCCTTTATGAAAATAAAATATATCATCCTCAGTTTTTTTAACAGTTTTTCCAAGAATATATCCTTCACCTTCTTTTGTGCTAATTTTTTTTATTATTCCTTTTTTAGTTTTTAAATTATATTGGATCTCATCAGCTGTAAAAGAAGAAGTATTTTCTGTAAAAATTGGTCTGTTAACAAATAAGCCGGAGCTATCAATTGATGGTTTTGCAGTTATAATATTATTATTCCAATCAATTTCTATAAAACCTGATTCAATTTTTATACCATTATAATTTATTTCAGCTTTACCATAAAGAAGTATTTTCTTTTTATTAATATCAATATTTATAGAATCATTGGCTTTTTTATCAATAACATACAATAGGTTATCCTCTTGATTAGTAATGGAATCATTTTTGACTTCTTGGCAATAGACTTTAGAATTATTAATATTTAATGTTAATAAGAAAAATATTACAATGAATTTAATGACTTTCAAGTTAATTTCTTAGTATTATATTTGTAAGTAATGCTATCTGTAAAATTGTATTTCAAAACTAATTAATTTATACCATTTAAAAGTGTTAAACGTTAAACAGTTAATTTTCTTGTTTTATATAGCTACAATCTCTTTTGTTTTTCTTTTACCTACTTATCTTTTTTCTTCATCTTTGATAGATTCGTTAGAAAATAATGGTTCAGCAATTATAAAAACTATAGTAATTGACCCTGGTCATGGGGGAAAGGATTCTGGGACAATGGGAACAAAAAGATTTAAGATATATGAAAAACATGTTGCATTAGCTGTTTCTTTAAAATTAGGAAGTTATATTAAGAAATCATTCCCCGAAATGAATATTGTTTATACTAGAGAAACCGATGTTTTTCTTGAGCTAAATGAGAGAACTGAAATAGCTAATAATGAGAATGCAGATTTATTTATTTCTATTCATTGTGACGGCTTTACTAATCCAAATCCATCAGGAGCAAGTGTTTTTGTTATGGGAATGAGTAAGCTAAAGGCTAATATGGAAGTTGCTATGAGAGAAAATTCTGCAATTTATATGGAAGATAATTATCAAAAAAAATATGAAGGATTTGATCCTCAATCTCAAGAGAGTTATATTGTATTTAGTTTAATGCAGAACACATTCTTAAATCAAAGTCTAAAAATTGCAGAAGAAGTAGAGAAGGAATTTTCAACTAAAGCAAATAGAAAAAGCAGGGGAGTTAAACAAGCTCCTTTTTATGTTATAAGTAGAACAAATATGCCTAGTGTTTTAATTGAATGTGGTTTTTTAACTAACCCTCAGGAGGAGGAATATTTGCATTCAGAAATTGGTCAAGATTATATAGCTTCTGCAATATTTAGAGCTTTTAGATCATATAAAAATGATATTGAAAAAAATGAAAAAAATCAAAAGAAAAAAATTAAGAAATTAGTTTATAGCAATGAAAAAGATAAAGTTGAAAAAAATATCCTTAGTACCAATGTTGCAGAAAATAATATTTCATCTTCTAAAATAATTTATAAGGTTCAAATAGGAACTTATTTAAAATCTATGTTAAATATTCCACAATTTCAAGAAATAAATGCTGTTGAAGAAAAAATTAACGGGACATTTAAATACTTTGTCAACTCTGGAAGTGAAAAATCAGCAGCAGATATGTTAAAAAATAATTTAGTAGATTTAGGTTTTAATGGGGCTTTTATTGTTGCATTTTTAAAAGGAGAGCGTATTTCTACTAAAGAAGCATTAAATTTGCAAAATAAATAAATACATTATGAAAAGATTATCTAAGGAATTTTTAACTGGCTTTATTTTTCTTTTATCTATTATTTTATTAATTTACGGTATCAAGTTCCTTAAAGGAGTTGACGTTTTTAATTCAAATAAAACTTATTTTTCTATCTATTCAAATGTAAATGGACTTCAAGTAGGTAGCACTATTACTTTAAATGGATTTAATGTTGGTATTGTTAATGATATTACGTTATTGAATGATAACAAGGATTTACTAGTATCTTTAAGCTTAACTAAGTTAGATAGTATCCCGGAAAATTCTAATTTTAAAATTATTAATCAAGATTTAATGGGGACCAAGGGAGTGTCCTTAATTTTAGGTAATTCTAGCTCTTATGCTAAATATGGAGATACTATTACAAGCAGTGTTGAAAACAGTCTGCAGGATGAAGTTAATGCACAAATTTTACCGCTTAAGAATAAAGCAGAAGAATTAATTGGATCTGTCGATTCCCTACTTACAATTGTTACTGCTGTTCTTAATAAAAATACTAGAGAAAATTTATCAAATAGTATTAAGAGTTTAGATGAAACATTCTTATTAATGTCTCAAACAATGATCAAAGTTGATAGTCTTGTTTATTATAATGATAATCGTGTATCTAAAATTCTTTTAAATATTGAATCTATTACATCTAACATTAATAGCAATAATAATAATATCATGAAGATCATTGAAAATGTTTCTTCAATTACAGATTCTATTGCTCAATCAGATATCGTATCATTTGTTAATAATATAAATGAATTAACTTCAAAAATATCAAATGGAAAAGGAAGTCTTGGTAAATTAATTAATGACGACTCTTTTTATAATAATTTAGAAAAATCTTCATTAGAAATGAATCAATTAATTGAGGATATCAAAAAAAACCCAAGTAGATATGTTAATTTTTCAATCTTAGGTGGCTCTAAAAAATCTTACAAAAAATAAATTTAAAAAATGATATCTAATTTTATTTTTCTATTTGTTTTTTTATTTGCTATCACTGTATTTATTATTAATCTAAGAAAGATTATTCAGAATATTAATCTTGGGATTGATATTGATAGATCTGATAACAAAAAAATTAGATTAAAAAATATGTTTAGAGTTGCAATGGGACAATCAAAAATGTTTGATCGACCGATTGCCGCTGTTTTACATCTTTTTTTATATGTAGGTTTTATTATCATAAATATTGAGGTCGTTGAAATTTTAATTGATGGAATATTTGGAACACATCGTTTTTTAGCTCACCACATTAATCAAAATTTTTATGATATTTTAATTGGTTCATTTGAAATATTAGCATTTTTAGTTTTTTTTTCATGTGTTATTTTTTTAATAAGAAGAAATATTATTCGTATAAAAAGATTCTGGAGTAAAGAAATGACTACATGGCCAAAAACTGATGCTAATTTGATTTTAATTTTTGAGATTCTACTAATGGGTGCATTTTTAACTATGAATGCTTCTGATTCCTTGCTTCAAACTAGAAATATTGATCATTATATTACTGCAGGGTCATTTCCTATTTCACAATTTATTACCCCTTTATTTTCATCTTTAAATTCTGAAACTTTAGTTTTAGTTGAAAGAGTCACTTGGTGGTTCCATATTTTAGGAATTCTTGGCTTTATGAATTATGTTTTAATTTCTAAACATCTTCATATTTTCTTTGCATTTCCGAGTACGTATTATGCAAACATTAATAATTTGGGTCAGTTTGATAATTTACAATCTGTAACCAATGAAGTGAAATTAATGCTAGACCCAAATGCAGATCCTTTTGCAACTCCTGCAGTAAATGATTCAAATAATACAAAACTATTTGGTGCTAAAGATGCTACAGATTTAAACTGGGTTCAACTATTAAATGCTTACAGTTGCACTGAATGTGGCAGATGTTCATCTGTTTGTCCTGCCAATCAAACAGGAAAGATTTTGTCTCCTAGAAAAATCATGATGGATACTAGAGATCGTATCGAAGAAATTGGTAGGTCTAAGAAAAAAGACACCAAGAGTCTTCTTGGAGACTATATAACACATGAAGAATTATGGGCATGTACAACTTGTAATGCTTGTACAGATGCTTGTCCTATTGATTTAGATCCCTTATCAATTATAATGGATATGAGAAGATATTTAGTTATGGAAGAATCCTCTGCACCAACTGAATTAAATAATATGTTTTCTAATGTTGAAAATAATGGAGCGCCATGGAAATTTCCTGCTGCTGATAGGTTAAAATGGATTGAAAAAAATTAATATGTTTAATAATACTAATAAAGATAAATTTGGAAATAATATTAGTCCTGTATTCAAAGATGGTAAAAAAAATTATTTAATAGATATTGATGGAACTATTTGTGATGACATTCCAAATGAAGAGCCTGAAAGGATGTCGACAGCAAAACTGTATGATGATGCTCTTGTTACACTTAATAAATGGTATTCTAAAGGTCATATAATTACTTTTTTTACATCTAGACTGGAAAAGCACCGTAATATTACAGAAGTTTGGTTAAAAGAAAATGGTTTTTTATACCATGATTTATTGATGAACAAACCTAGAGGAGGAAATTATCACTGGGTTGATAATCATATTGTTAGAGCAACAAAATTTAATGGCAAGTTTACTGACTTAATTGATGAAGACGCTAAAATTCAAGTATTTAAAAAATAAAAATGGATTTATTAAAAGTAAAAAAAATATCTGAATTTATTAATAATGGAGAGACACCAGAAATTCTTTTTTGGGTTGGATCTGCAGGAAGTTTTGATGAAAGAGCTCAAAAAATTACTAGAGCTTTTGTTACAATTTTAAATAAATGTAATGTTAATTTTGCTGTTTTAGGTGAAGAAGAAAGCTCTTCAGGTGATGCTGCTAAAAGGGCAGGAAACGAGTTTCTATTTCAAATGCAAGCACTAATGAATATTGAAATTTTAAATTCATATAATGTTACTCGAATTGTTACAACATGCCCTCATTCTTACAACACTATAAAAAATGAATATAAAGGTTTAGGTGGTAGTTATTTTGTGCAACATCATACCGAATTTTTAGAAGAGCTTTTTGATAAAGGAGATTTAGTACTTAGTAAGAATTTAAATGGTCAAAAAGTAACATACCATGATCCATGCTATCTTGGTCGTGGCAATGATGTATATGACCCACCAAGAAGTCTCATTAAAAAGCTTGGAGTCATATTGCAAGAAATGCCAAGAAATAAAAGAAAGTCTTTTTGCTGTGGGGCAGGAGGTGCACAAATGTTTAAGGAAGCTGAGAATGGAACAAATGAAATTAATATTGTTAGAACTCAAGAAGCTCTCGATACAAAGCCAGATATTATTGCAACAGGATGTCCTTTCTGCAATACTATGCTAACAGACGGTGTTAAAAATATTTCAGAAAACTCTGCTAAAGTTTTAGACATAGCAGAATTAATTGCAGAATGTTTGTAGATTTTAATAAAATAAGTGATAAATCTAGAATTTGGATTTATGCATGTGAATCAAAAATTACTGATCTTCAAGCATCTTATATTAATGACCAATTATTTTCTTTTTTATCCTCATGGCAACATCATGGAAAAAATCTTTTTTGCTCAAATAAAATATTTAATAATCGTTTTATAGTTATTGCTCTTGATGAAGAGTTAAATTCAATTGGTGGTTGTGCAATGGATAAATTACCGGACCTAATAATACATTTTGAAAACGAATTTAAAATTTCTCTTCTTAACAGACTTAATTTATTTTTAATGTATAAAAATGATATAAAATGTATTTCATTAGATAAAATTAAAGATGATAAAACTTTAAATGTTGATAGTCTATTTTATGATTTAACAATAACAAAAAAAGAACAGATTAATTACTGGCTTAAAAGAATTGGTGATGGATGGTGTTCTAGGTATTTATAAAGCTTTTCTTATTTTTAAGAGTTTTACTAGTAAATCTTCTAAATTATCAAGTTTAAGCATATTAGCCCCATCAGATTTTGCTTGTAATGGATTTGGGTGAGTCTCAATAAATAGTCCATCAATTCCACATGCTACTCCAGCTTTCGCTATTGTTTCAATCATTTCTGGATTCCCCCCTGTTATTCCTCCTTCTTGATTTGGCTGTTGTAAAGAGTGAGTAACATCAAGGATTACAGGATAATTTAATTTTTTCATTATAGGAATGGATCTAAAATCCACAATTAAATCACTATAACCAAACATACTACCTCTTTCAGTTAGCATGATATTATTATTATTTGTAGATTTTATTTTTTCAATAATATGCTGCATTTGATTAGCAGATAAAAACTGTCCCTTTTTAATATTTATAAATTTATTTGTTTTTGCTGCAGCTATTATTAAATCTGTTTGTCTACAAAGAAATGCAGGTATTTGTAATATATCAACATATTTTTTTGCTTTCTGTACATCTTCAACACTATGAACATCCGTAATTGTAGGTATTTTAAGCTCTTCTCCGACGCTTCGAATTATATTTAGGGCAGTTTCATCGCCCATTCCAGTGTATGAGTCTAAGCGGCTTCTATTAGCTTTTTTAAATGATCCTTTAAAAATAAATGGAATTTTAAGTTTATCACAAATATTAGCAATATTTTTTGCAATATTTAGTGATAAATCTTTATCCTCTATAGCACAAGGTCCTGCTATTAAGAAAAAATTATTTTCATCTTTAAATTTTAAATTATTCAATTTGCTGATCATTAAATTTCTTTTAGAATGCTTAAATATAAACTAAAAAATTGTTTATTATTATTTTTTAGCATTTGGTTAATTGATTTTGATCCAATGATATAGGTAAATTTTTTATTAACTTCAATACCTAAATCAAGATTTGTTTTTTTTGAATATCCCCCATTGTTTAAATTACACAATATATTAAAATCCTTATATGGTATCTGCGTTGAAATATAAACTTTTGGTTTGTAATTTGATTCACTAATGCCTTGTTTAATCTTATTAAAAGTCAACCTTTTGTCGTCTATTAATGGCTGCCATTTTGAATTTATTCCAAGCATTATTTTCTTAATATTATAAAACGTAACTTTTTGTTCAATATTTATCCCAATGTCTGCAGATATATACGTCTTGTAATTAATATTTTGATCTCTAATATTAAGAGAATAATCATCATTATAATCTAAAATTGAATCATATAAATTATTAAAGTTATTTATTGTAATACCATTAAAGGAATATGAGCTATCTATACTGTTATTTATTGATTGATTATTCCATTTTATATATCCTAAATTATTCATATAAATATTTATCTCTGATTTATTAAAATTTATATTTGAAGAAAAGTCAATTGCAAAGCCATTACCATTTGAGTTAAAAAATTTATATGATGAAGTGTCAGTAATAAATGAATTTATATCGTAATTTATATCTAGACTTTCTCCATTTGGATATGTGAATAATGAGCCTTCATTAATCACAATGTTAATATTATGATTTCCTTGTAAATATGAAACTGCTAACTTTATTTGATTTTTTTTTAATTTCAAGTTATATCCAATTTTATATTGTTGATATCTAGTAATTCTTAAATTACTTGAATTGAATTCAAGTAATTCTCCTTGGTAATTATAATTACCATTTAGGATTAGTTTAAGAAGATCTTTATTAATATTGATATTAAGATTATTCCTGTCAAAAATTGAGAATAAAAGATTACCTGATTGTAAATTTTTAGAAAAGCTTATCCCATTACTTAATTCCCCATTCACTGTATTATTTTTTCTGCTTAGGCCTATCCAATGATCTTTTAATTCTTGGTTAATTGTACCTCCGTATAAAAATGTATTTAAAATATTATTATCAAGAGTATTTGATTCAATACTTATTTTTGAATCAAATGATATTAAGTTTGATTGAGGGAATATGTTTTTAATTGAAAAAAAAATAATAAATATTATTAGATATTTCTTCATTCCCCTAAAGTTTGAATTATTTCGCCACTTAAAATTAATTCTAAATTATAATGACTATAAATATTAACAAAATCATTAATATTTGATGTAGATAGTTCAGTTGTAAATATTAAATATGATGAATTTGAAATATCTAGATTATTAATTTCTAAAGTTGTTTCGGAATTTTGATAAACATGTCCATATTCAACTGTTGCAGAAGGGAGTGAAAAGTTATGGATTATTGAATCTATAAAATTTTTATTTTCATCAAGAGAAATCAAATTGCTGATTGCGCTAAGAGGAAATCCATTAATTATTTTTAAAAAAATAGTTTTGAATTCTAGGTCATTCGAATTGTTAATTTCAATGGTATCTTGTAAAACTATTTTATCTGCTAATATAGATAAAGGGAGTTTAATGTTAATATTCGAGTTTACTATTTTATCTAGATAAACAAATTGATTGTAATTAATATTATTTTGATTATTTAATATAAATTCTCCATTAAAGTTTAGTTTATTAGGAAGGATGTCAAGTAATAAGTTAGCATCTGTTGTAATACTTTGTGAACTTGAAATAATTGGTAATGAACTATTACTTAATGTTGCTTGATTAATTAAATAATTATTATTTAAAATATTATTTCCTGTATTTTCATCAATTCCAATATTTGCAATTGTTCCATTATTTGTGTTTTCACTATTTAAAGTGAAAAAAGTTAATTGACCATCAGCACCTATAAAGTTTTCAATATTTACATTTAATTCAACAGATTCAAAATCAATATCACCACTTAAAATACTATTAAATTGATCTAATTCAATTGATTCCGGACCAAATGTAATAGTATCTCTACCAAGATATCCTTTTGCATATTCAGGAATTATATTAAACTCAGTGTAATAATAAAAGCTATCAGATTGATTTAATGAAACAAGTTCACCAGTTGAATCAATATAAGAAAATAACTCAGTATAAATTGTATTAATAGTATCACCACCAATTCGATTTTCTTTTCCAGTTAAATCTAAAGTATAATTATCAAAATTAAAATCAAATTGTGCAAACTGTCCATAGTTGGTCGGAGGGACTATATTTTCAGTTGTAAATCCTATACCATTTTTTGTTAGAGATGGAATATTAAATACAATTCTTCCTGTATCAGTAATTGTACTCGTTGCAAATATTGATACACTTCCTTCTTTAATGCCAATCTCGTGAATTTGAGCTCCTTTTAAATCAAATATATGTTCTTGTAATTTTTGAGTGATTTCTTGATCTGGAAAATAAGCTGTAGCTTCAAAAATTCTTATGTTTTCTAATACTAACTTAGTTAAAATTGCATCTTGATAATCAATTGTAACATTTCCATTACTTTCATTAATATCAACATTGTTTAATATTGCTATAATGTCTTTATCAATTGTCTGCCCAGCAATTGACAGTGTTTGAGTTTGAAGTGTATTTGAAGGTATTAATGGATAGCTAAATGTTCCTATTATATTTTGATTTATTGAGTTAATTAACGAAAATGAAATATTTGATAAGTCTGTAGGAAAATCATTTCTAATAGTTAAACTTAGATCACCAGAAGAAAGAGTCATAGTTTCAAAGTAATCGCTTGCATCTATAGTGACAGTATCATTAGTGATGATATTTTGAAGGTTAGGAATAGTAGTCGAACTTCCATTTGGAAATAATGTAGTGCCAAAAGGTAAATCATTTAAAAGACTTCCCATTGTTGTAGTATCTCTAATAACAATTCTTGAAAATTTTAATGAGTCAAGTTTTGTAGATGTTTCTCCAACGATTTCATTTATGTTTATAAAAGAATCAATTTCAATATTTAATAATTCTTTTTCATATACTAATGATACTAGATCATTATTATCTTGCTCAATACTTATGGAACTATCATTTATTATATCAAAAATATCAATTTTAGAATTAGCAATTGGAAATATTAAATCTACATCCCAAGTAGGTAGCTCTAATTCTTTTTTACAAGAACTTAATATAATTATCAAAATTAAAATTAAAAGTTTATTAGACATCTAAACTATACTCTTAATTAACCTAAGTTTATGTGTATGTGTATTTAAACTTGAATTAAATATCCCTTGTTGGTCAATCCTATCTACTCTAACTTTTCCAGAAGCATGAATTATATAGTTATCTTTCATAATAATACCTACATGAGTGATTTTGCTTTCAGTATTATCAAAAAATGCTAAATCACCCTCTTCAGATTCTTCAATGAAACTTAAAGTATTTCCAATTTCTGATTGTTGATAGGCATCTCTTGGTAATTTAACACCTTGTAATCTATAAATAAGTTGAGTGAATCCAGAGCAATCAATTCCAAAAGGAGATCTTCCACCCCATAAATATGGAGCATTAAGGTAAATCAATGCATTTTCAATTAATTTTTTTTTTTGACTAAATCCTTGAGTTGAATTACCAGTGAATTTATACATTTTATTGTTTATTAATGCATGGTCACTTTTATATGATGGTAGTATACTTCCCATAACAATTGGCTGGTTAATATCAGTACCAATAATATCTAAAATATCTGTAGAAATAGTTGCAGTTTCTTTTTCTAGTTTTTGATATTCTTCTTCATCAATAATTGTAATTTGTTTATTACATACCCATCCCTTGTAATGATCATGGCTTATCAAAACTTTACTCCATTTTTTCCTAACTTCTAATATTTTGAAGTGTTCTCCAAAAAGTAATTGTGTAGTCATTTCAGCAGTATCACTAGGGAGCTGCCTAACAGGTATAATAGATAGTGTTGAAATGCCGTATTTCATTATATGTTTTCAATAATCATTGCAGAAGCTCCACCGCCTCCATTACATATTGCAGCAGCTCCATATTTTGAGTTATTTTGTTTTAAAGCATGTATTAATGTTACAACTATTCTCGATCCAGAACTTCCTAGAGGATGACCTAAAGAAACGGCTCCACCATTTATATTAACTTTTTCAGATTTTATTTTTAATTTATCAATATTTGCTAATCCCACTACAGAGAAAGCTTCGTTTAGTTCGAATAGATCTATTTCATCTATATTTAATGATGCTTTTTTTAGCGCTATTGGAAGTGCTTTGGCTGGAGCAGTTGTAAACCATTCAGGTTCTTGAGCTGCATCAGAGTATGATTTAATTTTTGCTAATGGTTTAAGTTTTAGTTCGTCTGCTTTTTCTTTACTCATTAAAATTAATGCGGATGCTCCATCATTAATTGTTGAAGCATTAGCGGCAGTTATTGTGCCTTCTTTTTTAAATACAGGCCTTAGATTGGGAATTTTTTCAAGTAATACTTTTTTATATTCTTCATCTTCAGAAATAATTAAATCATCTCCTTTTCTTTGTGGAATTGTAACTGATATAACTTCATTACTAAATAGATTATTAGCCCAAGAGTTTGCAGATTTTTTATATGATTCAATAGCAAAATCATCTTGCTCTTCTCTTGAGAAATTCATTTCTTCAGCGCATGTCTCAGCACATAAACCCATATGAGTTTTGTTGTAAACATCAGTTAATCCATCCTTTACTAATCCATCTATTAGTATCATATCTCCTAATTTCTGACCTGATCTAGATTTATCTAAATAGTGTGGAACCATTGACATGCTTTCCATTCCACCAACTACAACAACATCATTATCACCACTTAAAATAGATTGAGCTCCAATAATTATAGCTTTCATTCCAGAAGAGCAAACTTTATTGATTGTAGTACATGGAGTTTCTTTAGATAAACCTGCTAAAATAGCAGCCTGTCTAGCTGGAGCTTGTCCTAAATTAGCTTGAAGAACATTTCCCATAAATACTTCGTCAATATTTTTTTTATCTAAATCAATTTTTTTTATAGCTCCTTCAATCGCTGTAGCTCCTAATTTTGTTGCAGAAATATTTGAAAATACTCCTCTAAAACTTCCTATTGGTGTTCTTACCGCTGAAACTATTACTACTTCTTTCATAATTCTATTTTAATATTTATTATTAATGCAAATTTATGTAAATATAATTACTCTATACAGTAGAAATAGTTATAGATTTTGTCATTTTTAATCAAATTATATTCAAACTATATCACTATACTTATTTAAAAACCTTTAGTATTTAATACTCAAATGTAAATCAATCCATAGTATTTAAAAATTAACTTTTTAATCTAGGGTCTAAAGCATCGCGTGAAGCTTCAGCAATCATATTGTATATTGTAATTGTAAGAAATATTGCAATTCCAGGATATATAATTAGCCACCATGCTTCAAGATTTTGTCTTCCTAAATTTAATAGGGATCCCCAAGTAACTATATCATCTGGAACACCAATACCTAGAAATGATAGTCCACTTTCTATTAAAATTGCTGATGCTATACCAAAAGCGATACTTACAAAAACTGGTGCAAGTGCATTTGGGAGAGCATGTCTGAAGATTGTTCTCAAGTTAGAGAACCCTAATGATTGAGCTGCTTGCACAAACTCTAAGGATCTGATTCTAAGAAATTCTGCTCTTGTAAATCTAGCAATACCAGTCCAGCCAGTAATACCAATTATTATCATTACTATCCATATACTTCTTTCTACTACAGCAGTAATTGTTATAATTAGTAATAACCTTGGAATAGAATTTAATAATTCTATTCCTCTTGATACAAATGTATCAATAGGTATGTACATTTCTTTATTTAACGATTTTAATGTGATAAACTTACTTAAAAATCTAAATAAATAAACAACTGCAAAAATTAAAACAAAACTTATAGTAAGTTCAAGTATTCCTGAGTCTATTCCATTTGAAAACCCCTCAGATATAGCATATTTTCTTTGGCCAAAAGCATAGAAAAATCCAAAAAAGATTCCAATTAATGTAAAATAATACCTTATCCGCGTCATTTTGAGTTTATTATCACCAAAAAAGCCAGCTAGTGCGCCTAAAAATATTCCAATTAAGCTAGCAATGCCCATAGAAACAAGTCCAACCATTAATGATATTCTTGTTCCGTGGATTAAGCCAGATGCTAAATCTCTTCCAATGCCATCTGTTCCAAGATGATGCCTAAATTTATTAGGCACATCAGTAATTAACCCTTGAGAGTTTTTAAAACGTTGTTTTCCATTCGGTGATACATAATCTCTGTTATAGCGATCCATTCCTCCTGGTGAATAAGGAATTAATGGCCAAATAACTTTATCAAGTTCTAAAGATCTCCAATCTGTTATATCATATTGCAATACATCTTCTAATTTTCCATTTGGATTAAAAATAGAATCAGTTTTATTATCACTTGCAAATGCTGGATAGAGTGTATATCCTTTATATTGAGCATATAGTGGTCTCTCATTTGCTATGTAAGGAGCAAATAGTGCTACAATTACGAGAGTAAAAAGTAGATATAAGCACACAAGTGCAATTTTATTCTTCTTAAACTGATTCCAAGCATATTTTTTAAATGAGAAATTCTCATTATTTTGTTCTTGTGTCATATTTTTATTTGTATGAAATTCTTGGATCTACTACTGCGTAAAGAAGATCTGCTACTAAATAACCGATCATTGTTAGAAAACCTGAAAGAGTAAATACTGTTATTATCATTGGATAATCATAATTTAGAATTGAATTATATATTTCTACTCCCATTCCCGGAATAGAAAAAATTACCTCAATAATAATTGAACCTCCTATTGCCATTGGGAAAATTGCTGCAAAAACAGTAATAACTGGAAGCAATGAGTTTCTTAAAGCGTGTTTTAATATTACTTTTCCTTCCCCTAAACCTTTAGCTCTTGCTGTTCTAATATAATCTTGAGAAACTATATCTATCATTCCAACTCTCATAATTCTACTTAAAAATGCAAATGATCCATAAGTATAAGTTATGATTGGAAGAATCAAATATGGCATTCTATGTTTAATTTTTGTCCAAAATCCCCATTCAGGATCAAAAATGGTAGGATCTTGTATTCCTGAAACAGGAAACCAAGATAAGTTATCAGGATTTGCAAACTGAAGTAATAATAATGTTCCCACAAAAAATGAAGGCATTGAATAAAGTATAAATAGAATTAAAGAAAGTCCTTTATCTGCAGCAGAATCTTTTTTATAAGCAGAATAAATTCCGATAGGAATACTTATTAAATATGCTAGAAATATAGAAATTAAGGAAAGAGAGAAAGAAATCCCAATTTTTTGCCAAATTTTTGTAGAAATAGGTTGACTATCAATATAAGATATTCCAAAATCACCTCTTATTAAACCTTGTCTGTCATTACCATTTCCAAAAAGCCATAAATGATATTGATTATTAGCTCCATACCAATTAATTGAAGGAATATATGTTTTCCATTTCATTGAAGAATTTAGTATCTCTAAATTCAGTTGTTTAACTTTTTGAAATGAAGTATTTATTGGAGATAAAAAGCTGTAATTTTCTAAATAATTACTAATTGTATTGAATTTTAGATCTACTAATTCTTGATCAGAAGTCTCTAATAGACTACCAATGTCAAAGCCAACTTGATTAGTAATTTCATTAATTTCATTTAGCGAAATATCAATAGTGGATTCAAAAATATCTTTTGATTTTAAAGTTCTATGTATTTCTTGAATTTTTAATAATTCATTATAATAATCTGAAACAACTTGCCAATTACCTGACATATGAGTTAAGTGTTCTAAATTAGCTTTATGATATTTATCTTGAATTTTATATAGAGTGTCGGAAGTTGCAATATCTGATATAGCGAGATAAAAAATTGGTAAGTCAAGTCCAAGTTTTTTTCTAAGTTCTTGTTTTATTTTTTTTGAAGCTCCTGATTGTTGTTCAGCAGAACCTTCATTACCTGCCGCCTTAGATAATCTTTCTACAGGGTCTCCTGGAGCGTTAATACTAATCACAAATGACAATAATGAAATTGCTATTAGCATTGGGATAAAAGTTAAAACTCTTTTTAAAGTATATTTAAACATCTTTTATATTTTATTGAATATTAGTTGGTACCATGCTAAAATTTGAATTTAGTTTCAAATTATTTAATATAACACCAGGTCTTTCATTATACATTCCTCTGTTATCAAATCTTTTATGTATAGCAAATTTTCTTTTTGTACAGTATAAGAAAACATATGGTTGTTCATCATAAATTTTTGCTTGTAATTTTAAAAGAGCATTATTATGAATGTCTTCATCTAAAGTTAAATTTGCTTCTTCAATTAAAGCATCACTAGAAGCATCACCAAAACCTACGAAATTGGACCCCTTATTTACCCATGATGAAGTGTGCCATATTTGCATTGGGTTTGAATATGAAGCGCTTCCTCCCCAGCCTCCAAGCATAGCATCAAATTTATGATCCATAGCATTTTTATAAAACAACGTAAAATCCATTGGAGTTGGCTCCGCAACAATTCCAGCTTTGTAAAAACTCTCTTTCATCATTAAAACAATCTCTTTTGAAGTAGGGGAGCTCATATAACTAAATTTAAATGAGAATGGTGTTTTAACTCCATTAATAACTTTGTCTCTAATATTGTCCCCATCTGTATCTACCCAACCTGCATCGGCTAGTAATTGCTTAGCTTTTTCAATATCTAATGGTATTAACTGTAAAGTATCATTGTATGTTTTTTTAAGAGGAGATATAAGCGATGCTTGTCTTGCAGCTTGTCCATGAACCATCACCTCAATAATTTCTTCTACTGGAGTCATATACGCCATTGCTTTTCTTACTCTTTGATCAACAAAAAATGGTTTGAACTTTAATCCGTCAGGTTTCATGTTCAAGCCAATATAATTGAAAGAATATTGATCTAAAAAGTCTGAATCATAATTATTATTAAAATACTCTCTTTCTCTTAGTTTCATTAACTTAACAGTACCAATATTTGTTGTTACATCTATATCTTGATTTTTTAAAGCTAAATATGATGAGGCATCTTCTTTTATAATTTTAAAAATTAATTCATCAGGATAAGCAGTATTATATTTTGTAGTATCATCAGATCCCCACCAGTTCTCTTTTTTCTTCAAAGTAATATACTGACTTGCTTCCCATTCACTTACATAATATTGTCCAAGACCAACAAGATTATTAGGTTGATAACTATTATCAGCATCATTAAAGGTATTAAACCATTCCGAAATTTCTTCAGTTTCAGTAAATTTTGGTGACAACACATTTTCAAAAGTTAAATTATCTAAAACTCCATTTGGATCCCAATAATTTTTTTGTTGAATATAAATCATACATAAAATTAATCTATTATCCCAGTGAATGTTTTGAGCATGCATTGTAAACTTTAAAGGATTATTTTTATCAACTTCTACAGACTCAATAACAGTACTATAGTTAGATCTAATTTGAGCATTATTTGTGAGCGGGCACAGCATCAATTTAGCAGTAAAAGCAATATCTTCTCCTGTCAGTTGAGTTCCGTCATCCCATCTGATATTATCTTTAAGCTCGAAATAAAAAGATTTATTATCCTTTGAAGGAACAGGAAGTGTTTTAAGAAGGCTAGGGGAGTACTCAAGTGTTTCTAAATCTAAATCAACTAAAGTCTTTTGAGTATATGCACATATAAAACTTCGCATAACAGAATTGTCATTAAATGGATGAAGTCCATCTGGCTGAGATAAAATATGAGCTATTACAGTATTTTGGCTTAAATCTCTTTCCTGTACACAAGAAAATAAAAGAGATATAAAAAAGATAAAGATGATTGGTTTTTTTGTCATAGAAATGTATAATGTATGCAAATATAACATTCCCAAAAAATTGAATAAATAATTTACTAATAAAATTTGCTATAAAAATAGATTACTTTACATTTGCAGCCATTAAAAAAATCGTTCTTTATTATTTTTAATCAAATGGAGAGGTGCCAGAGTGGTCGATCGGGGCTCCCTGCTAAGGAGTTGTGCCTTTACGGGTACCGGGGGTTCGAATCCCTTCCTCTCCGCATTAAAATAGAATAATGATATTCTTAGATTAATTAAAAGTATTATTATTGCAAACCTTTTCGGGGTATAGCGTAGCCCGGTCATCGCGCCTGCTTTGGGAGCAGGAGGTCGCAGGTTCGAATCCTGCTACCCCGACACTTTCCACCCCTAAAATCGACGATTTTAGGTAGTAACACATTGATTATTAAGCCTTAAGACTTTTAGTTAAAAAGTTATTTTTTAAAATAACTTTTTAACCCCTTTTACCTGATGTTGTCACCAAAAAAAATGATTAACGGGGCAAAATATGGTGCAACAAAAATGGGCTAAAAATTTTGTGTTTTTTTAATATTAAAAAATTCCACTTCTTGTATC
>Ga0114998_10000173_pt1 | contig 41864 bp, 29 predicted proteins | sample ArcticOcean_MG_C_5_FD_87044 | JGI IMG/M metagenome (GOLD analysis project Ga0114998, IMG submission 87044) | Marine microbial communities from western Arctic Ocean - ArcticOcean_MG_CB4_138 | ecosystem: Environmental > Aquatic > Marine > Oceanic | place: Arctic Ocean: Canada Basin | collected... | reverse complement strand
GATGATTTAAATAGTAATAATAACAATAACAGAACGAAGTCTAATAAAAAGACTATTAACAATCGATATAGGGAAGTATGTAAGTTAGGTGAAGGCTCGTTCGCGAAAGTTCGGAAATATTATGTACTAGGCAACGATGATGACGATGATGTTGTAAACAACAATACAGTTAGTGAAAATAACATCAAAAATGTTGTTGCGATTAAAATATACAACAAGCAACGCTTAGGAAAAATGAGAATAAACAACAACGAAAGAACAGCCTTGGACGATGCATACGACGAGGCGATGATATTGCTAAAACTTAAACACGAAAACATAACGCGCTTGATCGAATTCATATGCGCAGACGAGAGTCCAAAGCTTTATTTGGTCATAGAGTTTTGCGCAGGTGGACCAATTTTGAACGATGATGATGAAACTTTCGAGAAAATTGATATAAGAACTTGCATGAAATACGCTCGAGATGTATTCTCTGCAGTGCATTACATACACGACGAAGCATGCGTAGCACATTTAGATATCAAACCTCAAAATATGTTAATCGATAGTTTTGAAAGGATAAAGTTGGCCGATTTTGGCACCGCTGTGGTGATGATCAAAGAGGAAAGCAATAGTAGTAGTAATAATCTTAATAATTATGTTACGAAAACGCCGGGAACGCCCGCGTTCACAGCTCCAGAATGTTGCGAAGGAGTTGCTTATGACGGTTTCAAAGCCGACTGTTGGGCCGTAGGAGTTTCGTTCTTAGCAATGCTACAAGGCTATTATTATTATCAATCAATGAGTTCGTTTGATACGTATCGAAAGATTTTAGAAGAAGATGCGCCAAAAATAATAAGAACAGTCGATAGTAGCATTAGTAGTAGTAGTAGTAGTAGTAGTAGTAGTAGAACTATTGCCTCAAAATGTCCGGTCGATTACCCGACCCGGCAAGAAGTACAGCGCACAGCAGTTGCACAACATTCCGATGCAAATACCACAGAAGAAGGAGAAAATTTCCTACTAACTATTGACTCGCTGCTTATGAAAGATCCAGCGATGAGAGTATCAATTCAAGAAGCATTAGAAAGACTTAATTTTCTAACATAGAAATAGTACTAAACACGCTAAACCGGAAAGCAAAGCTGAAAATAAATAAAATTACATTTTTTTACTCCTCTAAACCGATTATTTCCCCATTATTCATGAAAATATAGACTCAATATAATTTCAAATCCTTCAATCCGTTTTTCTGCGAAAAAAAGAATTTCGGGATATCCAAATTAAAATTAAAATTAAAATGAATTAAAATTAAAATTAATTTTATTTTACAATTTCCCGACTTAATAGGTATAATAAATGAGATTCGTCATTATATACTAGCACTTATATTATTATTATGTAATTTTGAGTATATTTTTTTAATTTTAACGGGGATGATTACAAAATATAATCAATATATTGAAAAAAACAAAATATAATTAAAATGAAATATATTAAAATATTAAAATATTTATGTCTTCCTATTTTTATTGAAATTGAAATTGACAATTAAAAATATTATAAATATAACTACACTTGAATATATGAAAATATTTGGGAATTGTAATTTAGAAAGTCATTAAATTTGTTATTAATTTTGTTATTATTTTAAAAAATAAATAACTTATTTTGTTTTTGTTTTTGTTTACGATATCCCGCCCGCGTATGGTTATGATATAGAACGAAAACATCAACGGTGCGAGGTATGCGCTAGCGTGTCTATGTCTATCTATGTTTGCGAGCACGAGGAAGAAAGACGTTATACACCACAGAGAGGTTAGGTTGTTGAGAGAGTATTTTCGAATACCTAAAGATATTTCGTAAGAAAAATTTCGATTTAGAAGAAATCGCGTTGAAAACTGTAACGCTTTGTTCGGTTTTTTTCTCTATTATATTTAAAAATAATTAAACTTCGCAGCGCGCTGTGATTGATATAAACAAAAGCTTTTGAGGAAGAAGTGTAATGGTACAACTGCATGAGCAAGAGCAACATGACTCGACGATTGGAAGTGATCATTCAAATTCATTATTAAGTCAAAGCGGCGACAAAGAAGTTGCTAAGAAGATCACATTGACTCAGGTGCAAGAACTATCAATTCATTTCAACATCTTGAAAGAGAACGCTCCGATAGAAGGATCAGCAGCGCAGCGTGCGAACGTCGTTGAGTTTTTCAAAGCCTACGGTGCCAATAGCTTCACTCAGTTTAAGAAAGTATTTGGTAAAATGAAGTTACACCCGCCTGGAGAAAAAAAACCAGAGTTTTATTCTCTGATCGATTTAAGTTCAGAAGCCGAAGAAAATAACAATACTCCGCAGCAAAGAGAGCTTGATGTGGATAAGAAGGAGATCACGGAGGAAGAAATCAAAGAATCGAAACCGATTTACGATGAGAACTTTGAATCATACCAGACTTCGTTGCAATGGAAATACGTCAAGCGTCCGGGTGGTATGGCTATTCGACCTCCGGCTTGGTATAAACTCCAAGGAGCGGTTTCGCAGGTTGAAAAAGGCGATAACGAAACTGAGCGTCCGATGTGGACAGAAGACGGTTCCGTCGATTATGGTGGTAAAGAATCATGGGAAGCCTGGTCAAAATACAAAGGCAGGAGTGTAGATGAATGCAAAGTACTCTTCGTTCGCACGTTGCAAGCGGCGAAGGATAACAAAAAGGAAAATTTCTACAAATAATAATTCGATTCATTTTGGCGTTTTCGCTCAGTGTTGTTGTGTGTTAAAAAAAGCACACACTAATTTATTTATTTAATTATTACTATTTATTATATCTATCTCATATCTATCTATATCTATATCTATAATCAATCAAGCCTTTCGTGCCAACGTCCTTTGCTTCGTAGCAACTTTAACCACTTTTTCATCGACTTTCAAACCTTTTCTTTTACGAACCATATCCATCAAATCTCGCGCGACGTTATCGGTCAACTCTTCGCCATCTTCGCCTAGCTTTTGAAACGGGTCGATATCTAACTCTTTCCAGTGCGAAAACACGAGCTGAGCACTCGAGGCTCCAGAAGTTAGTTTTCTGAGCTCATCTGCAAAACCAAACGAAGTCGCGACGGGTAAATATGCGTGAATTATGAAAACACCAGTTCCCTCGCGTATGGAATCTGAAATAATATCAGACCTGCGTCTTCCTAAAACGGCATACGTTCCGTTTAAAGCCTCGGCCGTAGTCGTGATGACTGCTAAATACATAGCCTCAATCAATCTCGGATTTGATTTCAGAACAGCTTGACGAATCGCATCGCGAGTGAATGTTATTACTTGCCCGGAATTCAAATCATTACTATTATTATCGATGTTGTTATTATCAAAAGAAGAGTTCTGCTGCCGATGCTGATCGTTAGTGTTTTCATCAACTTCAACGGTTTCACAAAATTCGATAGCGACTTTGATATTTTCCAAAGGCTCGTCGCATACAGGCCCTCTTTCACAAGCGAGTTGAAATCCTAAACGAACGGATTCTTCGAAATCGCCAAAATCTTCGCAAGTCAAAACATTATTATTGTTCTTCTTCTTCTTTCTCGTTTTCTTATCATATTCATCTTCTTCTTCTTTCTCTTCAACAGTATTACTGTTATTAATAACATTTCTTTCAACAGTAATTCGTAGCGTTTTCGTTTTCCCTATTCTATAATCCGCCGACCCAGATGTAGTAATACCTTCCTTGAAGTTAACTAAAGGTTTAGATACACGTATTGGAACTTGCGCAAATCTCTCCCTCAAATCGCTTATGCAGCGCTCTAAATGAACCTCTCCCGCGGCGCTTAAAACATGTTCTCCAGAATCCATAACCTCAACCTCAACGAACGCATCCGCTCTGTTCAACAAACGCAAACCTTCCAAAAGCAATGGCATATCTTGAACATTCTCCGGTTCCACGGCAACTTTCACAATAGCGCTCGCTTGAAACATCATAGAACCAAACAAAGGACAGTCCAATGTGGAAGATAACGTTGAAGATTTCAAGACAACTTTGTCCAAACCGCCAATGGCGAGCAGGTTGCCACAAGGCACTTCATATACGGGAAACATTCCTTGACCCATCATTAAATATAGCTCAGAAATCACAATCTCCGTCGGTTCATCACCTCCCAATACAAATATCTTATCTCCCTTCTTAACGACTCCAGCGAATACGCGTCCGAAACCAACAAACTTACTATTCCCATGAGTCTCAGAATTTGGCTCTAAATTACCGTGAATCGATGTCAACGGAACGGCGACCATTTTTGAAATGAATATAACAGTTTCCTTCTCTTTCGAGCCTGTCAAGACATCATTATATACGTCGGCTTTTTTCTTCACATCGCCGCCACCACCGATAGATGGAAGTAATCTATCTATTCTAAATGAAATTGCTTCAATTGGGTTCGGAAGTTGATCGACGACCATTTCTAAGACAGCTGAACTCAATGGTAACCAATCTCGCATGATGGCCATGAGTGTCATTCTTTTATTACTATTGGTTAAATCTTTTTCTGAAATGTTTAATTTAAGTGACTTTGCGAGTGTTGGCAAATCTTTATCACCTGTGTAGTATACGTCCGCGGCGTCGTACAGTTTCCAAATAGGTTCTAATATACATTGAACGAATAATGGTTTCAACTTTCCATTCGGATTGAGTTTTTTTCCAACGATGCGTTTCGATTTGGGATGATAAAACCAATCGCCCCACAAACCTCGCTTCAGAGCAGCTTCGGAACATCCTAATTTTTCTGCGTATAGTCTCGCAAACTGTTCTGGTCTGAATGCCCAACCATCTACAGCGCTCGCAAACGATACGTTTCCTCGTTCTACTGAAAAAACATCCTCCGCGTCGGTCATATTGAGTTGATCGTCCAAATATTCTGCTAAATCGTTTTCGTTTTCTTCTTCTTCATTATTATTAGCATTATTATTATGGTTATTTCGCTTTTCTTCTGCTGTTAGAAAAGTATCTGCTTGATTAATGAACTTTTCGGACTCAAACGCACTCATTAGCGAATTCGCTTCGTTTAACAACATTCTCAATCTTTCGTAAGTCTCTTTAGGCGTATATTTCAATTCATCGATTAACTTGTCTATTTTATTGAATACCAAACATGCTTTAAGTTTCTCTTCCCATGCTTGTCTTAGCACTGCGTGCGTTTGTACGCATATGCCTTCGCATACATCGACTAAGACTAAACATCCGTCCGATAATCGAGCGGCAGTGCTCACTTCGGAACAAAAATCGACATGGCCTGGAGAATCAATCACGTTTATTAAATACGATTGTTGACTGATATTATTATTATTATTATTTTCATCATCAACGGTATGATGATGATGATGATGATGATGAATTTGTTGAGTACTATTAGTAGTAGTAGTATATTGTAAGCAAATCGATGATGATTTCATCGTAATCCCTCTTCGTTGTTCTTCCTCTAAAAAGTCTAGGATTCTTAAATGACCAGCCTGTTTCTGGTTTATGAACCCGTTATGGGCTATTAAGGAGTCACAGAACGTAGTTTTACCGTGATCGACGTGGGCGAGAACACATAACAGGCGAATTTGTGAAGTGTTCCTTTGCTTTTTACGCAGAACATCAACGGCTCTGTCCATTTATTATTATTATTTGATATTTAGTGTGTTGATGATGTTATTTATGATGATGGTTGTTGTTTTGTAAAATGTGCAGCCTGGCAGCATAAATCTAGAACATAAAATTATTATATTTTATTCGCCTCGCCGCTAATATTATTATATGGTCGTTGTTGCAAGCAAGCTATTGTTATCATAATTATAATTAATTTATATCACCATTTTTACTCTTTACTCTTCTTCTTCTTTTTCTTCTTTTCGTCATTCGCAGGATCGACGTCGGTGGAGGATTTCTTCTTCTTCTTCTTCTTCTTCTCGCCATCGGCCGGCTCGTCGTCGCCATCGACTGCGACAACTTTCTTCTCCTTCTTTTCTTTTTTCTCCTTCTTTTCTTTCTTTTCGCTAATTGGAACAATACCGCCACTACTATCTTTTTCTTTCTTTGAACTCTTCTTTTTTTTCTTTTTCTTGTTTTTATCACCACCGCCAACTGAGAAAGCATTAAACGAATCGTCTCTTTCGTACGGGTCAAATCTGGGATAGGCCGCAATAGTTGGCATTTCTCCCTCGCCGCGTCCTTCACCCGGCTTGAGTGGATCGTATGCGATCAAATTAGAGTGTAGTTTCGAAGCCGCGTTAGTTGGTTGGTATCCCGATTTATCGTTCGTCTTCAACGCATCTTCATCAAAGGTATCATCTTCGTCTGAACTATCATCTTCGCCTTTAATGGACGGTCTTGTGACGGGACCGCCCAAAGTATGAGCGGCTAAATGCGCCTGCATCGCCTTCATTGCAGCAGAATCGGCAGCTGCAGCAACACCATCCTTTCCATCCTTCTTTGATGATTTACGACCAGCCTCGCCGCCTTGCTCTTCTTCTCCAGCCAAGTAGTAATTGCCCATCTTTTTCTTATGATTGGCCAACATCTTTCGCGCCTCTTTCTCTTCTTTGGCAACTTGTTCTTTAGATTTCTTGACTGTGAAGAGATCGGTAACATTCTTTGGCCCTTTCGATTTCTTCTTACTACCTTTTTTGCCTTTCTTGCCTGAATATTCATCGTCCGATTCTGAATCACTCGATTCAAGCAAGTGGTCCCATTCAGTCGATAATTGCGCGTTGACGTCGAGTTCCTCTGGCGCAGCAAGCTTTCGTTGCGCTTTCGTCGATACTGGTTGTATTTCTTCAGCAAAAACATTTGCAAGTTCTTCAACTAAAGCCATGCCAGACCCGGGTTCCTGGTCTTCGGCGTCTTGAACGGCTTCAATGATGGCTTTCAACTGACAACTTCGTTCGCGCACTTCGAGATTTAACGAAACCATGAACGGCGTCAAACGATTTCCACCAACAATGTCGCGAATATCGGAAAGATCTTCGGTTTCGGGAACTAAAATGGATATATCTGAGCCGCGAGTAGTTTGCAATTGCGTGCTAACCGCACTTGCGTAGATCTTGAGTGCGCTATGAATGTACACGCTCTGGACTGGACCCGGTAATTGCGTAACTTGCTGTTGAGTCAACGCGTGAACGAGCTCGGCGTGGTCTGTGAGATAATGCGCGTATTCACCAACAACCCAAGCAATTGCTTTGAGCGCATCTGGTACCGTTTTGTTTACGCTCGAGTTTTCTAAAAGAGTTGGATCGATTAAAATCGGAGCCAAGATACCCACGGCTGATTCTCGAATGACTTCTACTCGCAAGCAAACATCGATGATTTGCTCACCGACAAGTTTACCGTGTGAAGACGACGGGACGCGAATTAAGTCTGCTAACACAGATAAATACCAAATAAAATCAGTGACCAACGCATATCTATCGCTCATGCAAATATGAATCACAGACCATACCAATTCGTCTCGGAATTGTTTATCGGCTCTTCCCATGGCTCCCATTAAATGGGCCGTAGTGTCCATCAACGTCTTCTTCGTCACTAAACCTCGAACGATTTTCAATGCACAGTACTGAATGTTAGAATCTTCGTGATCAAGGCAACCAAAGATGTTTCCTTTATGTTCGGCAACAATTCTTGGATGTGAATCGAGCAAAAAGGTCAACGCGTGCAACGCGAGAAATTTTATGTTCGGATCCGTATCTTCGAGCATATCTTTCAATTTATCAACGGCTTGTCGGACAATCTTCTCTTGAGAAGTCATTCCTTGCACGACTGTACGTATGCACTCGTACATGAGCGATTTCGCGCTCGTAGTTTCAAGAATTTCAGACAGAGGACCGACAAGTTTTTTTCCAAGTCTTGGCTCCAAAGGCGTCAAAGCGCCGAATACTTTTACCAACTTAATCGTCATCCAGTTCGAAGAAGACGTTGTTAACAATTTGTAAAACTTCGGTGCCAACGGTAAATAGGTTTTTGGATTATGCATTGCAAGTTCTGATAACACGGTTACCGCGGCTTGCACGACAGTTTGATCGTCATCTTCTAAACACTCTGTCAATCGCGCAAACGACGGTCTCAACGCTTCCGGGTATCGAAGGAAACATTTATAGAGACACAAACACGCTCGGCGTCGTAAATCTGGTTTATGATTGTTCAACAAAGAGTACACATCTGCAACTAACGTTTGTGATAGCTCTGGTGTGACTATGTTAGCCAAGCATGAAATCGCCAAAGCCGCTTCTGCTGGATTCGGTGAAGCGAGATCTTTCTTCAATAAGTTTGGAATTAAAAGAACGACATCGGTGTCGTCTCCAAAGGATTGACAAGCGGCTAAATAGCCAACTCTTTTATATTTAACGTTCGCAGTTGACATTAGTTCAACGACGTGAAACGATGCCCAGTTCATATTAAATCCAAGCGAATGTAAATAAGTTGCTTTCTCGATAGCGATCGATTTCGTCCTTATATCGCTCGATACCACTTCGGCTCTAATGTCTTGCAACGATTTGTTCATGAATTCTTTCTGATTGTCTTTATGACTTCTTATGCCTGTTTGTGTGTAAGTGTTATTGTTTGTTATTATTATTATTATCATAATTATCATCGTTCGATCAGAATAAAGAGAGGGAAAGAAAGAAAAGGTCGTTTCAGTAAATCAATGAATGAATAAAAGAGAGAGAGAGTGAGAGAGAGAGAGCGTCAGTGTTCATTGGAAAAGAAAGATCGCGATTGTAAATAGTACAGGATTGGATTGTGCAGCGGGGATTGAATTTCACAACCACGCGCGAGAGAAAGTATAAAATATCATAGCACGCACCGGTGATTAAATCTCTCAATGATTTTTGGAACAGTCTAGTGACGGTCTCGGACGATGCCGTCTTTGATTTGTCCCTTTGAGACCCCATCGATGACATCGATGTCATTTATTGTTGTTATTATTATTTTTATGAGCAATTATTGTGCACAAAATATAGGGATGTCTCACAGCATCAGCAGTCTTTTGATGGGACAAAAAATCCTGTCTTCCTACTGTGTGCCATCACTATAAACTATAAATAAACAAAGATGATGATTAAAACGACTACTCATGTTTCATCACTAATGCAATTATCGCTAACTACTACTACTAAGACGACTAAGATGACTATGACGACGACTAAGATGATGAAGAATAAAAAAAACACGAGACAAAGGCTTGAAATTGAAAGACTTTCGAGGACGACGACTTCGGCAACTGCGAGTGCGACAAGTAGTAATCGATCAGGAGATGGATTGATTCTACAAACAGGGAATGATGATGAGAATGCGTTTGACTCTGTTGCAATTGGCGCACCAATAGTGAAATATTTTCAAAGCAAAGATGCGAACGCAGAACGATGGGTGATGTGGTACACTGGAAGGAGAAGAAGTAATAGTAATAATAATAATAATAATAATAATACCGATGACTCTTCACGAGAAGAAGAACAAAAAGAAAGAAAAGAAGAAGTGCAACAATTTCAACACGACGAAAGTTTAACATCGGGAGAGATTGGTATTGCGGTCTCGAACGACGGTATTATTTGGAGACGCGGCGGTTCCCCGACGGAGATGTACAGAACGGGAGGAGACGCGGAAGCTTTCCAAGATCTCTCAATCGACGTAGGCGCGGTTTTATATCCAAACAACGAAGATTGGTGGGTTTTCGATACATCGCACGTTTCCGTTGGAGACGTGCACATGATATCATCCGGTAGTATTGCAGCCGGTGGCGTGTATTGGATGTATTACCAAGGAGGAGATAAAGAGGAAGTCAACGGAGTCGAAGGCGTTAGAACGAGACCAGGGTTATGCCTCTCGCAAGATGGAAGAAATTGGGCGCGCATAGAAGGAGAACATCATACGCATGCAGTCTTAGACGTTGGCGCCGAAGGTGAATGGGACGAGCTTTGCATCCGAGACCCGAAGCTTTTATTGGCCGGGCCAAAAGATATGCGTTTGTTCTATCACTCAATTGATAAAACGACGAATGTTTCCAGAATTGGTGTTGCGACATCAAAAGACGGATTCGTGTGGCAGAAAAATCGCCAAGGGTGCATTTTTGATGCAGGACCAAAAGGTTCCATTGATGATTTAGGCGTGAAATCTCCATGCGTCGCAAGAATAGGCAAAAACGACTTTGTCATGTTTTACGAAGCTTTAAGTTCAAAAAATCCAGGAAAATCTACTATTTGTGTCGCTAAATCAAAAGATGGCTTAAAGTGGGAGCGCGCAACCGCACCAGCGCTTAGCTTTGGAAGCGAAGGATCGTGGGACGAAGGCGGAGTAGGAAGACCATACGTCGTCCCAATGGCTGAAAATAAATTGAGATTATATTACGAAGGAAGATGTAAAGAGACCGGTTTAGGAAGCGGTATTGGTTTAGGAGTAAGCGTCGGTGACGATATGTATAGTTTTGTTCGACGTCAGTCCGTCGTGAGCACTGCTGCAACTGCTGAATAGATTATCAATTAAATAGAATCTTAATAGTTGTTTTGCGTTGTAGCGTTATTTATTTAAATCAGTCACACGAGTGCCATCATCAGTCAGTGTCAGTACTTAATCCGTTATAAAAAATCACGCTTTTCTTTTTTCTTTCATATATATGTTTATTATGATTAAAATTCTCTTCATTAATTGATATCATATGCAAAATAAAACGAGATTGAGTGTTTGAAAGTGAGAGAGAGCATACAGTACCGGTACATAATATATATAATATTAACCATGCTTCCAACGATGATGGGTCCGAACACATCGAACAAAATAGGACAACGATATAAGAAATCACCATCATCATCATCATCATCATCAAAAACAACTATTATTATTAATTTCATGAAGAAGAGGAACTCAAGAATCATCGTATCCTACATATTTCTCTTTTGCGCATATTACTCAATCTTAACCAGGACAGATTTACGCAACAGTTTGTTTCGAAACAAATCGTTCGGAAGAGTAATTAATAATCATAACAATAATAGGATTATGCCCATCAGGGCAGAAGATTTGAAATATTTCTCAAAAGAAGAGTTGAACAAGCGAGAAAGTACTTCGGTGTGGGATAAACATTTCAACAAAGAAGAAGTATCGAAAGAACAATTCGCTGTTGCGTTATTCCTTGAATATGTAGAAGATCACCGAATGAACTTGAACAGAGGACGAGCAAGGGCGCTATCACCTTTTTTTGATTTGAACAACGACGGGATCGTGACGAGGAACGAATATAGAGACTTCATTCGGAAGTTTTCGCATACAAACTTTGAAGGAGAAGGAGATGATAAAAAACTATTGAAAGCGGCATTATCGGAAGCATCGAGGATGATTCAATCAAGAAGAAGCGGCGCAGGAGCGGGAAATAACGGTGAAGGTAAATCATTAGACCGAGGCTGCGCGTTGCGCTTAGATAGAAAGAAACAAGAGTATTTAGAAATTTTAGAATCTGGCGATTTGCAATTTGGCGGCACAGCGCAATTCACGATTGAGTTGTGGGTTAAGCCTAAAAGAGCGTCGGAGAAAGCGGTGTTAGTGTCGAAATATGATCGCGGGAAATGGGGTCAATATTTTGTTCAGCTTCAAAGAGTTGGCGAGACAGAGGAATTGGAGGTTTTTTTCCATCGAGAAGTTGCGCCGTGGGGACAAAAAGCCGGTTCAATACCTTTGCACGCGTTTACGCACATAGCATGTTCCTACGGCATGAACGGTATGTCGTCTATTTATATCAATGGTACTTTAGTTTCCTCTCAATTAGAGGGAGGACAGGATGCGAATCCGGAAACTCCTGTTTTAATAGGCGCGATGCTTGAAAAAGGCGAACCGATTGATTTTTATGACGGCATCATAGACGATGTTAGAATTTGGAGAGTCGCTCGAAGCGAGGAAGAAATTAGAGAATCCATGCTCTTATCTTTATCTGGAATGGAAACAGGATTAGTTGCGTATTGGGAACTCAACGACTGTTTAGGAAAACACGCTCGCGAGAAGACTGGAGAATCAAAGCACGATGCCAAGCTCCACGGAGGTACGTGGACGACGTCTTCTATAAAGTTCAAGAGTTACCAGGAAAGTTTCGGATGCAAAGACACGCATTGTTAGTTAAGGTAGTTAGATATAATTAGATATAAGTATAGAGGAGAGTGTAGTTTAGTTAATAATTAAGTACTAAGTTCGGTTAGTTCGCGACTTCGCGTAGAGATTGAAGAGAGCTTGTTGGGAAATATTTCTTCATCATAAAACTAACTTATCACATCGGCGAGTATTTAACGAATGTCATCATCATCGACGATATTTACAAACACTATTCTCCTCCCGACGACGACGACGACGACGAAGACGAAGACGAAGGCAGCAGGAGCAGCAGCTAGGCGACGAAGACAACAAACGACGAAAACATCTTCAATATCATCTTCAATATCATCATCGACGATTTATGACAATAATAGATCTAATCCTCCTCCGGCAGTTGTAATCTTACCCGGTTTAGGAAACGCGACAGAAGATTACGAAGAGTTTGCGAATGAATTATCCTCGAGAGGATTTAGTCCAGTCGTAGCCAAAGTAGCTCGCCCGGATTGGTTACGAAACGCAGCTGGAGTAGTAAAACGAGAATATTGGGAGGGTAAATTACAACCGAGGCCAACAGTGGATTGGTATTTAAATAGAATCAATGACGCCATAGAGGAAGCCAAATCGAAAGCGAATGCTACCGAAGTCGTTCTACTCGCACATTCCGCGGGTGGGTGGCTCTCGAGAGTGTTCTTAGAGAGCGACTTTAAAAATGCGAGAAGCGTTATTAAGGTCATTTCGCTTGGTTCGCCATTGAACGCGGTGCCGTTAGACGTGCCTGGCGTTATTGATCAAACTCGCGGTATTCTCACCTACGTCGAAACGAATTGTTTGTCTCCAAAAGAACTAGGAATTCAATGGATTTGTTTAGCTGGGACATATAAAACGGGAATCGATAAATTCTCGAGAGAAAAATTCTCCGATTATATTGTCGGACAAGGGTATAAACAAGTATGCGGTTTTGCGGAAGCAAAGGGTGATGGAATAACTCCAGTTCAATCTGCGCATTTGCAGCTTGACGGGGTAGAAAATTTAATTTTAGAAGGTGTTTTTCATACGCCAGTCGGTTCGAACGAGTTGGATCGGCCATGGTACGGAAGTCGCAGAATATTAGATCTATGGATAGCAAAAATATATTGATGTTGTATGTGTGAAGTTTCTTCTTCTTAGTTTATTCCTATATTATTACATTTTAAACGACGCGATTACTGCTTGTCTTTCAAATAGATCAGCTAAAGTAATAAGGAGCGTCGTCTTCTGCTACATATTCGTCTCGTTTTTTTTTTGTTTTCTCTATTTATTATGATTTATAATCGCGTCTTCTGTCCGTTAACGATTGTATATATCGCAGCGTGATGATGCCGAGGTGTTTTAGGATCTGTTTCTCTATTTTCTTGTTCACTTAAATCATCTTCAGCAGTCGGTCTTCGACGCTTTTCGCCAGTCTATACATAATTTATAGAAGAGAAGTCAATAAGCAGCACAGCAGGCGGCAGGAGAGAGAGAAAGATACAAAGAATTCATTTGAAAGTGAAAGATAATGACGGAAGAAGTCGAGTAATCGCGCTCTCGTACGTTAAAATAACAATTCAAAACAACAAGAGAGATTCAAAAATACTCACCTTTTTCCAATCATCACTCAGAATAAGCTTTGCGTCTATTTGTTTTCCTCCAACGTAGATATTCTGGGAAGCCGTCATTGTTCTTCGTATCGAATTCAACGATTTAAAAAAAATTCCGTAAAAAGGTTAATCTTATAAACAAAAGTGCTTTTGTTTATTTATAATCTTTTATGTATAGCAGATTTGGCAGAGATACACAGAGAGAGAGTATGCTGTCCGTGTCTATTGATTGATCTCTTTATTATATGTTCAGGAACACAAAATCGAAAGAAAAGAATGTCGGAGGAATTCGAAAAGGTGTAGAAAGTTGTCTCATCAGCTTTTTTAAGTTTTTGAAAAGCGATTCCAAAAAGCATCATGCAGTGTGGATTTTTAGGGTTGATTGATGGTCAAAAATATGCTCATCATATAAAAAAGAAAAGATTTTAATTGATTTTTTGATATTAAAAGCGCACTACGCCGCCGCCGCCGCCGTGGGAAATCCTTTGATGAAAATAGGACTTGTAATCTTCAAAGTTATCTTTATCGTCCTGCGTTTTTAAGCGCAACCCATGAATGCGGTCGATCATGTGCGAGCGAAGTTTCGTCACGGTCTCCGCTCGGTTTGCGTTATAAGCAGCTTGCCTCGGGTTTGTCGCGCACGTAGAACGAATCCATTCGAGCATTTGAGCAAATTCTTTTCTACATTTTTCCTTCAAAATGATTTCTGGAGCAACTGCTTTAGCTCTTTGTTTTTGACGCTTTTCAGCGGCTGTGGCTTTTAAGACTACTTTTTTGCGCTCTTTCCAGTTTGGTCTTTTCTCTTCCGGAGGGTGCCATATATCAACACGTCTAGGATTCGATGTCGTCGTTTGCCAAACGTTATAATAGTAGGACACTATTTGCGACATCGTTTTGAACGGTAAAAGTGCTTTCATTGGACGCAAATTATCGCAATTCTTCCTCACGTGCTTGGCAAAGATTTCGCGTTCCTCGTCGCTCCACTGATTTTCAACCACGATTCCCATATCGTGTAATCCAAACGAAGTTTGAATGTCTAATGAATCACCGATTTCTCTCTTTAATTGTGCGCGTGCTTCTGCAACATCTTCTAATGAAACTCGAACTAATTTAATTACTTCTTCTTGTCCTTTATCGTTCGTCAAAGTAACAAAATTTTCTTCAGCTAACATTTCTGAGTATGTTTTGTTTGCTTCTACTACGGCTATAATTTTCTGCTCTTCTTCTTCTTTCTCTTTTGCTTCTCCTATTGAACCTACATCTTCTTCTTCTTCTTTAGTAGTAATAATAACGTTTGGCGCTATTCGCTTCGCTGCGTTTTCGGTATTTACTCCTAATAGTAATAATTGTTCGTCTTCGGGCTCGTAGCTTTTCGATCGCTTGCGCGAATTTCCTTTTGTTGGCGCTGGCACAGGCGAAGATTCATCATCTTCATTATTTGGTGGCCAAAACTTTGAGCCGAGCATTTGCGTTTCCTTTTCCGTGAATTTATGCAAGTTTTCTAAAATCGCGTTCGCGACTGCTTCATCGAACTCGGGAACTATTGCTTGATGTTCGTCTCCGACTTTGATCTCAGCCGGTTTCGCCGGCGCCCACGTTCGAGTCATTGGTGAGGAAAACATCTTATCTGAATTGTCCACGAGCGTGAAATCGTGCAATCCTGCCGCTCTAAACGCTTTCTCTTTTCCTCTCGCTCCTCGTCTCGGTTGATACGCTTCGCCTTCCGCCGTGATTATCCTGAACCGTAAGCACATCTCTCGATTCATTCTCTCTAACTCTTCTTCCTGTAATTTCACTTGATCGTCTATGATAGAGTCTTTGTTGATCATTAATCGTCCTTTCCCAGTGGCCACTCGTCTCACCCAATCTATTAATCCATCGCATCGTTGTTTCCGTCTGCTCAAATCCTCGTTCTCTGGTGTTTTTGGGTCCCCGTCGTCGTCTTTTTCTTCCCTACCGTCGCTCGTGCTGCTCGTGCTTTTGAGGCCAAGATCAGCAGCATCGGCGTCGTCAAAAAAAATCATAGTCGTCGTCTCGTTCTTCCTCTGCTTCACCTTATTCGCGCGCGAAGAACACGTTTTCTTTTTTTATATACATATGATACGAGTGTACCCGAGTGTATCCTATCTCTGCTCTTGCTCTGCTTTTTGCTCTCTATACTGCCCTATTTATTTAAGAACACTTACTTACTGCTTGGGAGGAAACACAAACACACACAAACACACGCGCGCGCGCGTGGATACTCGCGAGCGGAGTGTTTATAGTGCTCTATGTTGTTCAAATTAATTAACTACGCTGATGATGCGTATTAATTAATTTTAAATATACGTATTTAAGCGCGCGCGCGCGAGTAATGATTTTGAAGAATAAGTCTCCCTATTTTTTTTGGATTTTTTCAAACGAGCAATAATAATAAGCAGCAGCAATCGGGCATTCCATCGCTTGATCCCGGATCCCCGATGTGCGTGTTTATAGAGAGCTGCTGCTGATGGATATCTCGCACATTTTTTGAGCACATCATCATCATCGCTGCGTTTAAATATACATTTATCACTTTTATTGATAACAAACACGCAGCGACGCGCACCGACGCGCACGCAGACTTGCACGCAGACTAGTCGCGAGCGAAAAGTGTATTCATACCGTTATTATAATCAAAAACAATAAATAGGTTTTGAGTAAATAATAATAGAAGTACACGCGCGGTGACGACGATGATGGTCAGCACGATTGGTTCAGCGACCACGACGCGAACGCGAACGAGAGCGACGGTAACAAAGACAACGACGACGAAGCATCATCATCAACGACGAGAACGACTGATTATTTTGGGAGGACGAAGAAGACAAAACAAGAACAACAGCAATCACGAGAGTATTAGTAGTATTAGTAAGAATAAATATTTGATAACAACGACGACGACGACGAGAACGAGAACAAGAGCATCTGCTGCTAATGAAGAACAACAACAAAACGATGAAGATGATTCTGCTGCAACGTTGTCTGTTTCATCATCGTCAGATCCATTTGAGTTTGGTTCCAAATCGAAGAGAAAACGGAGAGATGGAAAATCTACTAAACGCGCGCAAGTTTCAGTCGATTCCGCTGCAATCGCAGCCGCGAAAGGCGAATCCGAACGAACAGTCGTTGAAGAATCTGAAGAGGCTTTCTTGAAATTTCTTGGTTTATACATAGCAATCATTTTTGGCTTTGGCGTAGTTCTCGCTTTATCTGCTTTTAAACTTTGGCCAGAATCGGTCGAGTTATACATCACTGGGACGTTATATCCGCTGTTTACTCCATTTGTTGGTGGATTTTTAGTATTTTCGTCCATTTATGGTTTGGTCAAAACGCGCAGTGACCCGGGCTCGAAATCAGGCTAGTTATTATATTATAGTACTATATCGTATTGACTGTCATTTATATGTGATACAAATTCGAATGTGCGGCGTCTCTCAAAACTTGCGCGGCTATTTTGCGTCCATTATCCGTCAGCATGGTATGCACTACTTCTTCGACTAATCTATACGTTGCGATTACAAATGCGACTGAAAAGAATCCAACCTTCCACCCTCTCCTTCTTTTTTCTCTCTGTAGGACGTTAAATATCTCCGTCACGTCTATATATAATTCTCTCTTTTGATACATCAAACGCAACGAGAACAATAACACAGGTAAATGCAGGAGGACTAGACCAAATCTATTCATTAATATTTGTATGACTGTTAAGCATACATGAAACATGACTTCGGGCATGACTAATTTATTGATTCTATTCGCCGTGTCGTGTGGGTTCGTGAAATCGTTCTGTAAATCCGTTAAACATACTAAGATATACATGTTCATCCCTAACATAGCTCCCAAGAAGAAGAATAGAGAGAGCCAACAGAGTAAGAATACGAACATCTCTCTCTCTCTCTCTCTTCTCTTCTTCTTCTTCTTCTTCTTCTTCTTCTTCTTCTTCGTCTACTTCTTCTTGTTCACAAACACGCACTCCTTGTATGCGCGTAATCTTTTATATACTTATTATTTATTGATGTACGCGTCTGTTTTTTTGCCGTGTTCTTCTCGCGAGAACAAGATATTTTTCAATCATCATCAGGATATTTCGATATTAAAATGAGCGACGATAAAAATATCTTCATTCGTTCAAAAGTTTATTTAAGTTCTTCTTCTTATTATATTTATCAAATACAGAGATAGAAGTGTATTCATTCGGGACAGAGAAGGATTAATCCATCGCCCTCTCGTTGATTTATATTACTCTTACAATACCGTGTGCATATAATAATCTCTTTCTATCCTTAATTCTCTTTTGAGTATAGAGATAGATGATGCAACAACAAGAAAACAACGATAATAATAATTTGATGACGATGAGAGCGATCGTACCAATACAGGACGTATCAGAGATTCTATCGAAATACGATTTCAAGGAGAAAATAGGCACCGGTGGATTCGCTACAGTCATGCGTGCGATTGAGAAAGAAACCGGCGTAGAAGTTGCCATCAAAATCGTCGATAAACAAAAATATGCCCCCACAGATAAGTCCTATGAACGAGAGTTCCAAGTTCTATCGACTTTGCGTCATGAGAACATTGTTAACTTACACTGTACGTATATATCAGAGAAGAATGTCTTCATGGTCACCGAAGTCGTTCACGGAGGCGAATTATTAGAAAGAATAACCGAAGAAGGAAGCTACTCAGAAGCGGACGCTAGGAGGATAATCGTGCAGATTTTAAAAGCCGTAGAATATTTACACTCAAAGAAAGTCGTGCATAGAGATATAAAGCTTGAGAACATTTTGATGTCCGACAGGTCTGCGAAAGCGACTGTTAAATTGATTGATTTTGGATTATCTAGATTACCACAAGATGGAAGCGAAATGCGCACGATTTGTGGATCTCCTCTTTACGTCGCGCCAGAAATTCTGTACATGAATTTATCCGACACGGCGTATACTCCAGCCGTTGATCTATGGTCAGTCGGGGTAATCTTATTCATTTTGTTGAGTGGATATTCTCCATTCGATCACGACGACGAAGAGCAGTTATTTAAAAACATTAAAGAAGGTATGTATTGCATGGATGATCGGATATGGAGATATATTTCCGAAGGCGCGAAAGACTGCGTTCGGCAATTGCTCACCGTAGACGTCATGAATAGAATGACTGCCACGCAGGCTTTACAACATCCATGGATTCGACAAAAACATCGTAATATGAACAATAACAATGATAATAATAACAACGACAGTATATCAAACATGACGAGCCAAACGACTTCGACTGGTTTTCTTTCCGACGATCGAGATTCGTTAACGAATAGTATGAATATGGCTGAACAAATGCCGAAGGATATTTTAGAAGAAAAACAGAACCGATTAAAACAACGATTAGAAAGTATACGAATGATTCGAGAAGAGGAATCTCTAGCAATGGATATTGCGATCCAGCAAGATTCAGATAATACAGATGATTAATACAATATAATTTACAAAATTTGCGCGCTCTCTATCGTTATCTACTATATTTTATATCGAAACTAATATAATATACTTGTTGGCAATTCTTTGTTCATGAACTTTTTCTTCGCAAACGCCATCCAAAACTTATTCGGTTTATTATTCTCTATAAAACAATGATCGATTAAACGCACACCGATTTCTTCTCTACATTGCGTTAAATACTGTTTTACAATCTCTGATTCTTCGAACGTTTTTGGTTCACTGATTATGCCTCCTAAAGAGATTTCTGAGATTTCAACATCTCTTTGTTCATGCGCTAACGCGAATAATGCTTTAGCGCCTTCGGTCATATTATTATTATTATTATTATTAAGTAGTAGTAGTCTTTTTAAGCATTGGGAGATGTATAAAGTTAAATAAATCAACAACTTATCGGCATCGGATTCGATTTGAAACTTTCGGAATAAAACATTCGGTCGAAAATATTGAATAGCTTCGTCGACGATATCGAAATCTGTAGTCCTCTCACTAGGTCCTTTCGTGTTCGTTCTCAACGGTAATAAAGGTATACCACAGGAAATTTTGATCGAAGGAGGTAGATCTTTAAACGATGAGTGGTATACCATAATAACTGAATAATATACGCCCTATATAATGATTACAACCCTTTTGTAGTTTGTACTGATGAAACAGTCTTGCTGAAAGAATATATTAATTATAGCAATATAGGTTTTCTTTTTAATCCTAAACCCTAATCTTATGCAATTTTCTCTTGCAAAAAGAGAAAAGTGCACGAAAAAAATTCCTTGCTTCAAAAAATATTTGAAACGATTTTAGTGATTTTACTAGAGTGATTTGAATCAGGTTTACACCTGCAATCAAAGTCAACGCGAAGGTCACGGGATCGAGACCCGTACGGAGCACTTAATTGTGCGGCTCCTTTAGCTCAGCTTGGTTAGAGCGTCGTGCTTATAAAAACATTCATTTTTTTTGCCGCGCACATAAAGACCAAAGACAGAACAGAAGAATTATATGTATATGCGTAAAAAAACATATATAAAAAGCTAATAAGATATATAGAAAAGTTTTAATTACAAACAAAAAACGAATTAGTATTAAGCAGAAGATTCCGTCTCTGAGGCTGGAGCGGCCTCAGCAGCAGCCGCTTTCGCTTCAGCGGCAGCAACGGCTTTCGCGGCAGCTTCGGCAACCGCCTGCTTCTCTGCCGTCAACGCTTGCATCTTCACTTCCCAACGAGATAACCCTTCCTTCTTCGCAACAAATCTACTCTTTAATTTAGCATTCTTACCAACACGGTCGCGCAAGTAATACAACTTCGAGCGTCTCGCAATTGGCTTACCGGCACCTCTCACTTCTTCAAACGAACATAACGGGGAATGAATCGGGAAGATTCTTTCGACGCCGAACCCTTGTAAGGACTTTCTGACAGTGATCGTCGACGCAACGCCGGCTCTATGAATGCCAATGATTAATCCTTCGTATGGCTGAACTCTGCTCTTCGCCCCTTCCTTAACGGTCACGCCAACTTTCACGGTCATTCCTACTCGAAAAGGAATCAAATCATCTTTCACTTGTTGAGACCCAACGCGTTCGACGAAATTATATAAACCTTTCGTAGAACCACTTCCATTTGCGGAAATACTAAACTGCGCGACATCTCTTTTCTGTAATCTTGCTTTTGAACACGTTAATAAAACGTTCGTGTTCATTTGTGAAAACTTTTGCGTCAAGTTTAATACTCTCTGCTGTTGAGTATTCAACGAAGACGCTGATGATGATGATGAGGTTTTAGCGCTAAAGTTTCTAATTCCAGCAGCACTCGTCGATGATGATGACATCGTAAAAGCGGACATCGTTTATTCTGAAAATATCTCTATCTATTTTATTAATATGAAATGAAATAATACGGGTTATTTCAAATACGTTTCTTTCGCGTTAATGTGATTAAATAATTCGCTCCCGCACGTAGTAGTAGTACTAGTAGTGTGGCTGATGGCGTCTATTTTGTGTCGTTTTCATTTTATCTTTTTTACACAGCAGAAACAAAGCCCATCAGCAGCAGCAGCCATCGGCAGCATCGTACAGTCATACAGCACCCTCATCATCAGCAGCATAAATATACCACATACGACGAGTAACACATCAGAAGGTCCACTTTTAACGAACGCGACGGAGAAAAATGTTCACAAAACTCAGAGTTCATGATCATCGTAATCCTCGGCTTCTTCCTCCTCTTCTTAAAAAAAATAAAAACAAAAATAATAATAACACGAACAGTGATAAGACTAAGACGACGTGCGGCAGTTTTAACAGTGGCGGCTTTGAAGCAGACGAGGATGAGAAAAATAAAAACAACAACGAAGACGATAACGAAGACAATAATAAACAACGACGACAACGACGACAACGAAGAGGGTGGGGATCTGCAGATAAAGCGTACGCAAAGTTTTCAGCTAAACCTAGCAAAAACGACGAGTACGACGATACAGATGACGACGATGAGTTGAAGAAGAGAGAAGAACGACAACAAATAATCAGAGCGGTGCCACTTTCAGAGCTAGAACGGAAGCAATTCAGTTTATTAGAACGACGACGACGACGGGGAAATGGAAATGATATAGATGAAGATGATGATTTTAAAGATGATATTGATGAAGTAGATGATCTCGCGGGATGGTCGCGATTTGCAAACGAGGCTGGGATTAAAGTAGTAGACGATGAAAAAAAAGTTAAGAAAGTTATTTCGTCGTCGTCATCGCAACAACAACAACAACAAATAAGTAAATATAAGCGCGGAGGATTAAGACCGTGGGAAACACAAAGACTCGAACGCGAAAAGAAAAAATTAACAACACTATCAACAACAAATCAACGAGAAGAAAACTGTGATTCAACAAACAATAACAATAACGCGTTTGTAAACGCCGGTTTAGACCTTTTGACGGCGGAAAACTTAAACAAAGCTGGATTGAAACGACCGACAGAGATTCAGAAGTTAGCCACACCAGAATTAATCAAAGGAAATTCTGCAGTGATATTAGCCGAAACAGGTTCAGGAAAAACGTTCGCCTATACGTTACCGCTCATGTCTCAAGTAGCCGCTCCAGGGCGAGGAGGGACGAAAGTCAGCGGAAGATGTTGTCCTTCGATGATCATTCTAGTCCCAAACGTCGAACTAGCGAGACAAGTTTCGAAAATGGCCGAGCTATGTTCAATTTGGTGTCAGCGAACGGATTTAGAGTTACCGGCTCCGGCTATATTTTCAATCTTTGGTAAAGAAAAAAAGTTAGTTAAACCGACTTCTTTGAAACAGCGCAAAAACACAAACAACCGAGATCGAAAATTTATTCCCAATAAAAGTACGAACATAGCCGCAGTGAAAGCTGGGAACAAAGGAAACAAAATGGTTGGTGATATGGAAGAGGCCATTCCGGAATTTCGACGCGCTGATGTTTTGATTTGTACGCCATCGCGTTTATTATCTCTCGCCAAGGACGAATGGGTCCTGTTTGGCCGTTTGAAACACTTTGTCGTCGATGAATGCGACGAGATGTTATCGAGAGGATTTGCGAGCGAAGTCAAAGAATTGATCGATTTGACGTATGGAGAGAACAAAGATGGTTTAAATAAGTTTGGCGCGAAAGTCCAATACGTCTTTGCAGCGGCAACTTTGAAAGATTCGGAACCAATTTTCGATTCCTTCAAAGGCGAATTATCGTGGATTTCAACCGGCTATTTTGGAAAGTTGCATCCTCAGTTGGAACAAGAAGTTATTCGTATTATTGTTGATAAGAATAAAGAAGAAGAAGGTGATGATCATAAAAAGGAAGAAGAAGAAAAAGAAGATGTGAAAGAAGAAGAAGATGGCGTCATTGAAACGACTGCTGCGACGACGATGACGACGACGAGTAAAAAGAAGAACAAAGCTTTATTACACGCGTTGGAAAAACGAAAACAGTACAAGTCCTTAGTTTTCGCTAAATCGCCCGAAGAGGCTGACGATATTGTAGATTATTTAAACAATAATACTGAAGATTATCATGCAATGGCATTTCATGGTAAAGCAAAAGAACGTGGCGTCGTATTGGATGATTTCATTTCGGGAGATTTGAAAGTATGCGTCTGCACTGACTTAGCTGCGCGCGGTATTGATTTTCCAGAGTTACACCACGTCGTGCACTATTCTGTCGCTGAATCGGCTGCGATGCACATACACAGAACTGGTCGTACGGCTCGAGCTGGTCAACCAGGACCGTATCATTGTACCGTTTTGTTTGAAGAAAATGCAGCAGCGGCGGCAACGACGACGAACAGTAATAATACTATTGACGACGAATTGCGCGAGTTGCTCTTTTCTAAATCAAAATCTAATAAATCTAATAATAAGCCGTTCTATTCTCGTAGCAATAGTAGTAATTAATAGTAGTATTTATGGTAAGATTAGTTTCGTAGTATTTAATTTATATGTATGTATAATAATTTTAGGAGGCGAGAAGGAAGGTCAGAAAGTATAGTCTTGTCTTTTCACAGTTTCATTCATCGTCAGTCATGATGATGTCTGCAGAAGTTTCCACTATTCGCGCATAAATTAATTAATTAATACTAAAAACATGGCCAGACCAACGAAGCAAATTACCCTCGTTTCATCGGTCCCCGAGGAAGAGAAGTTCGTCGTCTCCGAAGACGTTGCAAAGTAAGAAGATCTGCCCCTGTGCATTCGTTCACGTTCTGAACAAAAGTCTCTTCGTTTCTCTCGCTCTCTTTCCGATGGCTGTTCCGAGCGAGCGAGCAAGAAGTCGATCTTGCTAAAGCGCGCGTAATAGTACGATATCTCTCGCATTCGATAGAAATTTAAATAATTGATTAGATCAACGACGAACTAACGATGATACTTTTTTTAATTTTAATAGGATGTCCGCGACGGTCGCAACCGCCATCGAAGGTACGCAACTATTCGCTCTCGCTTCGTCCAAAGTCGCTTCAAATCTTTTTCCTTTTTTTATTTTGTTTCTCGCACGTTTTTTGGACTTCCCGCCAAAAATCAGTTTTATAGCATATTCAATGTCTCGAAAAAAAAGTGATCGATTTGACTAACAAAATGATATCATCATCTTTTACTTATCATTATTATTATTAAATTGGATAAAATAACAGACGGCGAGAAGGAAATTCCGTTACCGAACGTTGCGAAAGTGATTTTGAAGAAAGTCATCGATTATTGCGAATATCACGCGAAAAAGGAGACTGAAGACGGTAAAGAAAAATCCGAGGACGACAAGAAAAACTTCGATGCGGAATTCGTCAAAGTTGACCAAGCAACGTTGTTTGAGCTTATTTTAGCTGCAAACTACATGAACATCAAGTCGTTGCTCGATTTGTGCTGCCAAACCGTCGCGAACATGATCAAGGGCAAGACGCCGGCTGAGATCAGAAAGACGTTCAACATCAAGAACGACTTTACGCCGGAAGAGGAAGAAGAAGTTCGCAAGGAAAATCAATGGGCGTTTGAATAAGCAGTAAGAAGAGAGAGAGAGAGAGAAGAGAGAGAGAGAGAGAGAATGAAGAGAGAGAATGAAGAGAGAGAGAGAGAGAGAGAAAGAAAGCGTTTAGGAGAAGAAAGGAGAGGAACGTTCTGCTAGGTGAATAATTTTTTAGAAAGACAAAATTGCAATAAGTACAATATACAAACAATACATTTTACGCTAAATCGACTTTGAGTTTTGTTGTAAACTTCTCTTCAAAGAATGCCATTTCCGCTGCAGATGGCGTCTCGGAGGGGGAATTTACACCCAACATCTCAAAACTCTTTTCTTCAATCTTCCCATGAATCGGCTTGGCTTCTCCTTTCATCGCAAAAGTATACATTAAACATTCTAAAATTTTTTTACGAGGTTTTTGCTCGAGAAGCGTCGGAATGGCCATCAAAGCGAATTCAAACATTTGTAATTCCATGAGTTGTGGTCGATTAATCGTAACACTAGAGTCTTCCAATAAAACCTTTGAAAAGATTGGGTACACTTCTTTCGGTTCAACGATATCGCCGACTTTTAACTCTCCAAGGTTTGCATCAACAGCTAACGCACAAGGCCAGTCAAATTTTTCTTTTGAATCGAGATCTTCAAACGGGACTTGATGCTCGCCTTGAAATATACAGACTTGCATCGATTTTTGTTTCATCGAACTAGCGACGTCGTCGCCATCCTTTTCCATCTCTTCCGCAGTCCTTTTCGCATCTTCTTCATTTTTATAGATAGTAAGTGCTAGTGTTTCTTGGTCTACGTGGCAACACGCGCGAAGTTTTGCATGATTATTCGCATCGATTGGTAGTAAATATTCAACGACAAAATATCTTCCTTTGTAATTTGTACTATTAGTATCAATTTTCGATAGATCAAAAAGAGCTCTATCGTTAAAGTAACTGGCTGCGGCGGTGAATAAACTTGTACCAAATTGAGCTGTAAATCCATCAACTGATTCCATCAACCCTGGTAAATGTTCAACGCCCCACGATTCTTGCGCTTCGTTCATGTTCGATTCAATCTGTTCTCTAATAACCGCTTCGATAACTTCTTCCGGAACTGAGCGAAACCCGGTCTTAATCCCAATCTTCTTCAATTGTTCTCTACATCCTTTAACGTACGAGCACGAATCTTCGTCGTTTATGTCTTGATTTCTTGCAGTCTTCGTATCCGCAAAGACGATCATTTTCGGTTTCTCAATACTCTTTTTAATCTTCTTCTTCTCATCAGCATCAGCATCAAAATCTTCTTCTTCTTCTCCTTTATCGTTTAATATCCTCGGAGAGTCGAGTATTTTCTTTATATAATCACAAATATACGCATTCGTTGGTTTTTCAGGCCCTCTCTTAATGTTCAGCCCGGACTCCTCCTCCTCTTCTGCACTCGTTAAAAACGATCCATCGTTCGTGTTTATGACTAAGATTAAATACGGTCTACATGGAACGAATTTCGTCTCGATATCTTTGATTTTCACGTTCGATGGCGGTGCCCACGTCCTCAGTCTGTGGACGTATACTTGCCAAATCAGTTCTCTCGTCGCGCTCGTTGTTTTCTTTTTCTTGTTGTTCGATTTCTTTCTGTTTCCCGTTCGCATGTTATTTATTATTTACGTGATGTATGTGCCAGCAGTCAGTAATGCAGTTTTAACATCAGCAAAAAGGATTTGCTGCTGCTGCTGCTGTTTCTAACGCGCTACTAAAATATCGCCATATGATGATGACTCTTATGATATCAAAAAAAATAATGAATACTATACAGCTGACAGAGAAGATAATAATAATAATGATTCGATGATAAATATTTAAGTAAGATTTTGAAGCCGTGTATGGAAAGAAAATGATGAGAACGATGATGATGATCGCGACAATAACAACATCACCATCGTCTTCATCATCTTCATCATCATCACCTATTCATGTGATATCTTCTTCTTCTTCTTCTTCACGACGAAGAGTATCATCATCATCATCATCATCATCATCATCATCAGTGGTCGAGAGAAGAAGGAGAAGAACAACGAGTTTGATTATGGCTACTAAACAACGAGCAATATTAATAGCGTTGAATAATAATGATGATGATAATGATATTAATGTTGTTAATGATATGAAGGACATAGAAAGAAATGATTTCACAAATCCGAACCATTGGCGTCATCAATCATACATCGATTCACTCGAGAACACGGAAACGTCTTTGCAAAGTGAATTATACAAAGAAAGAACTGGGAGAAATTTCGTGTATAGGGGAATAGTGTCGTACGATGGGACGAGATATAAAGGGTTTCAGAAACAAGGCGAAGAAGTGATGACTGTGCAGTCCGAGCTCGAAAGAGCTTTAATGCAAATAACGTCGTGCGATAGAGAACTGCTTTGTTTAGGCGGCGCCGGGAGAACGGACGCTGGTGTTCACGCGGAGAGACAAATCATTCATTTTTACACGAAAGAGCCTTTGAAAGATGAGAAGAATTGTATGCGAGCGATGAATAGGCTTTTACACGAAGACGTGCGCGTTTTAGAGATTGCGAAACCACATCAGATGTTTCATTCGAGATTTCACGCTATTGAGAAGACGTATAGGTATACGATTGATTTTGGACTTCCTTCGAGTCCGTTTCATCGAACGAGAGCTTTATCGGTTGGCTATCGAGAGTATGATTTAGAACTTATTGAACAAGCTTGTAAAATATTCATTGGAACGCATGATTTTTCGGCTTTCATGAATCGCTCAAGAGATGGGAAAAATTTAGAGAGCAACTCGGAGCGAACTATTTACTCGTTTGACGTCGTTCGCGGATCGGGTTTAAGTTTAAGTGACGATGGTAATAATAATAATAATAATAATAATAATAATAATAATAAATATGATGATGGGTCTTCATCGTTGGTACATTTATACGTCACAGGGAACGGTTTTTTGTATCGTCAAGTAAGAAACATGGTCGGCGCAATATTAGCCGTCGGCGGGGGGAGATTTTCTTTGGACGAATTGAAAATTTTAATGGAAAAACGAGATAGAAAGCTCTTACCAACAGCTGCGCCTGCGAAAGGGTTATGCTTGTACGATGTAAAATATCCGAAAGAAATGTTGTATTATACAGAAGAATAGGAACAATAGTCTATGTTATAGTATAGAAACACGTTTTAGTATACATTTAGTCTTTCTATATAGTCTTTTAGAGGAACGTAAGAATGTAATAATAATAATAATTAATTATTCGTAGGTATATAAAAATCTAAAAATACAAAACGAGATTATATTTATCACTATTAGCGAGCTCCAGCTGCTACAGTGTCGGGAACATATCTTTGGTTACCATGCAACGTTTGGAACGCCATGAGCGACGTTTTACCGAGGCATTTTCCAAACAGCGTCCCAGTGGAACAACCAGTTATTTTAACTGCTATGTAATCTCCCGCTTTCAATTCGTGTTGAGTATCATCGTTATTTTCAACGTCAATGCCATCATAATCTCCATATTTCTTCGTGTTATCAAAAACCACCCATTTGGATGAGTCCGTTTTTCCAGTCCATTCGTTTTCGTTCTTTTTTGATGGACCTTCGATTAACACGCAATGTACGGAACCAACTTCTTCCTCTTGCTTCTTTTGCGCTTGTGTGCGGAACGCCTCGATGACTTCGGCTAATCTACTTTGTTTTACATCTTCCGGAACGTCATCGTCTAAGTGCCTCGCCGCAGCTGTCCCTTCTCTTTCAGAATACGCAAACATAAATGCTTGTTCGTAGCCAACAATGTTCATAAGCGAAACTGTATCTTGGTGATCTTTATCGGTTTCACCGCAAAATCCGGAGATTATATCAGTCGTAATCGCGCAGTCGGGTATGACTTCTTTGACGTGTTCAACTAATTCCAAATAAGCGCCTCGAGAGTAGCCTCGTCGCATGCGTTCAAGCGTATTTGTGGACCCGCTCTGCGCTGGCATATGCAAGCACTTGCAAACGTTTGGTCGATCACGAATAACTTTCAAAACATCGTCTGGGAAATCTTTCGGGTGCGGTGAAGTGAAACGAATTCGCATTTCTGGATCTATTTGTGCAACGCGGTCTAATAGTTCTGCGAATTGTACCGTACCATCTCTTTTGCGACTTGCATCGTATCGAGAGGCAAATCCTGCGGCGTAACCGTTGAATTTCGTCAAGTCTTCACCGGCCAAATTCGCTGGAGTTTTGCCCGCTACTAAATCTTCTCTCGCGTTGTTAATGTTCAAAATCGCATCCATAGAATTGTTTCCGACAATTGTGCCATTTTTCAAGGAGCTCAAAAAATCTTCCGATTTATTCATATCGACGTAATAAGAGTTTACATTTTGACCGAGAAGCGTGACTTCTTTCACGCCTTGTTCGCTCAGAACTCTAATTTCGTATAAAATAGATGCCAAATCTCTCGACCTCTCTTGTCCTCTTGTATATGGCACAATACAAAACGTGCAACAGTTATCACATCCTCGCATAATGGTCACAAACGCCGAATGCGTGCCATCCGGTCTCACTGGAATGACATCCGCGTATGTTTCTTCCACCGATAGCTGTACGTTCATGGATTTATTTCCAGTGTTTTGTACCGTGTCGATTAAGTTTGGCAAATCTCTATACGCATCAGGTCCGGCTACAATATCCGCCAGTTGATCCGCTTCCAATAGCTGCGTCTTTAATCGTTCTGCCATACACCCAAGAACTCCAACCACGGCTCTCTCAGACTTCTTCTTCGGCTTTCCAAGACTTCTAAAATACGCCAATCTTTGCCATATCTTCGCCTCGGCCTTATCGCGAATTGCGCACGTGTTGATCAAAATCACGTTCGCTTCGTGTATATCTTTAGTTTCATTAAATCCATTATCGTTCAATACTGACATCATCACTTCGCTATCGTTCGCGTTCATTTGACACCCGTACGTCTCTACGTACACTTTTCTTTCCTTCTTTTTAACGTAATCTTCCAAGTCTTCGATGCCATTCGTGCCTATTATTCTCCTCGCATTCGCGCTATTGAGTAGTGATTCTTTATCGATCACGTGTTTGCCACCACCGACTCCTTCAGCAGTCGCGGTAGTATTTCCATGCGCTCTCGTCACGAAAGTTCTTTCAATCATCTTCTTCCTTTCGTTCCGCGCTCTGCGTTCGTTCTGACAGCTAAGGCCAAGCGAGCTCGTTCTATGACGAGAATAATACGCAGAAGAAGAGGACGATTGCATCAGCAAAAAAGAACTCATTATTTTTGTTATAGCACTCTCTGTGAATGAAATATTATATAAACTTATTACGTCTCGTTGAATAAAAACTCGAGTAGTACGTAGTACGTAGTACGTAGCTTTGTGGCTTTGTGGCTTTGTAGCTTCTTTGCTGATGGGATACGTAGTAATAAAGCGCTTTACTGATACTAATAATGAGGTTTTTGACGTTTTTTAGGGTATACCGCGTTTTTGCTGTTTTGTACATTTGTAGATTTGCTGGCAAGTCACACGAAGGCTTCATATATACTTTACATATGATTCATACATAAGAAGAAGAGCACGTTCATCGCGATAGAGATAGATTGGTACTATATGAGTAATGGCAATAGTAATAGTAATAATTCATCATCGTGCACGTTCTGCCTGTATCCATTTAAAGAACGAGAACGAGAAGAAGAAGATGGAACGACTGATGATGATTGGACATCAAGGATAAAAAAATTGAAACGATGTGAACATAGGTTCCATGAAAGATGTTTCATGAAGTGGTTCAAATGGAGCGCCAGAGAACGAGACAGAGAATTGAGGGAGTTGAAGCATCCGAGAGGGTCAGCGGAGGACATTGAAGCGAGAGAGAAACTTGAGCATTTTTTGTGTCCACTATGCAGAGAAGTCATAGACGATGATTGCGTTGAATGCGAAGAAATACCAACAAATAATGAAAACGAAATCGAAGACGACGATGACGAGGAATCGATGATGGACGATGAAATGAAAACGAAATTGCGAAAACAAAGAGAGATCTTTAGAAGAAAACTGTTGAAATTAAAAGAGATCGGGGCAATTGTAGATAAGGATCCATCGACGACGCGTGATTCGGGCGCAATCGTCATCCAGCCGCGAATAGTAGAAAATAATACTAGTAACAATACTACTAGTGAGAATAGAAGGGGTAGAGGTAGGGGTAGTGCGTTTCTTGCAAACGCGATAGCACGCGCGAGGATTACCGACGAGGGAGCATCTTAGCTAAGAGAACGCATAATATAAAAAGTTGGAGCGAAATTTTGAATTGAAGAAGGTTGTTTCTTAAAATAGCTTCAAAAAACAGAGATGGGACTTTCACCGCCCTATGCAGTTGACTCCGACAACGATCAAAAGGAAATCAGAAACAAAAAGATTGCAACAACAACTAACGGTCCTGATTTCAGGAAAATGAACAAACGCAGTATTGGAGAGAAGGAACAGACGTTCGTTCCTTTGAAAGATGGCCGAGAGTTTTTGAACGAAAGAACGAAGAAATCAAAGGAACAGAACTCTTTCTCATCAAAGCTTCCCGTTTTTGGTAAACCGACTGTTGTTGGCGAATCAATTGCTACGATAATTGAACAACAACAACAACACGCGTCAAGTCATAAAGGTTTGACGAAGACAGTTTTACCTCAGAAATACAAGTTACGAGACAGACCTACGAAAGCGTCTCTCGGTCACAGGCGAGTTGAACGTGTTGAGTATGTTTCAAACTTCAAGCTGTCGAAATTCTTAAAGGTGCCATCTAAAATAAGAATCACGTAGGTAAGTTGATTGAAGATTATATTTAAATAGCGCTATTATTATTATATTATTACATATTAAAAATTAAGGCATCGCTGCGTAGTACATTTTTTTATTCGCTAGTAGTTTCTTCGAAGGAAAACAGGAAGAGAAACAGGAGCAGCATTTGTTGTCGTTTCCGAATCCGGTCAAATCCTGATCATCTTTCGTAGCCTCTGTCTCAAAAGCTGCTAAATTCTGCCATCGTTGTTCTAATACAAATATATCTGTTAAATCTGAATTCACTGACATGAAGTCAAAATCGTCGTTCGTTAACGAAATCACTTCTTCGCTATGCTTATTATTTGTGGACGATGGACTTCCTGGAGACGAAGAAGGAACATCTGCGACGTGTTTCCTAATTTCGACTGCGTCTCTCTCTGCATTTTTTTCTGATTCCATTAAATCTAACGCGCTCGTTCTACCTCCTCCACGATGCGATAGTTCCATCGCACGTTCTTTCCGTTCTCTCACATATTTATCAACGAGTTCTTGCATTCCTTCGTACATCGCTCGAACTTCTTTAGCGATTATGCCCTCGACGAGACGTCCAACGCCTGCTAATTTCACTTCAATAGTCAAATCAACACTTAATATGCACGTTTTTTGACCATAGGCTTGACACCTTATCGTCCCCTCAACCTTCGATGCTTTCGTGATGTTATTCGTGTTCACTAAATCCGCTTCGAACAACCTTCCCTGTAGTTCTGACTTTTTGTTAAATCTTAATTCGTCGTAGAGTTCTAGACTCTGTCCTTTCTTCAACCCTAGCGCTCGCTTCACGAGAGCGGGAATGTACGTATTCGGTTGCGTTCGAATGACAAGGGTCACTTCGTTCCTCTCTTCGTCCACTTCGTACAAAGGTAAGTCACATCGTTTGTTATTGAAATGTTTACACTGCGTGTTCAGGAACGCCTTGGTGTTCTTGGAGAACCAAAAATCGGCCGCATCGATGTTGAGCACGTCGGTTTCTAATAATAAGCGCATAATAATCGTCGATTATTACGTTCACTATAGAGATTAGGCCAAGTACTGTTAACTACTATTTCTAATCTTATTTTTTATCGATTAATTTTTAATCATAGTAATAATATGTATCGTTCTCGCGCGTGTTTACTATTTATTCTCACGTTTTTTTTTGTTGTTCGTGATTTTGGACGTTTCATAAATAAAAAAATGCGTTACCATCATCTGCTGCTGTCTGCAAGATCCATTTGCCAATACACTTTTTCCTTTAAAAACTACTCAACTACTGCTAATATTAAGAAAACTCGTGCCAGCACTGCTGTTAATGCACTCATCATTGCCACCAGAAGAAGTTCCTCCTCGTCTTCGTTCGAGCTTTGGCAAAAGACGCAAGATCGCGTACGGCATCGGCATGAAGTTCGAGAACCAAAGTTCGACGAGGAGTTTCACAGTAGCGGCTAATACGCCCTTGAGTAAAACGAAATCGCCCCACATGAAGAGACCGTTCCATGGACCGAGAGATATTGCCATGAATCGAGGAGGCACGGTGTACTCTGGACCGTTTGATGTTGATGATGATGTCAATTGACTTTTATTACTCTTTTGTCGTTCTTGAATCAAAATTCTCTTGCAGACGTATTCGGCCTCGAAGTGGGCAAACGACGCTAAAAATTGTTCTGCAGGCTTCATCGCGCAATCCCCCACTGCATAGATATGTTCAAATCCAATGATTTGCAAATTCTTTGGATCTCTCTCAATGAAGCCTTGTTTACTGAGTGGTATTTCGATGATTTGTTCGTTATTTTTCTTTGCTTCTTGGGCCGAAAGAAGAGTCGAACGATTTTCGAACGAAAGAAAGCTCGTTGACGGTTTCGATCCAACAGCGAAAATGGTTTCATTCGCCTCAATAATAACGGAAGAATCTTTAGAACTAACGTAGACGTCGTTCACTTTGTTAAATCTCTGACCGAGCTCGACACGAACGTTCCTCTTTTTAAACCAATTCTCGACGTAATCAGAAGCCGATTTTGGTAAAGTGTTTAAAAGTCTGTTTTTATCGTGCGCTAAAATGACGACATTTTTCGCTAAAGATTTGTTTCTCGAACTCGCATCTGACGATGATACGATATCGGCTGCTAATTCTACTCCAACGACACCACCACCGATAATCAAAGTCGTCGTCGTAGATGCTGATGACGTTGGGGCTACGCGTTCAGCCTCTCTTTGGAACGTTCTTTGTCTCGCGTATCCCGTTTTTGCATCTGCTGTTGGTAATCCACCAACTGGTTTGATAGCTGGCGCATAGTTACTTCCTGTTGCAATAATCAAATAATCGTACCCTAGTTTCTCCATTTTCGAATCGTCGTCGTCGTTCAAGCATACTGAGACGTACTTTTCGCAAATATATTTCACGCCGTCGTCTTTAACGTGCGCAAAATTTGCGCCTACTTTTTCGCACATTTTCCCATATTCTCTGTGTAAACATCCAATTCTTTGTCCAGAACTCCCCGACCCTTTATATTTTCTCATCGGTCCTCCCCCAACCATTGCAGAGAGCGCTCCTGGTGTATACTCGAAATACGATTTCGTATCGACCAAAGTCACTTCAAACATTTTCGAGAGGTCGAACACGGCTTGCATGCCGGCAAATCCTCCTCCTATGACGACGACTTTCTTCTTTATTGTTTGTTTTCGGCTGCTGCTGAACATTGTGAGTGCCTTAATAAATGCTGCCGCGATTATTACGATCAACGCTACTAAAAAAGCTGGAGCAGTAGAGCTCGTAGTAGTATTTGAAGCAGTAAAAGAGCTCAAAGAATTGGAACTACTACTACTACTACTATGTTGTCGTTGTTGACTATTGTTGTTTCTGTTACGAATCTTAATATCTGCTATTGATGAAATCGACTCGTTATTATTATTATTATTATTATTATTACTATTACTATTCACGGCGTCAGTAGACGAAGTAGCATAAACCGTACTCTTCCTCTTCTTCTTCGTCAGTGTAAGATTTCTTTTGAGAAATATATCCGACGTATTACGCTGCCTGTGATGAAATTTTCTACTATTACTATTGATACGACGATGATTCTGATGGTGCCGATTACTCGTACTACTTCTAGTTATTAACGTCGTTACGTGCAACATAAAATACTTTACTATTTATGAAGAAGAGAGAAAATAATAATTCGTTGGAACTACCACATCAGCAAGTATGTGTTTCTTTGGGTGCTGGGGGTTGTTTTTACGACGAGCTCCCTATTTATTTAATGTAGCGCGTTTATACATTTTAATTACTTTCTCTCTCTTCCTGTGTGTTCTAATTTGTTAAATGGTCGTTCCGTCTGGGATAGTCGCGTTTGATAAGATGGTCACGATACCGTCGCGGATATACACGCCATTCTCTTCGTCGATTAAACTATCGACGTTCTTTGAGTTTGTGATCGTGCAGTTCTTACCAATTCTCGCGTTCTTATCAACAATCGTGTTCTTGATGATTGAGTTTTCCCCAACACCGATTGGGACTTTCCCAGCAGCCATTAAAGCCTTCTTTTGTTCCTCGGATTCGTAATAATCCGCACCAATGATCATTGCGTGCTCGATCTTTGCGCCTCTGCCGATAACACTACGAATGCCAATAATGGCGTCTTCAACTTCACAATCGGATAATGAAGAACCGTGAGAGATGATGGCGTTCTTGATGTGGCAGTTTTGGACTTTTGCTGGCGGCAAATATCGTGGTGAAGTGTAAATTGGAGCATCTGCGTTGTAGAATTCAAATTTTGGCGGGTCTTGCGCCAAGTTCAAGTTTGCTTCGAAGAACGACTTGATCGTTCCAATGTCTTCCCAGTAATCGTTGAAGCCGTAGGCTTGGACGTTGTAACCATCTCTAGCAGCGAATGGGATGATTTCACCACCGAAATCGTTATACCCTTTGTACTTGACGTTTAAGAATTCGTTCAAAGATGTCTTCTTGAAGACGTAGATACCCATCGATGCGATGTACGGTTTCATCTTTGCTTCGGCTGGAGAAAGGCCGAGCAAAGTCGTATCGACGGCCATAGCCTTCAACGCATCGCCTTTTGGTTTCTCAGAAAACTCTCGAATTCTGCAATTTTCGTCACACTTCATTAAACCAAAGTCAGACGCTCTCGAGTCGTCCATCGGTAAGCAACCGATTGTGATATCTGCGTTTGTTCTTCTATGGTGCTCGACAAACTTCATGTAATCCATGCGGTATAAGTGGTCGCCGGATAAGATGACAATATCTACGACGTCTTTATTCTTGACATCGGTATATAACCACGAGTATTGTCTCACGGCATCTGCAGTGCCTTGAAACCATTCGGTCGAAGATGGCGTTTGCGTCGCTGCCAAGACTTCAACGAAACCATTACCGCCGTTGACGATCCCGTTACCAAAGTTATACGTCTTCGCTAAGTGTCTATTCAAAGACGCGGAGTTGAACTGTGTCAAAATATACACTTTATTAATACCACTGTTAATGCAGTTTGACATCGGTACGTCGATTAATCTATACGCTCCGCCAATTGGTACCGCCGGTTTTGAGCGAGTTTTCGTCAACGGGTACAGACGAGAACCGGCGCCGCCACCTAAGATGATAGCTGCGACCGATTTCGTGTTTGCCATGGCCGTACTCGATTGACTCGGCGCTTGACTCGTACTCACTTCTGCTTTAACGACCATAGTGACCGTTTTTTTGTGTCTGTTTTTTTTGTGCGAGTAGTTTGTTGTTTTTGTTTCCGTCAGCGCACAAAGAAAGGGATCATGAGAGAGCAAGAAGAGAGAGAAGAGAGAGTCAATACAATTACGTTTAAGATTATAATTTATATATATTCGAGAAAGAGAGATCAGAGAGAGATAAACACGACATAAAATAAACATAAACGAAGTAGTTCGTCTCTTGCTTCGATTTCACACGCATTAAAGATAACAGCGCGCGCGCGCGATATACATATACATATACACATATGCGCGATATAAAAAAAGATTAATCTCTCGCTGTCTCTCTCTCGGATTCGGATAATATCTAGATATGAAATCGCGCGAACAAAAAACAACCCTAATCATAATTAATTCGTACCTTCTCTGTTTTTGTCCATCGCGAGAGTTCTTCATGGAAACTCCAGTGAACTTTGATGCGTTCATGTGTCCACGCATTTGCGCAAAAGAGGACATTGGTTCGTCTATCAACGATCTCTCTTCGTATGAAGTGAGCTCTCTCTTTTATTTTAAAGAACTTTATTGTGGCCAGAAATCACAGCACATCAGCAGCAGCCAAAAAACAGCAGCAGCCATCACAAATGGTCAAATGATAAATATGTAAATTTTCTCACTACAAAAACAGAGGTCGATGAGCAAAAGTTTTTACAGCACATGCACACTACTGCAATAGTTTAGGATGACGACATAAATTTACCCCGCGAGGAAAAGCATAGACATATAAGAAATAAATGAAAAAAAAGAGTAACCAGCAAGCGCATAAATGAAGATAGTGTTTATTACGTACGAGTTTAAATACAGGACGTTCTCTGGGAACGGTGTTTTAGCACAGTCAACAATCAGGGGATTGGCGAAGAAATTGAGTGACGATGAGATATTTGTTATATGCGCACGTCCTGATGATGATGATGATGATGACGATGACGATGGAATGTACGCAGAAGAAGAAAACGTGAGAATTATGAGCGTACGTGTTCCTAAACAGAAATGGGGAAAACTCGATCGTTCATGTGCGTATGAAGAATTCGCGAATGGGTTGTTAGATTTGGCAAAGTTGTTAGAGTTCAACGCGGATGTTTACATGGGCGTCGATTGGTCATCAGCTAATGCTTTTAAACGAATCGTTGAGCAAAATTATCCATCTTCATCTTCATCTTCTTTGCCGCCGCCACCATTTGTGTATTTGAATTATAGAGTTTTTACGCTGCACGATGACACACATAGAAAGCTCGAGGAAGAAATTTCACAAGTCGCGGATTTAGTAATTTGTTTATGCAAGACTGATGCAAAGTTCATCAGCGAGCAGTTCAAGAAAAGCCCAATAGTAGTCATTCATCCGCCTTTGAGAGAAGACGTTAAGACTTTAGCGGATCAGCAACCAAAACAAAATAGTACTTGTGGAAGAAGGAGAAATTTGTTAACGTGCGTCGTACGTTTATCGGAAGAGAAAGAGCCGGAACGATTTATAGAACTCGTCGAACATCTCGCAAAAATTGACGCGTTTAATGAAGATTTAGTACCGATTTTAGTTGCACCATCGAAGACAGAATATGCAGAAGCGTTGAAAAAGCGATTTCGTGAAGCTACGAAAACAATTTCTACACAAGAAGAAGAGCAGTTAGTTATTGAGGAATTTCTCGACGCGAAACAATTGGCGGATCTCTATTCAAGAACGAAAATCAACGTGCACCCGTGTAGAAAAGACGGTACGTGTGTATTTAATATATTTTTTTGATCAATTCTTATTTTAACAATCTTCTCATTTCTTTTTAGCGTATGGCATGACTGTTATTGAAGCTGCAGCATATGCAGCTCCTAGTTTAATTTGTAGTGGAGGAGAAGTCGGTGCTGGTGAACTTCTCGGAAAAGGAGTGTTTTCGATTGATTATGAAAACGAAACCATCGAAGCGATTGCGATTTTTATCATGACCGTATGTTTACCTTGTAATAAAAAGAGTTGGTACGACGAAGTAGCTCGTTTAGGAAAGGAGAGAGCGTTAGCGTACGACGAAACAGAATATGCAAATTTGTTAACTGTCGCGTTAACGAATGTTTTAGAAGACAGAGAGAGAGGTAGCTAGTATATTTGTAAAATCATCATCATCATCATTATTATTATTGTTCATTATCAAGCTAAAAAAAATGTGTCCGTATGCCTTCTACGATCCCTCGCGCTTCAAAAGCTTTCGTGACGACGACTCGTTTCCCGTCTTCTTCACAAGCTTTAGTAGCCCATTTCACTAAATCTTCCTGCGCATTACCTACAACTATTGCTAAATTTCTACCCGAGAGCATCAACTCATCGTTCCCACTATCGCCGCATGCTACCGTTTGCTCGAGCGCGAATCCTAATTTATTCCTAACAAACTCCAAACTTTCCAACTTCCCGGCTTGATTCGATACGCAATCGACGTATTTCCATCCACCGGTTCCCGAAGTAATAATTTTAGCGGTCACATTTGCTCTATCTAACTGTTCCGATAACGTTTTCGTGAACTTTTCCACGACTTCATCCTTCATACCGCACGTTATTTTATGTTCGTTCTGCTCCCCTTCTGGGCGAAAATGTGCTCGCTCTTCGCCACATATCTCAATCGCGAGTTTACAAGCATCACGAACGACGCTCGCGCTCCAACCAATTTCTAATTTCTTAGTCCACTCGTCTTCTTCTATCCATTTCTTCTCCATCGTATTATTATCATTATATTCCTCTTCATCATCTACACGCTTCTTATATATCTTCGTTCCAACCGAGCATATTAACAAATCCGGTTCGAGTAAAATATCTCGTTTCTCTTGCAATAACTTCTCAAAAGAGTGTAAAGATCTTCCAGTGCTATAGACTAAGTTTGATCTTCTTGATTGTGTTTCTGTTATTATCTTCTTCTTCGTCGTCGTACTCTGCTCTTCGCGTGATATAGCCTTTGTCCCACCGTTATTAATTTCTTGTTCCCAAAATCTCCTGAAATCGAGCGTTGCCTCATCTGAACCGATCATGGTTCCATCCAAATCGGAGACTAACAAAATATGTTTTTTAGATTTTTGCACCACATCATCATCATCATTATCATCATCTGTTGTTGTTGTTGTCGTTGTTGTTGTTGATGACGATGAACAACCAGAACAAAACAAACTTCTCTTGATACTATTTTCGAAATGAAATCTTCTTCCTCTTCTGCTACGTATTATATGCGCAGAAGAAGAAGAAGAAGAAGAAGAAGAAAAAGAGAAAACGACTTTGTTCGAAAAGGCGTAATACATAGTGATGTGTTTGTGTGTGTGTGTGTCAGTGTGATCGTTTATGAAGATGACTTGCTGGTTTTATAATTATTTTACAAAGTTGTTAAAATTTGATGTCTTTCTTATTTGTGTGATGACCTCGATCGTGGTGTCGCAAGATGGAGAGAGACCTTATTATTGCTTCGTAGCAGCCTCCGAAGCAGCCTTAGCGCGCTTCTCCTTCACATCTTTCACTGCCGCTTTAATCGCATCTTCCGCGAGCATCGAACAATGTAACTTCACCGGCGGCAAGTTCAAATGATTCGCGATTTCAGAATTCTTAATCTGCGTCGCTTCGTCGACGTGTTGCCCTTTAATCCATTCAGTGGCAACGCTCGAGCTCGCGATAGCGCTTCCACAGCCGAACGTTTTGAAGCACGAATCTAAGATGTTCCCATCGTCATCGACTCTTATTTGGAGTTTCATGACGTCCCCGCACGCCGGAGCGCCTACTAAACCTGTTCCAACATTTATATCTTTCTTATCGAACGAGCCGACGTTTCTTGGCTTTTCGTAATGGTCAACGACGTTCTTGTGATACGATGCTCTCGTTTGTTGTACGAAATTAATCCTGTTCGTATTAATAGTATTAATTGTCGTAGTTCGTGATGGTTTTGTTGATGCCAAAAGATGACTCTCCGCGCGCGTACACGCACACGTCGCGCGCATCAAAACTTTCATTAAACCCATTTTATATTATTATTATATCCTGTTTTTGATTATGTATAGTATGAGTATGAGTAGTACGAAAGAAACAGTGAGTGAGTTTCTTTAACCAATTGGCTCGTTCCTTTTTTCGCGATTGATTGATTGTTGTTCTCTTATTCGCGTTTATTAATATACTTATTGTTTGTAATAGATCGCAATAATTATGTGTCGTTTAGGGAGAGGGCGAGGGCAACCTTCCCTGCTGCGTATGGATCAACACACACACACACACACACAAACAAAGTACTAATAATGTCTAAAAAAACCGTCTTAAACGTCCATGAGAGTTTGATTACTTTTATTTTTACAAACATGCGCGCGTATGTATATGTAGGACTAAAACTAAATATATGAACTAATAACAATGTCTAATTAATTAACGTCTCTCGCTGACGAGATTATCGAGAGCGTTTGGGACGTCGATTTTACTCACAGATCTCGGCAAGTTCATTCTTTTCATGACATCCTCGCGAAGTTTTATTTGGTTACTATTACCATCATAACCACGTCTTACTGTTGTGGCGTCATCATCGTCGTCGCCGTCGAACGAAGCCGTTTCAATTGGAACCGCGTAATAGGAAGCCGCTAATATGGAAAGAACCATAGCGGCGGTGTCGGGGAAATGATCGACAAAGAAAGAAGGACCGACGACGATCCCACGATCCATGAGATCTTTCGCTTCGACTTTCCAAACTTCGTAGTTAATATGGTTCGTGCGTTTCAACAATTTTGCCTTTGATTTCCTTACGTTGACTTTTCTTAAATGAAGTATCTCACCAGGGGGATATAAAGGAAACGCAATGTTTGGATTGTCCAAAATCTGTCTTTCCGCGAACAAAGTAAAGCTTCGTCTCAAAGCAGTCGCTTCTGAAGGCAATTCATCATTTTCAGAATTGAAAACGTCCGCTTCCACGAGCTCGGTTCGACTCATCGCCAGCTTTGTAATCAGTTGAGTTTTACTGAGTTTGCACCTCACGAGTGCGTTTATGACCTCGGATCGAAGCTTTAGTAATGCTGGACCAGATAAGCGTGCAATAGCATCGATTCCATGCACGCAAGAAGTACAAAAGGCCTCAGTTTCCTTGGCAAGTTCTAAACTTAATAAGCCTCCAGGAGGTTCGATTGCAATTGCTTTCAAATCTGGAAATTTTTCGCGCAAGAATAACCCGACGACGGACGCCGTGGCTCCACCTAAAGAGTGTCCAGTGAGTACTAAATTCCAACCAAGACATTCGCGTTTAACATCATCGGCGATTGAACTGCCTTCTGCCGTTCCTTCTGCACCTAGTATGACTTGATCTAAAATACGATGTCTGTTCAAATCGTTAAAAATGAATTCCGCGACGTCGGCGATGCCTTTATGGCAATTCAACTGCGCGCCTTTAAATTTCGCTGCCAACTCTTTACCAAGCATTTGAGTACTCAACTCGATTGGTTTGTACATTGCATCTGTAACGCAATCTGCAACAGAAAGCGTTCCGCGAATAGAAACTACAACCGTGCGTTTCAGCACGTCTCGAGCAATGAAATAAGGTGCTTTACCAACGCCTTCCTCTTTCGAGATGTAGAATATATCTCGACTCGAAATTCCAGCACAGGCTTTCAACGCAGATCGATCGAGCGAAACATCTTGCCTAGAATTGAATAAACGCTCGTTTTCATCATC
>Ga0114998_10000172_pt1 | contig 41955 bp, 39 predicted proteins | sample ArcticOcean_MG_C_5_FD_87044 | JGI IMG/M metagenome (GOLD analysis project Ga0114998, IMG submission 87044) | Marine microbial communities from western Arctic Ocean - ArcticOcean_MG_CB4_138 | ecosystem: Environmental > Aquatic > Marine > Oceanic | place: Arctic Ocean: Canada Basin | collected... | reverse complement strand
CAAAATATTGACATCCAGCACCTGGTTTTAAATTTTTTTCTCATTCAAAATTGGGGCATGGAAAATGGTCCATCGTTTAATGAACCCTCATGGTCAATATCCATTGAAATTATGATGTATTTAATTTTTTATTTTATTGCAAAAAATAAGAGATTTATTTGGTATACGACGCCAATTCTTATTATCGTTTCTGCTTTGGTTTTTTTTGAAAAAAAATTAATAGGGTATGGTGGTTTTTGTTTTTTTTTAGGTGGCTTTGTTTTTCTAATTTATGAAAAAATAAAAAAACTAAATGGGTATAATAAACTTAAATTTTTTATACTCTCTATTTTTTTTTTAATAACTATGTTTTTTATAACAATTTTAAAATACACACATTTATCACCTATTGAGATAAAAATAATAATTATAGTTTTTTTATTTCCATCGATATTAGCAACTTCCATAATGTACAAAATAAAAAGTAAAAAAATCTCAACTTTTTTTAAGTTTTTGGGAAATATAAGCTACTCTACTTATTTGCTGCACTTTCCGCTGCAAATATTAATTTTAACTTTTTTAAAACATCAGGGTACTAGATTTGACTTTAATAATCAGTTTTTTTTTCTACTCTATATATTTTTCATTATTTTCTCTTCTGCTGCAGCTTATGTCTTTTTTGAAAATAAAATAAAAATTTATATAAGAAAAAAATTTAAGAATTGTTAGATCTCTTTTTAAGAATTTTTTTTAAAAAATAATAGGACAAAATATAAGAAGCAACGCACACTAAAATTATTATGAGCAAATATTTTGTAAAATTAAAATAATAACTACTCAATACAAATACAGGAAAATTGAATAATAAAATTATAAGTCCTGCTAGATTGCTTCTTGCAATTTTTGATTTTTGTGGTTCTAACATTCTATATATCAAATGATGTAGGTGCATATTGTCAGATTCTTGTGGGTTGATTTTGATTAATTTTTTTCTTACAATAGAAAAGAAGTTCTCAAAGCAAGGGTACCACAACAAGCAAATAATATAATAAGGAGAGACTATAGAATTTTCTATATCAAATTTAATTAAAATTATTCCAACGATCAAAGACAAAAAATAGATTCCACCATCGCCTAAAAAAACTTTATTAAATCCATTAAAAAAAATTAATATAGTTAATAAAGCAGCCAGTATTATAACGAGTTCCTGATTTAATAGCAGGCTATAGTTGCTTGATAAGAAAATTAAACTGATTAATATTGACAGATAGTATCCAGCAGATAATAAATTTACTCCATCTATAAAATTTGAACCATTGATCAGAACAACTAAGCAAAAAGCCGTAAAAATATAAGAAATTATATGGCTGCCAAGAAGTGTATTTACGTATTCAACGCGCACATCACTTATATTTAAATTAAAATACACAAGAAATAATAAGCAAATGACCGCTTGGAATAAAAGTCGTAATGAAGGATAAAAATTTTTATATATATCCGATAAGTACCCGACTATTAAAATTGACCCAAAATAAAATATTTCTGAAAAATTATAAATATAGGTTTGGCTTAATACATAACCAAAAAACAAATACATACCGCCGGTTATTGGAGTAGGCTTTGCTTGTAATACAAATTTTTTATGATTTGAATTATCAGGATTATCTATAAAAAAATTATATTTCGAACAAAGATAATTTAAATAAACAAACAAGGAGCTAAAAATAATCAGATTTATAATATTTATCATTTATTTTGATTATTGATTTTGATTAAGTAAAAAAAAGAAAGTCTTAAAACCATATAAATAGATTTTATCATAGAGAATTTCTCATAAGAATAATAAACCTTAAATGCATCTCTGAGTTTCTGGTAGACGGAGCTTGATAAAGAATTATCCAGCTTTCTCCACTGAGTATAATATTTGTTTAAACCATAAATATTCTCGATTTTTGACAATTTAAGCCAAAGAACATAATCCTCTTTCGTTTTTAAATTAGGAAATTTGCTTCCTTTTAAAAAATTTTTTTTAATGATCACCGTTGACAAGCCAATATCGCAGGATTTCAAAATTGATTCATAGCTTAATTTACTTTTGGCTTTTCTGTATTCGATGGTTTTACCTTTGTGGTCAATAATTTTATAAGAGGTATGAGAGAAATTGATATTATTTTTTTTCATAAAGTCAATTTGCACTTTAAGTTTCCTTGAATCCCAAATATCATCAGAATCTAAAAAAGCAATATAATCGCCTTTAGCTATTTTTAACGCTTTATTACGAGACGCTCCTGCTCCAATATTTTTATGATTTATTAAAAGCCTAATATGCTTAAAATTATGAATAATTTTTTTTATATAAATCAAATCTTTTGCATCATGATTATCGTACACAATTATAAGTTCTTTATTTTTAAATTTCTGATTAATGAATGAATTGAAAGAACTATGGAAATACTTTTGCTTATTATAATAAGGCATTATTACTGATACTGATGCTGTCATGAAATCAATTCTTTGGTTTAATTCTTGAAATTTTTCTCAAAATATTTTTAATTCCAAAGCTACTATTGTAAATTTGCAAAGGTTCTTTTAGATTTTTTTTAGTTAATTTTGTAAATTTTGCAGTTCCAGTTGCATCAAAGTTAACTTCCAAGTCCAAATTCAGTTTGTTTACGTTGTAAATTTCCAAAATTTTCTGAAAGGTATCTCTATTAATAATTTCACTAAATTCACTTTCGTGGGGACTATTTTTTATATAGGGTAACCAAGAAATATCATCAAGAAAAATAACCCCTCCTGGTTTTAAAAACTTATAATAATAGTAAAATATTTTTTTTATATGACTTGGCTCATGATAACTGTCTATATAAATCACATCTAGTTGATCCTTAATCTCTTTTTTTACTATTTCAAAATTATCATCACGTGTTTGAAGAAATTGCCATCTTTTAGAACTAAAAAAATTTAAACTTTTATTAATATCGACTGAAAGTAATTTTCCTTTATTTTTTTCAACTAAGTTTAGAAACATGCAGGTTGAGTAACCCTCTTTTACTCCAAACTCTAATATATTTAATTTTTTTATATTTCTAATATTTCTGTATATATAATTTAGTTTTTCTATTTTTAATACTTTATCAAATGTAATCATTTTTGTGGCTTAGTAGCTTCAATGTAAATGCTTTCAATTTCTCTACCCTCCTTATCTAAAATCAAGTCTGAATTTTGAGATTGTTGATATTCATATTCCTTGCAAAAATTAAACCCATTATCTTTTAAATTGCAAATAAGCCATTCGGCGTCCCAGAGGCTTCTATGTTCGTAATTCTGAGTTATGTTCCAGACCGCTTCACATCCAGTTTTAAAATCTCTTCCTAAAAAAAAATTTTTACTATTATAGTAATTTATGTAAGTTTTTAGATCGGGAACACTAATCCTAGCAATATATCCAGGCTTTAGAACTCTATAGATTTCTTGAAGTAAATTATTGGCTTCTGATGGATATAAATGCTCCAAAGTATGTTCTGTAAAAACTCCCTCAAAAGAATTACTTTTGAATGGCAACGGATATCTTAAATCTAAATAATGAATATTTTTTTGTTTAAAGGGATTAAAGTAATCCAAATTATAAAAGTCGCAATTGATGTAATTATCTCGCACGTCCGACTCTCCACAGCCTAATTGTAAATATTTTTTATTTGGAGTGATATTTTTTTTCGAAAGCAATCTTCCAAAATAGCTAAGTAGTTCATTTTTTATAATTTTTTTTAAAGTAATATTATAAAATTTAGAACCATAGTTGTGTCTTTCACTCATAAGTATTTCTGGTTAATTAGGTATCAACAAATTCTTTAATTTTTTAAAATGGTTTAAGGATGTATATTGCATTGCTCTATCAAATAAAATGTTTTTATTTTGTCTCGGAATTTTGTATTTTGATAAAATAATTTTTAACAATTTCTGATTTAACTCTCCTAAGTTATCAGAGCGAAAATTATATTTATAATTTAAATTTTTAAAAAAATCTTTTGGGCCATTTGGGCAGTTTGAAGAAACAATATTAGATTTGAAAAAGGCTGCTTCTATTAGAACGAAACCAGGATCTTCCCACAAGGAAGGCAAGCAAAAAATTTTACAAGCTTTAAAAAAGGAATAGATATTTTTTTTATGACCTATTATAAAAACTCTTTTTTGCAATTCAAGTTTATATATTAATTTGAGCAATTTTTTTTTTAGCTCACCCTCTCCTGCTATTATTAGATTTAAATTATTTGCCTTTAAAGAAATACATTTAAAGGATTTTATAATTAATGAAAAATTTTTTTGCTGAGTCAATCTTCCTGCGCAAAAAATAAAATTGCCATATTTTTTTTTTAATATACTAGATCTATTTTTTAATAAAGTAGATTTTTTTTTTATGTAATTTGTGTCAATAACAGGATCAAGAAGAACCATAACTTTTTTTTTTTTTACTAGCTTATTTTTAATTAAAAAATTTCTTGTTTCACGGGTAGGGCATGTAACATAATGAACTTTTTTAATTGCAATTTTCCACAATAATTTCCTAAAAAAATTTAATTTAGGCAAACCAGATACTCTTAAAATAAATTTTGTATTAAAATTATAAATTAAATTCAAAATAAGGGGCAGAGAAGTGATGAGATGAATTATTAGGTAATGCGGTTTTTCTTTTAGCAATATGTCTTTTAGTTTAAAAAAAGATAAAATAAATATTACTAAAAAAGAAAATCTACTAAACAAATAGCCATTGCTAGGTAGAAATTTTATCAGATCGAATTGATGAAAATCATTTAATTTAATTTTATATTTTTTTAATTCAGATGAAAAAGGACTAAATTCTCCTATGGAGTTTATTAATGTGCAATCAAATTTTTTTGAATTAAATTTTAAACTCTTTGCTGAATTAATTACCGCTCTGACTGTTGCGATCTTGCTGATTATTGGAGCCCAATAATATATTTTTAAAGTCATAATAATTTTATTTCATTACCAGTTATATTGAAATATACAAAATATCTTATTATTTATGTCAAAAAAATTATTAATTTTTATACCTTCTATAGAAGATGGGGGAGTTGAAAAAAATCTATATATTATTGCAAATTATCTTTATAAAAATTTAAAATATCTCGAAATAGTTACCACAAGCTATAATAAAAAAAGTTATTTTAACAATAAAATTAATTTTATTGGTCCAAAATGGAAATTTTTACTGAACAAAGGCAGGTATGTAAAATATTTTATTTCACTGATTTATTTGATTAAACAAATAATTCTGAACAAAAAAAATTTAACAATATTCTCTTTTCAAGCAAATATTTTTGCCATTTTTGTTGCTAAAATATTTGGTATTAAAATTATCTCCAGGTCAAATTCCTCTCCTTCAGGTTGGTCAAATAATTTTATTAAAAATAAAATCTTTAATTATTTGCTAAAAAAAGCAGATGAAATTATCGTTAATTCTTTAAGCTTTAAAAAAGAATTTTTATTAAAATTTAATATTCGTACTACTTGCGTTTATAATCCATTTAATGCCATTGCCATAAAAAATTGCTCAGATAAAAAAGTGAATTTTAATTTTTTCAGTAAAAAAAATATCAATATAATTACTGTGGGGAGACTTACCGATCAGAAAGATCACATGACTATTTTAAAGTCTTTTTTGTTAATTAAAAAAGAAATTAGACCTAAATTGCTGATTATAGGAAAGGGTTTTATGCATGAGCACCTAAGAGAATTTATAAAACAAAACAAGATGAAAAAGAATGTAAAATTATTTGGTTATTGCAAAAATCCCCATCCCTACATAAAAAAAGCGGATATATTTGTCTTATCATCTAAATTTGAGGGCCTTCCCAATGTGTTAATTGAAGCTCAATTTTTAAAAAAATATATCATATCTTCTAATTGCCCCACGGGTCCTAGAGAAATTCTTTTAAATGGAAAGGCTGGAGATCTTTTTCAAACTGAAAATTATATTAAACTATCCAAATTAATTAATAATTATAAAAAGAAAAATACATATAATAAAATAAAAATTGGCTTTGAAAACTTGCATAGATTTGACTATGAAATCAATTGCAAAAAATATCTTTCAATAATAAAAAAATTTTTATAACAATGATACAATATTTAAAAAAATTTATTAGATTTTACATAAATAAAAATAGGTCAAATATTGACAAAAATATCAAATTAAATAGTTCAATTTTAAATAAAAAAAATCTTAAATATGTTATTGAAAATTTTGGCAACAAAAATAAAGACAAGGTATTTTACGTAATACAAAGATTTAGAGGAGGAGGGATGTTTTCAAATTTAAATTTTGTATTACATCACATATTAATAGCCCAAAAATTAGGATTTATTCCTGTTGTTGATATGAAAAATTTTCCAACCAAATATAATGAGAGAAAAAAAATAAACAATACACACAATGCTTGGGATTATTACTTTTATCCACTTAACAAATATACATTAGAAGAAGTATACAAAAGTCGTCGTGTAATTTTTGCGGACGGACAAACGAGAAAAATTCCAGAGTTTGATACTTTTGCCAATCTAAATGGCAACCATTATAAAATTTATAAAAAAATGATCAGATTCAAACCGTTCTTAACAAATTTCGCAGATTTTTTTGTAAAAAAACATTTTGGGAAAGAAAGATTTTTAGGTGTTCATTTTAGAGGCACTGATATGAAAACGCAAGAAAGACACCCTTTTCCAGCAACTGTTGGCCAGATAATTTCTATAATAGAAAAAGAGTTGAAGAATAATAAATATACAAAAATTTTTGTTGTAACTGAAGAATTTGAATATTTCAAAATTCTTTCTAGAAAATTTGGCAATGCTATTTATTTTGCAGATTCTTTTAGGTCAAAAAAGAATAATATTTTTGAACAAAACTCTAGAAAAAACCACCGATTTAATATTGGAAAAGAAAACATTATAGATATGCTCATTCTTTCTAAATCTGATAAAATTATTTGCACTAATTCACACCTTCCCGATGCTTGCCAATTTATTAATTATGGTAAAAAAATGAAATTTATTGAGATTGATAATGGCTACAATTCCTCCAATGTTTTAATTGCACAATACCTTTGGTATATTAAAAAGATATTGCCTTCATTTTTTGGTGGATTTAAAAAAATATTTTAAAAAATTATTTTTTTAAAAAAAGTACATTTGTATGATCAGAGGTCAAATCCCACATTTGCTTATAATTATTTTTTTCCAAAAAAGACAAGACCTCATCCCATTTAGCTCCATTTTTATAAACATCTCCCTTGCTTACTTCTATGTACATGGTCTTGCAAAATTGTAATGAAGCCGCAGCTCCTTCTAGCGCCAAAAGCTCGGCACCTTGAAGATCTATAACCCAATGATCATAATCTTTAATATTTATTGAATTTTTTTTTACCAATGTATCAATTGTAATTGATAGTAATTTTTTTTTATTTTCATGCTTTAAGTTCTTATCGGGCCATAAAGAGTTGTCTCCAGAACTCAAAGTTCCAAACTCAAAAATTGATGATGAGGCATAATCATTGCTAGATAAATAAAAGTCAATTTCCTTGTTGTCTTCATTTGAAATTAAGGCCTGATAAGCTTTTTGGAATTTATACTTTATCAAATTATCATTTAATTCAGCAAATATTATGGGGTTTGCCTCTACCCATACAACCTTTTTGCCGAACCATTCATAAATTGGGGCTTCTTCACCTCTGTGCGCCCCCAAATGAAAAATTCCACTGGCAGTTGATAGCGCGTTTAATAACTTTTCAGGTGGTACCTCGCTATTATAATCCTTACGCTTGATAAGTTTTTCTAATCTCCAACCTATTTTTCTTAACAAAAATTTTATTAAATTTTTTAAGTTCTTCATAAATATTAAAAATTATTTTACTACTTGTTATTAAAATATAAATCGTCTTTACTATACAATATCTTTCCTTTGCCATAATGCACATTTAATAAAAGTCTTGAGTTGGATGTGGGTGTCTCACCTTTGTGTATTCCATAACTATCTACAAAAAAAAGAGATCCTGCCTTACCTAGGAATTTTTTAGTTTCTGGATATGACGAATATATCTGCTGATCGGAATATAATCTACAAAGCTGATGACTAGATAATTTTTTTTTATGAGTACCTGGTACAAAAATATGCGGTCCGCTGCCTTCATCAACATCAGTTAAATACACATATAATTTAAAAAATTTTTTAAAATCATTGTCCCAATGAAAGTATTGCGCATTTTGATACTTCTCAATTTCAGATATTTGAACTGGATTGGATACGAAAAAAGAGGCATTTACAGAAAAATCACTAGTGTTCAAATAGGATTTGGCCAAATTTACCATTGCGTCTGATAGCAAAAAATCTTTCAGCAGTGAATTATTATGTAGACTTAGAGTTCCTGTAAATCTGCTAACCTTAAGATTTTCAAGTCTTGAAAAATAATCATTTAATGGTTCATTTGTTTTTTTTAATAATTCTAACTTGTTTATATTATTCGATTTTATGTCAATGTTTTTGCTTTGGAAAACATGGTCAGTAATATTTTTTAAAAAATTATCTTTAAGATGAAAAACTGGCGAATGTCCAGTATCGTCAATATTTTTACTAATTTTGTCCACATCGAACTTTTCTTCTTCTAAACAAATAAATTGAGTATTTTTTTTCGTTATGAGTATTGCCTGTTTTGCTCGAATATTCTGAAAGCAATAAAAAAATCTTATAAAAAAAATTTTAAAAATAACAAAATAACCGTTAATTTCTATTAAAGAAAAATATTTAATAATTTTTTTAGTATCTCTAATTGCATCTAAACTTAATCTTATAAAAAATAATATTTTCTTCATGATATAAATATATATTATAAATTAATATATTATAAATAAATAACTATAAATTTAATGAATGATCAATTTGATATCCCGATAGTAATAATAATTTATAATAGGTTTGAGTATCTTGAAGATATATTATCTAAACTTAGAATTATTCAGCCAAAAAAAATATATATTGCCGCTGATGGTCCAAAGAACTTTGACGATAAAACTAAATGTGATTTTTCAAGAAATTATTTTGAAAAAAATATTTCATGGAATTGCAAAGTAATAAAAAATTACAATACCATCAATATTGGATTAAAAAAAAATATCAATAAAGGTTTGGACTGGTTCTTTACAAAAGAAACAATGGGCATTATTTTAGAAGACGACTGCAGTCCTAGTCTTTCTTTTTTCCAATTTTGTAAAGAATTGTTGTTAAAGTATGAAAATAAGAAACAAATCAAAATGATATCAGGTAATTTTTATTATGAAAAAAAATTTACCACAACTGAAAGTTATTTTTTTAGCCAAAGACCGGGTACACACGGATGGGCAACATGGAGAAGAACCTGGCTAGAAAATGATCAAAGCATGAGCAACTGGAAGTCCATTTATGATTTTTTCTGGCTATTGAAGTTTTTTAATTTGAATATTGCAAAAGCTCATTACTTTTATAAAAAATTTCAATATTCTTATGAGGGGAAAATTAATTCTTGGGACTATCAATTGATATTATCTATATGGAAAAAAAATGGATTAATAATTAGGCCATTTAAACATTTATGCAAACATATTGGTTGGGGCAGTCAGTCTACCCATGGAAAAGGTCTCGATACATTCCCAGATTTAATTTCTAAAGATATTAATTTTCCATTAAAGCATCCTTCTAAAATAGATTGTAATAATGTTTTAGATAATTATGAAGATACTGTTTTGAGAAAACTGAATTTTCTAAATTACTTGATCTATAAATTTAAAGATAAAATAAAAAAAACTTTAAACCTGCCCTAAGAATAAACTCCACCATTAATATTTATTATTGATCCATTTGCATGTCGCCAATGGGGTTCCATAAGATTTAAAATGATACTAGCAAGATCTTTAGAGTTTAGCAGTTCTTTATTGGGATTTGAAATTCTATGATATCTTTTTCTTTTAGAAGAGAATTCATTAAACATTGGAGTGTCTTTTACTGGTCCTGGACAAATACAAATAAATCTATTTCTAGGAGCGTGCCAACTGGATAATGATTTTGTTAAATTGATCAATGCGCTTTTACCTGCCGCATAAATTGGATCGTAACTTCCTCTTTGACCGGAAACCGAGGAAACAAATATAGCCAATGAATTTTTAGAGAGCTTTACATTTTTTATAATTTGCACACAGGATAAAAGATTGATGTTTAGATTTTTCATTATTTCATCATTTTTATACTTGTATAGAGATTTTCCAAGCAACTCTCCTTGAAGAAAAAAAATATAATCAAAGCTAACCTTTAATGCGTTAATTTTTCTAACAGATTCTTGAATACTGTCTGCATCTTCAAAGTTACATTTTATGGAATTCTTAATATTTTTTTGATTGCTGGTTTGGTATATATTTAAATTTCTATCACTCAAGTTCTTGGATAGTTTTTTTCCTAATGTTGAGGAAGACCCGACTATAAGTAGATTTTTTTTTTTCATTTACTTGGAATAATGTACTTGATGACTAGAATTAAGAATAAAATTACTATTTTCTATGTTTATCGCACTATTATCTAGGGAAAATCCATAATTTTTATTTTTGTTAATTTGATTGGCAAGTTTAACTGTAACATGGTCCCAGCTATCCAAGTAATCTCTGTCACTCTCTAAAATATTTATTTGTTTTGGCTTGTAGGTAAAATTTTCTATTATTGTTTTCATATTTTTATCTTTGTGTAAATTTCCTATTATGTATTTTTTTGCCCCCGGTCTATCAAGAAAAGCAGATTCTCTATAAAGGTAGACGTCACCATACAAATCTACCGATACACTGGCTTGGGGCACGCCCAAAATTTTTAAATCTTCAAGGCTGGCAAAAATATCATCAAACTTATTCCCTAGAAACCCTTTTTTTAAAGGCTCTAATGCAAAGCCATAATCTATGAACAATCCATTCAAATATTCATCCTCTTTAACCATTTTTTCAACTAAAGAAATATTTTTTATTAACTTTATTTTTTCTTCCTCATCAATTCTAGAGCCAAATATTCGAAAGTCTTCTCTAAGGGTCAAAAAATCAAAGTTATTTTTTTTTGGTGAGTTAACGCGTCTATTAATTTTTGAAATTAATTTAAGTAATTCAATTACATCATCAGATCTATTTTGCAAGATCACGAAATTTAATCCAAATGACGTTTTGGAATTTTTTTCATTTTTTTCTACCAAATAATTAAAAATATTATTTGTAACTATTTCAAAAGCATTTTTTTTTTTGGTAACCGCGAATGTTTTTTGATCATCTACCCCATAAAACGAAATACGCATGCTATTCAAGTCAAAAAAGCTGGGATTTTTTTGCAAATATTTTTTGGTTAACATAAATGCATTTGTGTATAGAGATGAATTAAATTTTTTTTCTCTTAGCTTGTCAAACAGCATAGTTAATTTTGGATTAGTTAAAGGCTCCAATCCACCGCTAATATAAAATCTGTTTGGATCTTCTGTGGGTGCTTCGTCTATTAGATTAAAATAGTCTTGCATTCCCTGATCCAAAGAACTTCTTTTATAAACAGCATCATAATTTCTTCCGCAAAAAGAACATTCAAACATACAAGATATCCCCGGAAACAGGCCAACTCTGAAAGGATAAGAATATTTTTGGTTTAAAAAGTTGTTTATAGAATTTGATTTTAATAAAGGCAGTATAGTATTTATCCAATATTTTGATCCCAGGCCATCAGCAATAATAATTTTTTGCAGCACCTCAATCTCTCGTATTATTTTAATAAAGTCTATGAATGTATTTTTCGATATGTTGACTTTATCAGCTAAATCTTTGTACGGTGTCAAAGGCTCTTTGCTTAAATAAAATACTAATTCAATTAATTTTTCTGTATTATTTTTATCAAAATTAATATTTTTTAATTCATTGTTGATAGTTTTTTTTTTGAATTTATCTATAATTGTTTGGAAAAAAAGAAATAATTGATCAGACTTGTTTTCTATCTTTCCATATGAAAAATAATTTAGAATTTTTTGATTGATAGCATCCATTTTCTAAAATACCCTATTAAGGGATTGCATAAATTTTTCTATATCAACGTAATAATTTTTCATATGATTCTTTATTGGATTTATACCCAATATAAAAGAATAATTTAATTTTAATATTTTAGACAAGCAATAAAATATGTTATTTGTCTGTTCTGGGGAATGAATCTCTACTAGTTTTGCTTTTTTTGACATGTACAAAGTGTGTACCCCCCCTGCTCCATGAGGCATAATAACTATTTGCGCATTATTAAATAGCAAAATTTGTTCCGACAAAGTCATTTTACTAAGCTGGTATGATACAAAACCTTTATTTTTAAGTTTTTCAAATAACTGACTTTCATTAATAATTTTCCTGTGGTTGCTATCATTTCTAGAAATAAAAATCTTCTTAGAAAAAATAGTTTTATTTGCTTTGGATGCAGAACTTCTTATTGCTCCAAGTAATAATTTTCTTCTAAGCCAAATCAACAGTTTCTTATTAAGAATGGGAGGGGATGGTATTGAGGGAAAATACAAATGAGAGAGTTCTACATCGCAATCTCCAGTTACTATTATCTTATTTTTAACACCCATAAGCCTTAAGGTTTCTTTTTGAAAATAGGAAAGTTTATTTCTAACAAGTAATGGGTAGCTACGCAATTTTGGAAATAAATCTAAGCAGTATAATCTTGGTAAATTTTCAAACATCCAGTGATAAACTTGGTCATCTTCTCTCGTGGAAAGGTAGATTGCAGGCTTACGAATGAACTTTGTATTTTTGCTAACTTTATAAAGATTGATGCGCTTATTATAAAAAAAATTTGAAATAAATATTTTACATTTATAAAAATTATGATGCGCTGGCCATTTGTTTATTTGAAAATCTGCCCATCGTTTATCACCATAACTTTCAACAAGAGCAATGTTTTTTTTTACCATCACTAATAATGTATTGTTTATAATTTTGCATTTTCCTAGGTTGGCAATGATTGACCCACTAATTTTATTTTCTTTTGACAAATCTCTAATAGACAATCCATTATTTTTTTCAGTATAATAATTTTTGGTGTACTTATTCGAAAACAAGGGCTTTGCAACTTTAATTTTTACGATTGAGTCATTAAACATATCTATCCAAGAATTTTTTGAATTTAAAAAATTATTTTTACTTTTCTTATTAAGAATTTCTTTTGCTGAAATAAATTCAAATGTCTCGTAAGTATTCTCATTATTTTCTTTCAAGAAAATATTTTTTATTAACTGTTTATAATTCATCGCTAAATACGCTCTTATAACTTACAATTGTTTAAATTTTTTTAAAAAATGTATATAGATAATAAACATAATGAACAAATATAAACAAATTATAAATTTATTTATTCCACCCTTATTTCCAACAGTTATTAGAAAATTCAAAAAAAATTTAAAAATTAATAAGGACCATGAATTTAAATTCAATTATGAAGAAAATTTTTACAATAGAATAGCTTTTATTTCTCGAGCAATTAATACATTTGATCTAGATACATGCAAATATTTGGAAATAGGCGTTTGCACAAACGAAGTTTTTAATGCAATTGGGTTGAAGTCAGCAAACAAAGTTGGGGTGGATCCGCAAAGGGGTGGTACTCACAGAATGACAAGTGATGATTTTTTTAAAACTTGTAAAGAAAAGTTTGATGTTATTTTTATAGATGGTCTTCATCATTACGAGCAATGTAAGAGAGACTGTCTAAATTCGGTTAATAGCCTAACTGAAAACGGAATAATAATTTTCCATGACTTTTTGCCAAGAAATTTTCTAGAAGAAAATATTCCCCCAAAACAAAAAACTTGGAGTGGTGATGTTTGGAAAGTTGCTGCAGAACTTCAGGTCTCTGAAAATAAAGAATTTGCAATTGTGAATATTGATAGGGGCATTGGCATACTTAAGCCCAAAACAAATTTTATTTATAAATCAATAGATGCAATTCAAGATCAAGATTTTGACAGTTTTTATAAAAAATATTATAAAAATTTACCCATAATAAACTGCAATGAAGGACTCAATTTTATTTCAAAAATTTAAAATGAAAATACTTAAATTTATAAAAGAAAAATTTATTTTTTATAAAAATTATTTAAAATACAAAAACCTTCATTTAAAAAATAAAATTTCTACAATTAATAAATCAATAATTTTTAATTCAATACCCATGCTTAATTTGGAAAATTCGAATGAATGGATTGTTAAAAAAAAAAAATCCAAATTAATAAGCTATACTGGATCAGATAATGTAAATGGTGATCAGGACTACCCTTTGATTGAAAGCTGGTTGCAAATTAATAACAAAACATACACTCCAAATAATTTTTATTTGTATCAGCAGCATAATAATATTTGTCTAAACAGCAACAAGAAAGACCTTGTTATAGAAGAGCCACTATACGTTCTTCCTTATTATACTAGCGTGTTTGGGCATTTTGCTGGGGATGTGCTTGGATCAACTATCTATTATCTAGAAAACTATATAAAAAATTATAAATTGTTCTGCATCACACCCTCTGAATTTTGGACAAACTTTTTAAAAGAAAGATTTCAAGAGAGGTTAATTATATACAAGCCCAAAAAATTATTAGAATTTAATATTTTATTTCAAAATAGCTATGTACTTCCGAGGATTAATACTGTTCAAAATTACATTTTGAGCAACAATATACTAAATAAATATTTAGATATAAATTTTAGCACAAATAATAAAATATTCTTAACAACTGGTAGAGAAGATAGGATTTCAAATATAACCGAGGTCATTGATTTTCTTGAGAAAAGACAATTTGAGATAGTATATCCTCAGCGAATTCCTATTGTTGAATTGTTGTCTAAGATTAAATTTGCAAAAGTTTTAATATCCGAAAAAGCGTCAGCGCTTGAAAACATTCACCTGTGCAGAAATAACCCATATTATATTCTATCATCTAGAAATGAAAATATTAACACTAAAGAAAAATTTTCTTATGCGGGAATATACAAGTCCTTACACAAGGGTCTTTATAATGAAATTTTTTGCGATGACGACCCGATAGATCAGAATAGCAAACCTTATAAAAAAAGAATTTTTGTTGACTTGCAAAAATTAAAAGAATTCTAGGATATCTTATTAATTTTATTTTGAGTATACCATTTAACTAAATCAAACAATCTTGAATTAAATTTTGATTGTATCTTAATGTTTAGAAATTTTTTTATTTTTGTATTGTCTCCATGCGTTTTGAAAATATCTGCTGGATGTTTTTTTTCTAACTTGTAGTGAATATCACTAAATTGTTTTTTAAAAATTTTTACAATATCCAAAATAAGTATTGGGCTATTCGAGGAAATGTTAAAAATTTGATGATTTTTTACTTTAGTTAAAACTAGTTTTTTTAATATCATTACTACATCATCTATGTGAGTAAAATCTCTATAGTGCTTTCCGTAATTATTAATTATCATTTCTTTTTTTTGCGCATATGTTTTTAAAAATTTCATAATAAGCATGTCCGGTCTTCCCCACTGACCGTAAATTGTAAAAAATCTTAATCCAATAAAATTTAAACCAAAATTATTTGAATAGTATTCTGCAGTAATTTCATTAATTAATTTAGTATAACCATATATGTTTTTTGGTAATAACCTCTCCTCTTCCTTAATGGGAAAATTTTTTGTATCCCCATAAACTGAGCTGGAGGATGCGTAAATTATTTTTTTTGGTTTTTTAACTATTAAATTATTACAAATATTTAAAAAACCGTGAATATTTGTGTCAATATAAATTTTAGGATTTTTCAATGAATACCTTACACCTGCCTGAGCTGCAAAATGATATACTATATCAAATTTTTTTCTAATTGAAAAATATTTTTTTAGTTTAGAATTATTGGCAATATCAATTTTAGAGAAAAGAAAATTTTTATGCTGTTTTAAAATTTCGATTCTTTTTTTTTTTAATTTTACTGAATAGTAATTATTAAGATTATCTATTCCATAAACTTTATTTTTCTTATTCTTCAAAAGCTCGCTAGCTAATTTAAAGCCAATAAAACCAGCTGCTCCTGTGATCAATATATTCATTGTATTTAATTTTTTTAAATTCAAAATAACGTACCTAATATTAATTTGCTAACTAAGGTTTTTGCATCAGTTTTGGGTGCGTCTCCCAACACGCTTTTAATTTTCTTTATATTTGCTGAGTTTGATAAGATTTCATTATTCCGAAAGTATTTTTTATTTATAATCATTTTATCTTTTATTTTTATGTTATTTTTGTCAAAAATAATTTTAATTAAATTTCTTAATGATGTTGTCTTCCCAGTTGCAATAACATAATCGTCTGCTTTTTTTAACTGCATTAGCTTGTAAATAAAATTTATATGCTCTGGAGTCCAGCCCCAGTCTCTAGAAATATCAATATTTCCCAATTCTATCTTGTAATTTTTATCTTTAACTAATTTTTTTATATTAGAGCTTATTTTTTTTAAAACAAAAGACTTATTTCGCAGTGGAGAATCATGGTTAAAAGATATGCCGTTAACAATATGCAATCCTAAATTATCTCTATAATTTTTCGCCAAAAGTAAATTTACTGCTTTGGATAAACCATACGGACTCTGTGGGTTTAATGCTGAAGTTTCATCTATTTTTTTATTCTTCAAAAAACCAAAGGACTCGCTCGAACAAGCGTTATAAATTTTAATCTTTTTATTTAAAATTCTACAACTTTCTGCAATATTTACAAACCCTCCTATATTAGCACTGAGAGTTTTTTCTCTACTTAAAAAAGATTTTCCAACTGACGAGATACCACTAAAATAATAAATTTCATTACAGTTAGTTTTTTTAATTAACTCATAAACTGCGGTAAAATTTGTTGGGTTAATTTTAAAAATTTTATATTTTTTTTTTAGTATTTGAAGCTTTTCAAAATTAACTAATATTTTTTTTCTTCTTACGGTTCCGTATACCAAATATTTTTTTTTAATTAACAATTTGGCCAAATAAGCTCCATCTTGTCCACTTATTCCAAATATTAAAGCTTTTTTCATGTCAATAATTTTTTACTTTTGTAATTTTTCCATTCACAAACTCATAGCATTGGTCTGCATACTTCTTTAGTCTTTTTCTATGTGTTACAAAAATTACTGTTTTGTTTTTTGTTACTTCTTTTATATCATCTAAAACTTTTTTTTCAGTTTCCTGGTCTAATGAACTTGTAGCTTCGTCCAAAAAATAAATTTCTGGATTTGAATAAATTGCCCTTGCAATTAATAATCTCTGCCTTTGGCCCCCGGACAATTTCACTCCGCTTTGTCCAGCTGATGAATTGATTCCATTGTCCATATCCTTTACCAAGTTTGATAATTGAGATTTTTTTATAGCCTGGTAGACTTTTTTTAAATTAATATGTTCATTGCTTTGCCCAAACGCAATATTGGCAAGCACCGATTCATCCGTTAAACGGTTCTCTTGTGGCACGTAGGCTAATTTTGATTGCCATTGATCTAGATTGTCAAATAAGTTTGAAGTTGAAGAATCGATGTAAACTTGCCCTTTGGTTGGCTTAAGAAACCCCAATAAAATATTAAGCAAGGTAGTTTTGCCAGACCCACTAGCGCCATAAATTATTGTAAATTTTCCTTTCAATATTTCTAAATTTAAATTTTCAAATATATATTTTTTACCTTGGGGATATTTAAATGACAAATTTTCAATACTGATTTTTTTTTTAAAATTGAAAATTTTATTTATATTCTTATTGTTGTTAATAAAAATTAAATTGCTCTCTTTAAATTTGGTAATTTCTTTACTGAGTATATCAATGCTATTCTGAGAATATTGGATTCTATAAAAACATCCAATTATCTTATTTATAGATGGCATTATTCTCCATGCAGAAACAGCATAAACAGACATCATTGGCATAATACTCGTAATGCTTTTTCCTTTCGCTAATTCTAAATAAAGAACCCAAAAAAGAATTGATAATCCGAGAACCTCTATAACAAGTTTGGGTGTAATCATTATCGCATCTGTATTTATGCTAATTCTAGCTATTTTTTTTGACAATAAAAAAAAATTGTTAGAAAAGAAATTCTGACTTCTGGAAATTTTAATTTCTTTTATAGAATCAAGCGACTGATAAATACTTTTTTGCTTTTCAGTAAGAAAAGTATTTATAGTTTTACCCCATATTGAAAGTTTTTTTTTTTGAAAATAGTAAATTAAATACCCAACTACTGAAAAGGAAATAAAAAAAGTAGCAAAATTTTTCCAATTTAAATAGATTAAAAAAATAGATATCAATAGTATAACTACGATTTCATTAAAAATTTCGATCCAAGATTTTAGATTATTATTAAAAAACGAACCAATATTGTCATTTATGTTTCTGGCGTAGAAAGATGTATTTTCAGAAATAAAAGTTAAATAGTCTAAGTTAATATAATTAGTAAAAAATAAACTTGTCAAATGAGCTTGAGCAAACAATATAAATTTACTTCTAGCCACCGCAAGAACATACGTTAAGACATTTTTAAAAATAAATATTGAAAGCAAAAGTAACAAACCGCATAATTCTGGGTTTTCAAGAATAAATTTTGGCACGATCGTGTCATATGCAAATAAATATTTATTTAAAAAATTTGGGTCAAATAAAGTTTTAACTATTGGAAAAAAAGCCACTACACTAAATGCATCTACAAATAATGATATAAAGGACAAAATTATCACTAAAAATAGTCGTTGCTTAATCTTTTGATCGAGGACTGAAAATATTTTTAACATTAAATTTTTTTAAAATTTCTTAAGAATTTTGCAATAAGTATAATCAGTACCAAAAACTTATTTTGCTTATTATTTAGTCTTATTTTTATCGTTTCAAAAAAATGATCTAAAAAATTCACTTTGCTCGAAAATCCACCTCTTCTAAAAATACCAAACATTTCATTTTTTTTAGTAGCTATGCCTCTTAGTTTTTTTTTCACGATCATTCTATAGAAATAGTCAAAATCAGACGAATACTTGTACTGTGTATCGTAATTTCCAACTATTTTCGCCGCGTCTTTTGTTATAAAAAAGCCAGTAGAGTGGCTGGAGTAAAAATTCCAAAGAAAATGAATTTTCCATGGTTTATAACCGTGCAAAACTCCCCAATGCTTCTTAACACTTCCAAATAAGAAATGGATATTTGGATTTTTTTTGTGGTATCTAATCAAAATTTCTAAAGCATCTTCTAACAGAATGTCATCCGAATTAACAAACCCGATCCAATCACCCGATGACAAGGCCAAGCCCTTATTAAATGCCTCATATATTCCTTCATCTTTTTCAGAAATAAATTTGCTAATAAATTTTTTATATTTATCTATGATATTCAATGTTCCATCTGTAGATCCTCCATCCACAACTATATATTCTATATTTTTATATTTTTGATTTACCACGCTTAAAATTGTTTCCTCCAAGTGCTTCTCACCATTTAAAACAACTGTGATTATGCTAATTAGAGGCTTGCTCATATGTACATTGGGGAATTTGCTTTGTAAAAAATCATTTTTCTGTAACATTTTTATAAATATCTAGTGTTTCTATAGCGCAATTTTTCCAACTAAATTTTTTACTTTGCTCTAAACCTTTTCCAATCATTTTAACACGGAGATTGTCAGATAAAAAAACTTTTTCTATTGATAATCTTATATCATCTTGACTATTTGGATCAAAATACTTTGGAGCATCCTCACCAACTTCCAACATAGATGAGGTGTTACTACATGCAACAGGACATCCAAGAGACATAGCATCTAATATTGGCAGACCAAATCCCTCATAAAGAGAGGGGTAGACCAGCATAAAGGCATTAATATAAAGTTGCTGAAGAGTGCTATCTTCCCCTGAAATGAAATGAATTTTTTTTATGTCTAACCCCTCTTGCAAAAAAAATTCAATTTCATATTGAGTAAATGGATAAATTCCAAAACAAACTATTTCTATGTTATTTTTTAATATTTTAGATGATGAAATAGACTTGATAAAATTCAAGAAATTTTTGTATTTGAATCTGTTTCCTACAAACAAAATATATGGCTTGTTATTAATATTTATTTGCGAATAATTTCTAATATTTTCTGAAAAAGAAGATCCTAGATAAATAACAGATGTCTTATCCTCTGAAATTCCGTAAATTTTTAAAAGATCTCGCTGGGTACTTTTAGATATGCATATTACATGATCAGCCAAATCAATAATTTTTTTTTTATGATCTTTAATATTGTAATATTTTTCATGAATGCAATCGTATACAGTAATAATTTTTTTTATATTATTTAAATTAAATTTTTTTTCAAAAAATGTAAAATGAATTACATCGGGCTTATATATTTTTGCATACATTTCAAATGAAAGCTCGTTTATAAGTTTAATTATTTTTGTTGAATATCTAGGAATTCTCTCTATTTTTTTACCCTTAATAAATTTTTCTAATTTTAAATCTTGTAAAATTTGACATGTGTAAAATGGTGAAAATATATGTGCATAATTTTTTCCATTATTTAAATGATTGATCAAATTAGCAAAGTATAACGATACGCCTCCGTATTTTTGTAAAAAAAAAATTTGGGAGTCGTATAAAATTTTCATTTGAATATATTATATTAAATTATTTCACTAGCCATACAAAGGAAGGCCATCTATTGCACAAGGTAAACATATAAAAATAATATTTTTTTTAGGATCTTTTGAATTTAATTATTGACTTAAAATTGATTAATTGTCCAGAATAATCACATGTTTTACCAGTAGACATTTTTGTAGTTTATAATAAGAACTGATCAAGTTACTTTATGTAAGTAAAAATTAAAATAAAACAATCTTTGAGGCAAAATGAAATACATTATTAATAAACCCAATCTTTCAAATCTTGAATTAAAATACGTATCAGATTCACTAAAATCTACATGGCTATCGTCAAATGGGAAAAATACCAAAATATTTGAAGAAAAATTTTCTAAATTTCTAAACATCAAATTTTCTTTGGCGGTACAAAGTGGTACGGCAGCATTACACTTGGCTATGGTGGCTCTTGGGGTGAAGAATAATGATTGCGTTATCGTTCCAAATTATACTTGTAGCTCAAATATTTCTTCAGTATCGCAGTGTAGCGCATTGTCAATTTTGGTTGATGTTGAGCCGGACACATTTGGCCTTGATTTTGAGTTGGTTAAAAAAGCAATATTAAAATACAGACCAAAAGCTTTACAACTAGTTCATGTTTATGGTTTTCCTGCAAGAGACACTCTAAAGATTATAAAATTTTGTAAAATTAAAAAAGTTAAAGTTATTGAAGATATAAGTGAATCGCTAGGTGCTGAAATCAATAATAGAAAAGTTGGAACTTTTGGAGATATATGCGTTACATCTGTAAGATCAGAAAAAATGATAGGCGTTGGAGAGGGGGGGCTTCTTTCAGTCAATAAGAAAAATATTTTTGAAAAAATTACCATGATAGCCTCAAGAGCTGCAATTTACAGAACTAAACGAGACCCGTACTGGAAAAAATACTATGTTTGCAGAGAAGGCTACAATTATTTAATGCCTCATTTGCTTGGAAGTGTGGGCAGAGCTCAAATTGAAAGATTCGAGAAAAAATTATTAAAAGATAAAATAAAAGTTGGTATTTTATATAGAAAACATTTTAAGCTAAAAAATACTGAAATAGCACAAAAAAATTTAAAAAATACAAAGCCAGTCTATTGGCTAAATAGTATATTTTTTAAAACATTATCAAAAGAGAAAATAAGAACCATAGGCGAGAAACTTATGCTCTCCGGATTCGAAGTTAGGTCTGGGTTTTGGCCTCTAAATAAGCTTAAAAATTTCAAATCTATATATATAACCAAAAATAATATTAGTGAAAAAATTTTTAATAAATTGCTAGTGCTGCCATCATCTTATGATCTTAAAAAGAAAGATATTATTATTATTCTAAATAAAATAAAAAAAATTTTAACTGATGCCTAATCAAAAAATTTTTCTTTATGGGGGGAAATCAACTGCTTTCCTAGTTCAGGAAATCTTAAAAGAGAAGAAAAAAAAGGTCTCTTATATATTTGACAAGTATATTGAAAAACAGCCTCACTTTAAAACCCTTGCACAATTTTCTAATAAAAAAGAAGATTTACTTTATTTTTTAAAAAATAGTAAATTTTTTTTTGTTTGCATTGGCATGATGGATGGAAAGCTAAGATGCTCTATTTCAAAAAAATTAAAAGAGCATAAAATAAAAGAAATCTCTATAAAAAGCAAAGAAAGCTGTTTAGACAGGTCAGTTGAATACGGATCTGGTTTGCTTGCAATGCCACATTGTGTTGTAAATAAAAAAACAATTATAGGATCAAATTGCTATCTCAATGTTAACTCAGTGATAGATCATGAATGTAAAATTGGTGATGGAGTTCACATAATGGGGGCAGCCTATATTGCCGGGAGAGTTACAGTAGGAAATTTTGCATCTATAGGTGCAAATGCGACAATTCTTCCTGACATATCTATCGGTGAAAACTCAATAATTGGTGCTGGAGCAGTAGTTACAAAAGATGTGCCCAGCAATTCAGTGGTGGTAGGAAATCCAGCAAGATTTTTGAGAAAAAATAATAAAAAATATGACTTTAGCATTTAATGAAAACAAATGTAGGATTTATAATAAATTTTAACCCTTCAAAGTGGTTAGGTGGATTTAATTATATTAAGAACTTAATTTTTTTTTTAGAAAAATTCAAAATAAAAAACATAAACCCAGTAATTATAACAAATAATAAAAATTATTTCAAAAAAGAATACAAATTGGGAAAAATTGATATTTTAGAAACAAATATTGTTTCAAATAATAATTTCTTCATAAGAGTACTTGGGAAAATGCTTATAATAATTTTTGGTAAAAATTATTTTTTAGAAAAATTTTTAACTAAAAATAAAATACAAGCTATTAGCCATTTTGAATATACTGGCAAAAACAGTAGAGTTAAAAGTTTTGTATGGTTTCCTGACTTTCAAGAAATACATTTTCCAAAATACTTTAGCTTAAAGTCTAGGCTGCTTAGAAAATTTAATCTATGGATGGCAGCTACCCATTCGACTAAAATATTAATTAGTAGTAATAGTGTTTTGGATGACATTAAAAAAATTAATAAAAAAGCTTTCAGAAAATCTATACTTATAAAACATGCAATAAATCTTCCTAAAATAAAAATAAAGAAAGATTTGCATAAAAAATTTGGAATAAAAAAAAAATATTTTATTGTTCCAAATACATACTGGATGCATAAAAATCATTTTGTGCTACTTAAAGCTATAAATTTTCTAAAAAAAAATAAAAAGGAAATAAATTTTCAAATTGTAACGACTGGTTATTTTTTTGATCACAGAAATCCCCACTACGCAATATCTATTAAAAATTATTTGATAGATAATAAGTTAACCGAAGATTTTCTAATTTTAAATATTATAAAATTTCAAGATTTAATAAATCTAATAAAGAACAGTGTAGCCTTAATAAATCCATCTAAGTCAGAAGGCTGGAGCAATAGTGTTGAGCAAGCTTTGGCTTTAAATAAGAAAATTATAGTTTCAAATATTAAAATACATAAAGAACAAAATGAAAATAAAGAATTTTTATTTTTTAAGGAAGATAATTACAAACAACTAGCTACAATTTTAGAAAAGGAAATAAAAAATTATAAAAAAGAAAAACCAATATACAAAATTAATTTAAGCGAAAATTATGAAATTAAGCAAAAAAAATTTATAGAAAATTTTGAAAAAATAATAATGGACAATAACTATTAAAAAATTACTTACATCAAAGAATACTAATATTTAAATCTTTGAGAGCCCAAATATCTAATAACTATATAAACTTTACTCATAATTACTGTCTTTAATCTGATATTTTTTTTTAATATTTTCTTTAAAATTAGTGTGTTTTTTTTATTTTAAAAATTTTTGTATTGTGTTTTTTTCAAATGTGAATTTATATCAAATATATAATTTTTAACCTCTTTTAATATCGGTAAAATCCAATCTATTTCTGAGGTTTATTTTTTAACAATCAGTAAAATTATTTTTTTTATTTAAAGTAAAATAGCGTTTACTCTTTGCTAATTCATTCTTGAGAATGTTGATTGTGACAGTTCATTTTGCTGATATTTAATTTCTCCACTTTTTATTTTTTTATTGAAATCAATGCATACTTTCATTAGTTCGTTAAAATATCTATTTAATAAATTTTTATTGTTATGTGAAATTGAAATGTAAATAGAATCTGTTGCCAAAAAACCTTTTTTAAGCATTTCTTCTGTAAGATAAGTTTTGAATAATACGTGATTATTGCTCATTTTAAATGATGGCATTGAATCCAGACCGAAAACAGTAAAGTTTAATTTAGACTCTTTCGAAATTTTTAATAAGTTTTTTTTAACCTCTCTTCCAGTTTTTTTTATTAATTCCCAGGACTCTATTCTGCTCATTTCCGCTAATGTTGCCAAACCAGCTGTAGTACCAATTCGTTCAGACCAAAAAGTGCTGCTTATAAATGACTTGTTCGATGCCTCCATAATAGATCTCAAGCCCAAAATTGCTGTTATTGGATAGCCATTTCCCAGGGCCTTACCATATATAACCATGTCCGGAAGAATATTATATTTTAGATGTAATCCAGAAACTGTCTCTCTAAATCCACTTGTGCACTCATCAAATATTAAAATTATATTTTTTTTCTTAGTGTAGCTTCTTATTTTTTTCAAAAAATTATCTTGGGGCTTCATGTTTCTTTCGACCTCCATTTTTACAATTCCAATCTCGGGATTTTTATCTATTAATTCTTTAAATTGAGAAAAATTGTTATATTCAAATGTAAAAATAGTATTTTCTAAATTTTTAGGTACACCAGCAATTGGTAAATCATTTTTGAAGAAACTATTATTTGTTTTTTTTAAATATGAGGCAAGATACCAATCGTGCCAACCATGATAGCCACAAACTGCAATTTTTTTTCTATCTGTTGCGGACCTGGCAATTCTTATTGCGATAGAATTGGCTTCTCCGCCGCTCCTAGCAAATTTTACCATATCTGCCCATGGATTTAGTTCTAGCAATTTTTCTGCTAAATAAATATCTTGTGGAGCATTTAGGGTAGACATATTTCCATTTGAAATTATCTGGGAAACAAACTTGTCAACTCTTCTATTAGCATAACCTAAAACGTTTGTACCAACACCCATATATGAAAGGTCATTGTAAATTTTTCCATCTAAGCTCCATATTTTACACCCCTTTGCTTTTGAAAAATAAGTAGGCCAATTATTTTTTGAAAAAATTTCGGGTCTCTTAGAAAAAAACATATTACCACCAGGAATAATTTCCTTTGCTCTTTTCCACATTTTAGTAGCATTACTAATATACATTCCTTCATTTCTTTTAATATGCATATTCATATTAAAAATAAATTTATTTTTCTTATAAAGTTTAGCAATATGAATTAGATTAATGTAAATATTGTTCTTAAAGTATTTAAAAATTTTTCTTATCAAGTCATAATCAACTTTTTCATCTATAGTGAGTCTCAAATTAGAATAATTGGTTGAAGAAATTAGTTTAGAGATTTTATTTTTTTTATTATTTTTTATACCTACTGTAACATGCTCACGTTCCGCTTTGTTTTTGCATTTTTTCCATGCATCTTCTAAAGATTTAAATGTGAATATTTCAGCATCAAATCCGTCGGGATAAGTTTCTGGTAAAAGGTTAGTAGTTAAATCAGCTTTGGTCTTCAAATGAAGCTTAATCAATTGAGATACAACTTTGCAATCGATCAGGGGACAATCACCAGTGATTCTAACAATATTTTTAACTTTAAATTTTTTAGCAGCTTGATAAAATCTATCTATAACATCTTCACTAGACCCTCTGTAGGATTTAAATCCCATGTTCTTAACGTGAGTAACTAATGCCAAATCTGAATTTTTATTTGTAGTTAATAAAAAAATTGAATTTTTTTTTATAGATTTTATTCTAGAAATTCTTTTAAAAATAATTTCTAAAATAGTGAATTTACCAATTTTTTTCAAAACTTTTTTGGGGAAGCGGGTAGATTCCAGTCTTGCTTGCACAAAAATTCCTATTTTCATATTTATTATTTATTAGTTTTATTAGGATTGAAAATATATTCTTCTTTTAAATAAAAATTAATAAAACTAGGCACTAATTGATTTAATTTTTCTTTATTTAAAAAACTCTCAAAAAAAGAGTACATTTTTTTTGAAATATTCATATCTCTATAATCGCCGCCAATATAATTAACTACCTTGTCATAATCATCTATTAGCCAATTGTTGTTATAATAATAATTATGCATAAAATAGCATTCCAGTATTTCATTGGTTTTAATGTGCGGTTTGTATTTATTAAAATTTAAAATTATATTTTTATATTCTTTTATATTTTTAGGATGTTCATTAAATTTATAGTTTATATGAACATTGATTAGGCTTGCATTAAATACTGGTATTTTAAAATATGGGTATTCTAAGCCAATACTTCCGTCGACTGTGAGGGCAAGGTTTATTCCTTCTTTTATAATCTGTTTGTGCGATGTGCTGGGATCCAACCATTTTACATGATTGTACTTTTTTAGAAGTTTTTTTATCACCTCAACTGTCTTATCATTGTATTCATGAAAATTTGGATGGCACTTGATGTACCAGTCGTATTTTGTTTTGCAGCTTAATTTTAATAAAAAGACAAGCCATTCGTAAAAATCTAAAAAAAGACCCTCTCCTCTTGTGTGTGGAGCATCTGAAAGACTGTGTGCAGCTATAAGTATTTTTTTTCTAGAAGACGATCTCAGAACTTTTTGGTGAGTAATTGGACCATAGGGAGTTTTGGTTAAATAGATCATATCGCCCAATTTTCCATTAAGTCTTTTTTCTATACCCAATTTTGCTTTTTTTAATGCCAATTTTTTTGTATTTAAGTTCAGTTTTGCAAAATTTTTTTTGAAAAACTCAGACTCTCTATAAGGATAAATGAATTTCTTTGTTAAGTAGTAAATTTTATTATGAGATACCGCAAAACATTTGACTTTTTGGCACATCGCTATTCTAGCTGGTAATCCATCCAAGTAGGTTGAGTGAGTGTTTACTACAGTAGCAATTTTATTTTTTTTAAAATAATCTAACCAAAAAAAATAAGTAGCAATAAATTTTTCAAAATAATTTATAAATAAAGATTCATTAACTTCTACAGTTTCTTTTCTATAGTGGTGCATGAATGAATCATAAAGAATATCGCCTATTAAAATATTGTTTATTTTTAATTTTAGTATCGTTTTTTTAAATACATTTTTTTTGTAAAAAATTTGTGTAAAAATTTTTGCATTGTTAATTTGTTTTTTATGAGGCTTAACTAAAAGGAAGTGTTCAGTTCCAAAATTTTTATAGATTCCAAAATTTTTGATTTTAAAAAAAATACCTAAAAACCATTTTGCATAAAATGTCATTTTTAAATAAACTGTGTTTCTTTGAAAAAAAAAATTGTCAGAAAAAGCTATAATTTTTTTATTACCTAGATGGGAAAGAATATTAGTAATAAGCAATTGGGCAAATTGAGTTGCTGGCCATCCATTAAAATGTACTAAAATAATTTTTCCCTTAAGGTTTGTAAAATTATTATTTATTTTTTGATATTCTTTAAGGAAATTTTTTATACGATTGGATAATTTTTTAGTCATGGATAATATTCGTATATTTATTATATACAAATTTCAATTAATGAAAAATTATAAAAAGATCTTCTTAAGTGCATTGACATCACAATCTATCCTCTTGGACTCTTGCCCACTTTCCAATTGTAAGGGTTTAACAATCTTTCATCATTAACCATCAGGTTTTCTGAAAAAATTATTTTTTTATTACTAAGCGTATTTTTAACATTTTTTTTTAGTTCATTAATATTATTAAATCCAATTATAACCTTGTCTATTTTTTTGTTATTAATAACAAATTGTAAAGCGGCAAGGTCTTTGCTTACTTTGGATTTTTTGCAAAACAAACTCCATATTTTGAAATTTTTTTTCCATTTGTTAAAGTAAGTATCTGTGCTATTTTTCAATAAAAGACCTTGTAAAAAAACTGATCTTGCGTGAATCTCTATATTTTTTTTTTTAATTTTATTAATCCAGTTGTTTTTTAAAATTCTTCTGTCAAAAACAGAGAGGGGCATCTGAATAATATCTAATTTATATCTCTTTAAAATTATATCCACTTTATTAGTGCTATATGCTGAAATACCTATTTTTTTTACTAATTTTTTTTTTTTTAACTCCATTAAACATTTGTATATCCGTCTTCCGTTGTTTGATATCAAATCATCGCTATGATGAATTAAAATGGCATACAATTTTTTTGTTTTGGTTTTAAGAATACTGTCTGTGACGTTTTTAAATATCCATTGTTCAATGTTTTGGATATTTTTATTTAACTTGGGTAATTTTGAAATAATTTTTAAATGAGGGGAGTTGCTGTTGCCCAATATTTTTTCAGAATTTCCATAACTTTTTGCAGTATCTATATAATTAAATTTTTTTTTTTTAATATATTCAAAAATTCGTATCAATTGATTATTGGTAATTTTTTTTTTATCTATCCCATATGAATTGCCAAAATTAGCTGTTCCTATGATTATTTTTTTTATATAATTAATATTAGACACAAGCTTATGTTTTGTATATTTCTTTGTCTTCTTTTTTTCCTAAAGCTATTTTTGTAGTTTCTTTCACAAACCCATAAAACCTTAAAGTTCCGCACAAAACAAAAAACGGAACTAATTTAAATTTTTTATTTTTTATCGCGAGAAAACTCTTTCTAATTGGATAATTAAATAACAAATGTTTCATAATGCTAGCAGTTCTTTCAGGGTGCATCTTTACGAATTGCGCATCTCCCTTGCCATACCATATCCATTTTCTTTTAAATTCTTGAAAACTTGATCTGTGTATTTGAAAACATCTTTTTGTACCTACGCCTAATTTATAACCTAACTTAATTAATCTATAACATAAATCAGTATCATCTGAAGGACCTGTAAAAAAAGGATCGTAATTATTTTTTTTTAAAACTTCAGTTTTGTAAACACATGGAGTTCCAATCATGTTTCGTGGACCGGCAAAATTATGATCTAAAATAAAGTTTTGCTCCATTGAGCTGTCCCAGTATGTACGATTATTTAAACTAAATATATGAGCCTCTATCCCATCAAAATTATTTTCGGTCAATTCATGGATGAGGCCGTGCAGACAGCCTTCCTCGGGCCTATGATCCGCGTCCATCATTGCCACATATTTTGTTTTTACATTTTCTACTGCTAATTTTCTCTGATAAGCCAAACCTTTTCTACCAGAATTAACAATTGTCACTTTAAATTTCTCAGCTATAGAGCACGTTTTGTCTTCTGAGCCTCCATCAACAACAATAATTTCAAATGGATCTTGTGCAATTAAGGAAGTTAAGCAGCTTGATATATTTGACTCCTCATCAAGTGTACACACAGTGATAGTTAGTTGACTATCTTGATTGAAAATCATTTGCTAATTTTTTTAAGATATTTTTTTTCACTCAAAATCCATTTTTTTAGTTCGTATATTCCGTTTCTAGATGTAATTTTGGCATTCCATCCAAGTTTTTTTTTGGCTAATGAAGTATCTGAAATATAAATTTTTTGATCCGCTGCTCTTTTTTCTTTTTTTTGAAAGTTAATTTTAATTTTAAATTCTTTACCAATAAAATCTAAAAACTCTAAAATACTCATTGAGTTTTTGCTTCCTCCACCAGCATTAAATATTGAGCTTTTTAAAAATTTTGCTTTATTTATAATTAATTCATACATTTTTATTAAATCATCGATGTACAACATGTCTCTTACTTGCAATCCATCTCCAAAAATATTAATTTTTTTATTAAAGATAGCACACATTAAAATCCACGAAACCCAGCCTTGTCCTTCTTGTCCGTATTGGTTAGGACCATAAATGCAACTTTGTCTTATTACAAATGATTTGAAGTTACAATTTTTAGAGTAATCTATAACATATTGTTCAGCGGCTCCTTTGGAGCATCCATACGGAGATTCAAAACTAATTGGATTTTTCTCATTAATGCCCGATATGCTTCTATATTCATATCTCCTTCCTTTTTTTAAAGTTTTTATTCTATCTAAATTTCCATAAACTTTATTACTTGAAGGAAATATGAATATCGGCTTGATTTTAAGCAATCTTATACTTTCAAGTATATTAATAGTTCCAATAATATTCGACTCCATATCAAATCTTGGGTTTTCAAATGATTTTGTAACCGTGACTTGACCAGCTTGATGCAAAATAATTGATGGTTTTATTTTTTTAAATATTTTGAAAAATGTTTTAAATTTAGTAATATTGACCTTGTGGAACTTAATCTTATTTTTTTTAAGTTTAATTAAGTTTTTTGAAACACCCTTTCTTGACAAATCATCAATAGCATAAACATCATAATTTTTATTTTTAAAATATATAGCAGAATTAAAACCTATAAACCCCGCACCACCTGTAATTAAAATTTTTTTTTTCATTTAGTAAAATAACATTAATAAAATTTAATATTTTTAATAAAATTTAATATTTTTTATAATATTTTTTAATTGTGCAGTTTTTAATCTATAATTAGTACTATCAGAGTTGTATTCAAATGTTTTTTTAATTTTTTTTCCTCTTTCCTTAATGCTATTTTTTAAATAATTTATTTTTTTATTAAAACGAATTTGAGGAATAATTGCATAGTGCGAACCAAAATCTATTGCGTAGGGACATTCATCTAGAGAAATGAGCGTCTCTCTAATTTTTTCACCCGGTCTAATACCGATATATTTTATTATAGCATTTTCTTTTATAGCTTTCGCCAAATCTAATATTTTCATTGTTGGTATCTTAGGAACAAATATTTCACCACCCTGCATTCTCATAATTGATAGACATACAAAGTTAACGGCCTCGTCTAAACTTATCCAAAATCTCGACATGGCTTGATCAGTGATTGTGAAAATAGGTTTTTTTTCTTTAGCTAGATTGAGAAAGTTCTCAACTACAGACCCACGTGAGGCAATAACGTTTCCATACCTTACAGAAGCGAAGTAACATTTTCTATTTCCTACAGTATTGTTTGCGGCGACAAATAATTTTTCTGCAGAAAGTTTAGTCGCACCGTATAAATTTATAGGATTTACTGCCTTATCTGTTGAAAGCAATAATGTTGTTTTGACGTTATTAGCTATCGCTGCCTTTATAACATTGTACGAGCCGTTAATATTTGTATCGATAAATTCCATGGGGTTGTATTCTGCAATTGAAACATGCTTGAGTGCCGCCGCATGCACAATCACATCAACACCTTGGCAGGCATAGGCTAATCTTTCAAGACTTCTAATGTCTCCAATAAAAAATCGTAATTTTGAGAGATATTTTTTATATGGAGACGAACTCTCCATTTGGAATTGTTTTTGCTCATCTCTAGAAAAAACTATAATTTTTTTTACATTAATATTTTCTAATATATGTTTAATAAAAATTTTTCCAAATGATCCTGTCCCGCCTGTGATTAAAATAGTTTTGTTGCGAAAATATTTTTTAATATTCTTATTTAAAATCATAATTTACAATACTATATTATAAATTTTAATCTATTTAAAAAAAACTATACTAACTATTAAATTTATTTCTTTTAAATATTTTACATAAAGATCCACTACCAAATCGCTCTTTAAATAGATTGAATTAGTACTATTTTTTTTAGTAATTTGTTGGTAAATTTTAATTTTTAATTTTCAAATTAATTTTTTTATATTTTTTTATTTCGTAAAAAATTTCTTTTGTTAAGGTGGGAAGATTAATTTTAAATTTTTTTTGAAATTTAGTCACATTCATTCGCATATCACAATTTCTTTTTGCCGCAAAAGTTTGTTCAAAATCAACAACTTCGTAGTTTTTGTATTCTGGACAAATATTTTTGATAAATAATATAGCAAATTTAGACTTGCTAAAACCATTTTTGGAACCCAGATTGTATATACCTGGTTGAAATTTTTTTATTATTAAAGTTTTAATTATTGAACAAAGTTTTGATATGCTCAATGGATTAAATTTTATGTTCCGAAACAATTTTATTTTTTTATTTTTTTTAATTGAATTGTAAATCCAATCAGAAAATGAATTTTCGTTAATTGAATAACCAAAAAAATTTGTTCTTAAAATACAAGTATTTTTTTTTGAAAAAAATTCCTCGCCCCTTTTTTTTGTTAATCCATATATATTTAAAGGAGTAGCTTTTTTTTCATAATGCGGGCCTTTTCCTCCATAAACTTGGTCGGTTGAAATATGAATTATCTTAGTGTCCAAACTTGTTTTTTGCCACTCTCGTAGATTAGATGGAATTGTATAATTTTTTTTTGCGAAATTTTTATTTTCTTCACATTCGTCAACATTTGTTGCCCCTGAAAAATTTAAAATAAAATTTGGTTTTACTTTGTTTAAAATCTCAAAAACTGTTTTAATGTCTTCAAAATTGGGCCTTTTCTTTAACATACTTGAGTTTGTCACCAACTGAAATTTTTTATTTTTAAAATATTTTATAAAACTTAATCCCAAAAGTCCTGTATCACCAAGAATATAAACTTTATGTTTCAAAATAAATTCACTATATAGTAAGAGTTATTACTTTAATATAAAAAATTATGATTTTAAAAATTGGCACTAAAACAATTAGCAATAAAAACAGAGCATACTTTATTGCAGACATTGGCGCTAATCATGACGGATCTTTGAGGAGAGCAAAAACACTTATTAAATTGGCCGCTTTATCTGGAGCTGATGCTGCTAAATTTCAACACTTTAAAGCTGAAACAATTGTAAATAAAATTGCTTTCTCTAAGATAAAAATTAAATCTCATCAAGATAATTGGAAAAATTCTGTTTTTGAGGTCTACAAACAGGCAAGTATTAATAGTTTCTGGAACAGCTCATTAAAAAAAGAATGTAAAAAATTTAAAATTGATTATTTAACTTCACCATACGATTTGGATTATATAGATCTGGTAGATAAATATATACCTGCATATAAAATTGGTTCTGGAGATATAAACTGGAAAGAAGCTTTAATAAAAATTGCAAAAAAAGGCAAGATTGTAATTTTAGCTACTGGTGCTTCAACATTTCAAGATGTAATAAATGCAGTTAATGTAATAAAAAAATTTAATAAAAAATTAATATTAATGCAATGCAATACAAATTATACAAATAATGAAAATAATTTTGATTTTATAAATTTAAATGTACTAAAGACTTATCAAAAAAAATTTAAAAATAAAATTATTCTGGGTTTAAGCGATCATACTCTAGGACATTCTACGGTATTGGGAGCTATTAGCTTAGGGGCAAAAGTAATAGAAAAACACATTACTGATGACAATGCTAGAAAAGGTCCAGATCATGCTTTCGCGATGAATCCACGCGCATGGAGAGAAATGGTAAAAGAAAGTAGACGATTAGAAAGAGCATTAGGTGATGGAATTAAAAGAGTTGAAAAAAATGAAAAAAATGCTTCTATTGTTCAAAGGAGAGGCATTTATGCATCAGAAAAAATTCTAAAAGGCGAGAAATTTACAAAAAAAAACACCTCTTTATTGAGACCCTATAACAAGAATTCATATGCTCCATTTAATTATACTAATTTGTTAAAAAAAAAGGCAAAAAAAAAATTTGCAGTATTAGAGTTAATTCCAAAAAATGCATGATTTAATAGTATTAATTCCTTCATTCAATGAGAGGGTATCTTTAATTAAAATATTAAAGAAATTAAATAAAAAAATTGAAGTTCTTGTAATTGATGATGGCTCTACAGACGGCACAAGTATTGATCCTTTTGTAAAAAACATAAATATTATTATTAACAAAAAAAGACTTGGGTATGAACAAAGTCTAATAACTGGTATTAAATTTATTAAAAATAATTTTAAAAAAAAATATATCTTAACTTTTGATGCGGATGGAGAGCACCCAATAAACGCTATAGAAAAATTGTATCGAAAAATGAGATTCAATAATTTAGATTTATTAATAGGTGAAAGAGATCAAAAAAATAGATTAAGTGAAACTTTGCTTTCTTTTATTTTTACTAAAAAACTAGGGTTATCCGATCCATTATCGGGACTAAAAATTTACAAATCATATATACTTTATAAAATCCTAAAAAATATTAAGAATAATTATTTTTTAGTAGATATAATTTGGGAATTTATTAACCATAAAGCAATAATTGAAAATGTAAAAATTAAAACTAATAAAATTAAAAATAGAAAATCAAGAGTTGGGAACCTACTTTACTCCAACTATAAAATTTATTTTATTATTTTAAAAACGCTTTTTAAGTATTAATTATTTTAAAATATTTCAAAAAATTGGAATTTAGAGTTTGAGCAAGAGCTTTCAAGTTGATTTTAAAAAATTATATTTTTTTCTGTAATAATCCAAGTCTTTTTTAACATTGACTTCTTGTGCAATTTTTTTTACAAGTCTTGTTCTTATTTTGTAACCCAACTCTAAAAATTTTAGCCACTCATTGTCTTCGGCTATTTGAAGCGGTGTATTTTTTAAAAAAATATATTTCTTTAAAAATTTCATTTTTATACATACTAGCCCGTGATGCGTATAAAAAAATTTGTTATTGATTTTTTTGTAAGGAATGAAATTTCTCGATATATACAAGATATCATTATTTACATCAGCTACTAACTTGGCTACATTTCTATTATTCTCAACACCGTTATTTTTGCAGTGCACTGTTCCTGCGCAATATCTTCCATCATTTTTAATTTCTTTGTATGATTTAATTGTTTCAATAATTGCTTTTTTGTCTAAAAAGGGGTTGTCGCAAGATAAAATTACAGAAGCATCATAATTTTTTTTTAAATACTTTACACCGTGACTCGCTCTTTCAGTTCCGTTAAAAAAAAGTTTTTTTGAGACAAATATATTTTTAATATTTTTAAATCTAGATAAAATTTTTTCAGAATCTGTAAATATATAAATATCATCTTCTTTTATGACTTTGCGTGCGATATTATATGTAAGCCACAAAAGTTCTTTGTTATTAATTTTTAATAATGGCTTACCAGGCAATCTGGTAGAATTATATCTTGCAGGTATAATGCAGCATATTTTCATAATAAGTAATCGAACAATTTATTCTTTAAATAATAACCTTTGTAAAAAATTATTTTTTTATTTTTTTTAACTCTAGACACACAATTGATTTAACCGGCTCAAAAATTGAATAGGATGAGTTATTAAATTTTTTGTAATTGTAAATTTTTTTCCATTTTTTATCAAATTCATAAAATTGCATATCTCTTAATGACAAATTACTCAATTGAATTAGTTTTAGAACTCTTCTCAAATTATATTCTCTAAAATAGGCAAATAAACCGTAGGCATCCCTTGAAACAATCGTTTGTCGATTTCCAAAGGGTAGGGTTATAATTAGAGACCCTTTGTCGTTAAGTATTTTGGCTAAATTTTTAATAGCTATAAAATCATTGTTATTATTTTTTACTTTACTAATTTTTTTTTTTCTTAAAAAAGATCCTTTAATATTGCGACTGGTATTTATCTCGTCAAAACCTACATGCTCCAATGTGGATATAAGAGAAATAAAATCAAATTTTTCTTTTGTTTTGAATTTTCTTATATCTACTTGATGAAATTCAAAGTTCTTTTTAATATCAATCCCTTTAAATCGACTTAATGTATTCTTTATGTTTACTAAATCGAAGGCGTACAATTTAACTTTGGCTATTTTTTTTAAGTACAGAAGTGCTTGCACGAGACCAAGGTCGGCTAAGCTCAAGCCAACTTCTAATATTTTATTCTGATTGTTGTATCTTGATAGCAGGTAAGGGACCTCAATAACTCTTTCGTCAGAAAACTTTTTAAAAAAATTATTATTTAGATTAATCTTACTTAAAAAAAAATTTTTTTTAATATTATTTAAAATTTTTTTTATTTCTGGATTTTTTAATATCATAAAATTGCAATATATCTAATTAAATCCTATACATTATAAAATAAAAAAATACAAATTAAGTTAATTAATCATTAAATTTTTTATTTTGCACAAGAAAACAAGTTCTAAAATATTCTTGCAAAATCTTTTTTAAAGAACTGAAGCAATTTTTATATAATATTATTATTGAAATTATATATTTTTTTTAGGATTTTCCTGTTTTTTAAGTTGTTATGAGTAATTTTGAAAAAATTGTTAAGATGAGCTTTGGATAAATTTGGATTTTTTAACAAATATTTAATTTTTTTTTCTAACATTTCTTTGCTATCAACCGAATGTACTAAATTTAATTTAGAATAAACTGTGGACCAAGTATTTTGATCTTTTATCATGTCTAAATTGTCAACGTTGCGTAGCCAAAATTCCACAACTGGTTTTTTTGCGGCTAAAAAATCAAGTATGGCTGATGAATACATTGATAAGCAAATATCAGATTTTTGAGCTAGTTTTATTAAGTGTTCAGAACTAAATAAAAAATTATCAAAACTATGAGAATCGCAAATTTTAACTATTTTATTTCTTTCGTCTCTATTGGGATGCAACTTGAATACCAATCTAATATTCCCCATTGTTTTTGCAGTGGTAACTATAGATCTAATTATATAATCATATGATGATTCAGAAAAATAATCTTTAGTACCCGATCCTTTAAATGCAGGCCTAGTTGCGACGACAATATTTTTTATTTTATTTTTTTTTGAAATTTTTTTTATTTCAAAATTTTTAATCCAGTCTGATTGATATTTGGGTATTCCACAAAATATTACTTTTGCAGTTAATGAAAAGCTATTTCTAAGAAAATTACTGTTTGTTGACAATAAAATGATATCTGACAATAGCCTCTTATAAAAATTTCTATTTATAAAATTGTTATTTTTTGAATTATAATTCCATATATGCTGTGCCTCGGGAAACCTAATAATTGTAGTGTTATATATTTTTTTTAAAATATTTGGCCAATAAGAAAAGTTATTATAAGTTAAAAAAATAAATTTTATATCATGCAAATTAATATGTAATTTTTTTTTTAAAAAATTTAAACTGTAAATGTTTTTTAAAAAAAAATTAGAAATTTTTTTTTGCCCTATATTTACAAAAAATTTAAATAACATCTTATTTACAAAGTTATCACTTTTTTTTTCTACAAAAAATTTACTATTTATTTTTTTCCACAAAAGAAACAAATCATTATTCTGGCAAAGACTTTTATAAGCATCACGACTGTTAAAAATTGTGATTATTCTGGTATTTTTACTCGATTCATTTAAAACTGGGAGAATCCAGTCCACTTCCCCTGCATGCTTTCTTACTATTAAAATAATTATTTTAGTCATTTATTTATTAATTTTAATCCATAAAATTTTTCTCAAAAGGGTCTAAATATTTACCGTCTAATCTATTAAATTTATATAACAACAAAAAATAATTAGCCACCTTGACCGCAATTTTATTGCTTGTACTCTTTTTTAGAATAAGTAAAAATAAGAAATTACAATTTCTTTATTTTAAAAATTTAAAAAAGATGAATCTGCAAAAAAAATTTCTATTTTTCTTTATTTCGTTTTTTTTTATCTACTCTTCGCTTGTTGTTTTTGATTACACCTTATTTATAATTACTTTTAAAGATTACATTAAGATTAGAGGGCTTGAAAGAGAGAATTTTTACAATACTATAGAACAGGCATCTATCGCAAAAAATGAAGGCTACGAGGCTTTCATTTACCCATACTTATTTGATAAAGGAAATATTTTTAATAAATACTATAAAAAAAATAAATTACTTCCATTGGGTGGTCAGCCAAGTCAAAAAGTGTACCTTTGTGACGAGGGATATGGTTTAATAAAATTTAATACTGATCAATTAGGCTACAGAAATAAAAAAGATGTTTGGGTTAACGAAAATTATAAAAATAGCATTCTAATAGTGGGCGATTCTTTTGCAGCAGGACACTGCTTAAATTACGAAGATACTATTGCCGCCAAACTTCACGCCAAAACAAAAGTGACGAATATATCGGCTGGTGGAAATGATTCCATGATGTATGGAGTTTTAGCAAAAACTTTTATTAAGCACATTAAACCAAAAATTGTTCTTGTTATTTTTTATTCGAATGACAATTCTTTGTTGTCAAATATTTCAATTGATGATGAGCTAAATACAATATTTTTAAACAATCTTAATGGTGCTGATTATTTATATTACAATGAAGAGAACAAATCCTTAAATTTAAATAACGATGTGATTAAATTATTCAATAATGTTAAAAAAGATCAAGTAATTGCGGAAGGGAGGGGGCCGATCGGTGAAGTCAAATCCTACTCAGGTCGAAAAAATATTATATTTAGAGGCCTAAGATATACAACTCTCCCAACTTTGAGGAATATTTTAAAAATATTTTATTATAAATATAATTTTAATTTGCCTCAACCTAGTAAATGGGCAATCGATTCTGTAATCGACGAATGTAAACAATTTAATTGTATACCAATTTTTGCATATATTCCTTCTAGTAAATACTGGAGGCCCCATGCACTACACAAGCCTTTTGGAGAATCTCTAAAGGACTATATTGTTAATAATAAAAATTCAAATTTTTTTGATTTAAGTGACTATTTTACTGCGAGTGACAATTCAATATACTACGCACCAAAAGGTGCTCACTTATCCGCACTAGGAGCAGACATTTTTTTTAAAAATTTTTCTAAAAAATATTTACACAAATAAAATCCCATGATAACATAGATAAAGTAGTTGAGTATGAAATTATCCTGTATTATATTTAAAATGCAATATTCTAAAATACCAAATAACGACTTTTAAAAATAAATGAAAAAATCAATTACTATTAAACATAAAGACAATGTTATTTTTGGAGCGCTATTCTTTTTTTTCTTTCTTATCATCGGTATTTACCCATTAAAATCAGGTGGGATTATTAAAATTTGGTTCATTATTATGTCTTTAATATTTTTAATTATAACTATTGTTAGACCAAATTTGTTTACATTTTTGAACAAACTTTGGATAAAATTAGGAATTCTGCTTGGAAAAATATTATCTCCAATTGTTATGGGTTTAATTTTTTTTGTTGTGGTAACACCCATTGGTATGCTTTTGAGAATACTCCAAAAAGATATCATGTCCCTAAAAAGAGGTGGCTCCTCTTATTGGATTAAAAGAGAAAACAAATTAGAAAGTATGAAGAAGCAGTTTTAATGATTGAGTTTTTTAAAGAATTTTGGGATTTCTTAAAGGTTAGGAAGAAATATTGGCTTCTGCCGATATTTATTATTCTAATTTTATTTGGATCGCTGATTGTGCTTAGTCAAGGGACAGTTGTTGCTCCATTTATCTATACTATATTTTAATTATCTAATGACCATTCCGCTTAAAAATTTATTAATACCTATTATTTAATAAGGTGATATGTATTTAAATAAAAATAATCACATTTTTTTTTCCAAAAAAAAATTTTGATCTAAAATAATAACACATGAATAAAAAAATTTCTATTTTGGGAATATCTAGTTTTTACCATGATAGTGCCGCAGTTGTTATTATAGATGGGAAAATTATTGCAGCAGCCCAAGAAGAAAGATTTACAAGAAAAAAACATGACGAGAGCTATCCAAAGAATGCTATCAATTATGTTCTGGGTGAAGCTGGTATAAAATTGTCTGAGGTGGATCATGTGGTTTTTTATGAAAAACCTTTTTTAAAATTTGAAAGATTGCTTGAAACTTATGTTGGATTTTCTCCAAGTGGCTTTAAATCTTTTTCTATGTCTATGCCGTTATGGCTTGGTGAAAAATTATTTCAAAAAAAAAATCTTTTTGATGCACTAAAAGAACACGACAGTAATTTTAACGATATAAAAAAAATAAATTTTTCAGAACATCACTTAAGTCATGCAGCAAGTGCTTTTTTTTCAAGTCCTTACAAAGAAGCAATTATATTGACTTTGGATGGAGTTGGTGAGTGGGCCACAACCACTATAGCCTTGGGTAAGAATAACAAGATTACTATTTTAAAAGAAATACACTTTCCTCACTCCTTGGGACTATTGTATTCCGCTTTTACTTACTTTTTAGGGTTTAAGGTTAATAGCGGCGAATACAAAGTGATGGGTCTTGCGCCTTACGGAGAACCTAAATACAAAAATACTATTTTAGACAAATTAATAGATGTCAAAAAAGATGGTTCTTTTAGATTAAATATGGATTATTTTAATTATGCAACGGGTCTTACTATGACCAATAATAAATTTGCACAATTGTTTAATATAGTAAGACGCAATCCAGAAGACGAATTATTGCAAATACACATGGATTTGGCATCCTCAATTCAGTCTGCTATCGAAGAAATTGTTTTAAAAATTACAAGGTTTTTATCCAAAGAATACAAATTAGATAGTTTATGCATGTCTGGAGGAGTTGCCCTAAACTGCGTTGCAAATGGCAAAATTTTAAAGGAAGATTTGTTTAAAAATATTTGGATTCAGCCAGCTTCTGGTGATGCCGGAGGAGCGCTTGGAGCAGCGCAGGCTTTTTATTATCATGAATTAGGTAGAAAACGAGAAATTAAAAACAATAATGACTTAATGCGAGGTTCTTATTTAGGCCCTCAGTTCACAAATAAGGAAGTTAAAATTGAACTTAAAAAATGCGGAGCTAACTATAAAGAATTAACCTTAGAACAAACTATAAAAGAGACGGCAAAACTATTATCAGAAGAAAAAGCGATAGGCTGGTTTCAGGGCAGAATGGAATTTGGACCAAGATCATTAGGTAATAGATCTATTCTTGCAGATCCAAGATCTGAAGTGATGCAAAAAAATTTAAATTTAAAAGTTAAATATAGAGAAAGCTTCCGTCCATTTGCCCCCGCTGTATTATTTGAGAAAGCTTCAGAATGGTTTGAAATAGATTGTGAAAGTCCTTACATGCTTTTTGTGGCAGATGTTAAGAAATCTAAACAGATAATTATGACCAATCAACAAAAAAATTTATTTGGAATAGAAAAATTAAATGTAAAAAAATCTAACATTCCATCGGTAACCCATGTTGATTATTCAGCTAGAATTCAAACTGTTCATAAAGAAACAAATCCAACTTTTTATAAATTAATCGAAGAATTTGAAAAAATTACAGAATGCCCAGTCCTAGTCAATACTTCCTTTAACGTAAGGGGTGAACCCATTGTTTGCTCTGTAACAGATGCCTTTAATTGTTTTATGGGAACTGATTTAGATGTGCTAGTTTGTAATAATTTTATTTTGTATAAAGATAATCAAAATAAAGATTTGTTTAAGGATTATAAAAACAGATATGAGTTGGACTAAAAATTATAAAGTTTTATAAATCCTTTCTGGAATTAGTTTTATTAAAATCATAACTAACCTCCAAAATAAATTTACAAAAACAATAGTTTTTTTTCACAGAATTGTAATCTATTTTAATAGCATATTTGGGTTCGGTTTTTAGAAATTTTAGAGCTTCACTAAGCTAGGGGCTAAAAATTTATAGTAATTTAATTTTTGATCAATTAAAATTTATGACATTGTAATTTGAGAAAATATTTAATCTAAAAACTTTTTCAGTGCATAAATCAAGCCAATTGAGCTATTAGTACTGGTTAGCTTCATGCGTTACCGCACTTCCACACCCAGCCTATCAACGTCGTAGT
>Ga0114998_10000168_pt1 | contig 42196 bp, 34 predicted proteins | sample ArcticOcean_MG_C_5_FD_87044 | JGI IMG/M metagenome (GOLD analysis project Ga0114998, IMG submission 87044) | Marine microbial communities from western Arctic Ocean - ArcticOcean_MG_CB4_138 | ecosystem: Environmental > Aquatic > Marine > Oceanic | place: Arctic Ocean: Canada Basin | collected... | reverse complement strand
CCATCCTGCTTTACCACGATTTCGTATTTTCTATATCGCGCATATTTCGATCGCTCTATTAATTCTCTCCTCGTTTTTTTCATTTTATTAGATATATGTAGATATATGTATTACGGCACCTCGCGCGTGGGGATATGTATGTATATATATATATATATATATAGAGAGAGAGAGTTGTATTACGTTAACGAGTATACTTAATAACGGTAAACTTATTAAAACATTTCTGTGATGAAAGTTAAAACTACTAACTGCTACCAAAACCCTAAACCCTACTTTCCACATCTCCTCCCATCTCTTCTTCCTCTTCCTCGTCTTCTTCTTCTCATTATCAGTACCAGTAAAGCTCTCTCTGTTATTATTATCAGTATAGTAGTGCTCTCTGTATAAATAGTTATCGCTCTCTCATCTCTCTCATCTCTCATCTCTTTCTATATCTCCTCAAGTGAACAGTAAGGCATTTTTAGCTTTAAGACGATTTGAACAACACGCATAAAAACGGCACATCGGACAACTTTAATAAGACAACTTTAAAGACGATTTGAAGAACATATATATTAATGCACCACACGGTTTGATATGAATCAACTAAGACGCGAACGAACGAAATCTGAGTTGCAAGAACGAGCTGGCGCGATGAAAGTATGCTCGTTATTCTCGGGCTGTGGCCAGTTCGATTTCGGTCTCGCACAGGCTGGGCACGAAATCATGATGCAAACCGAGGCGGATCCGCGAGCGAGAGAGGTTTTACAGAGTCGCTTTCAAGGGATATTTCAACCAACGGAAGCGTCTTCGGTGAAGGAGTTACCTGAAGATGCGGACGTTCTCGCGTGCTGTTTAGGGAGTTGGCAGAGTACGCACTCGTTTATGAACGGTAGTGGTAACGGCGAAGATAACGGCGCGAGCGTTTCGAGGGATGAGATGGAGACCGGTTGGCGCGAGAGCTGGTCATCGAATTCGGTGCAAAGTAAATTGAAGCAAGTATTGAGATTGGCGAAGAATAGGTTTACTGGGAGGTGCGTGCCATGGGTAGTGATAGATTGTGGATCTGAGAAGATTTTGGATACTATGGATGAGCAGCAACCGCCGATTATTGCCGAGCTCGTGAGAGAGTTCGAGCAACTCGGTTTTCGATGGGCGCATAGAGTCGTTCAGCCTAACGCGTTTGGAATCCCGGACGATCGAGGTAGATTAGTGTTTTTAGCCAGTAGACATGGCGACCCGAGAGAGGTTTTGTTAGTAGACGAAGATAATAGTAGCACAAAGGATATAAATTCATCACCTTCTGATTTATTACTTCAACAACAACAACAACAAGAAAAGAAGAAGAAGAACAACAACATAATCACAAACGGAGGACCGACGTTGTTTTTAAGATGCGGGTTCGAAATGTTAGAAAACGTAGATGGATACAATAATCAATTCCAACGCGCGACGCCGAAATATGTTGCGTCAACTTTAACAATGTCCGCCGACGCGAGACCAGATCGAGACTCGATTGTAATGTCAATCGATGGACAACTCGCTCCTTTGGACATTTCCGATGCCGAATCGCTTCAAGGCTTACTTCCAGGGTGGACAGTCGTATCCCCCCCGGGTGCATCGAGAACGTCCGAAGCAGTAGTTGGTGAAATCCTCAATCGATGGAGAGCTTTAAACGCAACAGGCGGATGTGTGCCATTAGCCACTTGGATCGGCCGTAGACTTTCGGATCCTTATGGAAACGCGAAAGGATTTGATTCAAGAAGAAAATCGGCACAGAAATTTCCAATATGGTGCGATGGGAATTTAATCAACGCGAACGATATCGATCCTAGAGAAATTCGTTGGGTGAAATCATACGTAGACCCGGCAATCTCTGCGCAAGAAACTGCCATCGCCACGTTGAGTGGGTTGAACGCCAACGATATGGGATTTAAATGGCCGCAAGACGCTTATAACATCGGCCACGGTCGAGTATCGCATCCGATGAAACGCATTTCAAAACCAGAGTTTCTTAAACATCCTGAGGCGCGCGAGAAAACCGCATTGAAAGCTTACTTACGAACGACCTTGGAAAATTGTCAAAGCGCGCTAGGCGGCGGCGGCGGAGGTATCGAAGGATATATTCCACGAGAAGTCATCTTAGCGTGTGTTCGAGCAACGCGAGAAGCGGGCATGGAACCACCGTCTACATTAGCGGCACTTGAGAGGCAATTTGGAGGCGCAGCAGCTGCAGCAGCTGCTACTACTAATAAGAATAAGAATAACAGTAACAACAGAAATAGTAACAAAGTAAGCGAGATGACGATGGTACACTCGGAGAGAGATTTGATCGCCGCCGAAACCCTCTTGGTAACGACTGGCCTGCGGAACGGAGCTAGTCCAAGAAACGGTACCGATGTTATGATGATGAATAATCACCAAACTAACAAGCGTGGGACGCCTAATGGTGTTCACACTATTAGTAGTATGAACGAAGACATCAATATGACGCCGACAACGACGAAGAGGCAAAAATCATCGCTCAATAACGCGAAAGAAATCAAAGTAGCGCCTGCAAAAGAAGAGGAAATTTATGAACCAGATGACGGATCTTTCGTCGTTGCGGGAATTCGTATGATGAAACCGCGAGAATCTCAAATAGTTTGGGCGAAATTACCTGGTCATCCACATTGGCCCGGTTTACGCGTCGACGAAAAGAAGCACGGCGACGTCGTACCGAAGGCTGCTAAAAACATGCAAAAAGACGGGGCGGATATTTGCGTCGTGTTCTTCGGGGAAAAATCGTTCGGATGGGTTCCCGAAACTGCCATCGTAGATTTTGAAGTTGGATATAAGCAACATTCGCACGCGCCTTCTCGAGGTAAATCACGTTTTCTCAATGCGCTGAAGTATGCCACAGCTGAAAAAGAGTTGAGAAAAAATCCACCAGCACAGGCGAATGCGTTAGATGATTTGAACAAAACAACTACTCATTTTGGTTCATTAGACGCGAATGGCACATTTGTGGCACCTCCTTTACTTCCCGCAGCAAATCCCATGGGGGCAGTAGAACCGATCGATTACGAAATCGTCGAACGGAACAAATGCGAAGTTGAGCTCGCTCTTTCCCAAGGTCGCTGTCCTTGCAAAATGTGCGAAAACTTGAAATCAATCAAAGAGTCGAATCCAGAAACGTGCTTACGCTTGCGATGTATCTCAGCATCTACTTCTGGCAAAACTGGCGCAAAGCTCGCTTCGCAAGGCGCAAAAGCGGTCGGAAAAATGATTTCCATTCTTTGGCCATTAGACGACGCTAGATATGTCGCCGAGGTTATCTCGTACGATGCTAGAGAGTTGAAACATCTGGTGCGATACTGCGAAGACGACGTGAGAGAATACGTGTCTCTTTGGGAAGAAGACGTTCAATTCGTCAGAGGCGACGTTACTGCAACGACAACGACAACGACATCAACTAAATCAGGAAACATCATCATCAAGAACAACGACAACAACGACAACATTATCAACAGCGAAGAAGACATCGGCGCCGGTGTCGATCTTTTATTAAGTCTAGGTTCATAGTCGATATATAAAATTTGTATATCGCGCGCGGTTGCAAAAAATAGAAGTGTAAATATTTTGGAAAACCTTCAATCACATACCTTTATATCATCATAAATATCAACGCGCAAACAAACGCATAATAATCAAATGGGCCAAGGTCCTTCTCTTTTAGCCAGAACATTAAGCGAAGACATTGGAGAGGTACTTATCTGATATATATTTATAACAATAAACACTCTGATGAGTGACGTGTGATAAAAAAGCTCATGTTTAAGTAAACATTTTTCTCTAAAACATCCTAACTAACTATTGTTGTTGTTGTTCTTCTTCTTCTTTTAGTTCTTCGGTGTACAAAGACCGCGACGACGACGACATCCAGAAGGTCAAGACGAAGACGGTCCTCAATCGAAAGAGGGATTCCTATCGTCGAAAATTGTCGGTGCAATACCAATCGAGAAAGTCGAGAGCAAACAGACTTTACAAACGTGGACAATTAAAGCGTTAAGGAAAGAGTTGATGGACTTGCGAGTCCGATGCAGGTTTTCAAAGACGAAATATGAAGGACCGAATCCAATAGAGAAGGCAGAATTAGTAGAGTTAGTGTTAGTAGGGAGAGGGGAACCGATATGTAGCATATGCTTCGATGAGTTCGATTGCGCGATTGATTACGTTAGATGTCTTCCATGCGGACATCGCTATCACATCGAATGTATCGATCGATGGTTATCGAGTAAATCAGTTCGATGTCCAATTTGTCAGCACCCCGCTGATGAGAGGTGAAGTAATGTCTCGTCTCGTCTTGTCTTTGATTCATCGCTCGTACGTGTAATAATACTAAGTAGTGTGTACTATAAAGTTCTCCAGCGTTTTGCGCCTCGTACGTCAACGAGCGATATCCAAATCGAGTCTTCTTCACATCTTGAACACGTTGAACAAAAAGCGGATCAAAAATGTCACGAAAAAATGAACAAAACGACGACAACGGTCAAGAACGAGAAAGGAAACAGTTAAAGTCAACTGCTTTGTTAACCCTAGATCTTAAGAGCAAGAAGTTCGCCTTAAATCGATCGATGTCGAGCAAATCGGCTTCGACATCATCGTCTGATGAACTAAAAAGTAACTCTGATTCGTTTCGCGAGGAACAGAGATTAATTCGAAGGTTCGTTCATAAAGGGAACAGGGTCGGAATGAAATCGGACGAAGAAGTTGTGAATAAAGTCGGAAGCGTCTTGCAAGTCGGCGTGAGAGAATCTTTGATTAATAACGAAAACAATCATGAAAATAGAGTTAAAAGTAGAACAACAGTGATAGGGGGAGATATTGGCAAAGCGAAGAAGAAAATAAAGTTTAGGAAGCAAAAGTTGAATTCTTTGCGAGAGAATGATAGAAATGATAGAAATGATAGAAATGATGATAGAAACTATGATGATGATAAAAATAACGATAATGATACAGGAAATAAAACAGGAAATGATATTGTGTATGATAAGAACGTGTTACCGGCGTTTACGTTTGTTTCGCATAAAGCCGAGGAGTTTAAGAAGTTACGCGAAGCGTTTGGGTTAGAAGAGTGTTCGTACGCGAAATCGTTCGAAGGGAGCGAAGAGAATAACAGAAAATGTAAGACGTCGTTGAGAGTGGTTGGTAGAGCAGATGCAGGTGGGAGGTCTGGTGCGTGGTTCTTTTGTACCGAAGATTCGAGATTTTTATTAAAAACTACCAAGAAAAGCGAGATGAAGGTTTTATTGAATAACATAGACGCGTATATTGCGCACGTACAAGCTAACGGAAAAAATACGTACATCCCACAGATTTATGGATGTTATTCGATCAAAATTGGAAACGCTCGGGGACCAGCTCGATATCAAACGTTTCTAGTCATGGGCTATTGGTTTTCGACTCAATTGAAAGTTGGTTCGCCTAGATACGATTTAAAAGGGTCGAGATGTTCACGAACGGCGAAAGAAAACAACGGAGACGAAGATGACGATAAAGTAAAGTTATTAAAAGATAACAATTTTGTTGCACACGAGGAGAGAGATTGCGTGCGTACGTTACGAAATCAAACAATTGTTGAAAATCTAAAGCGAGATGCAGATTTTTTAGCGTCGCTCAATCTCATGGATTATTCTTTGCTTCTTGGGCACCATAACATGCATCGAGACGCATTGCCGACAAAGGCACCAAAATCAAAGACTATGAAATTCATCAAGTCTTTATCGATGTTCAATCGCGCAACGAGACAAAAAGACGTTAGCATCGACATTAGTCGCAAAGACGATGATAATCAGAAAATTGAGCGCACGAGAACGTCTCCGAACATAATAGAATTGATTACAGATTATAATAACAGTAGCAATTCAGAAAGTGGTAGCGAACCGATATTAATAGGCGACGAATTGCGCATAAATCAGCTTCGATTCGCGAGAACGCCTACTGGTGTAGCTTTTTTTGGAATAGTTGATGTCTTGCAAGCGTTTACTTTGAGAAAGAAAATCGAGTGGTTCTTCAAAAGCGCTTTGTTTTGTGGCGCTCGAGACGTCTCTTGTCAACCTCCACACTTTTACGCGAAGAGGTTCAAAACATTCATTGAAGAGCACGTAATTAAACCACGAGAGATTAATAGTATTTAGATTAGATTGGAGTATAGTATAGTACTAGAACATAACTTTTAGTTTCAATTAAAAATGTTTGTGTGTCGAAGGTTCCCTCTCTCGCATAGTCTAAAAGAAGAGAGTTTTATTATGCGCCATTGAGTAAACGCTCGATAGCCGCTGATACATTTCCATTCGTTGCCACCAAAGCTCTAACGTTTTCCGCCGGATCGAAAAAACCCATATCGTTCAATTGCGAAATTTGTGGTGCGTATGCAATCTCAGGATTCTCTGGCGGCGGCACCATAGCACCAAATGGAGAACCACCACCGCCGCCGAATTGCGAGCCAATCGCGCCGCCGCCCATCATCCCTCCTCTATTACCCATCACGCGTTGCATATGCGTCATCGCCTGCAACGTTTGTGGGTCTGCTAATGCCCGAAGAAATTCTGGATTTTGCATTGCAGTTGCTATTTCCGGATTTTGTGAAATCATTTGATCAAACTGTGGATTCATTCTGCGAAGACTTTCCAACCCGTTTGGGTCGTTCGCAATTTGCGACATTTGTTGGCTGAACATTTGCATAAGAGCTGGGTTGTTTGATATTTCTTCCATTTGCCTCTCAATCGTTGCTTGATCTGGCATACCCATACCCATACCTGCGCCAAATCCTCCTCCACCAAACGGAGATCCTCCAAACGGAGTTGAAGTAGACGCGCTTCCAGCTCCGGCATTAGCATTAACTGCCCATGGATTTGGTAGCGGCGCATCGTTATTCGCGCTGTTATTATTGTTGTTCGTCGTTTCGTTATTTCTTTGTTCGCCAAATAAGCTCGCAAAAGGATTGCTATTATTATTACTTGCCGCCGCGTTGGCGTTGGCTCCAGCGTTATTATTCATCGCCTCTCGCATTGGCACTTCCACGTTTTCGTACATTCTTCTCAAAGCGTTGAACCCTTCTGGATGGCTCTCAATGTTCGCATAAGCGCGATCTGTCGCCGCCATCTGCTCTCTCATAATACTCGGATTACTTGCCGATTGTAACGCCCTCGCAATCGTGTCGGGGTCCGAAAACGCTTGTCTCAATTCAGGATTCGCGTTCATTAACTGTTGAATTTGCGGGTTTTGTTCCATCATAGACATCACAGGTCTCAACATCTCCGGATCTTGCATAGCGTGCTCCATAAATTGCCTAAGAAATGGATCGTTTTCAATCGCTTGCATTTCTTGCTGCGTCGGCATTTGCATTCCTCCGCCAAACATCGCGGCGTTCAACCCAGCGTTGTTATTCGTCGTCGTATTATTAGTATTCGCCCGACCAAGTCCGCCGCCACCAAGAACGTTACTGTTGAACAAAGTCGCAAAATCTGGCGCTTGCCTCTGAGGTTGTTCCTGAGCGTTCTGATCATCCATCCAAGTCCTCGGACTACTCCTATTATTATTCATGACTGGATCACTCGAAGTCGTCGTCATCGTCGTACTGCTGTTAGTATTATCGTTCGATTGCATCTGTTTCGGCGCACTCTTCACTAAATGAACGGCATGACCGTCCCCAATCTGAGACTCCTCGATAGTCTTCTCATCTTTCAAAACGTGTCCTTTATAGATCAATCGTAATAATTCGGCTTCAGATTTCGTTCCTCCCAATCGCTCAGAAATCGTTTCTTTCAAGGATTTGATTTTCGTTTGGATCGATTCGTCCGAGATTTCGATTCTCTCGCCTTGTGCGGATTTAATCGTGAACGAAATCGTAGGAGCAGTAGTAGCGGCAGTGGATGTGCTCATTCTTTCTTTCTTTCTTTATTAATATTATTATTACTATTAGTACTGTTTTGATTTTGACGTCATAAAGTTTCTTAAGGAGAGAAATGGTGCCGATTGGCTGAAACCCTAAACTCTGACAACTCAAACTAAAGTCCCTTTACATTTCGCTTCACAAAGAAATAGATAGAACATAAAATGTTAGCGCAAACTAACGTGTTTGCCACAAAGGTACGAACGCGATAGATAACATAGATACTGCGATACTCTGTTCATATGAATCAGCGATTGTTTTGTGTTTTTAATCGTCGCCAGTGTGTATACTATTAGTTTGTGAATCGCATTCGCGAATTTTTAGTACACGTTTACGCGAATTCTAAGGTTTTTGAAGGGCGGTACAATTTACGCAAAGAGAGAGTTTGTGGTGTATCGGAACCTCTCATGCGATGAGGAAACATGAGTTTGAAGAGTAGTTAGTTCATGCGTTTGAAATCGTGTCTTGTTTAGGGTGATTTAATTCGCTTCTCTGATATATATATATATATATGTAATAAAAGGAATCGAGTTTAGCGACACAGAGAGAGCTGAAACAGCCGCGACGACGACGGCTGCTGCACTTGCAAATCGTGCTAATTCGAAAAGACACTATCGAATCATTTATCTGACCACAACAAATACAATTCTCGTTCACTTTCAAATAAATTCAAACACAGGCATCTACGTTCATCAGAGGTGATAACAGAGTAAAAGCCTCTGCGTCCTCTAAAGTATCAGTTTCATCGACGAGTGGGAGACAATCGTATTTATCCATTCGAGCGGTTGCGGCCGACGCTGGAGAGAGATTGCGCTTGCATAACTTGAGCCCGTTACCTGGATCGAGACGAAAGCCGACTCGTAAAGGTCGTGGTTATGGTGCTGGACAAGGTGGGACGTGTGGTTTTGGTATGCGTGGTCAAAAAGCGAGAGGCGGTAGAGGCACGAGACCAGGTTTTGAAGGCGGTCAAACGCCGATGTACAGAAGGTTTCCAAAGTTAAAAGGTATCGCGGGCGGCATGAGCGCCGGTAAACCAAAGTTTGTCACCGTAAATGTTTCTGATTTGGCGCAAGCGTTGGCGGACTCGAGAATTTCAGCAGGACAAGATATTGATTTGGATACATTAAAATCGGTCGGTTTAATCAAAGCGTCTGGTTATTACAGAGACTTGCCGTTGAAGGTTCTCGGCGATGGTGAAATTTCTGCGGCATTGAAGATTAAGGCTGCGTCGTTTTCAGCGTCCGCGAGCGAAAAGTTAGTTGCCGCTGGTGGGGAAGCGACGTTGGTTGAAGGTAGAAAGGCGAAATGGTCTAGAGATGTGCATGAGGCGAATGTTGCCGCGGCCGCGCCCGCCGCCGCAGCGAAGTCGACTGCCACTAAAAAGAAGTAAAAATGGCGTTGTGTAAATCGCGAGTTGTTTATAATTATATAATTTCCTATTCTAGTTAAAAATAAATAATAATCCGTCTTCTTCGCTCGTTCTTTTGTTAAAATTTTATTTCTATGAGAGAGAGCTCTTCACTTCAAAGTGTTCTTAAACGTCACAAAATGAACGCTTGAGTTTATTTATAACCAATTTTCCTAAATATACTCACTACAATCTAATAAAACACGACATTCCTGTCGTCTAAGCCATCGAGCTTTATTTTGTTCCTAATCGCTTGCTCTGGTACGCCCATCATAAGCATTTTGTGGTATTTTTCGTATTGCGGTTCTATTTTCTTCTTCGTCGTCTGCGTTTGAGTTGCGAGGACGGTACGATTGTCTTCACAACGACCTGGTGGTGGTGGAGGAGGAGGAGGCGGCGCTGGCGGCGGTGCACTACTAGAAGACTGCCTCATCGGAATCGGAATCGGATTCGGAATCGGCCGAGGCGGTTCAACGCGCTCGTTGTTATTTGTAACCACCTCCTCACTGACAACATCATCATCATCACGTTCTTTCAAAGAATCAAACCGATCAAAATCGATATCTAAACTTCTCAACTTCCCTTCTAACACCGCACAAAATCTCTCCATCTTCCTCACCTTCCTCTCAATCTCATCCATGCGTTCATGAGCAGTTTCCTTGATCCTATCCAGTGCTACGTCCATATCTTGAGTGAACCGTGTCAATGCGATATCAGTGAACTCTTTCGCTATTGGTCGTGAAATTGAGCGTTCATCGGCATACGAACAAAACCGAGAACTATACCACTCTTCTCCTTCTTCTTCTTCTTCTTCGTCGTCGTTTGAATTTTGATCTTCGTTAGCGTTTTCGATAGATTTCATTTCATTATCGATTATTCATTGTTAGCGTTATTATAAAGTCATAGAGGGGAAAAAATTCAAAAATGGTCGTCGTCCTCGAAGGCCAACGCGAGGTCAGGAACGTGATCACGAGGAACCAACGAGGAGCCATAGACCAAGCGCAGGACGTGCAACAGAAGTTCGAGCAGTTCATGAAAGATGAAATAAAACCGTTAGTGAAAGCGATAACGGACAGGGGGAGATCGGCGCGAGAGATCTTGGGGCAATGCGTGAAGGAAGGCGCGAAATGTGCCAGCGATGCGAAAACGTACGAGTTAGCTTTGCAAGATCTCGATAGGGGCTATAGCGGAGTCGCGGATGAGCAGTTTGATTTCGAGGGGAAGTTGAGGGATTTACAGAACAGGCATAGGAAGACCGCTGAGGATGAGATTTCGAAGAAATATGAGCAACAGTTTGAGAAGATGGTCAAGACGGCGAAAGGGGAAGATAATGGAGATGGGTTTATTATGGAAGACGATGATAACGGAGATGAGGGGATAATCAATACGAAATGTCCAGTGAGTGGGGTCTTGATTAAGGATTTAGTCGACCCTGTTGAAGATCATCAAGGGATCGTTTACGAGAAGAGTGCAATTTTGAGCTTTCTCGGAGACGCGACGAGACCTTGTCCAGAGGCGATGAGGAAACATTCGTTGAACAAGTCGAACTTGAAACCGAGTTCGAAAGCGATTAGGGTGAAAAAGAAGGCATTGGCGGCGAAAAATAGAGAAAATAATAATACACACGAAATCATAAGTCCGTAAAATTGTTGTCAATGATGAAGATTGCGTTGTACTGGTACCCTATAGTATTCTACTTACTACAGAGAAAGAGAGAGAGAGAGAGAGAAGAAATTGTAAAATTGACCTTATATATATATATTATTATATAACAACATTCTTTTCTTCACTCATTTCAATAAAGTCCAATAACCTTCCACCACGCTCCACCAACGACAGCCCAGAGCAAGAAATTAAACACGCCAACGATGGCGCCGATTTTGAAGTAATCTTTAATTTCTATATATCCCGAACCAAAATAGACGGCGCTTTGTCCACTCGCGTAGTGCGTAATCGCACCGAATAAGTTCGTATGATACGCCATGGTCAAACCAGCGAGCATCGGGGGTACACCAGAAGCAAGCATCATCGCAAGAAATGCCGTCGATAACGCAGCGACTTGAGCCGTCTGAGAGGCAAAGAAATAGTGAATAGCGAAATAGGCAGTGTGTAAAAGCACAAAGACTTGTGGCCACGCAAGGTTTGCAGCAGTCAATGACGCGGAAACTTTGTTCGCAACAAACGAAATAAATCCGAGTTCGTTCAATTGTGCGGACATGCCGATTAAGACAGCGAACCAGACGAGCGTATCCCAAGCGCCTTTCTCGTTGAGGCAATCCGCCCACTTGATGACGCCCGAAAAGAGCTGCATGGACATGCCAAACATGGCTGAAATAACTGGCGTAATACCGAACGGTTGGAAGATCCAGCAAAAGACAGTGATAGCCATCGTGATTACTACCATGAGTTCATCTTGCGATAAAGGGCCGAGCTTTTTAAGTTTCTCTGTGGCCATAGCCGGCGCCTCAGGCGTATCCTTAATCTCCGGAGGGAAGATTTTATAAACCAAAAGAGGAGTCAAGAGTAAACCGATAATACCTGGCACGCACGCGGCTTTAAACCACGTAATCCATGGATTAGCAATGACAATACCTAATCCAGCGGCTAACTTTAATGATAATAAGTTTTGCGCCGCGGCTGTCATGCATAACGCACTCGAATGACCAGAGCATTGTAACTGCGTTTGAATGAGAAACGAACCCATCTTCTTCGCCGTCGGTCCTGGTTCTGAACCACTGCTTTTCGCTAACGAAGTGATGATTGGTAAATAAACCCCACCAGCTCGCGCAGTCGTCGATGGCATCGCAGGCGCTAATAAAGCTTCTGAAATACTCAATCCGTACGATAACCCGAGCGTCGATTTACCGAGCTTCTGGACAAACATCGTCGCAACGCGATCACCGAGACCGGTGGAAACAAAACCTCTCGCAAAGAAAAACGCGAGCACGATGAGCCAAATAACATCGTTCGTCATCGCCCCAAACGCTTGCGCGAACGTCAACGTCTTCGAAACGACCGCCGTGGTCAAACCAAGAAACGCCCAAGCGCCAACCGGTAACGGCGATAGAACTAACCCGGCAACCGTGGCCAAGAAAATCGATAATAAATTCCACGCCTGCGGAAGTACTCCGTCAGGTCTCGGTACCACGAAACAAACGAATAGACCTAAACTGATTGACATCGCCGCCGCTTTTAAATTCGCGCCTTTCCAAACAAATCCACCAGTTTCAGCAGCATCGGCTGCATTCGCATTCGCTCTCGCACTCGAACTCGTGGCCTTCGTTTTCATCAAATCTTTCCCAAAGCGCTTATTATTATTATCATTACTATTCTTGTTCGCGAACATCGAGTTCGCAGATGACATTTTCTTCAACGAAACAGGCGAACGACTGGATGATAATAACGACACTTTTTCCATACCACGCGCTGCAGTCGTCGTCGTCGTTGATGATGTTGAAAAACATTTCGCACTTTCCGTTCTTCCGCTTCGTTGCTGTCGTTGCTGCTGTCGTCGTCGTTGTCCAGTTTGCCTATTAACGGCACTCGCGTCATTGATCGATCGCTGAGCGTGAGACATTTTTTAAATCTCTCTCTCTGTCTGTCTAGCGCGATCAATGCGTGAATAAGAGTAAGAATTGAAAACGGTACCAATCATGAATGTAACGAGAACTCTCTTCTGATGCTTGGGTTTTCGGTTTTGCCCAATCTGCGAAAACTTCGAAGAACGCCATAAAAAAGTAGTATTATTAATAATAGTAATAATACTATAATAGTTGCGAAACATAAACCAGAATGTTTGCACAAACGACACGAGCACAACCGATCGTAGCATCGAACGCGACAAAGTCACAATCGTGTAGAAGACAATCACAGGCATATTCTTCGCGCTCTCGTTCACAACAATCGACATCATCATCGTCTTCACGCTCGACGCCTATGAATCGAAGATTTGCGTCGTTTACGGCGTCTAGGAGAGTCGAGCAAAGCGTGAACAGTGAAAGAGGGTTCCATATTTTAGCGAAGGCGACTGCGGAGGTATGTTTTTTGTTCTATTTTGCGCGTTTTTTTGTTCGCGCGTGTTGTTTGGACATGTTTACGTGCGCGCGTAAGTTCACAATCCTTTGCGGCTAAAACCTCAAAAGCGAATTGAATGCGCGGGTGTGTCTGTGTGTGGAATTGATTTCACATCGATCACTCTCATAATTTGCATTAAACGCTTCTTCATGAATGCACACGACGAAAAGCAAACGCGATATAACTACATTAGGGCATGATGATGTTCGATTTCATCGTTTCCTTATCATATCTGTTATTATTAATATTATTATTTTATCTTAAACTCACCACTTTTATACCTGATCCGTCTTCTTATCTAAATCTAGGCCGAAGTCGCAGCAGCAGAGAAAGAAGCCGTATGCTACTTGAGAAACGTGCACATGTCCCCATTCAAAGTAAGACGCGTTTTGGATTGCATTCGCGGTAAATCATACGAAGAATGCTTGATCATGTTGGAGTTTATGCCATACAGAGCGTGCGAGCCAATTTTATCGGCTTTGTTCTCGGCCTCTTCAAACGCGAAGAACAACTTGGGCTTGAACAAAGCAAAGTTGTACGTTTCAGAATGCTATGCCGATGGTGCGGGTACGATGAAGAGATTCCACCCGAGAGCGCAAGGTAGACCGTTCCCGATTCGTAAGCGAACGTGCTCCATCACCTTAAAAATGAAGGAACAAGATTAATATGTCCGTGCGTGCGTTAATAAATATTTTGCGTTGAAATGGAAAAAAGGAAACGGAGAAGAAGAAGAAGAAGAAGAGAGTGATGATATACTTAAATAGAATATCGAATAATTGTTATATTAGTTTAGCTACAACCCACATAAAATAATGATATCATAATCAAACGGCGCGCGCGCTTGCGCGAAAATTATTACTAATACACGATGTATATTCCGTTAATTGCGTCGACGTAACCAGAAGCACATCTTCTATTTTCTAATCGCTATTCATAGCTAATCGCGCGAATCACCGCCAAAATTGAAACCAACGCTTCGCACTACTTCCCCTATCACCATCGTCTCCCGACCTTTTCCTGCTCAACCAACTCGTCCTACTCTTCTTCTTCCGTTCTTCCAACTCGACTTGCTCGTTGCGCCTTTTTTCAATCGCGTTCATTAAATCGTTCTCCAGTTTTCGCGTTCCTTGCGTGACCGCGTAGTAATAAACACCAGAAGTGAATACGATTAACCCGGTCGCGATTGCTGCGTTCCCTTTCCTTCGCGTTCTTGGGTCAAACGTCATTTGTTTTTAATGACCAGTTTCTTATTCAACGCTCGCGGTTTCCTCCTACTATCGACTATGCTCTTCCTCGAATTAAATAATAATTTTAATAACGAGTTTTGGGGTTTAGGGTTTAGGGTTTAGGGTTTAATGAGTGCTTTTGGAAAAAAATTTGTTGCTGATGATGGGAATAATTTCGTTACAAAACGCGCATCAGAAAAAGATCTAAGTAAAGAACAACGCGTAATACATATCGTTAACGAGACAGAAGAGAGAGAGAAAGAAACGAAATCGTCTCGAATGAATACGGTTTAACTCGAATCCGTAGTTCAAATAAAGAAACAGTATTCGCGTTCACGATCGAACGAACAGAGACGTTCGTCGCGCTAAGCCGCCATTGAAACTTTCGTGAGTCGTCCTACTTTACTCTCCGTTCTCTCTCTCTGTTTGGTTCTGATGATCTGCGAGACGACTGGCTCGATCCATTTGACACCTGATTTAAGGCACTTTTGAGAATTCTCGTGACTTTTTAAAAGCGTACGAGCACGTTTACTGCCGAAGTCATTGCTCTTATGTATGTGTGTGTGTGTGTGTGTATATATGTGATGCGGAATGAAGACATCTACTGCCGCCCCAGTCGGAGTGACATCAACGTTGTCGTGACGATTGGTTTTATAACATATTCCTGACTGCATCATTGAGTATGCATATATACGCATCGTGAGCACAGCAAAATCAGTCTTGCGTTTGGGGAGGAGCCGTGGAGCGAATACGCGAGCGCGATTTTTGTTCGTTTGCGATGATGACATTCGGTTAACCCAGCTCGCTTTGAGCTTCGGCTTTGAAGAGACTTGTTCCTACTACACGACATTTTTGTCTGAGCTATTATTTTGATCGTTTCAATCGTATGCATACGCGAGCGTGGCGCGGTCGCGCGCGTGTATGCATACGTACGTTTCCGCGAGCGAGAGAGTATAATATTTTCAAGAATATCGCGCAAGGAAATGAAGATTTCTCTTTCCCCAAATGATCGACGTTGAATAGAAAACAGAGCGCTAGGTCGCCACCTAGCAATTCTTGCCAGAATTAACTGATCCTTGCTGCGAATGAAAATGTGTTACCTTTTCTCAGAATACGTATTTATGAACGCTCGTCGTGTGGGTAGTCAGTCGTTTGCACGCGCGTTCGTTTTTTCTTTTCTTTTACTTACAATATGTTCTCCCACACTTCTTATATATAACAATTACAGAATTAATAGAACAGTTTCGTTCCGCGTCGTTAAATGCTGTTAGATAATAATAATAATAATAATAATAATAGTAATAAAATGTATTATTATACAGAGATGAAGCAAGGTACGTTGCAAATGGAACTCGAAACTTTTTATATAGTATGCGTCTTTTAGTTGGGCGTTGTTCAAATTCCATGAATGCTCGCCCCGTTCCCTTGACGCGAGATCGAATGTGAGCGTTGGAGTTCGAAGCCCGACTGCTTGCAGGTCCTGAGGTTCTCGCTATCCGCTCGACTAAACTGCACGACGTCGTTGCGGACTCGGATTTCGGAAATTTCAAGCTTTTGTTTTTTGTTTGCTGTCTCGCGCGCGTTTTAGAGAGAGAGAAGAAAGAAAGAAGAAAAAAAGAAAGAAAGAAAGAAAGAGAGATATGATATGACCGGCTCGGGGGGATCACATCAGGCAGCTGTACACGCTTTTCAGTGCGTAGTTTGGCGTTCGAACCCCCGTAAAGCGATTAGTTCGCATTCTGAGTTTTCGCGGCGACTTTTCTTACTAATTAGGCGTCCATGCGTGTGACTCTGGAAACCGGACATACACTCTCTCTCTTTCTTTGTTTCTCTCTTTCTTGTTCGCACACGCATACAGGCGCACGCGATGAAAATGAAACACTCATAAAAATCGCGATGACGAAAGAAAAGAGGTTTCTTTTAGCGGTTATCAAAGCCGAATGCAATTAATAACCCAAGAAATAAACGACTTCTCCTTCCGCCGAGCGATTTTTGTGTCTTTCTTTTTCTTCGTTCGGTAGGGATTTATGTATGTGTATGTGTTGCGCTTCCTGCGAGAGTTCTAGTAAAGGTCGATGATGGAAAACCTTTCGTGCGCATTGTGAGCGGGGGTCAGGGAATCCGACCTTGTGTCGGGCGAACCTTCTCTGGTTAGCTCCCGTGACGATTCGTCGTCGGCTTGGCGCAAAGTTCGCGGTTCGGCCGCAGTCTGAGACCTTTACAATGATACTATGGCAACTCCCATCCGTCCGCGTTATTTTTTTACGAGCGACTGATTATGATTCTTCTTTTCATTTTATATTTACATACATATACACTTACAGGACGCAAATGAGAGTTTCTTGAAAAAGAAAGGACAAAGCAAACGCTCGAAGTGCTGAAAAAACGCGCTTCGCAAAGCGATAAGTAGTAGAAATGCGCTAAAAAACTACAACATAGATTACATAGAAAAGCTTTTGAGCGATGACGATAATCATACATTGTTTCACGACGGTCTTCCTATCGAGGAAATTCCTCATGCTGAATGATGTGCTAGTACTCTGAGTTCATTATCTAGTTTGGCGTCGTTTTGTTGTCAATGGAATGGCATTATTACAAAAAGCACCACTCTCTCTTCTCTCTCTTTTCTTTTTTATCAAGGACACTCTAGAGTCATGGCCGTTGGATCACCGCTAACTGGACTTACTCCATCCACGTTAGCGCATATACCGGCCAAGACATCTTTCCTAATAATCACTAAAGACCAATCCGAATCGTTTGCCTTAACTGTATCGAGATTCGACGCCCCGGAAACGATCGCGTTCGTTAAGTTTGCCCCAGTGAAATTCGTTCGCATTAAATTACACTGCCCTAAGTTCGCATTCTCTAGATTCGCTCCCGTGAAGTCCGCGTCTTCCAAGTTCGCCCCGAACAAGCTTATGCCGCTTAAATTCGCGTTCCGAAAATTCGCCCTCTTCAACGATCCTTTCGTGAAATAAGTCTCCCTTAAATCTTTCCCTTCGTAATTAAAGTCATCGCACGCGTTCGTGGCGCACTCGCTCGTCTGCGGAATCGCAAGAGCGTGGTCGACAAACGCAGTCGCATTACTCGTTATCGCAATCGCTGCCGCCGCTAAGAAACTGACAACGGACGCATTAAAAACCCGTTCATGATCACGAGCGCTCTTCATCACGCAATCTTCATCCGCTCCATCTCTTCTGATTCCGGTTTCGATCGCCCTCTTTTCAAGAAAAATATCGCTCCTCACGAAATCGTCATCCTTCCCGGTTCCGACCAAGAACGCTTTTTTGTCATTATTACTACTGTTACTATTACTGCTTCTTCCTTTCACTGCTACCGCTGCCTTCGTCGTTCGTCCGTTCTTCTGCGTTGTCTGCTTCGTAACTGCTTCTTGGGCTACTTTAGCAGCCGCCTGCGCCGTCGTAATCATCATCATCGTCCGTTCTTAAACAGGCTTAGGAAATATAATGCAAACTTTTTTTTCCCCGTCTTGGTCCAGTTTAGCGTTTAGGGTTTCATAGTTTAGGGTTTAGGTGTAAAACAGTAAAAAATTTTATGTATCTTTTAATATTAAATATGCGACGTAGTGAATTATGAATACTTTTGATTCGATCAAACGCTCTAGAGAAGAAGAAGAAGAAGAAGAAGAAGAAGAAGAGGAAGAAGAAGGAGGAGGAGTAGTTTGTGAAACCGCTACGGATAGTAATAAGAATAAGAATAATAATTGTATCAGAAATGAGAGCGTAGTCGTCTGCGATGAAGATGAAGTTGATGTTGACGGCGCAGATGATATCTATGATGATATCGATGACGTTTTAAAGACGGATGATAAAGAGGCAGAAGCAGAAGCAGAAGAAGAAAACAAACGCGCTGCAGATGATGTCGATGCCGATACGGAAGACCAGCGAGGAGGAGGAGGACCGCTCGAACGACCACCGGTGGAAGCGTTCGGGAAGAACCGCGACGGTAACGAGAAGAGGAAGAAAAAAATCGCTCTGTTCTTTGGATATAACGGTGATGGATACCAAGGCATGCAAAGGAATCCGGGTGCGAAGACGATCGAGGACGATCTCGAGAAGGCTATTGTCTTAGCCGGGGGAATAGCGGAGACGAACGCTGGAGATTTCGGGAAAGTGCATTGGAACAGGGCGGCTCGGACGGATAAGGGAGTAAGCGCGGTTGGACAAGTCGTGAGTTTTAAGTGCATGAACGCGGATGACGGGAACACGGATACAATCGTGAAGTTGATTAATGAGAATTTGCCAGAGAATATAGTCGCGTTTGGGGCGACGAGGGTTACTGGCGGATTCTCGGCGAAGAATCAGTGCGATAGGAGGAAGTATGAGTACGTCGTTCCAGTGAGAACGTTTGATAGTGAATACGCGAGACGAAAATTTAAGGATGATGATAATAAGAGCAATGATGATGATGATGATGAGAAAGCGCCGGGAGACAATATCAACAATAACGAAGATGAAAAAGTAGCAGCAGCAGTAGTAGTAGAAGAAGATAATGAAGCAGAAGAAGAAAAAGAAAAAGATAAATATGGTCGTGAAGAAAACAATCGACCGTACGTCTTTGACGAAAACGAGCGCGCGAAAGTGAATGAAATTCTGAAACACTTCGTTGGCACGCATAATTTTCACAACTATTCTACGAAAGTAGATGCAGATACGCCGCAAGCGCGTAGGTTTATTATTTCGTTCTCTTGTTCGATGCCATTCAAAATTCAAGGCGAAGATTTCGTGAAATTTGAGATTCTCGGACAATCGTTTTTGTTCAACATGATTCGCAAACTCGTTGGGATGACGATTGCGGTTTCCAGAGGCTATTGCGGAGTGAGCGATTTATTATTTGCTCTGAGAACGAAACAACGTGTGAACACACCAATGGCCCCAGAACTCGGTTTATTCCTTTGTGAGTGTCAGTACGACGCGTATAACAAACGTTTTTCGCACGAACGCGAACCTTTGCTTTTAGAAAAATGGGCCGCAGACGTCGAAGCGTTTAAACAGAAAATCGTTTATAAACACATATATGAAAGAGAGTTTGTACATAGAGAGAACATGGCAGAGTGGATTCACAAGTTCATTAGCGATAAGAAAAGTTTCCGAGAACAATACGACGTCGCAATGCACAGAGCTATGCTAAAAGATGAAAGTCTCCAGCCGTTGAGCATAAAAAACTCTAAAAAGCAACGAACAAACGCGGCGTCTACGAAGTCCTCTGACTCTGCTGCTGCGCGTAAAAACACGCACAACAACAACAACAACAACAACGAAAAAAAAGAAGAACACCGAGAAGAAGCGTCTCTAATCGAAGCCGCTAAAGAAGCCGCCGCCAGAGTCGCCAAAAAACGTCTAGAAGAACAAGAAACGCAACGTCTAAAAAAAATCCAAGCGCAAAAGAAAATAGAGGATGATTTCAAGAACGGGATCGCCCCTGCTCAAGACTATATCGATGACGAAATGAGTGAATGAAATTATGTAGGTGTGTGCAAACGTGTCGCCGCTGGAACGAAGAAGTCATTAGTTCGCGTCGATATTTTACTTCATATTTTTCAAGAGCAAAACACAAATTATATCACAATCTGACATCAGTAAAGCTTCACAAAACACGCTCTCTACTATCTGTATTAATAAGAGAGAATAATCTAATAATAATAACCTAAAAGAAAGAACAACCATAGGCGACTTAATTGCATACATCGTTACCTGGCTCGCCGTTGTCCACGTAGCGCGCTCTCAGTTTCTTCGCTCTCCTCTTTCCTCTTCTTCGTAGTCACAGTCATCAAACAATCAAACAATCATATTATTCATCATCGAAGATCTCATAGAGAATTGGAAAAGCAACAAAAAAGATAAATGTTTTCGAAACTTTCAATGAAGAGTAAGAGTGAAGAAAGAAAACCTAGCGAACCGGAAAAACAGGATCAAAAGCAAAGCAAGAAGCCACTCAGTCGCATGCATATGAGCGATGCTGAGCTCGTGAGAGAATGGTAAGTACGCAAACATTATTATTAGTATATTTTTTCGATTTGATTTGATTTCTTTCTATGACCACATCATAGGCCATATTTAACGAGGAGACAGGTCGAGGAGTATAAGACGATGTTCGATGATTTAGACATCGAAGGCGATGGGAGAATTACAGCAATGGACATACAAGAACGATTAAGACAAGTCGGATCGTATAAATCGATTAAACAAATAAAAAAGAATTTGGAAAGATACGATAGCAACGGGGATGGTACATTAGATTTCGCGGAGTTCTTGACTTTAATGTTACACGATTTGAACTTATCGAACCCGCAGGAGACTTTGAGGAACGTGTTCTTGACCTTCGATGACAATGGAGATGGGAAGATCACTGCGGCTGAGTTGAAGACGACGATGAATACTGTCGGGATTACGATTTCAATGAAAGAGGCAAAATTTGTGATCAAAATGGCTGACAGAGAAGGTGACGGCGAGTTATGCTACGACGAATTCGTCGATTTCGTTCTAGGGAGCGAACAACACGCGAAGAAATCGAGCGCTAAGGAATCATTAAATACGAATAAAACTGATGGAGATGAAGATGAGAATAAAGAAGAAATAACTTACGGCGACGAATACTTACAACCACCGTCCGGGCTGGTCAGTAAACTAGGCAATTTCTTCACGACGACGGCTAGTAAATACCCGAAAGATTTAGCAGATACTACTACTTCCACGCGTAGCGAGATAGAGGAATCAGAGCTGGTTCTTAGCGACGAAGAGAACGTCGTCCTGGGATGACATTTTTATACAACGCTCTATAATAACTACTTTTATAATTAATAACAGATTTCTATACTAGGGTAGTATATATATACGTGTATATATATATATATACTGGTATATATTCGTTTGTACGTATTTCATTCATAAAATTCTCCTTCTGAATACGCTTTCGGGTAACTGTATAGGAATATGTACCACCACGTCGCGATTGGAATTGATATCAGTAAAGATACCCACGTACTATGAAATAAAACTTCAGGGGCGCTAATTATCACAATACCGGTTGAGATAATCGACCAAGGCTGACACCAAAACGGTTTCGTTTCCCACACGTCTTTACTCGTCGTCGCAGCCGTCTTTATTCGTTCGTTTCCGATATCGAAATCGTACGAGGATAAAGGTGCCCTGTATTCTTCTTCGTCCAACTGCTGTTGTTTTTGCCTAATCGAGTTTTCTGTTTCAGCTACTATTTTCCGTTCTTCTTCTTCTTCAGATGATGATGTCGATGCTTTTGTGAGGAAACTGTTACGTTTTTCGCTTCTTCTCGCATCGTAATTGTGTGTTAATGGTAACAAAGAACACGAACGAGCGGTGAACATTTTGTGTAGTCTTTTTATTTGAAGTTCTTCGGCTAAATACGAGATTATAGAATTTACTACTTAAAAATGGGAAGTACGGTTGCAGTTAATTATTTCGATACGTACTTTGTTTATAACCTTGGCATTCGTGCTTTACTGCCGCGATAGGTCGAATATTATGTCGATGAGGCTGTTTTTGAGAACTCCGATCGTTCACGGGAAGGCTCTTAATTGGGAAAGATTGAAAACTATACGGTCACACACACGCGCGCGCTATAATACTATCGATGACGACACAAATTTAATGACTATATATATAAAGATTCTAAGAACTAGCGACCTCCTCTTCGATCGCTAAAATTATAGTTTTGAGAGCTCGCCGCTCCCCCACGATTCATTGGAGTATTATTCGAATTCCTACCGTTAAATCTTTGCTGTTGCTGTTGATTGTTATTAGTATGCGCTTTACTCGCGAGCTGCGCTCGACTGAGTTCGATGATATCTCGAGCGTCTTGGAGAAACGCGTCGACGGCGTCGACGTTTCGGGACATATCAGCGGTTTCGGCGACGAGTATACACGTTGCCGCGATAGCTGCAATGATTTCTTCTGGAGGCATGTTGCGGAACGAATCGACGACGTGATTGATGCTGACGGGTAAGGGCGGATTGTCCAGAAGCGTCTTGATGAGAGTTTCCGCGCGCGCGGAAGGGCGGATATCGTAAGCCGCTGGTGGTGTCGCTAAATTATTATTATTGTTAATGTTTTGCCTCTTGTTTTGTTGTTGTTGTTGATACATGGGCACTTGGTTCATCGTTGGTTGAAATGGCTCGGCCGAGGCATTCAGATTATATTCTGGTGACCGCTCGCGTTTTCTTCCAGCCAATTCCTCGTTTTCGTTATATTTTGGCAACTGTATTGAAAAATTGTTGTTGTTATTATTATTATTCTGTTGTTGTTGATGTTGTTGCGCAGGCGGCACAAAGGCGGCAGGTTTCTCCTTATCCCAATCCATCCTCACATCCGTCGCCGCTCTCCCGTTCAACAAACTCTTTTCCCATTCTAAGAAATAACATTTTAACTTTTCATAATCGGGCATTTCTCCATATTTCAAATCCGTCAAAGCTCTTGATAATTCTTCCAAAGCTTTGGGGATAATTTTCCTATTTTCTTTCGTCGCGTTTTCACCCAACATGTTTGGAAAACCTTGACAATTCATCTTTTTATTCATCGCCATGACTTTATAATTCGCATCTTCTGCGTCATCTAAGCCAACTGCAACGGTTCTCTTCCAAGGCAAATAGCCACAATATAACTCGACTAAAATATATAACAACGAAAACAAATCGTCCCTCGGGCTTTGTTCTCTGTTATTCATCGCGTTCGCCGAAGCGTACGTCGTCGTTCCTCTAAACTGCGCATCATCTCTCTCTGGAATTAACTTTCCAGTACTCTCATCTATATACCTTCTCGCTAACCCGAAATCGATCAAATAACATTTCGCCCGTTCGCTTCTTGATCCTATGCCGACGCATATGTTCCCCGGTTTCACGTCTCTATGTACGTACCCTTTCTCGTGCGTCCACGCTAACGCATCTATCAATTGCTGCGCAATTCTCGCAATCGTAATCTCAGAAAACGTTTTGTTATTACTATTGTTATTGTTATTATCTTTAGCCGCACTCGGAGATGGCGTACGATTATTATTATTATTATTATTATTCGCTAAATCATCATCATCGTCATCAAAATCTTTCGCACATTTCGTTCTCAAATCGGCTAAGTTCTCCCCAACTAATTGCATGACAATAAACGGCATAAACTTCCCCCCTTTCACGTATAATCCTTCGTGCACGTACTCCGGTATCCCTCTACCATTTGTCAACTGTCTCATCGTCTGCGCCTCTCTCTTCGTCGTCTTCATCTCTTGTTCGATTTTGATCGCATACCTACGACCTTGTTTCCTTGGGTCTTCCTCGTTCCTCGTATCGATGCACGAGAAGACTTCGGCGAATTGGCCTTGACCGAGCTTTTGTGCGCAGTCTATTAAGAATCTGTCGTTGATTTTTTCCTTATTTCTTAGCATCGCTGGTTTGCCTTTGATTACTATTTTAAACTTAAACTTATTATTATTATTATTATTATTATTATTATTATTATGCTTTCGTTGGGAATTAGATGTTTGGCAATTCATTGTGAATATATTTAGGGTTTCAGTGGAAACAGAATATATTCAAAGAAATAATCATAGAAAGTGTATTAAATTAGTTTTTTTATTCGATCAATCAGTGCATACGTTTTGTTCAAGCTCTCCTATTTATTAGCATACCGCGTACTGGTTTGATTAGTGAGAGCTATCGCAGTTCAAGCGCAGCTGTTGCTGATTGGGAAAAAAACTGAATTATTACCCGATTTTGAATCCCGTGCTCTTCTGCATTTAATTCAATTCACTTCTTGAACGCGCTCTCGCTCTGGTTTATTCGTAAACTCAGTGAGCGAGGGATACATGGTCGACCAGGCCTCCGTTTTGGTCGCGTTTCTAGTGTTCGTAGTGTTCGGATTCCTCTTTGGAAACATCGCTTTGTACGTTTTATGAACCGTGTTTTCGTTTGTTTTTCGTAATTCGCGCAGTAAATAAGTATACGCATTATTCATCACGAAGTCGTTCTTTTCGTTTCATGCGTTGGACTGACGTTCGTCTGCGTTTTAATTGATTAGGTATTCATACGCGCAGAAGAATTCAGAGAACAAACCGAGAAAGAAAATAGGCGCGAAGAAGAGGAAGATGATGATCATGAAAGCTGGGCAGAGAACTGGCGCCGGGACGCGATGATTGATGATTTGGAGCTCTCATCGTCGGTAGTTAAATGTAGTAGGAGCGAGCGTGAATAGTAGAAGCAGTCGTCTGTTATACTGTGCATGAGTTTTAAAGTGCATGGTACTAGTACTGGTACCAGTACTAGTACGTACTCAGTAATTAAACATGGAGATATTCGTCGACGATATAAAATTTGTATAAAAATGATATACACGTTCGTATATCAACTAATTTAGCAAAAGAGTAAGTGAGTGAGTGAGAAGTATCGGACGTAGACTCGCATATATTTGAATAAGATGTTTTATTAATTTAATTTACATATTTTATGTTAAATGAATGAATGGTTTCTCTGTTCTTGTATGATATTATCGACTGCTCGTGCAAGACGACGAGTTTTGATGTTGTTGATTAGCTACTACGCTGGAGGTGTTCAGGTTGTTCATGCTGTTGTTCGTGTGGTTCATTTCAGCGAATTTCGTGTTTAATTCGTCGTTGTTTTCAACCATAGTCGTCGTCGATGTCGTTGTAACAGTTGTCGCTGGATTATTTCTGTTGTTATTTTTCTTCTTTTGCGCTGGAACTTCCCAAGCGTTATAGCCAGCCATCGATTGATGGAACAAAACGAGACGTTTCCAATTTTCGGGTTCGAACATTTTTGAACCAATCTCTCCAACGATCGCTCGTTTCGAGATTGAACAATCGCCAGTCGTACAATCTTCGGCAAAAATTTGTAGATTACAGTTTGCTTCGCATACGTCATCGACACCCATACCGTGCGCGTAAAGCATTCTAAAGCTTTCATCAGAAAAATCTTCGACGGCTTTCGTTTCCAGAGCGTATTCAACGCCATTCCTCGACGCGGATTGTTTCACATACGAAAGCGATTTTTCCGGATTTGCTTGCGCGTTTGTTGCATTCGAGTCAGCAATGTTTTCATCTCCTAATTCACCTCCTTGTACTGTGGCATGGGCGTTATTTCTAGAAATCATATTCATCACATCATCAAACGCGTCTCTGGAAGGATCGGTGAATCTTGGATACCCACTCGTCGTTTGCGCCGGTCTTGACTCGCAATGGTTCCACCAATACGTGTTTGGAATTCTCATCTCGAGTTCGACGTCTGGATATTTTGATCGTATGGCGTTATGCGCTGATTTAATCATCCTATCTCCATGTTTCACAAGCTCTTCTGAATAGAATGAGAGAAAAAACTGACCATAATCTGTCTTCCACGATCCGTTATCTTGAAAAAAATTACTCACCGGGCCAAAATCGTTAACTAAACCTGCGTCGTGTGGTCCAGAGTGTCCCCAATCTTTACAATTTTTCTCCATCGCGACTGATTTTAGCTTTCTTAAAGCATATTTATCGTTCACTTGGAAGCTTCCGATCCCGGGGAATTCCCAAACTTCCTCGGGGAACGCCGGATATCTCAACTCCCCGTTCGGCCCTGATCCGACTGTCGCCGTAGTAATCGTTCCGTTTTCAAAATATTTCTGAAACTTGTTCGCGAATGATTCCATGAAGTCTTCGTAACATTGTATAGCGCTTCTTCTTTCGCCTTTAACGTTCGTTGGTAATAAGTTCTTGTCTTCCTCGGCAAATAAACTAATCACGACGTTTTCTCTCAACCCGCTTTGATCTTTATAAAACAGCTCTGGATTCGCCTCTGCTTGATCATGAACCCATACTGGCAAGCTCGCGGTACAAGCATCGCCATCGTTCCCACCACACGCTTTTGCATGGAACGCAAACTCGACCGAAACTTCCAACTCTCCAACCGATTCAACGATTTCGAACAATTGTTCGTAAGCGTCCCAGTCGTATACTCTCGGAGCGCCTTCGACTATGCCCCAAAACACGGTCACGTGTACGCCTCTGATCCCTGCAACTCTCAGAGCTTGGAAACCGACTTTTAACGCTTTCGGTTGTTGCAGAAAGTTCGAAATCGTCACTGCTTGCGATGATAATCTACAGAAAATCGGAATTATCTCAGTTTTCTTGTTCTTCTTTAACTTTTTAACCATGTTGTTGAACAAAACATCCACATCTTCTTTATTCTGTACTTTTTGTGTCGCACTCTTCTTTGTAGCTGTAGTAGCAGTACTCTCTTGTTGTTCAGTTTTATTACTCGCTTTCGTGATCGTCTTTGATCTAATCACTCTTCTATTTATGATCATACTATTACTATTAAATCGTTTATCCATTCGTTGGGTTTGTTGACTGTATATTTTACATTTCGCGCTTAAATTCGAACCAATTTCTGCCCTAGTTAACATCATATCCTAACGATTTATGATCCAATAAACGAAAACGAAAATACTTTTATGGCGCGTTTATTCTATCGAGATCTTCTTTTGTCCTTCGCGTTTTAATCAGCTCGTACGCGCGTTCACTTTTTTATACGTTTTTTTTATTGATTTATTACCCTACTCTTTTTGAAGCTTTCGCTTGGTCAGGATTGTCCGAATCCATGGAATCCAAGTAACACCAAAACCACTTTTTCCATTTTGATCAAAAAGGGTGGCTTTGAAACGAGCAAAGCGAGCATACTACTACCATGTACACACACACACACACACACACGCACACGCACACGCACACACGAGATAGATAGATAGAGAGAAGATTGATAGATTTTGTGCTTTGTTTAATCATATTATTATTGTTCACCATACATATATACTGTATGTATGTATATCTTTTGTATGTTTACTTTCTTCATCTGCTTTGACTGTATTTTTGGTCCGCCCGTATTTTTTAGACCAGCAAGCCTTAGAAAGACAAACTGACAAAGACTGAAAGAGTACACTGTACCAGTACATAGAGAGATTTTCATTCTTATTCACTTTGTGCCTTGCAAAGCGCTCGTTAAAAATAACATTAAAAATAATAATAAAAGTAATAATTTCAATCAAGATATGAGCGCAGGATCGTACGACGAAGTGGACTTAGAGGATATGGACTACGACGAAGACCTCGGCGCGTATACGTATCAATGCCCGTGTGGGGACATATTCAGGATCACTTTAGAGGAGATGTTAGATGGGGAAGATATCGCGAGATGCCCGAGTTGTTCGTTAGTGTTAACGGTCGTCTATGACGCAGATTTGTTACCTAGAATCTAAATCACGATTGATTATTACGTCGGTCATGATTGCTATGATTTAGTTTATAGTTTAGTTATTAGTAGAGTAGTTTATTTTAGTGTTAAGAGTCACGTGCTGTATGATATAATTATTAGTCCACCTTTGATTGTGTATCAGTCGAACGAGCGGAGCGGGAGAACTTTATGAGCGTCTTTGACATCTTCTTCTTCGTGAAATCATCATCATCTTCTTCTTCAGCAGTAGTAGTAGGAACGACGGTATTAGTTTTTTTTTCGAAGTCGATACCGTTGTTAATGAACGCGATGAAGGCTGAAAGCAATAAAGTGCATAAGGCGCACGCGTATACGCTCACGGCCGAAGCGTTCTTTTGCGCGTAGCAAATAGTACTCAGTTCCATGCGGACAATAAAATCGTTCTTCCCGTCGTCGTTACAGTCGATCACTTGTGCGCGAGCGATTGGTAACGAGGGTAAGAAAATCGTTGCGATTTTCTTGCCCGAAGGAGAGACCACAACGGCTCTTTTTGAGCCGACGATTAAGGCGGCTTCGGACGTATGCACGCACGTTCGCTTTTTAATAATCGTTAAACTTCTTTTCGATGCGAATTGAGAAGAAGAAGAGGATGAAGAAGAAGGAGATTTTGTTCTATTCGTTTCTTTCATTTCATGCGAAACTCCATGGTGTCTATGGTGCGTTCGAAACTTGAACGTCGCCAAAGTTGGAACGAATAGATCGTCTTCTTCTTCATCTTCGTCGTCTTTTTTTTCTCCTCTTCTTCTTTTGTTGACTAAATCATAAATGCCATCTTTTGGTGGCCCGTTCGAATCTATTTTCCAACTCGCATGCGTGTTCACCATCCACCTTCGAGCGCCATCTTTCGTATAACAAGTAAGTTCGCCTCGAGAGTTTAAAAAAATTGCATCTTTCGTCGCGCGTCGAAACGAACGGTTTCGTTCGCTCTTATCGTCTCTTCGAACGATAATTGGCGTCAGAACATCGACGTCGTCTTTATATTTATTCCTTAAATGGAAATCCGAGTTTATGTTTTCACGCTGCTTTTTTTTGCTGTTTTTCAACTGCCTAGGCGTGCTTTTCATTTTCCTCGTAGGTTTACATATCGAGCCTTCAAAGACTGTTTCGACGTCTGGTGCTCCGGACGTAACAGTTGCCCAACATCCTGGTGCAAAACCGTCCAAAGCAGTATCAGCAAATCGTGCTCGATGTCCTCGCGCATCCAAATGGTCAATTGCGCCATCGCCGTTAATATCCGCGTGATATCCAGGGATTTCCAACGCTAATTGACAAATCAACTCGCCAGTGAAAGCGTCTAGAACTTCCACGCCTTCGCGATGGTGCGCAATGATTGCATTTTTAATAATGTTACTGTTTGATGATAGATGTTGATGATGGTATCTTCTATTGTGGTAATCCAATTTCTCAATTTCATCGTCGAGATGATGCACGGCGCTCTTTCCGAGACTCAAATACGAAAAACCTCTCGCGAGAATGGCAGAGAAATCGTTAGTCTTATCGGCGACTGAAAAATTTGGATCTCGAGCCGATTTTAAATTATTCGTTGCCGATTTTGCGTGCACAGAATCAACAATACCTAAGCTATTCCTATGCTTCCTACCGCTTTTCGTCGCTGAACTGGGAATAACTTTTTGACTCTTGGAAAACGGCGCGGAGTGCATTTTAGTATCTTCCGCATCTCTCCAAGCGTGAGGAAGCGCCTCGGCTAAAGCGGATTCTCGATACGATCTACAAATGCCATCAGTTTTAGATTTTTCATCTTCAATAGCTGTCAAATGTGAATCTAAACGAACTTCGTGCGATGGTACAGTCCTTCGAAGGAGTTCGACTGGATCGGCTACGAAATCTGAAGCGACTCGGCGCCATATTAATTCTCCCGATTTCGCATTAAACGCGAGATATACAAACTGCCCTTTGTTCTTCGCATCACCTTCTTCTATTTCTGATACCGATTCTGTACCATCTTCGTCTTCTTGAAATGCGATTGACTTATCTCTACGACCGCCTCTATGCATTTGAAGCATTTCTTCGTCTCGTAATTCTCTCTCGAACGCTTTCGCATCTCCCTCGTAATCATCGTCTTCAAAGCTATCATCATCTAATTCGTTTTCATCGAGACGTTCTACGCGCCCACCAACGACGACTAGCCCATCTTCTTCGCTCTTCGCCGCCGAAACGACCGTTATCGCAATCTCAGAAACTCTATCTCTATCTTCCACTCGAGAACTCTTCTTACCCAAAAAGAGCTCGTCTTGTACGGACCTTTCCCATTTCTTCTTACAATTATGATCAAACGCGATCACTTGCAAAGACTCTGTAACAACGACAAAGATCGCTTTCCGTTTCGTAGAGAATTCTTCTTTCCTATTCATTATATCCCTATCCCTATCACTACTACTATTACTACTACTACTACTACTACTATTACCTAAACTCGTACGACGTCCGACGCGTCTCGCCGAAGGCCTCCCGGCGGCAATAGCAATCGCATTCCTCCCTTCATTTCCTTTCATCCTCGTCTTTGTATTCGCTCTTAAACTCACCGTCGCAATCTTCCTCAATCGATAGTTATTATCCATATCGATATCGTCGTCGTCGTCAGTCTTCTTCTTCTCGAAATACTCAGTAAATCCGAGTCGATTCCGTCTTTCCCTCTTTTGCTCAATAAACCTGGACCTCGAACTCGCATCGAAGACATCAACGCTTGCCATACCAGTACAAACAATAGTCTCCTGCGCACCATCTCCATTCAAATCGAAAACTATGACCGGCGGCGGCATGAACACGCTCTGCCGCACAAAACGCGCCTTAAACTCTCTTTTTTGTTCCTTAGTACTCACGTGATTTTGGATCTCCCAAAGTTTTATGAAACTCGCGCCACTGGACGCAGGTTTGTCCTCGAACGCCTCGAATATCGCGATCACGAACACTACTAATACGAATAAGTCCCTTTTCATCATCGCGATGATACGCGCAACGCGCACACACGGCTCACGCACGAACGTTCTCTTTATTCTTAAAAATCATATTTAATTCTCTTCATGAACTCATTCTCTACCGAAACCCTAAACCCTAAACCCTAAGCTCTACATTCGAAACTCTAAATGTTTTAATAAGCTGTATAACCTTATTCATGCACAGCCAAAAACCGAATAAAAACAGCAGAAGCAAATAATTAAATACAAATCACGCGCATTATTAAAATAATAAAACAAAGGAGAACTATAATAGTAAATATACATACATGGCAGCGACTGGCAGAAGATCTGCGAGAACGAAATCGAACGCTGCAGACGACGACGACGACGACGACGAAGCACGAGCAGCCGAAGAAGTAGAAGAAGAGGAAGAAGAAGAAAAAGTGAAAACTCCAGCCGCGACGGTGGCGGCCTCGAAGAAGAAGAAGAAGGAGGAAACGAAAGATGGGAAGAAGAAGAAAGTGATAAATTCAGAATCGATGTCACCGAAGAAACGGACGAAGATAGATGATGAAGAAGAAGAGGGAGCGGATGGTGATGGTGATGATAGAGATGGTTTTGGTAAAGCGAAGAAGAAGGAGAACGGAGTGAAACGAGCGAAGAAAGTTACTGATGATGATGCTGATGATGATTTTGATGATGAAAAGAAGAATTCGTTGGAAATACAAACTGAGAAGAAAGTTATCGCTAAGAATGATGATGATAATGATGAGGAAAATGATGATGATGATGATGATGATTTGATGAAAAGAGGAAAGACGAAGGTTGATTATGCAGCGGTTGCATCTGCGGCGACTGGAGGATCGAGTGTCCCGGTGATAAAGAAACGAACGGTTGCCGTTATCGAGACGCCGGTCGCCGTAGTCGAACGAGAGGAGGAGGAGTACGATAGAGTCGTGACTAACGTACCGCCGCCACCAATGATGCAACAATCGTCGGGAATGAACACTGCATCGACAGCTATTACTGCTAATGCTATGAATAATGGGATCCCGGATCAATCATCCGTGAACGCTATGATTGCGCAAGCGCAAGCTAAAGCGGCGGAGTTGGCCGCGATGGCCATGCGAGGAAATCAACAAGCCGAAGCTGGTACGGCTGGGTATGGCGGCAATGCTACAGGTGGTGGTTCAGCGCCGTTAAAGGTTGAATTCCGAAAGTTCGATGCGTCGCAACAAACGTTCGTGCCACCAGGTCAGCAAAACATGTCAAGCGGTCGATTTGGTTCTGGACAACAAGATAACGTGTTTGAAGAAACGAGAACGACAAAAATTGATTGTCCACAATCGCTCGTCGGAAAAGTTATCGGTAAAGGTGGAGAAACAATTAAAGGGTTATCTTCAGCGACTGGTGCAAAAGTTGTCATCGATCAACAGTCCATGGCTGACGGCGAACCGAGAAAAATTGTCATCACGGGCACTGAGGCGCAAATCGAAAAAGTAACAAAAATGTGCGAAGAAATCATGAACGGACCGCATGGCACGCTCACTGCTGTGCAAGCGGCACAACCTGGAGCAGTTGTCATAAACGTCGAGTGTCCAAAAGAATGCGTCGGACGAGTCATTGGTAGAGGCGGTGAAACTATTAAAGGCATACAACTCGCGACTGGCGCTCGAGCGCAGATTGATCAAACCTGTACACCTTGTCTCGTGATTATTTCTGGAGATCCTCAATACGTGAATGTGTGTCAACAAGTTGTCGTAGAAATCATTAACGGTGGTTCAGTTGCACAATTTAACGAACTCGCTAGACAGCAAATGATGGGTGGTGGGATGATGGGCATGGGCGGCGGCGCCGGCGGCGGCATGCAATCGCAGCAACAGCAACAGTTATACCAGCAACAGCAATACGCGATGCAACAAGCGATGATTGCGCAACAACAACAATATTATCAGCAACAACAGCAACAACAACAACAACAAGGAGGTCCAATACCATTACGCCAAGTTGGAGAATGGTCAGAATTGGACGACGGTAGCGGGCGAAAATACTATTACTCTACCACGACCGGTGCCAGCCAATGGGAAAAACCGCTTGGTTTCCCTGAAGATTAATTGAAGATGGAGGTGATGTATACTAAAAACACATAAACAACAATAATATAAAATACGATCCTACAAATATATATATATATAGTTTTTGCTAATAATTTTATAGATTCAAATACTACAGTACAGTACTACGACCTACTACGACGACAAAACATTTTCCTATTCGCGCAAAAAAGCCGCGACTTCATCTCTTTCAGTTACCATCATCGCCGGTTCACCTAAATCAACAAACCCTCTATGCACTGATAAGACCAACCCTATGCTGTATATAAACACTGTACTAAAAATGAGCATTTTAGATACTAAGCTTTGATCCGCCCTATCGGCTTGGTCCATTTTCTCGTTCAAAATATCTCTCGTCGTCTTCTTTTCCGTCGTCTGCGTCGAAGAAGAAGAAGAAGAAGAGGTTTTCGCTCTCGTCCCGCGATGCCCAAACGGGCTCCACACATAAATACTACCACTTCTACCACCGCTACCATCGTCATCACCACCGATCGTCTCTTTCGCTGTACTATCTTTCCCTAACTCTTCGATTGGAACGCTGCTGCTCAGGAAGTCATCGTCTGGCACGAAATCTGGAAAAAAGTTCGGCAAAGTATATCTCAAGACCTCTTCGCCTTTGATCGTGATCCTCACATTCCTCTTCTTCTTCTCGTTCTTCTTCTTCTTTTCTTTCGCTGCAGTGCGCGAGCAGGAGTCGTTCGATGATTTGCAAAAATTGCACTTTAGTGCGCAGGAAGTCAACATTATGAAATGACGTAATTAGGTGATTTTGTAACCGCTATATGAAATTTATATCGGGATTGTTTTGATCAATATTTGAACGCGCGCAGCGGATGACGTAAAATGATGATCACGAAAACTCATGCGAACGTACGATTGAAAGGTAATACGAGCAGCAGTAGGTTACTTTCGAGCAATATTCGCAAGGAAGTCAACGCGCGAAAATGGTGCCTTACTGATGATTACGACCTCGGGAAAAAGGAGAGCACGTTGGTCGTGAAGATGTACATCGATGTCGATAACGTGAAACCTAAGAGCGATGCGAATGTTGATGCGTACGTGAGAGGTTTGTACGACGCCGCGAGTAGGTTCGGTCTCGTCGATGCAATTAGTTTCTATGGGAACGAGTTGTGTTTTAACAGTAAGAGAAGGAAAAATGTAAGCATACGAAAGATTGATGACGAGAACGATGAAGAAGAGAAACAGTTAGGGGAGATGTTGAAGAGAAGTGCTAAAGAGTTAAGGGGAGGAATTAATGCGACGGTTGTAAAGACGACGACGAGAGCGAAAAATTCTGCGGACGTGGCGTTATATTCAGACGTTTTTAATGCGGCCGCGACGACGAGCGTTGCGTTTATCGTCACTCGCGATAAAACTTTATTAGAAAAAGCCGCGAACGCATATGTTGCGGAAGGAGTAGACTCAATTATTATTTGCGGAGACTTTTTGATGAGCGCATATGGACAAAGACGGCCTATCGACGAAGCGATTAGAGTCGTCAAGGAAAGGTACGACAAAATATTATTACGTGATGCGTTTACACTGCTACGAGGAGAGATTGCGATGCAAAATTCTTTTGAACAATACAGAGTACATTCTACTCAATGCGAAAAGTCGAAATCAACAGTCAATGAAACCTTTATAACATTTTACGGGCTCAATAGTAGTAGTTTAGGGAGAGTATTCCTTTTTAGCGGTCGCGTGAAATGGAAAAGTGCGATTCCTACGTTTGAGATATATCAAAAGGCTCATCATTCACCGAAAGAAATTCGCAAAATACTGCACCTAGTCGAAGGTGACATTATTGATTGTAATCATTTTATTACTCTCGAGCACGACGAGTATTTTCAGTCCCTGAGAGAAGAGGCGAAGAGGAAAAAGATATCAATAAGAGATCGAGCGTGTTTTGCAAACGCGAAGGATGTTTTAATATACGATTCAATTAAACAAACAGTAGTAGCTAAATGGTTGAAAAACGGTGACATAGAAGAATTAGAATCCATATAATATTATATAGAATGATAGTTTGTAGATTATTTAGATTATTTGATCGCTTAGAAGTGTTCGTTGTTAGATGTACGATTTTTGTAAAGCAGCAGCAGTCAAGCGGTATCGTCTTCAGACTGAAGTCAGCATCAGAACCTTTACACGCAAAAATAATAGAAACATGTTCACTATAACTTCTCAACAACGACTACTACAACTTCACTCGCGCTCGCTCTCCTCTAAATCCTCCTCAACATCGTCTTCTTCTTCTTCTTCTTCTTTAAAGCGTACGAATAATATTAATACTATTAATAAAAAGATAGAAATCAAAACATTCGCACAAAAAGTCGACGAAACAGAAAAAGCAGATGTTGAAGACGAAGATGATATCGCGGCAATCGAGAGAAGATTGAAAAACTCAAAGAACAGAGTAAAACTGACACCACGAGAACGCAAAGAAAAAGAGTCAATTTTTCCAAAGAAATCGTCCAACGATGACGATAATAATCTTCTTTCGAGTCCGAAGACTTTGTTCGATGATTTAGGGATGAAGAGGTCGATGCCGCAACCGGGAGCGAATGGGATGTTATCGATGTGGGAAGGCGATCCAGAGGCGTGGGACGAGATGGAAGTTTCGAAGAAATTGTGGGTCGTTTGGAGCGGTGAAAAGGGGTGGATGTATTGGATGAATCAAGGGAGCTTATATGCAGCGGCGTTTATCGCGTTTTTGTGGGTGTGCTTCAGATTTATAGGTCCAATATTAGGCTTATACGAGTTGAAATGATCATCGCGTGATAGATTGATCTCATGAACGAAGTACTTTTTTCAGTACTATCTATGTATATTCTATATTCTATTCTGAAGCGTCATCATCGTCATCATCATCGTCATCGTCATCATCATCGTCATCATCACCTGAATTGAGTTTTTTCAAACATTTTTCCTCTCTCGCGCATAAAAGCTTAAATTCTTTCGTTAATTCTATGTACCTCTTTCTCGCTTCGGTTTGTTCGCGGGCGTCGTCGGCTAAGAGTTCTTCCGCGCGCTTTTCGTTCATTTTCTTCTTTTCTGTTCCATCGGCCGTTTTCGAGACTGCGATTGAGATATCTTTCAACGAATCGCGTAAGCTTTGTTTCCCTATTTTCGTATCGAGCAAATGTAACTGCTCTTTGATGGAAGTTAAGATCGAAATCTCTTTCGCGGCGTGTTCGTTTCGCTTCGCTAACGAATTATATCGCGCAAATTGTCTTCTCGTTTCCCTTAATTTGTGCGTGACAGCGTTTTTGAGTTCACGGAACCTCGTTTCGTATTGCGCGAGCTCGGCGGAATGCGGGACGTCGTCCAACCGTCGAGATAGAATTGCAATTTTCTTACTTCTTTTCGCAAGTTCTGCGTTTCTTTTATCTCTTTTATCTTTTTCTGTTTCGTGTATTGTTTCCGTTTCGGCAATTTTCGCAAGTTCGCCAGATTCTTCGCGTTCGGCTTCGATTGAAATAACTTTTTGTTTTAGCAATTTGAGCTCTTTCTTACACGTTTTACGAAAAAAAACCTCTTCTTTTTTCAAAGACGCGCGTTGCTTCGCCATACTCGCCAAAGCGTCGATCAACTTCTTTTGTTCAGGATCTGTTACGCTATTCTCTAAATCGATGCGTCGATTATTCATTTTCTCGTTTTCACTTTTTGCGTTTTCATACAATTCTTTCACCTTGTTCATTTCTTCTTCGCTAGTTTCGAGCGCTTTTTTCTTCTCGTCCAGTTTTATTTTCTCCAACTCTAAACGTTTCGCAACCGCACGAGTCGCACGTTCTATCCTTAAAATTTTACCGGCCGCACCAGATAAACCTGTGAAATGCATCGTAAACGAGGACGACGTGGATTCACCAAATTCGCTCAAAGCTTTCGCAATCTCCTCCCCTTTCATTTTCACTAACAGTTCGGCTACAGACGACGACACAACGCTCGTCGTATCCTCGCCGCTGCTCTCGTCGTCGTTAACGAAGTATTCCGAAAGCAATCGTTTCAATTTCATCTCTTCTTTCTCCCAAATCTCTTCCTCGTTCATGTTATTATTATTGTAATCTTCATCAGCAATTTGTTCATCATCATTACCTTTATTAGTGGCGTCCAAAGCCGCCCTTTGCTTAGCCGCCATTGTGACTGCAATCGACCCTTTGAAAGTAACCTTATGCCCAAACTCTATCAAACACCCATTCCTTAACCTTATTTCGTCGTCGTTCTCAAAATCTCTCAAAATCGTCTCAGGCGCGCGTCTCAAAATCCTTCTCGCGCTTCCGTACCTTCTCGCAAAAAGCGTACTCACGTCATTAAACGATCGCCGTTGCCGTCGTTGCTCTTGTAGTCGGCGACTGTTACTACTATTACTATTTCCAACATCAAAGCTCCTCAAACTTTCTTTCCTCGAATTCTTCTTCTCCCTCTCCTCGCAAACCATCGCTCGCTTAATCAACCATTGATAGACTGGATATAACTCTTGCGAATCTAAACCGACGATTTGATGCGCTTCGATCTTAAAAGGGCATCTCAAGCGCTCGATCGCTTTAACTAACTTCTCTGCCAACCTCAACTTCTGTCCAACGTTCATCTTCTGTTTACTATTCTTCTCATCGTAATCGTTAACGATTAAATGATCGATCGATTCGTTGTTCTTGCGCAGCACCAATAGCAACCCAAACAATACCTTATCGAACGAAGAAGAGGAAACACGAGTTCCTTCTTCTTTCTCTCGATCTAAATCATCTCCATCGAGCGCTAAAAAGCGCGAACAACCGACGAGTAATAATTGCTCGATGTCCTCGACCGTTCTCTGTTCTCTATCATCCGAATTTTCGGCTCGATCGGTCGTCGTTGTTGACATCATCGTCCCGTAGTCAAAGCGTTGTAAATAACGAACTTGTTGATGGTTAGAAATTCAATCACGCGCGCGCACATAAATATGTACCATATGAATCCAATGAATGGGAGAAATATCTTCGTAAAAATATATTTCCAGTTCGTTTCGTGCGCTCTTCTTACTTTTTCGTCTTCGCGCGCGCGTAAACAAAACGTAATATTTAAGCGCTTCGACGGCCGAAACTGATGGGCTTTCATCAGGTTTAGGGTTTCCCCATTTTAGATAGTATTATTACATTGTTTAAATGCCTCAGAATATATATAATTAATTGATCGAAAAAAATGAACAAACTCGCATTAACGAAGATAATAACGCATTCGTTATCGCATTATCACAACGATGTCGTTGGATTACTGTTAGAGAACGCAAACGACGATGATGATCGACGACAAAACACTTCTTCATCATCGTCGTCGGAATCGGAATTTCTGGATTATTGTCCAATGTTCCATACGGAAACGATAAACATCTCATCAATGAACGAGATCGCGTTAGCGCAAATAGATTCGTTCGCGAAACAGAGGAAGATGAGGATTGCAGGTGTGTTTGCATCTGAAGCGAATGGTGAGAATTTGAACGTGCCCGATAGAGTTTTAGGGTTGTTCGAAGCACTTAAAGAAATGAGAGGGCAGCGGAAGATGAGATTGTTGATGTTCGATTTGAGACGAATGAAACCGTGGATGGATGAGAATAACGATGATAATGATGTTACTAGTGCTACTTTAAATGGACCGTTTAGAGTGTTCGAGTACGTGCAAGAAAGTGGAGATTTGAAGGAATTAGTTGGATCGACCGTGAAATGCGAACGCGTGAACGTCTTCTTGAATAGTAGTAGCGCGAATAATATTCACGAAGACTCGCGGCACGTGTTCGATTTCGATGATCATTTCGATGATATCGCGAACGATTGGAGGAATTTGCACATTAAATTGTAGTTCTATAGTTATATTGTAGTTTATAGTCGTTGTTTTCTATGTCATTATTACGTTTGTTCCTCTAAGATACCCTCAATAATCACATCAAAAATGATTATGTTAATCTGATTACGAACTAGTGAATTAATGACCACCGTTTTGCTGCGCTTTGAAATGTCTATACTCAGTTGGCCAAACAGTGATATAAGCAGTCGCAAAGACGCCGCCCATGACGTGGAACACTGGCATGATCGACCCAGTTTCAATATACTTCTCTCTATACTCTTGAAAGTATTTATTCCCGTATTCTCGCACGGAGTCTTTACTGACGTGAGCTCTTAGGAACTGAGGGACTTCTTTGATCTTGAGTTGACCGAGTTTACTTAAGAAGTTTTGAGCAGCTTGCGATGTTGACATTTTTGTTCCCTCTTCGTTCCCTCTTTCTTTGTTCTCTATTCTCTCTCTCTCTCTCTATGTTTTATTGTTTCCGCGCGGTTAAGTTGTGTGGCGGAATCTTGAAATGCTTTTGTGAGTAGGAGACAATTCTGATAGTGATTCATTATTTCACTCGCGTTCGCGAATATATTAATTTTTACTGTTACAACATGTGATGCGATGCGCGCGCGCGTGTGTGTTAATCCGAAAAAGGACACCCCTCGTCTCGACAATAATCGAGTATGTCTTGATGACCTCTTCTTCTCGCGTTCGCGCACGTTCTCTCGTCCCATTCGCAGCCGCTTTCGTGTAAGAACTTAACGCATTTAATGTGGCCGTATTCGCTCGCTTTCGCTATCGTGTACGCGTCCACAGCGCATCCGTTCTTGACTGCGTATTTCAAACACTCTAAATTTCCTTTTTCAGCGCAATCATACGCAGTGAATTCATCCCACGGTAATCTCAATTTCTCTTTAGCGTATTTCAAGAGCTCTGCGTCGCCGCGTCTCGCGACTCTCCTCACGAAATTCTCCTTTGTATCTTTCCAGTCAGTCAAAGCGTCTACTACTTGCGATTGTGAGCTCAAATCGGAGATAAAAATGTCTTTATTTTCATCGACGTTCCTATTAGAGTTCTTTATCGTGAAATAACACGCTTTATTGACGCGTTTTAAGCACATCACGTCCACGTCTTGCAACTCTTTCGAAATTAACTCCGTGATCTCTGCACTCGTTTCGCCGTTAAACAATTTCGCTAAAGGCGTTTCAGGTTTCACGTCAAAAGGTTTCTTTGCTTTTTTTTCCTTCTTTAACGAAAAAGTTTCGTTCGTTCGTTCGTTTTGTTCCATTTTTAGGCCTTCTGTCGTTGATTGTGTTTGCTTGTTCCCTTTTCGCGCTTTCGCTGTTTTCTTTCCCATGTCGTGGCCGTTGAGAATAATATTTTAATAGGACGGTTTGTGGTTCCAAAACAGCAAAAGAGAAAATAATGAGGAAAAAAATAGAGACGAAGGCGTTTACGGGCGGCGAGAACATCGTATTTTGAGTGTACAGACGACAGGAACTGTCTTTATAGGTAGAGTATTAAAAATAAACTTTACGAACACGCGCGCGCTCTTATCGTGATCATCTTCTCTTTTTTGATTCTTTTACTTTATTTTGCGCGGCGGCGGCGGCGGCGGCGGCGGCGTTCGATTCCGCGACGGCTTTTTTCATTCTCCAACTCGTCGGGCGAACGATCGAAGTGAGCAAAATCAAAGCTACGCTTACGGCGTGTATGCACCAATACAAACCGCTCCACGCTCTAATACTATCGGTATACTCTACCAATTGAAACGCTGGGGTCAAATAGAGCAAGCCAAAATGCGTCATGAGTAAACTAAACACTTTCCAATATTTCACGAATCTCTCCGGCATGTATTCGCGTTGCCATTTGTACGTTTTTCGAGCGCAATAGATGATGAGCGCGCTCGAGGAGAAGAACATCCAATAACCGGCGTATAATCCGTGCCATATACCGGAAACGAGCTGCGTGAGCACTAATTCAACGAATCCAGCTTTTCGGTTTTTATTCCCAGACACTCTCTTCATGAATCTATGTATGCGTTCGTAACAATAATGCCTTAACCAAACCCCTGTGCGAATGTTCCAATTCGTTGGAATCTCGGCAAACGTGTTTGCAAAATCGACACCGAATGGATGTACGTTTGTCATCGCGTTCCATTCTTCTGGGCCTTCGCGTCCAGTGATTGAGTTTTCGGTGTTTATTCCTGCGTACGATAAACCACATGCCGCACACGCTGAGTCCGCAAACATCCAAACGAAATAGTATTTATATTTCCCAGCCGTGCCGGAGATGTAAACTATTTTGAACTTTTCCCATGCGGACATTTGTTCCCAAAAGCCTACTTTCGCGAATATATCTGTCAACGATACGATCGAGGCCAAATACAAATGCACTGCTAAACATAAAATAGCTCCAATAAACCTCAAAACGCATAGAACTTGCCAATCCCTAGGAAACCTTTTATAATGCGTCAATTTATTCCTCGGCGATTCGGGATCGAAAATATCTTCCTCGCGTAGCCACATTCTGAACGTTTTAAATTCCAGCGTCGGTCCTGATACGAGCGTACATGGAAACATGCACCACGCGAAATATTCAAGAACGTCAGGTACTTTCTCCAATTCATGCTTAATCATAAACTTTGACTTTTCTTCTATTTTCAAAGTATGAAAATCCTCGTAATTCATCGCGCACGAAGTCAATTTCAAGGTCAAAACCATCAACAGACCAGTGATATCTATGTTCCCCTTCTTCCACTCCCCTCCACTATCAGCAGTATAATGTACGTACACTAAATACCCAAACGACCACAAAAACGTACACAAACCAACTCCAGACCTAAACTTTGTCTTTTCGCTCAAGTGTAAGAGCAATAAACTCGGGATCGCCATATACGCGCAATGCTTCGTGGACTCCCCGAACGTCATCAAAGACATGACGCAACCTAAAACAAACGCCATCAAAGCTCTCATGAACTTATTCCCTCTAAATAAGCAGCGAAATAATAGCCCTGTCGGTAACCCTAAAAACAAAACCGACGTGAACAAAATAGTCCCAATCGGTAAACCAGTGGCCTCGACCGCTTTTTTCAGTACGAATTTGCGTACTTTTATGACCTGCTCGATCAATATTATTGGGTTCTTCTCGAAACTTAAATAGTTCGCGATCATCCTCTGCGCCATCTCTCACTCGATCTATCGCTTTTATCTCCTACGTATGTATATATATGGTCTCTCTCAAACTCTCTTTATATCTCTTGACAGCAGAGCGAGCACGAAAAGTACCGCTCTGCGACTGATTTGTTCCTATTCCTTAACACCGCCCTTAACGACTACGAAGAAGATCTTCACTCTCTCTAAAACTTCGAGCGCGCGCGAACGCTTACGGATTCTTTTTTAACGCACTCGCGCGGCGTGATTTCGAGGTTTCT